>Ga0268266_10000044_pt1 | contig 315137 bp, 313 predicted proteins | sample KBSS13metaG_FD_190356 | JGI IMG/M metagenome (GOLD analysis project Ga0268266, IMG submission 190356) | Switchgrass rhizosphere microbial communities from Kellogg Biological Station, Michigan, USA - KBS S1-3 metaG (SPAdes) (version 2) | ecosystem: Host-associated > Plants > Roots >... | reverse complement strand
GGCGGAAGCACGGCAGTAGGCGGCGGTGGTGGTGGTGGTGGTGGTGCCACACTGGTATGTGGCGGCGGGATGGTTCCCGCTGGAGGTAGCTGGATCTGAGAGGTCGGCTGACCGGTAATCACGCCGAAGAATGCCGCGTCATAGAGCGAGGTCGGGAAGACGGTGTTGCCGCCCATCTGGTCGAAGCTCGAGAGAAAATTGCCGATTGGCGTAACAAAGCCGTTGGTGTACATGACCTCGACGGCATAAACGCCGCGTGTATCTCCATCCACCAAGTCTGTCCCCGGGAAGGGAAGCTGACGATAACGGGAATTCCAAGGCTGCGCAGAATAAGCCGTATTGGTGTCAGCCGCCAGGAGATGGCTCTTGTTGTAAAGAGCATTGGCGGTATTACCAAATAGCCCCCCCATGCCCCCAACGGCATTGGTGACGTTGGGCGTCAAAGGATTGACGACATTGGCGGCCGAGCCGGAGGGCGCGGAACTGCCAACGTAGGCCGAATCGAGCAGGAGAACGAGGTTGGGATTGGAGATGTTGGTGCTGTCGTACCAAACGTGCGTGATGATGGCCGCCCCTTGAGGGCCAGAAAGATCAAGGCCCACGCCGCGCGCGGCAACGTATGCGGCGTTGATGCCGATTGGGATACCCGCCGTGGGCGTCTGCCGGGTGGCGGTATTGGCCGCTTCACGGGCCGCCATCGCCATGACCTGCATGCGCATGATCATGAAACTGTAGTCGAAGATCCCCATCATCATGATCAGGAAGATCGGCAGGATAAAGGCGAACTCGACGAACGCCTGGCTCTTACACCGTCGGCGCACCGACCGGATTCGTTGGAAGCAGGTTATTTTTTTCATGGTTCGTACGAGTACATGTTTGTGTGCAGGAAGTTAAGCTTGGCTGGCTCGTTCTTGACGATGGCCGAAACCCGGACAGGGTACGAATAGTAACCTTGATGACTATATCCACCCAGATAAGACATTAAAGGCGTGATGGTCCTCACGGTCATCGTGGCCGTGACTTGCAGATAGTTGTCCGCCGCGCCCGGTCCCTTAATTGCGGGAGTGGTAGTCGTCGTGACGACTCCCGCGCCATTGGTCGTCACCGTATAACCCGACATGAGAAGAACAGCTCCATAGCTGTTCGTCGTGGTGACAGGCGGGACGCCCGGCAAGGTCGGGGCATTGGAAATGGTGATATTGGAAAGCGGCACCGAGAAGATGCAGTTCGACTGGAACCAGTAGCGGATGCACTCGTTGCGCGATGCCTCTTGGGTTCCATCGCTAATGGCCTTCGGAACGACCACTCCGGCGTTGGTCGAGTAAGCCGGAGTGCCATCCGAGTTGTAGGTCTGGATGATTCGCCCAGCCGTCCCAAAACGAGTGGCCTCTCTCAGGGCGTTCTGCAACGAGTTTTCGTAGAAATAAATCTGGGCGTAATCGATCGTGGCAAAAAGGATCGCAAAGAAAGGGATACAAATCAGGGCAAACTCCACTGTTACCTGCCCTCCCGACTGTCTCCTTCTCGCCGAAAAGTGTCTTGTTTTAAGACACTTGATTGCTGGCAATGTCGTTGCCTTTAGAGGGTTTAGGTCAATTTTGGAGTTCATGACGGGACAAATTCTAGGAAATGCATATACCGAGCCAACTCCGCTGCCAATCCATCAGCGACTTGAATAATAACGCCGACTTGGAGAGTTGGAGTGGTCGACGGGTCTTGGTCGAGCTGGCCACTGGCCTTGAGCTCCATCCTAGTGGCCGGGTACCTGGGCCATTTGCTCAATCATCGTGATGGCCGCCGGGCCAAGGATGACCACAAACATGGAAGGAAAGATGAAGAGCACCAAGGGAATCATGATCTTGACCGGGGTCTTCATCGCCTTTTCCTCGGCGCGCTGGCGGCGCTTGATCCGCATGGCGTTAGCTTGAATGCGGATAACGTCAACGAGCGAACCACCGAGACGCGCGATGTAGGTGACGGCGGTAATGAAGGCCCGCAACTCGTCGAGGTTCACCCGTTCGGCCATGTCCTGAAGGGCCTCGTTGCGGCCTTTGCCCAGCCGGATTTCACGGAGGGTGAGTCCCAGTTCATCTGCCATGGGGCCACGCGACTTTTCCTGTACAATGGCCATGGCACCATCAAGGGCCATGCCCGCTTCAACGCTAATAGAGAGCAAATCGAGCGTGAAGGGCAATGCCTTGAGGATTTCGTGGGTCCGGGCTTGGGCCTTGCCCTGAATGTAACCGTAAGGCAACCGGTAACCAAGCACGGCCCCCAAGACAAGAATGAAGGTAGGCTTGGAGATGAGTTCCGTCGGGATCCCCGAAAAGGAAAGAGACATGAGGGGAACCATGATCAACATGATGTAGGAGAGCGTGGCAATCTGCATCGGGTAGATCTTCCCCTGAAGTCCGGCCTGGACGATCGACTTCTGTGCCCGTTGGAGCGAAGTGGTAGGGGTCATCCCAGAAAAGAATTTAGAGCACTTGTCGACCAGTGGCAGGATGACGCGGGTAAACGCGCTCTTGTTCATCTCGTCCTGGTCGCGCAAGGATGTCTGGACCTTCTGCTGTTGCCCGGACTTCAGGCCCTCAAGGCGTTGGCTGATAGAGGTCGTCTCGGAAGACGGATGGAACGCGAAACCGAGCAAAAGCACGGCGCCGAATCCACAACCGATGATGAGAAAAGACATCAAATCCATGGCTTAGACCTCAATGTCGCAAATCTTGTAAATGACGAAGCATCCCAGGAGTTCCATGAAAATGCCCCCCGCGAGCAGAAGCGGGCCGAGGTAGCGCATGACGATGTCGATATTGTCCCCCACGCGCGGCGTCCAGAGCTTGCACATGTAATCGTAGTTGATCATCGAAATGGTCGCACCCAACCCGACGGGAAGCAGACCGACAATGCCGCCGGAGAGCTTGCCCTGGGTCGTGAGAACCTTGATCTGGCCCTGGATGGCGATGCGCTGACGGATCATCGCGGCGACTTGGTCCATGATGTCAGCGAGGTTACCGCCGACATTGCGCTGAATGCTGAAAGCGCTCATGACGATCTTGAGATCTTCGCTGGGCACACGGATAAGCATGTTATTGAAGGCCGTTTCGACCGGAACCCCGAGATTGGTTTCCTTGAGCAACAGGCGGAATTCCATACCGATCGGATTGGGTGAGTCCTTGCTGGCGATGTCGACGCCCTGAAGGAAGGTCTGGCCGGAGCGGAGCGAATTGGTGATGAGCACCAGGAACTCGGCCAGCTGGAGCACGAACTTGTCGACGCGCATCGACCGTTTGATTTTCAAAATGGGAATGTGGAGCACGAGGCACACTCCTGTGACCCCCACACCGATCCAGAAGTTCTGCGTCAACACGCCTGTAGCAATGCCGGCGACAGCCGACAACCCGAGCCGGGCCGCGATGAATTCGCCGGGCTTCAGCGGGATATCGCACTGGGTGAGTTCCTTTTCCAGGTTCTCCATGTAGACCTGGCCGGTGAACTTGGCAAAGATGGCGCGAAAATCGACTGCGCTGAGGACCGACTTCTTTTCCCCGCCCAGTTCGATTTCCTTGGCCATGGCTTCCGGGTCCTTGGCGAGGTTCTTGAGCTTTTCCCGCAAGTCCATTTGCGGCGCCGCATTGGCGGTATGGAAGTGATAACCGATCAGCGCAAAAAAGCCGATCATGCAACCGCCAATGAGGAGAGTCATGAAGTCCATGGACTTTAGGGATAATCGGGGTTATTGTGGTGCAGCACACTCTGGTAAATCTCGACGGGAATATTGAGCTCGTTGGCGTTGAACTTGAGCTGGCACTTCGGCACGATGCCTAGGCCACGGGTGACACCGATGAGTTTACCCTCGGGATTGACACCAGTCTGCTCGTACTTGAAGACGTCCTGCAGGGTGACCATGTTGCCTTCCATACCCTGGACTTCAGTAATGGCGACGCATTTGCGACTGCCATCCGCGAGGCGATTGATCTGGACGATCAAATGCACGGCACCCGCAATCTGTTGGCGGATGGCAAGCTGCGGCAGGTCCATGCCCGCCATCATGACAAGGGTCTCGAGGCGGGAAATGGCGTCGCGGGGGGTATTTGCGTGCGTGGTGGTGAGAGAGCCATCGTGACCGGTGTTCATGGCTTGGATCATGTCGAGGGCCTCGCCGCCGCGGCATTCACCGATGACGATACGGTCGGGCCGCATCCGGAGACTGTTTTTGACAAGTTCGCGGATCGAGACTTCACCCTTGCCTTCGATATTCTTCGGCTTGCTTTCGAGGCGGACCACATGTTCCTGTTGAAGATTCAACTCGGCGGCGTCCTCGATGGTGACGATGCGTTCCCCGTCCGGAATATAGGAGGAGAGAGCGTTGAGCATGGTTGTTTTGCCCGATCCGGTACCACCGGAAATAACGATGTTGAGAGTACAATGGACGCAGGCCTTGAGGAACATGGCCATGCTCTGGGACAGTGCCCGGTAACCGATCAGCTTTTCCATCGTCAGCGGGCTCTTGCTGAATTTACGGATGGTGATGGTCGGGCCATTGAGCGCCAGTGGCGGGATGATGACGTTGACGCGGGAGCCATCGGGAAGACGGGCATCGCAAAGCGGGCTGGATTCATCGACGCGGCGACCAAGCGGGGAGAGAATCTTGTCGATAACCCGGCGGCAGCTTTCCACATCGAGGAACTTGATGGGCGAGAGAGTCAACCGCCCCTTCTGCTCGATATAAATCGTCTGGTGTCCGTTGACCATGATTTCGGTCACCGTATCGTCCTTGAGCAGCTGCTCGAGTGGACCGAAACCGACCATTTCATCAATAATGTCGCTGAGCAGTTTGACACGGAGTTGACGTCCAATCGGCACTTTGTCGGCGGTGAGGCGCTCGTCGACGAGTTCTTCGATCCGCTTTTTCAGCGCGCCCTCATTGCCCCGTTCCAGCAGCTTGGGATCAAGCGACTGCACCAGGAAGGGCAGCAGCTGCTTTTTGAACTGCATGACAAATTCCTGGGCCGCATCGGGTTGGGCTGTGCTCGGCCGCTGGGCATTGCTGGGGCTTTGCACGGGATGCAGAGCGGAGGTGGAGGCTGCAACCGAAGGCAGGGCTTGGGTCGCCGGCGCGGCCTGTGAAGGAGGGGGCACGCCGGGACGAGGTGGAATGCCCGCACCGGGTGGCCGGGCTGGAACGCCGCCTGGACGGGGAATTGATCCGGGAATCGGAGCGACCGGTCGATTGAAATTGGGAGGAGGGATCGCCATATGCAAAAAAGGTTTTCAGGATACTAGCACATCAGATGCCTATTTGCGGCTGGTGAGCAATCCTTTCTTGGTTGAGCCTTTGGACTCCTCGGCCGGTTTTTCCTGCCAGCGATAAAAAGAAAGCTCGGCCAGTTTATTGAGCACAACCGAGATGGGATGATGCGGCTCGGCGATCACGATCGGCGCGCCGCTGTTAATGGAAAAGGTGATTGGCGCAGCGTTGCAAGGCAGATAGGCGGCAACGGGATGCTCCAAGAGCGATTCGATCTCACTTTCCGAGATCTCCGCACCGATTTCCGCCTCGTTGACCAGGACCTTGAGCTTCTGGTTGGTGATCTGCCGGTCGTTCTTAAGGAACTTGATCATGCTCTTGGCGGACAGGAGCCTGGCCACGTCCCGGCTGGTAACGAGGAAAACGATGTCACTGGTGTCGATGGCAGCGATGGTCGGCCCGGCCATGGAAAGCCCCGTGTCGACCACGATATACTGGCTCAAGGTGCGGGTGGCGGCCATGATGGCGGCCCCGACGTTGTAGTCGAAACTGGACGAATCGAAATCCTGGTTCGGCGAAGCGAGATAGCGAAACCGCAGGCGGGGATGGGGCGCGAGCGTGTTGTTGAGGTATTCAGCATCGAGCGCGCCGCCCTGCTGCACCGCGTCCATGATGTTGTTGCGGGGAACATCATCAAGCATGACGGCGAAATCGCCGGGATTGAGACTGAAATCGAGAAGGGTCACGCTGTCGCTGAGTTTCGCCATGGCGGAGGCGAGGTTCGTGGCCACGACCGACTTGCCCAAGCCGCCGCGGGCTGAGACGACGGAAATGACAAAGGCTTCCCCCTCGATGGCCGTGGGGGCCCGGTTGTTGTCGAATTGTTCCTGCGCACGGGGGGCCGCAGTGTTCAGGATTTTGGTGATCTCTGTGGCCGGAATCGGGCCGACCAGGACGTCGCGCAACTCAAGTTGCAGCAGGTTCTGCCAGACCTGGCCGCCCTCCGTGCCTTCGAGCGCGGGGATGATGTAGATATCGGGTGCTTTTTGGCGGACTTGATTGATGAAATCGAATCCGGTCATATCGCCAAGATTGAGGCGGACGATAAGCAACCGCGGATGCCCGGTTAGCATGGTCGCAGCCGCGAAGAGCCCTTCGCGTCCCGTCTGCGTCTCGCTGATCAGGTTTAATTCAGGATTAGCCTTGATCGCGGTGCGGATGGTTGCGCAACGCTCGACATCGTCATGGACAAGAAGTACATCAATCATTTTTCACGGCAGGGTCGAGGAGGGTGCCAACGGGGCGGTGCTCGGTTGCCTTGAAATATCCGGGGCCCGAGGCGAATTGTCAACTGCCGACGGCGTCGGCGTGGTCGACTCGGCGGGCGGCTGAAGTGTCCGCATTCCGCCACTTGCCCGGGGGGCCGGCGGCGGCAGGCTCGGCGAGACATCATTTTTGCTGTCCTTCATGTCCTTGGGGGTTTCAGGGCGGATATCAACGGCTTGGGCATCATAGCGCACCGGCTTGATGATGGGGATGTCTCCATACTCGGCGGCCAGCTTGGTCATTTCCGGGTAGAGCGGCTTGGGATAACGCGCGCTGTTCGGATCACGCATGCGGACGAGGTGAGGCGTGACTAGGATACAAATTTCTTCGTTGGCTTCGCTGTTACTGTGCCCCTTGAACAGGTTGCCGAAAAGCGGGATGCTCGACAAGAACGGTACTTGGACGATCGCCTTTGTCATCTCCTTGTCGATCAGGCCGTCAATGGTGATCGTTTGCCCGTCACGAAGGTTAAGCCGGGTCTTCGTGGTTCGGACAAAGAAATCCGGCAGGGTGATTGTGACGCCACTGATGCTAACGGTCTGAAAATTGCCTGGAATGGTCAGTTGGGTGGAAACATTCATCCCGATCATCCCGTTTTCGTCAACGTACTTGGTAGTGTTGTCGATGATAGGGGCGGCGCCTCCGGCCTGGATGCTGGCACCGAGTTTTGTGATCTGGTCGGGAGTAACGCCGGGACCTGCCGAGGCGGCAACCGATTGACTATTGATGCTGCCCGGAATGCCCAGAATTTGCTGGCCAGGAGATTCGGTGCCACCTGCCGCCGCCACGTTCAGCGGGGCGATGTCCATGTTCAAACCGAGAAAGACGCTGGAGGTCGTCGGTGCGGTGTTGGTCGAGGCCGTGCCTACGATCGTGGACGTGCCGCTGATATAGGACCGGATTTCACCTTCTGAATACCAACCTGGCTGGCCATTGGTGAGAAAGAGATTGGCATCACGGAGTTCCTTCGTCAGGCCCAGGTTCTGCAGGAGCTCCAAGGTTGCCGATGCATTAACGACCCCGGTCACACCGTAGTTGATTCCATTCAGGAGGGAACTGACGGTCGAGGGCATGCCCCCGCCAAAGGTAAACTGGTTAAGAACGCTGGCTGGGCCGAAACCCAAGGTAAAGGAAGGGCCGCCATTGGGGCCTCCACCCGACCAGAAAAAGCCGGTCGAGCTTGTGTTGGTGCTGGTGACCTGCATGAAGCGGAGCTCCGTGCGAATTTGGATGGGATCCTTGACGGTGAGAAAATTGACGATAAAGGGACAAAAGGTACGGGCAACGCGAAGGACCCGGGCTTCATCCAGGTCGTCTTCCAAGTCGCCATAAAGAAAGATCTTTTCGGGAATGGTGGTGTTTTCGGTCGTGGTCACTGTCTGGGTCGTGTTCTCCTGTGGCGTGAGACGGGTCGGGCCGCTTGAGTTGGGACTCTGGCTATCGGCAGGAGGCGGCTCGAAACCACCGCCGCGGATGGTCCCACCTTGAGGCGTCGTGGTGCTGCCAGGCGCGATGTAATCACCAATCGATTTCGTCACCGTGCTGGTGGTGATGACCGTCGGCGCAGGATATTTGACCTTCACGATCAGTCCCTTCACGTTGGCGATGCGCTGGATGTTATTGATGACGATGGCTTCCTGTTCCGTGTAAATGTCACCGGTGTCCGACGACTCCCCCAGCGACGCCTTGACGATCACGAAGTCGGTGAACTGCTTGACGATCCGGACTGCGTCATCCAGCTCTTCCTGGGTTGGCACCGAACCGCCGATGGTCGCCTGATCTTTGTCGAAGGAGATTGTCAGGCCCCGATATCCCTTGGCGGAGAAGGAATTCTGGATTTCAAGGATGTCAGCGCCCCGGTTGTCAAAGGTGGAGATGAAGTAGCGGTAGATTTCCTTGTTGCTGTAGACCGTCAACGTGGTCTTGCCCGGCGCGACCGCCTCGATCAGGAGGACTTTGTTACTTGTATCAGGCTGAACGATGCGAACAACTCCGCTCAGGGAGACGCTGGTGTCATCAATGGCGTTCGGGAAGCTCAGCCGCTTCGATTCGTTCAGGTTGATGTAGAGCCGCTCGGGCGCGGGGCTGACGGCAATGGCATAAAGAAGGGTGCGTCCATCGCTCTTGATTGTAAGAGTGGCGTTACCCCCGGCCATTCCGACAATGGAGAGCTGATTCGGCGCCCCTTCGGACTTCTCCACCTTGACGATGTTGTCCGGGACGACGTTGAAGCTCTCGATGGGCCGATCAATGGGCAGCAGCTTGGTCTCGCCGAAAAAGACGTCGAGCTGCTGGGCGACTGGTGCCTGGGCGCGGCCCAACCCGCATGTCAATGCGAGCAGACAGGCGAGAAGGACCAGACTACGGGCTGGCGGGTTTAGGTGTTGCATTCGTATTTCCCTGCTGGGCTTGGTTTTTCTCTAGAGCTTCCTGGGCTTGGATCTGTTTTTGGAGTTCCTGGACGCGCTGAATCGAGGTGTCGGTCATGCGTTGAATCTTGCCCAAACGTCCGTCGATGTAATCTTCACGAGACCAAGGCTTGATCTTGGTTTCCAATTTGTCCTCACGCGAGCGAAGGATCATGTAGATTTTCACGTCTGTCAGTGCCCCCAAAGCGATCAGGGCCTGGGCCTGCTCCGGCGTCACTTCAAAGGTCACAGACACTCCGCCGCCGGGAGAAGGCATCGGATTGACACCGTCGGTCTTCTCGGTGCGGATGGTGGGACCCGGGACATAAAGAACGTCGACGTTCTGCATGATCATTTCGGCTTTGAGCATAACTCCAGCCGCACTGCTGGTGGTCGCCAGCAAATCCACCTTGTCACCATCCACGACGAAGCCGCCGGTACGGTTGCTATCAGCGTTAAAGACCTGCAGCGAGACGGCGCGCATACCCGGAGAAATACGCGTCGACATGACGGGAAGGGTCTTACCAACATTCCGGGGAGTGAACGGATCGCCTTTTTCAATATGGCGCGTGGCGACTGCGCCCAGAACAAATTCGTCCTTGGTGCTATCGGTGTAAGCATCGGGAAGAACACCCTCTGGGGTCTGCTTGCTGTCAATAAAGCTGGGGCTGATGCGAACACCCGGATCGATCGGCTGGCTGGCAAAGAGCACCGGTCGCATGTGCGTGTTGGCTTCGTTGACCACCGTTGTCGGTGGCGGCGGCTTGTTCTGGGCTTCCGCGAGGAGGCGGGCAGCTTCGTCCTTGGCCTTCGCCAAATCAGCAGCAGCTTGATCGCGCACCGACTTTTCGTGCGAAAAATAGGCCAACATGGCGATCAGGCCGAGGACAACCGCGCCAATGATCGCGTAAGGGGGAGATTTCTTTTTCACGGTGTTATTTCTGGCCCTTAACAGTTATTTTCACGCATTCTTGTATAAAAAGAAAGTAAGAGTCAAACCTTTTCATTACAAATTTGTTGGAAAGTGCCTCACCCCTCCAAACAAGGCACTTCCAAATGGAGCCAAATGTGGGCAGGGAAGTTGGGAATTAGCAGGGGCTATTCCACTTCACTATTGATTCAGGCAACCGCACTCAAACGGGGCGCGTTGATCGTATCGCAAAGGGCACAACACCTACTCGTTGATCGCGGCCATGGTCTGGGCCATGAGCTTCTCTTCCCGTTCGCGAGCAGATTCGACGTCGTACGCGAAGTTGTCGCGGTGCTCCGGGTTAAGAGGGGACATGGCGCGGAGTTCCTCGATCATCGGGGGGATGATCTTCAGGGCATATTCGACGTCGGCTTCAGTCGTGTAATGACTGAAGGAGAAGCGGACGCAGCTGCGAGCGCGCGCGGGAGTGAGCCCCATCGCGCTGAGGACATGGGATGGATCGAGCGATCCGGTGGTGCAGGCGGAGCCGGAGGAGGCGCAGATACCGGCGCGGTCCAGGCGCATAAGGATCGCTTCGGCCTCGACGAAGTCGAAAGCGATGTTGCTGGTATTCGGAAGGCGTTGGTCGCGCTTGCCGTTGATATAAAGGTGGGGCAAACGCTGGAGAAGTGATTCCTCGAAAAGATCGCGCAGGGCGCGGACGCGGGTCTGCTCCTCGGAAAGTCTTTCCAGGGCGAGTTCGGCTGCGCGACCAAGCCCAACGATGGAAGCGACGTTTTCCGTACCACCGCGCTTGCCGCGTTCCTGCCCGCCACCGATAACGTAGGGAACAACTTTTGTGCGTTTTTTTACGTAAAGCATGCCCACTCCCTTGGGTGCGTGGAGTTTGTGTCCGGAAAGTGACAGGAAATCGATGTCACTTTTAGCAACATGTCGTAAATCTATCTTGCCTGGAGTCTGCACAGCGTCGGTATGGAAAAGGACGCCCTTCTTTTTGCAGAGGGAGGCAATTTCCTCGATCGGAAACAGGACGCCGGTCTCGTTATTGGCCCACATGATCGAGACGATACCGGTATCGTCGCGGATGGCGTTTTCGACCTCGGAAAGCGAGAGGGTTCCGTCGGCAGCGACAGGAAGGCGGGTGACACCAAAACCCATGCGTTCGAGCACATCAGTCTGGTTCATGATGGCCGAATGCTCGACTTGAGTGGTGACGATGTGCTTCTTGCCGCTGGTCTGCAGGGCTGACCAAATCGCAGCATTGTCGCTCTCGGTGCCGCAACTGGTGAAGATGATTTCCTTGGGCGTGCAGCCGAGGAGAGAGGCGACCTTCGCCCGGGCCTCGATCAGGTGACCTTCGACGAGCTTGCCGAAGCTGTAGGCGCTGGAGGGATTGCCGTAGAACTCGGTCAGGAACGGCACCATGGCCTCAAAGACCTCCGGCGCGACGCACGTGGTGGCGTTATTATCGAGATAAATGACTTCAGGGCGGGAGGCATGCATAAGAGTGTCGTGAACAGGCTAGATTACCCTCCCCACGGTATGATGCAAGTCCGATTCCGAGAAGAGAAATGCCCGTATTGAGACATGAGAAACATGATTAACATCAACGCGAAAGTAGTTCCGCTCAATTTTTGAGCTCACCTTCATGCGCCTCCCTCCTCCTGTAGAGAGGATGGTTTAAAAAAGCGGTTTGCGCAGTTGAGCGAGACCGATCGAGAGGGCGAAGATGAGGTAGCTTGCCACCAGGCTGAGGAGGAAAAAACCGGTGGAGAGCGAGGCCGCGAAGACGGTGGCACCGGCGACCGTTCCGCTGACAATCTGCATGCCGAGGAGCGGAATCATCATGATCGGATCGGCGAGCAGCTTGGGCCGCACGCCCGGCTTGACCGCCGTGGCGAAGGTCTCTCCCACAATACTGGTCGTCAGGCCGAGCGGAACGCCACCGAAAAGAACCGCGCAGGCGAGCAGTTTCTCGTCCGTGAAGAGCAACCCGATACCGATGAACAGCGCGGCCGTCTGTGGCCAGAGGCATCCGGCGATCATTTTGCCGAGGCGAAAGAGTCGGAGGTCGTGCGGCGACATCATGAGCAGGTCCTCACATTCCTCGACCGTACCGGCGGCGATGGTGAACATGCCCGACAACACGCCGGTGACGAAAATGACAAAGAAGGCGATGGCCCAAAGAAGATCCTGACGGCCCAAAACACAGGCGATACCAACCGGCATCAAGGACTGGGCAAGACACTGCACGAGGATCATCGGCGTACGCACGATCAGGCGCAGGTTCTTGAAGACATCAAGCAGAAGTGCGCCGGATCGGAAGGGCCCATCGGCCACCCCCACACGGGCAGTCCCGTAATTCTCGGTCAGATGCTGGGTGCCCTCGACAAAGGCACGCTCCGTGAAGCGCAAGGTCAGCATCGCCAGGGCGGCAGCGGCGGAAAAGATCATGGCCAGAAAAAGCGGCTTCCCGCTCGCGGCGCGGTTGATCCAGACGAGCGGAGTGTGGCTCAGCTCGATGAAATGGGCCTGCATCTCCGGGGGCATCTGGCTTTGTTCGCCTACATTCATCTCGGCCACGGAAAGGCTGACCGATCCGGCAAAGAAGGTGACGCCGAAGACGAGGATAAACGGGATCGCCTGCGAAAAAAAACGTGCCTTGCGCAGTCCGAGCAAGGCGATGAGTCCAAAAGAAAAGAGGCCGTCCACACAGGTGACTATGATCGCCAGGGCGAACCAGACCGGGTAGCCCCAGAGGCATTCCCAGTGTCCGAAGACAAAGACGAGAACGTTGATCCAGGGGATAATGATGAAGCCATCAACCAAACACGATTGCAGCGCGTTGCCGAAAAGCCGCGCCGCGAGGACGGCCCGAGGAGAGACCGGAGAACTGAGGAGAAGGTCGCTGTCGTCCTGTTCATGCAGCACGACAAGGGCACGGACCAGGCCGCCGCTAAGCATGACAAAAAGAAGAAAGCACCAGACTGCCGTGCCGACGCCGCGCAGGAGATCGCGCATGCCATGACTTTCGTCGACTTGGGCCGGACTTCCCATGTAACCAGCGCCCGCATACATCACGAGCGAATAGGCCGCAAGATGGAGTGCAGCGAGAAATGTCACGCCAAAGAGCGCTCCACCGGTCCGCAGCATCTTGTCGCGCCAGGTCTTGCCCGCGAGATGCCGACGAATCCCCTGCAGGATGTCCACCCAGACGAGGCGCCCGCCCGCCCGGAAGGAATGGACCGGCGAACCTGCGGTGGGAGCGGCAGCGTGGGTCATTTTGACAGAATTAACAAGATTAACGCGATTGGGAAGGCGGGGGACTAATAAAGCCAAAGGGATGGCGGCATTCTTTAGCTCACGACGACGGTGCTTTACAGCGGCACTTCAACCCTTTGTTCCTGGATCAATTGCAGGAAAATGTCTTCCAGGGAGCCCGCGGCCTGGCCGGAATGGGAGCGGAGCTGTTCCATCGTTCCCTCCGCGATGATGCGGCCGCCGCTCATGATGGCGATACGCTCGGCGAGACGCTCGGCGACTTCGAGGATGTGGGTCGTGAGGATGACCGTTCCGCCTTCCCTAAGAAAGTCGAGGAGAATGTCCTTCACCAAACGCGCCGCGGAGGCGTCAAGGCCGGTGAGCGGCTCGTCGAGGAGGATCAATTTCGGCTCGTGAATAAGCGCGCTGGCGAGGGCGATTTTCTGCTTCATCCCGCGTGAATAGGATTCGATCCACTCGTGGCGGCGGTCCCAGAGAAGGAGCTGTTCGAGAAGTTCCTGCGCACGCTGGCGGGCGACCTTGGGCTCAATGTTCCAGAGGGATGCGACGAATTCGAGGTGCTCCATCGGGTTGAGTTTGCCGTAGAGAACGGGATCGTCGGGGATGTAGGCGAGCGGTTGCTTGGCGCGTTGCGGCTCGGTCACGGCGTCGATGCCGCAGACGCGTATCTCGCCCGCATCGGGCCGAATGAGCCCGGAAATCATCCGCAGCGTGGTGGTCTTACCCGCGCCGTTGACGCCGAGAAAGCCGTAGAGCATCCCCGTGGGAACCGACAAACTGAGTTGATCGACTGCGGTCTTGGGACCGAAGCGCTTGACCAGGCCGACGACTTCACACGCATTCTCCATTCACTCCAAAGGACAGGAATTTGCCTCGATTGTCAAAGCCGGACGGCGGAAGAGAGTCAAATCTTAAACCTATTTGGCCGTAGACGGTACAGGCACCGGAGCCGTCTTAGGTGGCGCAGGCGCTGCCGGGGGCGGCCCCGCCGCTTGCGCGGCCTGCACGGCCTTGGCCATCTCTTCCGACGTGAAGATAAGCACGAACTTCTGTGTGTCGTAGAGAGCTGTCGCCTTGTCACTCCGAGTCCAAGTCAGGGTGCCCGGGTCGGAGCTGGGCACCGATTTCCATTGGGAACCACCCTGGTCGGTCGCCATGATCGATTGCCGTTCCGCCTCGGAAAGGGCGCTGTGGTCGGTCTTAAAGACCTTGGCCCCGACCTCTTTGTCGCCGATCAGAAAAACAGTGAGAGTTATGCCTCCGGCGATAAAAGTAACCGTCCCAAAGGGAAAATTAGGCGTGACTTCCGTATACCCGGAAGGGGTGCCGTACCGGGTCACGAGCTGCTTGACGTTCTCCCCCAGGTTGGCCCGAAGCGGCAAGGTCAGGAGCGTTAAGATAATGGCGAAGGCTCGGAACATAAAAAGTAGGCTTCCCGCTTCTAGCGCAGAGTCTTCCCTTGGTCACGAAGATAGCTATTTCGACCCCGGGGCGCGGGATTGATCACCCGGGCCCTCATTCTATTAGACGTGCGCAAATGCCCAAGAACCGCTAGGCTTTGGCAATGCGTACCTTTGGGGTGCCTTTTATGACCTATTGGCGGACGGCGTTGGGCGTGGCCTTCACCATGGCCATCGCCTGCCAACCCTGTCCCGCGCTGGACAAGCCGACGGGGGCGCCCCTTGAGCTTTCCTCAGTTGAAACCGAGCAGCCCATTCCGTTGGTCTTTCTCGATCCGGACGGCAAAACCGCCCATTGCGCGAACGTGAAGTTGCATTGGAATCCGATTCCCGATGTCGGCCCCAAGGACGACGCGACCAGCTTCGAGTTGGACATTGCCGCAGACAGCCCGGGTGCACCGATTTTCACCGCCCAATTGTGGAAGGCCTCCCTGGCCAGTGCCCTCGCCTGGCAGATGCCTTGGCAGGGTGCGCGCTGGAAAGTGTTACAGACACCAGCCACCGACGGCACCGGCATCAATGCGGCCTTGGCCGTTGGGATGATTTCCACTTCGGCCCGGCGTCCCTACCCGCCGAAGACGGCGGTCATTGGCGGCTTAAATCCTGACGGCTCACTCGGTGCGGTTTCGCATCTGCCGGAGCGGCTGAAAGCTGCCGCCGATGCCGGTATGACCAAAGTTGTCATTCCCAGTGTTCAGCGCTTTGACACCGATGCCTCTGGCCAGGTGGTCAACATCCTGCGCCTGGCGAGCGATCTCCATTTGGACTGCGTGCCGGTGGACAACCTCGTCGATGCGACCCAGCAAACGATGAATGATCCCCTTCCCGAAATGACCCCGGGACCAACCGCGCCGAAATACAGCAATGAGGTCGCCACCTACATCGATGATTTTGCGCACAAGGAGCAGACCGAGACGACTTTCAACCTGAAGTTCGCCCCGAAAGAGGACACTCTTAGCAAGTACCCGGCGCGCCTCGGCGCGATCTGGCGGTCGGTCTACGCCGACGTGGAGGCTGGAAAACAGTCCTATGCCGCAGGCCAGGTCTATGTCGCCTATCGCCTGTTCAGCCAAGCCAATGCGAGCATGAATGGTGTCAATGCGTTGACCGGGCAGAATCGCGCCAACTTCGACGTCAAGACCGCGCTGGCGGAATCCGACGACTTGCGCAACCGACTACATGCGCTGATGACCCCGCCCGGCATCGACAAGGGCGAATTGCAAAGCGCCGTTCTGGTCGCGGAAATGGCCGACTGGGCCTACGACATCAATGCCTCGCTGGAGGGCGCGCAACTGGTCACCAAGCAGGCCTTTTCACAACGCACCGATGCGACGGACGCCGAAAAGGACCGCGCACGCGAGGCGATTCTCTTTTCGATTGAACAAAGCAAGTACCTGCTCAGCCATGTCGATTTTTTTGGCGGGCTCCTGACGCATGTCCGCAAGGACAATTCGATTCCGGTGGATGAAAACGCGGCGCACCTGCTACCGCAGTTGATCCCCGCGCAGCTGGCCACAGCACGTATCTTCACCGAGGGCATCCGGCAACGGGCCAACGAATTGCGGGACGGTCTGCTGTTTGATCCGGATCTCGTCGCCTATGTCAGTGTGTTGCGCGAAACGAAGACCGAATGGGACGCCCGCCTTCGCCGCAAGGACATGGAAGCACAAGCGGCGGCAACAGCCCCCGATCCCGCGGCCCCTGCCGCTACTGACGGCAAGGGAGCGGTGAAACTCAATTCCAATACCGGGAATGGCGCGCCGGGCTTTGATCCGGGCGACACCTTCAAGCCACCACATACCGCACTGGCCCCGACCACGCCGGTCAAAAAGACCAGCGATGTGGCGCAATGTCTTATCTGGGCGAACAACGATTGTGCGATTGCCACGCTGGACGAGAAGTATCTGCGCCTGAATGGCAGCATCGACCCGGCCACCCATGAGTGGCATGTGACGGACCGCGCGAAGCTCGACTCGTTGTTGCAATCGGCAGAGACCGGCGCACGACAGGGCATCGCCTTCGCGGAAAAAGCAGAGGTCGACACCTCGGTCCTGGCCATGATTTACGAGCGCGGCGCCCACCTTCGCATCCAGACCGACGATGTCTCCGCGCTCGCAGCGCTCCAACAATACTGGCGTTGTGCGTTGCTGGGCAACATGTGCTGGCAACTGGCCCACGCCCGCAAAGCGCAGCCGGTCGACTTGGGCGGTGCCCCTCCAGCACCCGATGACAAGACGGCAAAGAAGGATGACAAAACCGGTGCACCGGAAGGCGACAAAAACAAGACGCCCGCCGCGACAGCTTCGACCAAGAATCCAGACCAAGCGAAGCCCCCGGAAAATGAGACGCCAAAACCGGCTCCGGCGACCTCCACCAATAGTGTGGTCGCGGTCACGCCGCCGCTCCCGCCCATCGCACCTGTAGCAGCAGGTGATTCGACGACGCCGACTTTTCACCGCGCGTTGCCGGTAACGGATGAAGTTGTCGCGCCGGCCCCGCCGACTCCGCCCACACCTCCCGCGCCCGTACCTGCGCCCCATCCGGCTCCCGTTCCAGTTCCTCAACCCACGCCTGCTCCCGCAGCCACAGTCTCCACCCCACCCGCGCCTATCGACGAAGCGAATATTCCTGTCGCGCCGATCGCGAAAGTGCAGGACTATGGCGGCGCGGCGGCGCCTCCGGCGACCAATGCTCCTCCTTCTCCCCCGACGGTGTCCCCCATTCCGCCCACGCCCAAACCGGACAATGCGGACGCGCACTCGTTTTGAGGTCGCCCCAACCACCGTCTCTCGTGACTGCTGATTTCGCCCTTACCTGTTCCGCCCTGCATAAGACGTTTCGTCTGGGCCGGACCGATCTCGAAATCTTACAGGGACTGGAGGTGGCTTTCCCGCGCAAGGGACTCAACACGATCCAGGGCGCCTCAGGCTCAGGCAAGAGTACGCTGCTGCAAATCCTCGGAGGCTTGGAAAGTCCGGACAAAGGCGAGGTAAAATGGGAGGACGAATCAATTTATGGTTGGTCGCGCTCACGTCTGGCGGCATGGCGCAACCTCAAGGTCGGCTTCGTCTTTCAGGCCTACCATCTTTTCCCGGAGCTCTCGGCGCTGGAAAATGTGGAGTTTCCTGCGCGGCTGGCCCGCAAGAGCGACCAATCGGTTGCGGCGCATCTGCTTGACCAGGTCGGCCTGGGAGCGCGTCTGCATCATCGTCCGGCGGAGCTTTCCGGCGGCGAACAGCAACGCGTGGCCATCGCCCGGGCCCTGCGCAATAATCCTGCGCTGCTTCTCGCGGATGAACCCACCGGCAACCTCGACGTCAAGGCCGGCCATGAGATCATCGACCTGCTGCTTCGCCTGCACGAGGAACGCGGCAATTGCCTTATCATCGTCACGCATGACAATGCCATCGCGGCCCTGGGACAACAGCGTTACCGGCTGGAACTGGGGAAGCTGAACGAAGCGGCGCGAAGCTAATCGACCCTAGCGCTGAATCGAAACCCGAATCGGATCGGAGGCGACCCGCCCGATCCATATGGGCGCAACTGGCTTCTTTTTCGAATCAACAGTCAGGGCACCGGAGACCTGTTTGGTTTCCGGCGAGCCTGCGTTCGTGTTCTGATAGAGGGTCTTCATCTTCATGGAGCCACGCAGAGCTTCCGTCCCCAGCCACTCGGTTGCGCCACCGGAGCTTCGTCCCCAAAGATTCACGGTCATGGGGTAGGCGCAGCCGGGCAGCACGACAAATCCGGACGGTCCGTTCCGGGTAAGGTAGACTTTCCGATTCTTCTCCACTTTGATGGTTTTGCCGTCCTTGCCAGTGAATTCAAACGAGAGGTTGAAGTAGCCCCACGAACACGAGTCCTTCCAAACTGTCAAATTATGAGAGGTGCGATTGGTCAGGATCACATGGAAGGGCCGAGAGAGATCGAGCACTTGCCCATCCTCCTGGGGAACTGCCACTACCAACCAATCGGCAGCCGATACCGGCAGGATGGCGGCCACCAAAAACAGAAAAATGGCGCAAAGGAATCGGGAGGTCATGGGTATGGCGTTGAAGCTAAGACGAAGATCACTTCTTGCCGAGAACGATTCCTCTGGCAAAATAGATGTCTTACCCATGCAGCACTTGAAAATCTATCTTGATGGCGAGTACGTGAATGAGCCGGACGCGAAAGTGTCCGTGTTTGACCACGGCCTCCTCTATGGCGACGGCGTTTTTGAAGGCATCCGCTTTTACAGCGGGCGCGTCTTCCTGCTCGAGGAGCACCTCGACCGCCTCTACGATTCCGCCAAGGCCATTCTTTTGACGATCCCGCTCAAGCGAGAGGAGATGCGTGAAGTCGTGCTGGAGACCTGCCGTCAGAACAAACTGCGCGACGGCTACATCCGCCTGGTGATCACCCGCGGCAAGGGCGATCTCGGTCTCAACCCGAATAAATGTTCCAAGCCGACGATCTTCTGCATCGCGGCGTCGATCGAGCTCTATCCTGAGAAATACTACACCGAAGGTCTGCGGGTGAACACCGTGCCGACCCAGCGGATTTCCCCGGCGGCGCTCAGCCCGGCGATCAAGTCGCTCAATTATCTCAACAACATCCTGGCCAAGATCGAAGGCAACCTCTACGGCGCGCAGGAATCGATCATGCTCAATCAGCAGGGCTTCATCGCGGAATGCACCGCTGACAACATCTTCATCATCAAGCAGGGCAAGATCTTCACGCCCCATGTTTCCGATGGAGCGCTCGGCGGGATCACGCGACGCCTGATGTTTGAGCTGGCGATGGAGATCGGCCGCGAAATCCGCGAGGCGAACCTGACCCGGTACGACCTCTTTGTGGCCGACGAAATTTTCGCCACCGGCACGGGCGCGGAAGTGGTACCCATCAGCGAAGTGGACGGTCGCAAGATCGGCACTGGCCGCGTGGGGCCGGTCACTGAATCCTTCATCAAGCACTTCAAGATCAAAACCCAGAATACCGGCGTGCCCATTTACTGATTTTGCCTTGGCCCGTTTTGTACTATATTAAACTCCAGCGCCAAATGGCGCGGCCCTAAACCTATGATTTGCGAAGTTTGCCAGACCGAAAACGCCACGGTGCATTTGACCCAGATCATCAGCGGTAAAATGCAGAAGATCGACCTGTGCGAAAAATGCGCCAAGGAAAAGGGCGTCGCCGATCCCGCGGGCTTTTCCCTCGCCGACATGCTCCTGGGCCTCGGCGCGGCGGAGGAGATCAAGTCCACCGGCCCGGAAGAACTGGTCTGCCCGCAATGCGGCTTTACGCAACCCGACTTCAAGAAGACAGGACGTCTGGGTTGTCCCCAATGTTACGTGACCTTCTCGGAAGGTCTGGGCGTGATCCTCAAGGACATGCACAAAGGCATTCATCATAAGGGCAAGGTTCCCAGCCGCGCCATGCGGGCTGCAGAATACCAGAACAAGCTCAAGGCATTGCACGCCAATTTGCAGGCTGCCGTACAGTCCGAGAACTACGAGCAGGCCGCCTCCCTGCGCGACCAGATTTCCCATCTGGAAATGCAGTTGAAGAGCTGACCTGTCAGGTCTGACTTGGACAATATCCTCAAGCGTCCCGAAGAACTGCCAGTGCCTTGCGCATGGAGTCAAACGCAAGAGCGTCGGCTTTAATTTTTGCCAGTTCAAGCCACTGAAAAGCCGACACCTCCTCCAGCTGCGGCGCCACCTCGGCTGATCCGGCTCGAGCAGTGAAGAAAACATCGCAGACGGGCTGGCTTAGACCTTGGTAAACATAGTTGTTGGGAAAGGAACCGAGATAACGCAGATCACTCGCCGTGATGCCGGTTTCTTCGGCAATTTCCCGGATGGCGGCCTGCTCCAGGGTTTCCCCGGCATCAACGAAACCGCCTGGCGGGGCCCATTTCCCGAGTGCAGGTTCCTTGGCGCGACGAATCAACAAGGCGCGATTTTGGGCATCGAGCAAAAAAACGGCAACCGCCGTAATCGGGTTGTCAAATTTGCGATGGTCGCAACTGCCGCAGGTTAGGGTGTCGACCTTTCTTACCAAGTCCTTCGATCCGCAAAGCGGACAGAAATTATACGCCTCAATGAGTTGGGGAAACATAATTAAGGAATAGGAGGTTTCCTCGCCTGGAGTCCCCAGAAACCGGCAGCTAACGATTCAACGGGCCGGAGGTCCGCAGTTTTTCACTGTTGGGCCTCGGCAGCGGTTCGCCGGTAATTTTGACGGGGCCGGCCGAGACGGAGCCGGAGATCTTCCGGGTGCCCTGAATGTTGGCCAGTTTCTTCCGGAGCGTCTCGAGGCTGAACGGCTTCTCCAGGATGCTCATCCTGAGATGTGTGAATTCCGACATGAAATCCTGGAAGTGGCTTGGGGGTAGCCCGCTCATCAGCAGGATGGAGGTGTGGGCAAAGCGTGGATCGTTGATTACGGCCGTGCTGTATCCCCCGATGAATTGGGCGCCATTCATGCCCGGCATGTTGTAATCGACAATGACCACTTCGGGCGGAGTCTGCGCCGCGATCAGTTCCTTGAGAGCGATCTCGGGATTGCGATAAGACTGGGTGCGATGGCCGAGATGCTGCAACAGACTGCAGAGCCCTTCCCGGACGAGATCGTCGTCGTCGATGACATAGATGAGGAAGTGGGCCTCCGCTGGCAACCGCTGGGACTGCATGATGATGCGCTGAGATTGGCGAAAAATGCGGTGCGTGGAGCGGCGCACATCGGCGGGCTCCTTCGGCTTGCTCGATGCACCCGCGACATCGCCGCGCGGCCAGACCATCGAAACGGACGTGCCCATGCCGACGGTCGAGCGGATCTCTACCGTGCCGGAGTGCTGCTGGAGAATGCCTCGCACCATGGCGAGGCCGAGTCCCGTGCCCTGCTTTTTGGTCGAATAAAAGGGCTCAAAAATATGGGTCATGTCCTGCTCGGAGATACCCGCACCGTGATCGCGCACCGTCACGGTCGAAGTCGTTGCTGATCCTTCCCAGATGACGTGGATGGTGCCGCCCTCGGGCATCGCCTCGCGGGCGTTCTTGATCAGGTTGAGCAGACAGTGGCTTAGGCTGGAATAGGATCCAACGACCATGATCGGGTCGCTTTTTTCCTGAAATTCTTTGCCCAGCGCAATGCGATGGTTGCCCGTCACCACCCCGGCGATGCGGGCAACGTCGTGGATCATGTCGACCAGGTTGAAAGATGCCATGGTCAATGGCTGCTTCTTGGCATAGCCGAGCAGACTGCGGGTGAGCGAGGCACCGGTGGAACAGGCACGGATGATGTTGACGAGACTGTCCCGGGCCTGCGGCGTCAGGCTCGGCTGTGTGAGCATCGCCTCGGCATTCGACTGAATGCCCATGATGAGATTGTTGAAGTCGTGGGCCACCCCGCTGGCCAGCTCGCCGATGGTCTCCAGCTTCTTCTGATTGACCGCGCCTTGAGAGTTGTCGAGCCAGTTGACCGAATCCTGGAAACAGAAGTAGTACCAATGCTCCTCGTTCTCGCTACCCTCGGGCTGGGGAACATGCTCGTAGAAGACCTTGGCAAAATAATTGCCATCCGGATCGGTCGGGTGCTTGAAACCCGGCATAGCTTCCTCCGGTGCGCCGCTCACGACCTGCAACGCCTGGGAAAGATATTCCGCGAGAGGCAGAGGTAGATCAGCCCAACTAACCGTTTTGGCCCCCGGACCATTGGGATTGAGATCGAAGAGGCCTGCGGCCACGCGATTCCAATCCACCAGTTCGTAACCTTGAGCGGTGGAGAAGTGAACGAGTATCTCTGCCCGTCCACCCGCGCGCCCCAAGAGATCCTGTACGAGTCGAGACGGAGGCGTGTTAAACACTTTTTAAATGTAGAGGCTTCCCCTTGGAATACCAGTCTTTAACCAACCCCGTCTCCGAATTCCCCCGGGAGCGGGTTAAAATTTTACGAAAATTTAAGTGGATTTTCCGCCACACTCCCCCTATTCCTTACGATCCCCATGGCTCAGAAACACAAACCCAGCGCCAAGGCCCCAAAGGCCGTCATCAAGAAAACTGCCAAGTCCGCGCCCGTGAAAAAGGCGAAGACAGCGGTCAAGTCCAAGTCTGCTCCAGTCAAAAAAGCCGCGGTAAGCCCCAAGGTTGCATCGAAACTTTCCGTCAAGCCAAGCAAGCCCAAATCCGCTTCCAATGGTCGGGACGACCATGAAGAGCCGCAGCGCCCCCTCGTCCGCCTGCCCCGCGATGCGAAGACCCTCGCTTTCTTTGGCCGCCAGAAACAGCGCCTCCTTGAGTTGCGCGACCATTTCCTCGATCAGATGCAGAGTGTCGCACAGGACAGCCTCCGCTCGCGTTCCGAAAACAACGAAGCCTCCGCCGTCGGACAGCACCAGGCCGATGCGGGCAGCGATGCCTATGAGAAGGATTTTGCGCTCAGCCTCCTTTCCCAGGAGCAGGACGCGCTTTACGAGATTGAGGAAGCTTTGAAGCGGATTGAGAGTGGCGCCTATGGCGTGTGCGAAATGTCCAACAAGCATATTCCTCACACAAGGCTTGAAGCAATCCCATTTGCCCGCTTTACTGTTGAGTGCCAGCAGCAGCTCGAAAAAGAGAACCGGGGCCGCCGCCGCTGGGATACCGCCCCGCAATTCATGGATTCCGCCGAAGCCTTCGCCGATGAGGAGGAAGAATCATCGGAAGACGACGACAAGAAAAAAGAGAAAGACTAAGTTATGCCTCCCGTAGCCAAACCCATGCGGCCCCGCCGCCGCACCCTGCGTTCGCTCCCGAAGCGCCGCATCGATATCAACACCGAAGCCATCGACTTCAAAAACGTCGAGCTGCTCAAGAAGTTCCTCACGGAAAAAGGCCGCATCCTGCCCCGCCGTATCACCGGCATGACGGCCAAGATGCACCGCAAGCTCACGACGGAAATCAAGCGCGCCCGCAACGTGCTGCTCGTCAAATAGGAGTATCCCATGTCCCGACTTTGTGAAATCACCGGCGCAGTGCCCGTTCGCGGCACCAGCATCCTCCGCAGCGGTAAAGCCAAGAAAAAAGGCGGTATCGGTACGCACGTCACCGCCAACACGCCCCGCATCTTCCAGCCTAACCTGAAGGAAAAGCGGATCTTTGTCCCCGAACTGAAGCGTTACGTCACGGTCAAGCTGACCGCACGCGCGCTCAAGACGTTGACGAAGAACGGTGCCTTCAAGACGCTGAAAAAAGCCGGCGTTATCTAACGCCTTCTCCTCCTTATCGGGACGACAAGAAAGTTCCCTATGAAACTTGTCGTCCTGGATGGTTACACGCTCAATCCCGGGGATCTTTCCTGGGACAAGCTGCGATCGCTGGCTGAGGTGGAGATCTTTGATCGCACTCCACCTGAAGAGGTCATGACGCGGGCCAAGGGCGCACCCCTGGTCCTCACCAACAAGGTAAAGCTGCCTGCAGCCGTTATCGAAGCGTTGCCCGAACTGCGCTACATAGGCGTCCTGGCCACGGGCCACGATGTGGTCGATGGTACCGCAGCGGCGAAGCGGGGGATACCCGTCAGCAATGTTCCCGGCTATGGCACCGCCTCCGTGGCCCAGCATGTTTTCGCACTCCTATTGGAAATGACCAATGGGGCAGGACGATACAGCACCGTCGTCCCAAAAAAATGGAGCCAATCCTCCGACTTTTGCTTTTACGAGCAACCTTTATTCGAACTGGAGGGAAAGACGCTGGGCATCCTCGGTTATGGCACGATCGGCCGGTCCGTGGCCGCCATTGGGCGGGCGTTGGGCATGGAAATCATCGTCCATTCCCGCAGCCCGGTTATTGAGTCGGACGTGACGGCGGTCGACCTTCCCACTCTTTTCCGCAACAGCGATGTCCTAACCCTGCATTGCCCGTCAACGAACGATACCCGCCAAATCGTCAACGCGGAGCGGTTGAAGACCATGAAGCCAGCCTCGTACCTGATCAATACGGCGCGGGGCACTTTGATTGACGAAGAGGCCTTGGCCGAGGCCCTGAACCGCGGTGAAATCGCCGGCGCCGGACTGGATGTTCTTTCCGCCGAACCGCCGCCCGCAAGCAATCCCCTGCTCCAGGCGAAGAATTGTTGCATCACTCCGCATGTCGCCTGGGCCTCCAAAGAAGCACGGCAACGGTTGATGAATCAGGTCGTTGCCAATGTGGAGGCCTTTCTAGCCGGCAAGCCCATCCATGACGTGACTCATGCCATGCGTCAGTTTTCTCTGGGGCATCTTTCGACAAGATTGTAGTCAGCGTTTCGTCAGAAAATCATCGGCATCGCACGCAAGAACACTTAGGATAAATCCATGTCCGCCACCGTCGAATTCGAGCACAAGCGCATCATGATCGATGATTATTTCGATATCATCGTCCAGACCAAGGCCTCCGATCTCCACATGCAGGAAGGACAACCTCCCAAGATGAGGTTGCATGGCGATATTACCAAAATTCGCGACGAGCCGCTGACCCATGCGGAAATGGAGCAGATGCTGCGAGAGGTTGCCGGCCCCAAACGTTGGGAAATTTTCTGTCAGAAGGGCGATGCGGACTTGGCCTATGAGTTGAGCGAAGAGGCCCGTTTTCGCTGTAATCTTCATCGCCACTTGCATGGCCTCGGCGGCATCTTCCGGTTGATTCCAAACAAGATTGCGACGCTGGAACAATTGAACGTTCCGACCGTGATCAAGAAGTTCGCAAACATCCGCGGTGGCCTCGTCCTCGTCACCGGTCCGACCGGCTCGGGCAAATCGACCACGCTGGCCGCGCTGATCGACTACATTAACAGCAGCTATTCGCGCCACATCATCACGATCGAGGAACCGATCGAATTCGTGCATAACAACAAGCTGAGCATCATCACGCAGCGCGAAGTGGGCGAGGACACCAACAGCTTTTCGGACGGCCTGAAGAACGCGATGCGCGAGGATGCCGACGTGGTGCTTGTCGGGGAAATGCGCGATCTGGAAACCATCGCACTTGCCCTCACCGCAGCGGAAACGGGCATGCTCGTCTTCGGCACCCTGCACACGAACAACGCGCGCAAGACGGTCGACCGCATGATCGACGTTTTCCCCAGCAGCCAGCAGCCCCAGGTGCGCACCATGCTTTCGGCTTCCCTGCGCGGCATTGTCGCACAGCTGCTGATGAAAAAATCTGACGGCAAGGGCCGCGTCGCCGTGAACGAAATCCTAGTCGCCAATAACGCGGTCTCCTCGATCATTCGCGAAGGCGCGGTGGAAAAACTCACCGACGTCCTGATCAGTGGTCGCGCCGAAGGCATGCAGTTCATGGATGACGCCATCATGGCGCTCGTAAATTCCAATACTGTTACTCCCCAAGAGGCCTACATGAAGGCCATCGACAAGCAACGTTTTGCTCCGTTGCTGGAAGGCACACCGATGGGCGAAATTGCCAAAGGCGGCAAGCCGTCCAAGGGCCCGCCTGCGCTCAAGGCCAAATAAGTCCTCGCGACTTTCAGGCCCCTGCCGTCACGCACGACTTCCAAAGCTCAACCCACTCAGGGGGCGTGAGCTGTTCCGCCCGTCGGCCATCCGTCGTGGGCAAAAGATTGGAAAGTTTTTTGCGACGCTGGGAAAATCCGCGCTGCACGGTGGAAGCAAATGACTCCCGGTCTCCCGGAGCAACCAAAGGCTGTGCCCGTGGCGTAAGCTGAACGGCGACCGACTCCACTTCCGGAGGGGGATAAAAAACCGACCCGGGCAGACTCCGGACCAGTTTCACCTCATATCCGGCCTGCACCAGCACCGAGAGCGCCCCGTAGGTCTTGTTGCCGCAATGGCTGACCAGTCGCTGACCAACCTCCTTTTGCATCAGGAAGAAGAACCGTGCCGGAACCCCGGGAAGGCGAATGCACTCCATCAACAGCGGCGTCGAAATATAGTAAGGCAGGTTGCCGCAAATGACCGCAGGTTCGACACCAAGCTGCGGCAACAGCTCAAGCGCATCCCCTTCCCGTAATTCGAATTGTCCGGTGGCGATTGTCTCCTTGAAGTGTTCCCGCAGAAAAACGCAGAGGCCGCGGTCCTTCTCAAGAGCGATCACGCGCATGCCTTTTTCAAGGAGGACCGCAGTCAATGCGCCCAGACCGGGACCAATCTCGACCACGCTGGCGCCGGGTTCGAGCCCTTCGATCGCCTGTCCAGCCAACCACTGAGCGAGGTTCTGGTCGTGGAGAAAATTCTGGCCGAGCTGCTTCAGCGGGCGCAGCCCCCTCGAGTCAAGAGCCGCGCGAATTTCCGTCAAGGTCATCGAAGGAGGATTTCCATGTGCGGGTGCCTAGAACTGCTCGGCGATGATATCGAAGACGTCGGTGTTGTTAATGAATCCTCGTAACTGGGCCGAGCCCTCTCCGCGAGAGGCCATCCATGCCGGCCCCGCCAGGGGCAGCGCCTCGGTCTGGAAGCGGAGGGCTGGCTCCGGCTGGAGCAATCCCGGTGCATCGAGACTGAAGGCACCGGATGCATACCGATCTTTCAGCCACGTGGCCTGCGCCCGGGTGACGGTGGGGCCTCCAGGACCGGCCAGCCACACCGGCGGTGGCGACGGAGCCATGGGGATATTCGGACTTTTCACCGGAAGACCACTCCCATCAACCGTTGGCGTGGGGGCGGCAAGGTCACCATAGGCTGCCAATGGACCCACCGAACCGAGATTGTAGCTGTTTGTGACCATGACCAAGGCGTCAGGGCCAGCATAATCAACCGCCGTCTGGATCGCCTCGTCCAACTCGGCAACTTCATTGACGGCGAGTTTGCCAAAGTTCTGGCTGGCAGCCCGTGCAACCAAGCCGTCTTCCACAACGAGGAAGTAACCTTTGATTTTGTAATTCAGGCTCGAGATCGCCACCCGCGTCATTTCAGCCAGAGATGGTTGACGACGGTTCACCGGCTGGAGCGAAGAGAAATAGAATTGGTCCGGCGCAAAAAGACCAAACAGGTGAGCGCCCCAAGTGGAAACTTTATTCAGCTCATCTCGCGTGCGAACGATGGTGTAGCCGTTCTTTCTCGCTTCATCGACAAGGTTACGCCCGTCGGGCCGTCCCCATTCGTTGGCAACCGAGGGAGGAGTGAAGTATTGTTCGCCTCCACCCAGCACGATATCGATGCGGGAATAGAGAAGATCGTTTGCGTTGCCGTAGGGATCCGGCTTCCCTTTGATCGTCGAATAAAAAGCGACCGGCGTCGGCTGGACAAAGGAGCTGTTCGTCACCAGTCCCGTGGCACGCTGCGCCCCCTGCGCGGCGTAAATCAGCGAGCGCAAAGCATCATTCCGGTTATTGAAGGCCACGAAACCGTTGTCGACCCGCTGACCGCAGGCGATCGCCGTGGCATCGGCACCTTCGTCGGGAACTGCCTGCCCCGGCTGCTGGATGCTGAGCGAGGCAAGATTCCAGAACGAATCGAGGTCGAGGACTTCGCTCCGATATGAGGAACGCCGACGGGCATCACCGATGGCAGGGTCGTCCGGATCGCCGTGGAGGGGACTGCGTCCCAATTGTTGGCGGGCGAGATTGAGCGTATTCAGGTCGAGACCGTCGACGATAAATAGGATGACAGCGTGCTGGTTCTTGCGCACGTAGTTGTTCACGTAGAGGTAGGCGAAACCCGCGAACAACGTGAGTACGAATAGGACCGTCAGAATGATGCGCCATTTCATCGGTTGTGAGTAAACGGGAAATACCCTCCCAAGAAAAGGGGGAAGTGTGATGAGCCAAACCCCGGCTACCGGGAAAACGTCTCCTCCAAAATTTCATAGGCGCGGACCGGACCATTCTCGGCCCGAATTTGTTCCCCGAGACGTTGGGAACGCGTGGGAGCGTCTCCCGACAGGAGATCGTGCAGGGCAGGCCCCATCTCTTGGGGCGTGTGTTGCTGGGGCAAGACAACCTCGGCCATACCCAGTGTTTCGAGACGCCGGGCATTATTAGGCTGATCAAACGCGAACGGGCAGGCCAGCGAGGGAATACCTGCACGCAGGGCGTGGGAGAGCGTCCCGATCCCGCATTGGTGCGCGACGGCCCTGACGCGCGGCATCAACAGGCCATAAGGAGCATACGGAACGGCAAGGATGGTCTCCGGCAGGTTGGGAGGACGGTTGCTTTCCGCTCCTATCAAGAGGATTCCGCGCAGGCCAAGAGACTCCAACACTTCGACAGCGCTTTGATAAAAGGAGCCGGGATTCTGCACGGCGGTCGAACCGAGCGTGAAAAGGACAGGTGATGGACCGCTCTCCAAGAAATCGACCGTTTCCGGCGTGAGGCCCTTTACTCCCGGTGGATCGTAAAAACAAAATCCTGCGATTTTCTTTTCATCGCTCCAATCAGGAGGTGGTGTGGCAAAATGGCGACTGTAGAGCTGGAGATTGAGAACGCGCGAGTGGGCCTCGAAAACGACATCATACGCAGGACCGAGTCCATGGCGGGCACGCAACTGGTTCACGACCGGGTCGACCATCGAGCGCGAGATACGTTGTCCCGCCGACCAGATGAACCGGTTCCATTGACGGCTGAAGAAATCACGTCCGGCCCGGCCAAAATTGGAACCGGGCAAAGTGTAAGACGAAGGGACGACCCCAGGCGCGAGACTGACCGTCGCGAAGGGAATGTTCGTCAATTCCGCCACGACCGGAGCGGGAAATGTGAAGTGATGCGCCACCATCACGTCGTGCCCGGGAGCCTCCGCGAGGAGCGCTTCCATGTAGTGGTCAAAGCAGGGTACGATGGCCTTGTGCACAAGCGTGTGGAGCGAGACCAATCCTCCCCATTTCATGGAGAGGACTTCGGGGTTGTCGCGAATGAAGTCGTCACGCGAAGGCTCGCCCGTGGAAACAAAGCGAAGCCCGGCGTTCTCCGTTTCCGCGCCCCAGTCGGGATGACCGACGAGAGTCACTTGGTGCCCGCGCGCGATGAGAGTCTGACCCAGGGAAAGAAAGGGATGGAGATCTCCATGCGATCCCCAGGATGTCAGCAGCCAGCGCATTTTGTCCGAGTGTAGTGAGGCCTCATGGCTGTCGCTACACTAAAGGGCTGGCTGCTGTTGAGTAATGCAGTGGAAGGCGCCAAGGCCCCAGATCAAATCCAGCGCAGGAAAGACAACCACGCGGCGAGTGGGGAAGAGACGTTGCAGGATATCTCGAGCTTTCTCATCGTTCGGGTGATTAAACCCAGGAAGGACGACGACTTCATTGGCGATGTAGAAGTTCGCGTAGCTGGCGGGAAGACGCTGGCCCTCATTCTCGAGATAGCCGGGCGTGGGAAGCTCGACGATGTTCCATGGCTTGCCTTGCGGATCGCGCATCGCGGCGAGACGCTGGCTGTTCTCGCGCAGGAGGGCGTAGTTCTCGTCAGACGGATCTTCCTCGACGATGGTCACCAGCGTTGTCGGATCGACAAAGCGGGTCAGGTCGTCGATATGGCCGTCGGTATCGTCGCCGATGATCCCCTCGCCGAGCCAGAGAATTTGTTCCACGCCGAGGTAGTCGCGCAGATTTTGCTCGATTTGCTTTTGCGTGAGATCGGGATTCCGGTTCTTGTTGAGCAGACAGGCTTCGGTCGTCAGGAGCGTGCCCTCCCCGTTCACTTCAATGGAACCGCCCTCGAGAATCATCGGCGGTGAGAAGAGGCGCAGACCAAGCACCTTCGCGACATGCTGGGGCACATCATCGTCAAGGTCGCACGGTGGATATTTGCCGCCCCAAGCGTTGTAACGCCAGTCGACAATGGCCATCTCCTTTTCGTTGCGAACGAAGATGGGGCCGTGATCGCGGCACCATGGCTCGTAAGCGGGAAAGGGATGGAGATGGATACGCGTACCGAGCGGCGCTTCCGCCTTTTTCAGCGCGGCTCGGATATCCTGTTCATGCTCCGGCGAAAAGACGTTGATGTGGACGTGCTCCCCCCCGGAAAGCAGCTTGGCGAGCCCGGCCCAGATTGCCGGAATGTTCTCGAATGCTCCGGGGAAACTGATGCCCTCGGGACGCGGCCAGGTCAGCCAGGTGGCGTCGTGGCGCGCCCATTCCGCGGGCATGCGAAAGCCGAGTGAGCGGGGGGTTACGGTGGGGTTTGAAGATAGATTTGTCATGGACTGGTCGTGACGTCGAGAAGGCTCAAGTCCTCCGGATCATTGTCAAACATCACGATGAAACCAAAGTCGGAACTCTCGGGAACGGAATTCGAATCGAAATGAAAATGAGAATGTTGAACTCCCTTATTTGCCAGTTGAAGAAAAATCGAGGCCAAATAGACGAATCCTTCTGCATTTGCCTTTAAGACAACCGATTTCCCGTGATCTTCAAATTTGATTTTGGATTGAAGCAGGCAGGGTTTCGCGTCCATCAACTCTTTAGCCAGTGCATTCGTCTCATTAGCGAGTCTTGCGAGTTCTTGCGTATTCACGTTAATCAATCAATCGTTTCGTCAAGTCACCATACGCATCAATCCGACGATCCCGCAGGAACGGCCAATGCGTGCGCGTAACGTCGACGGTGGCGAGATCGATTTCCTGGATCAGAATTTGTTCCTTGTCGACGCTGGCCTTGCTGATGATCTGGCCGGAGGTGTTCGCGACGAAGCTCTGCCCCCAGAACTGGATACCGTCACCGCCTACGGGTTGCTCGAGCCCGATGCGGTTGGTCACAGCGACATAGCAGCCGTTGGCCACTGCATGCGAGCGCTGGATCGTTTCCCACGAGGAATGATGAGCTTCGCCGTATTTTTCCTTCTCGCTGGGATGCCAGCCAATAGCGGTCGGATAGAACAGGATTTGCGCGCCGCTCATGGCAGTTAGACGCGCGGCCTCGGGATACCATTGGTCCCAGCAGATGAGCACACCGATCTTGCCGAAGCGAGTGTCCCATGTCTTGAACCCGAGATCGCCCGGCGTGAAATAGAATTTTTCGTAGAAAAGCGGATCATCCGGTATGTGCATCTTGCGGTACTTGCCCAGATATTTTCCATCGGCATCAATGATTGCAGCCGTGTTGTGATAGACGCCGGCCGCACGTCTTTCGAAGAGTGAAGCGACAATGACCACGCCCCGTGCCTTGGCCAGCTCGCAGAACGCCTGCGTGCTCGGACCGTTGGGAATTTCCTCGGCCAGCGCAAAATTCGCATGGTCCTCGCTCTGGCAGAAATATTGGGAGCAAAAAAGCTCCTGCGTGGAGATGATCTGCGCCCCCTGGTCCGCCGCCGCGTTCGCGAGCTGGAGGGTGCGCTTGAGGTTCGAGACTGGGTCCTGGTCAGCCCACGTCTGGAGCAGGCCCAGTTTGATTTTTTGAGAAACAGCCATGATGGAGTTTCACAGGTAAGCTCTCCCTTCGGTCTCCGTCAACCGACATTTCTGCTACAGCCCTATTTCCAGATGCGGTCGGCGAAGTCCAGGTACTGCCGCCAATCATATTCCGTGCAGTCGTGCGGCCCTTTTCGCAGATGGTAGCCCAGCCGACCTTGCCAGACAGGTTGATTCGCCGCAGGAGGTTCCGCGGGAAAATGGGCGCCCCAGGCAGTCGCTGCGGCAGCAAGCGACAAGTATTCGCCGCGAGGATCGGCCCAGATGTCCTCATCGGCACTCGAGACATAAAGCGCACGCGGGGCCACCAGCGCGAGAAGCTGGTGCTGGTCCACCGGAAGTTCCGCTTCCCGCTCGTTGTAGCGGCGAAAAGCGGGGCAAAACCAATGGGGGAAATTATGGTTGAGGTGGATGCCCCGTTCCCCTATTCGGCGCCGAGAAAGGGCGGCCCCTCCTGCCCCGGAATTCGTGGCAATAACGAGGGAAAAGCGCGGGTCCTGGGCACCGGCCCATAAGGCGGCCTTGCCCATCCGGGAAAAACCGGTCACAGCTACACAGGAAAGGTCGATTTCCTCCAGCGTAGCAACGGCATCAAGCACTCGACTGAGCCCCCACGCCCAAGCCGCAATTGCACTCCCGCGGGATTCATCAACTTGGTCAGCCGGAGCTTTGGAACGCAACCGCAAAACACCCTCTCCAACGTGTTGGGGATCATCGGGAGCGATATCGCCCGCATAGACCGTGGCTATACCGTAACCGCGCCGCAAGAGTAATTCAGGCTGGAAGCGCTCAGTCCACGAACCGCGTTCCTGCTTCTTGGCCCAACTGGCCGGATAGTCGGGTGGTGGCACCCAAGAAACCGGTCGATTGATAGCGGGATCCAAATGAAGCGTATGATTACCCGAAAAATTGAGCCCGAGGAAAAGCGGAGCCCCCGGGCGGGACGCAGGCAAATAAACGAGGACGACCATTTCACTTTGTCCGCTGGAATTACGAAGGGAAACGCGCAGTTGCCGACGCCGGGCGAGTCCATTCAACGCTGCGTCCTCCCGGTCAAAGACATCCACCCTTATCTCGGGCGGCTCAACGAGAAAACGACCGTAAATGGCCGCTTCAAAATGGGCCTGCGTTTGCTGGCGTGGCCCGATGGGGGGAAGTTGATAAGCCGGAACTTCTGCCTCGGAATAATTGGGCGGATGGGTTTCCGAAATCGATTTTTCCAATTTCGTCTCCGCTGGCAAGTCGTCGTCTACTGATCGGAATCTTTCGAATCGTCCAAAGATTTCAACCTTTCCTCAAGCGCCTTGAGACGATCCACAATCTCAGGCAATCGCCGCATCAGCGCCTCCATCTTGAGGCTTTCGCGGATCGGCATGGCATGCCGCCCCGCCAGGACCGCGCCGGCGGGCACATCCTTGGCGATGCCGGACTGGGCCGTGACAATGGCACGGTCGCCCACGGTGAGATGTCCTGCCAGCCCCACCTGCCCCGCGAGGGTGACATAGCTTCCCAATGTGGTGCTGCCGGAAATGCCAGTCTGCGAGACCACGATCGAGTGAGGGCCGACCGTGACGTTGTGGGCAATCATCACCAGGTTGTCGATTTTGGCCCCCACGGCAATGTGCGTCCGACCGAAACGCCCCCGGTCGATCGTGGCATTGGCCCCGATCTCCACATCATTGTCGATTTGAACGTAGCCGGAGTGGACGATCTTAACGTGGCGTCCCGTTTTCTTGTCGAAGTCGTAACCAAACCCGTCCGCACCGACGACCACTCCGCTATGAAGAATGACCCGGTCGCCGATAACGCAACGCTCGCGTACCGTGACCAGCGGGTAGAGACGTGAATCGGCGCCGATGACCGTCTGCTCACCAATGTACGAGTTTGCCCCAATGACGGTGCGTGCGCCAATGCGGACACCTGCGGCAATCACCACATGCGGCTGGATGCTGACGCCTTCGCCCAAGACTGCATCTGGTGCCACAATAGCCGTTGGATGGACACCGGGTTCGTCACGGGGGGCGGGTGGTGCGAAGAGCTCCACGATTTTACCGAAGGCCTGGCTCGGAGATTCGACGACGATCCGGGTGAAGGAAAATTTTGGCGCTTCCTTCGCATCGACCAGAATGGCCGCTGCATGGCTGGAGCGGGCCAAGGCTTCGTATTTCGTGTTGGCAAAGAACGAAACCTGTTCCGGCGTGGCAGCCGCGAGATCGTTGATGCCGGTGACGAGTCTGTCTGCGCCTTCACCCAGAACCGTACCGCCGACGTGTTCGGCCAGGGAGCGTACGGTATGCATGGAATCTCGGGCTCGTTGAGGAGGCCAGCTAAGATGACCCTCCGCTAAGATATCAGCGAAAGGTCCAAGGCCAAATTATCCAAGCTATTGCTTGGCTGGTGCCGGGGCCGCGCCACTCGGGGCCGCACCGCCCGCAGGAGCGCCGGCGTTGAGCTTGGTGATGACGTCCGCCGTGATATCGATCAGCTTGCTGGAATTATAAAGCACGATCGGGATGCCGTTGGCGGCCGCAGCCGTCGACTTGTCGAGCACGAGGTCGAAACCCTGGGGCGCGGAGTAGTCGCTGACGACCTTGGAGATCTCGTCGACGATCTCCTTGTGACGGCGCACGATCTCATCCTTGATCGTGTTGCTGTCTTCGGTCTTCCGTTCTTCAATCTTGTTGGACATGTTCATCAGGTCCTGCTTTTTCTGATTGAGGGCGTTGGCCGCATCCGTGCGGGCCTGCTGGGACATCGTTTGATCCTGCGCCTTCTGGTAAAGCTTTTGGGCATCATCCTGCATATGCTGGAAATCAGCGACCATGCCCTGGATGTCCTTGGTGTAGGCGGCTTTCTTTTCCTCGATGCGGGCGGACGCTTCCTTGGTCTTGTAATACGAATCGAAGGTCTTGCCGAGGTCGATGACCGCAATTTTCAGGTCAGCGTGGACAAAGGAAACCGGGGCAACGGCCAGAAGGCACAAAAGGAAAAGCTTTTTCATGAGTGGCGTAGGGTTTCAAAATTGATAACCGACGTCAAAGCTAAACTTGCCGGGGTGGCCCGCATTCCAGCCTTGGTCCTTGTAAGGGATACCATAATCCAAGCGCAACGGACCGATGGGGAGGTTCAGACGCAGCCCCAAACCGTAGGCCATGTTCATTTCCGTCCAGGCGTGGTCGTAGGTGAAGGCGTTGGCGTCGAGGAAACCCATGTCATTGAAGACCGCGCCGCGAACACGTTCGATGATCGGGAAGGTCAATTCGATGTTACTGTACATCATGGTATTACCACCCAACGGCTGGAAATTGTAATCGACGGGACCAATGTCGCGATTGCCGAAACCGCGGACAGAACGTGAACCACCGATGAAGAAGCGGTCGAACATCGGGACCTGTGAACTGTTGCCGTAAAAGTTCACGTTACCAGTCGCAGCGGCGAGCGTCAGGATCATGTCGTAGGGCAACAGGATGTATTTCTGCGCATCGGCCTGGAACTTGTAAATATTGGTCTGGCCCCAAAGCGGACCACCCGCAAACTGCGCGGAGAAGTCGGCATGCATACCATGACGGGTGAGCAGGACACTATCGCGGGTGTCGTACGACATGCCGAGGGTGATGGCGCTGTCAGAACGCCAGCCGGCCTGCGAGAGCAACTGCGGTGAGGAGTTGCTGGCAAAGTTGTAGAGGTCGAATTGCTGCAGCGTGTAGGCGATGGACCCGGCCCAGAACTGACCAAAGGCGCGGGAAAGGCTGACCGAGCCTCCGTAGTTCTGCTCGTTGTAGTAGGTCGAGAGATACGTCGCGTTGTGGTAGAAGAGATTGAATCCAAGCGCAAGGCGCTGCTCGAGGAACCACGGTTCCTTGAACTCGATTTCGGCATCCTGACGTTCCAGACCGTACTGGAGGCGCACACGGAACTTTTCGCCGCCACCGGTGAAGTACGGGAAGTTCATGATGTCGAAGTTACCCTGGGTGATTTCCACAAAGCCCAAGAGACTGTCGACCGAACTGAAGCCGGCGCCGAAGGTGATCGAACCGGTCCGCTTTTCCTCGACCGTCACAACCATGTTCTTGCGGTTGGGAACGGTGGTGTCCTGCGGAGAGATGTCGACCTTCTCGAAGTACTGGAGGTTTTCGAGACGCTTCTTGCTCTGTTCGGCACGGACGCTGTCGTAGATCTGGCCCGGCGTCACCGCCAACTCACGGCGGATGACCTTGTCCTTGGTGCGGTTATTGCCCTGGATGATGATTTGCTCGACGTACGACTGCGAGTTCTCGACGATATGATACAGGATGTCGATCTTGCCGCTTTCGACGTTGGCCTGGCGCTCCGGCGTAAGCTGCATTTCGATATAGCCCTTGGTGCCGTAAAGATCACGGATACGCTTGATATCGTTTTCGAGAGTGGGCAGCTGCTCGGACTCGGGTTTCGGCGGTTTGTCCGGCGGATTGTAGGCGCGGGGAGAATAGATCTTGCCCGCCGTCATGCGCACGACCGGGTAACCACGATAAGTAAAGAGCTCCTGCTTGGTGAAGATGGTGTTGCCGGTGAAGTCGATCTTGCCAACAGTGTACTGGATGCCTTCGAACACGGTGATCGTGACGTGCATCTGATTCTTCTCGGGATAGGTGTACTTGACGTCCTTGACCTCCATGTCGATGTAACCCTTGCTATTGTAATAGGCGCGCAGGTCATCCAAATCGGTCTTGAACACATCTTCCTTGTAGATACCCGACTTATTGATGAAGGAGAGCCAGTCCTTCTTGCGGGTCTTCATGATCTTGCGCAGCTCCTTCGTGGTCAGGTGCGCGTTGCCGACGAAATCAACCTGAGTGACGTAATCGCGGTTGCCCTCGCTGATGATGAAGGTGACAACCGAACGACCGAATTCCTCGTTGGTGTCGATCTTGTAGCTAACCTGCACCTGGCTGTACCCCTTGTTGAGGTAGTATTCCTTGATCTTGTCGGTGTCCGTCGAAATTTGTTGCTCGCTCAGCGGATTACCGACCTTGGACTTGATCTCCTTGCGGACCCTCTTTTCTTTGATCTTCACCGCACCGGTGACGATGATTTCCTTCACCAAGGGCTTGGGCTGGACGACGACATTGACCTTAACTCCGTCGCCGAGCGGTTCATCCTTGATGGCGAGATTGGTAAAAAAGCCGGTGGCGTAAAGATTACGGACGTCCTCTTCCACGGAGGAGGCCGAGTAGGTCTGGCCGACCGTGGTGCGCATGTTGGAGAGAATCACCGACTTGGCAACGGTCTTGGGTCCGATGTACTGAATATCGATTTCGCGAACGACAGGACCGCTCTGGCCATTAGCGGCGGACTCGGTATCGGGAGCACCGACTACTTTCTTGTTCTTCTTGCCACCGGGCGTAGTCGCGGGCTCGGGAGCCGGAACCGTTTGGTCGGGAGCAGCCGTTGCTCCAGGCGTGGCCGCCTGGTCAGCCGGAACAGCAGGAGTTGCGGGTTGTGCGGGAGTCGCCGGCTGGGGAAACGCCCCCTGCATGGGGAGAAGGACGAAGAGCACGACCGCGAAGGCTCGGGCAAATGCAGAATGTCGAATTCGTCCAGTAATTTGTTTCAAAACTCCCCTTTGTAAATGAGAACAAGCAGCTTAGCTATGCCTTGGAGGCAATCAAAGCCGTTCATTCACGTCTCGGGCAGAATTTGGAGATGCGGGCAATAAAGGTCAAGCGAATAAGAATAGCTTTCTTGAGAGGTACCGCAAAATTAGCGGCACCTTTCTTTCAAGGCTATTCCGGCTTCGCGTCAGCCTTCTTGGCCTTGTAGGACTTTTTGCCTTTGGCGTCGGTCGCTTCCACCGCGCCGGGAACTTCTTTGGGCGCGGGGTGATTGACCGTGACGGTGATCTTGGCCTGAATATCCGATCCGAGCTTGATCGTGACTTCATGCTCACCGGTGTCCTTGATCGGCTTGGGGAGATCAATCTTCTTGCGGTCGATCTCGTAACCAGCATCCTTGAGCTTGGTAGCGATGTCCTGGTTGGTCACCGAGCCGAAGCTCTTTTCCTGGCCTTCGCCTGCCTCGAGAGTGAAAACGAGTTTGAGCTTACCCAGCTTGCCGGAAAGCTCCTGCGCCTGGTTCAGCTCAGAAGCCTCGCGCTCGGCGCGCTTGCGCTTGAGTTCCTCGACCTGACGCTTGGTGGCCTGCGTCGCGGGAGCGGCAAAATCCTTCGGGATGAGGAAATTACGGGCATAGCCGGGCTTGACGCTGACGATATCGGCTTCGCTTCCGAGGCCTTCAATTTTGGTTTTGAGGATAACTTCGACGGGCATAATGGGAGTAGGTTCAGGTTTCGCCGGGCGACGACAGGGCGTCGGCGCAATACGGCGGGTTGGACAGTCTGCCAAACCCGCCCGTAGAGTCAAACCCATTCTTGAGGGGTGGTTTTGGATGGATATATAACCACTAACCGGATCAGGGGACGTTGGTTGACACAGGATGGGCCCCCCATACGATGAGCGCAGCCCCCCCTTATGCCTCAAAAAAAGTGCTCGCTGGTCAAGAAGGTTACTCGGAGTGTCCGGTGTAACTATCTCCTCTTTCTTCCAAGCTATTACGCCAAGACGAAGAAAAAGTGGCCACTTATGCTTTTCCTGCATGGCTCAGGAGAACGTGGCGACGATCTCGAATTGGTGAAGAAGCATGGCGTGGCTAAAATCGTGGAAGAGAACCCGGCTTTCCCTTTCATCGTCGCTTCACCGCAATGTCCAAAGGACCAGTGGTGGTCGACCGAAGCCCTGGCGGCCTTGCTGGACAGCTTGGAACGAAAGTATCGGATCGATCCAAACCGCATTTATATCACTGGCCTGAGCATGGGTGGTTTCGCCACTTGGCAACTGGCCTTTGAAAATCCAAATCGATTTGCGGCCATCGCGCCTATTTGCGGGGGAGGTATCCCGAACCTGACGTTCCTCATCAAGCATCTGCCTGTCTGGGTCTTTCACGGCGCCAAGGACGAGGCGGTCCCGGTGGCGGAAGCCCACCGCATGGTGGCTTCATTGCTGAAACGAGGCTCGACCAAGGTGCGTCTCACCATCTATCCCGACGCCGGCCACGATTCCTGGACGGAGACCTACGCGAACAAGAAACTTTACGCGTGGTTTCTCTCCAAGCGCCGATCAAAATCCCGTTCGCGCTAAGGTGTCCACGGTTTCGATGAAAAACGTAGTGGTCCATTCGGATGGCGGCTGTCACGGCAATCCCGGGCCCGGCGGTTGGGCCGCGGTCCTTGAGTGTGGTGAGCACAAACGGGAATTAAGCGGCGGTGTTCCAGCCACGACGAACAACCGGATGGAATTACAGGCTGCCATCGAAGCCCTCTCGGCATTGAAGGAGCCCTGCGACGTACAATTCTATACCGACTCAGCCTATGTGAAGGACGGCATCACAAAGTGGATGGCGAATTGGAAACGCAATGGCTGGATGACGCAGGCAAAACAGCCGGTCAAGAATGAGGATCTTTGGCGGACACTGGATCCGCTCGTCTCACAACATCAAATCCAGTGGCATTGGCTCAAGGGACATGCCGGCCATGCGGACAATGAACGATGCGACGAACTGGCCAACCTTGAGATTGCCAGGATCAAGCAGACTCTGACCGCCGAAGCGCTCGCGCAATCGCTCGCCCTGTTCAAAATGAAAAAGGAGGAAGCGCAATTCGCTTTCAAGGAGCTGACGGGTTGATTGTTTCGAGCCCCAGATACACGGAAAATTTCTCCCCCGCAGAATAAGTCGACGCAGGCTAGGGATTCCGGGAAACAAATTCGACCACCAGTCCCAAGCCGAGGATGACCCCGCTCAGCACCCAAAAAACCACCGCGATTTCGCGGAATCGGCGGCGGCGTTCATAGCGTCTCCCTCCCTGCCGGGTATAAGGGGAGGTATTCAGGATGAACAGGCTCCCCAAGGCGGCAAGGGCCAATGCAACAATATAAAAGCCCCATGGGTGCATCGTTGATCGGTGGTTTTCTTGCCAAGGTCCCAACCACAGAATGGAGCATGATTGGGAAAGGCCAATGAAATTGGCTTCAAATTAACAATATATAATGATTTCCAAGCGCTGCTGGCACTTGGATGTCACATTTTTGGGGGCAACTTGACCGTCAACCGACTGTGTTTGCCTTGCCTCGGCTGCCCCCAATTTCGATCCGCGAGCCAAATCCAAAGGTGAGCGGCTGCGGTAAATAGATGTCCACAGCCACCTTACGCCATTCTCTTGAGGCCATATTCCGGTGCGTCGTGGCCATCACCCACGGCCAAGGCGAGATACGTTACCCTAAAAGGGACGGCGGACGCCATCATTTGCCAGCGGGAGCAGCTTCGGTTGTCGTGGGTACAGTTGCTGCGGGCGCGGCAGCATCCACGACTGGGGCCACTGGCGCTTGTTTTCCCGGGGGCAGTGTGAAGAGTTCCTTGTACTTCGCGGCAGCCTTCGGGAATTTGGTTTCGAGGGGATTGGCCGGGTCTTTTTTATTCACTCCTGGAATCAGGCGGTGGTCGCCATCACCCGCCGTCACATCGAAATAGCACTCGAAGTAGACATTGTTGACCGGGTTGTAGATGAAGTTGTACATCTGCTCGATAAAGAAGGCATTGTCCCCTCCTCCGTGATTACCGTCCTTGTCCTTGCGGTTGCAGACACCCCACTCGGGAATGACGAGCGGCTTGTTGCCGTGTGCAGCGGCAAACTTCACCCAGAAGGGAAGGCCGTAGGATTTTTCATTGTTGGTGATGTTGTCCCAGGTCCGTTTCCGGCGCGCAAGGGCCTCATCATCGGTCGCCCCCTCAGGAATGGGATAGGTGTCCTTGGCCCAGCATTGGTCATAGACATCGAGACCGATGTAATCGACCACATCATCACCGGGCCACGCCTTCTCGGGAGGATAGGCCCAGTAGGGCTCCATGGCCGGGTTCCAGATGAACTTGAGCTTCTCCGCGCCCGGCACCGCTCGCATGGTGGTGACGATTTGCTTGAAATAGCCGGCAAAGGCTTCGGCCTTTGCGACCGTGTTGGCATGCCAAATATACCAGCCGCCGTTGAATTCCCAACCGACGCGGATGAGCGTGTCGCCCATGCCGTGTTTCACCAGGCTTTCAGAGAGATGCTGGAAATAGACGTTGTAAGTGCCTTTGGCCCCCTCCTCAAGTGAAACAGGCACACCGGCCCCCGGCCCCTGCTTCGGTCCCTTGCCGTCCCAGCTCCCCACCAGCATTGGAAGGCTGAGGATGAAACGCCGTCCGACCTGCTTCTTGAGCCAGGGATCCCATGTCCCCATCTGCCAGGACTCGCCCTCGAGGTGTGACCATGTCTCGATGGGCATGAAGTCCTCACCCCAAATGACGGTGCGGTTGAGCCATGGGCCATAGGCATCATATAACCCGTTCTTGCAGCCGCTTTGACCCCATTGATAGACCCCTTTGAAGGGAGGCGCAGTGTTATCGTTCAGCGGGAGACTTCCCGGCGCAGGCGCAGAAGCGTCGTTCGGCGTATCATCCGCCCGAAGCGGGTTGCTGGAAATCATTATCGGTAAGCTCGCCGCAATAGCCAGGATCAGAAAGAGAAGGTTTTTTTTCATATTCATTTTTTTCATGGAGAAACAGGGAACAAAGAGTTATTTGGCATCGGCCTTGGTCGAGACGTGAAACGGCAAGGCGGGAAGACCGTCGATATTAAAGAGGTTGGCCCAAGTAATGTCGTAAGGTGCCCAGGCATATTGCACCGAGGCAGGCGCTGAAACTTCGGGACAAGTGAGAACGACATCCTGACCATCGATGGTGGCGATCGCCCAATGGAATTTCTTGTCATCGCCGGCCACCGCAAAACCCTGTACCGGTTGATTCTTGGGCGTGATAAGTCCCTTGCCGACGTGCGTGAAGCTTAAACGGATTTTGTCCCCTTCCACTTTCATGGATTGATAAATCGGCCCGTAAATCTCGACCGGCTTCCCGTAGACCGCACCGAGCGCTACCTGGCAATCGCGCGTTGCATAGCCCGACTTGATGTGCGGATGCGGATTGGTGGGGGTGGGACATTGGGCAAGATCCGAGGCGGTGACCATGTAGACGTTGGGCAATTCCTCCTTGATTTTCAGGTAGTCAAAACGGGGCGGCCAACCGGATTGCCAGCCGGGAGGATCCTTGGGCAGCGGAGAAATGGGCGAACATTCCTTATTCACGGGATCGTCGGGATTCAAGGCGGCTCCCTGACCGCTGGGTTTTTCGACATAGAGCCAGGCAAAATTTCCTTGAGCCCAATCGGCACGCCAGCCGTTGATCAGGGCTTTCATCGCCACAGGCTGCCAGATTCCAAGCGAATCGAGGGCTGTGCCGCCCTCGCCCTGGTCCCAAAGAACACCCTTGATGGCGTACGGTATCATCGGGCGAATGTGCTTTTCGTAAAGGTCCCCGACGTGATCGTTGAGCGGCATCGGCTTCCTGGGTTCTTTCGGTATTTTATTATCAGGTGTGCCGGAGGCCTTGGCTGCCGCGACGTCCGCCTGCCATTTCGTCAAGGCATCGTTATATTTCTGCATGCGCGCTTCCATCGGTTCCTTGGCCTCGGCGGCAACGACCGCTTTCTGGATGTCCGGGTCGGCCCGGAAGGCCTGTTGACTAATCCATGGACCCGAGGGCGAGCCACGCCACGCGCCTTCCATAAGACCAACCGGCACGCCCAATGCCTCCTGCAGCTTTAGGCCGAAGAAAAAGAACTGCGCGGAAAAGCGGCGCAAGGTCTGGGCATTGGTCAATTGCCATCCGTCCCCTACATCGCTGCGATAAATATGAATGAGGGGATGATCGACCTTGGCGGCTTCAGCAAGGGGGATGTCCCACTGAGTATAATCATATACGTCGGTCTCGAGATTGGACTGGCCGCCACCGACCCAGACTTCACCGATGAGGACATCATTCAATGTGATCGTGTTGCTGCCCGAGATGGTCATGGTCGTCGGCTCCATGTCGCCGACCTGCAGGGAATCGAGCTTCACCATCCAGTTACCCTGTGCATCGGCGGTGGCCGTCTTGGTCTGGTCGCGAAATTTGACCGTGACCTGCTCGTTGGCATCCGCCGTTCCCCAGATCGGAACCGGCATGCCTTGTTGCAGCACCATGTGATTGCTGATAACGCGGGGCAACACAACCGCCGCGGATGAATTCAGCGATGAAAAGGCAAAGATCAAACCGATCCAAAGAGATAATACGACTTTTACCATACTGGCCATGGTGTCGTTCCCTTGAGGAGAGGGTCAAGGCACCCCTCGTTTGACAGTTAAGTGCCTGTTAGTCTCGGATTACTTTTTCGCTGCAGGCGGTTGAAGGAGGAGCTTGTCGAGAACAGATTCGACATAGGCGTCGTTCGGCTTGCCGTCGGTCATCTTCTTGAGGAGATAAGACTGGTTCTTGTCCTGGTCGAACTTCCACTCGAACTTCATGTCGGGTTGGAGGTCCATGTAGCCTTTGCTCTCGACATCCCAGCATTCACGCGGACCGCGGACCGCAAATAGGACCGTGGCGAGATCGGCGACGTGATGGTTCCTAATCGGGCTGGGATTGAAGTAAGTAGCGTAGGCGTCGCGTACCGGATTATCCGCAGGGAGATTGACGAGGTCTTGACCGATCTCGACTTTACTCGGGACGGAAGCGACCTCGCGACCGACGAAGACGATGGGCGTCGGCCAGTGTTGAATGGTGTAAAGCGCGGACGGGGCATCACGCTGAAAGTTGACATTACCAAGCTTGAGATCGTCCTTCGCTGGAGAACCGATGAAGTTGCCGCCCATACAGACCCATGTCTTCACTTTCTTGCGAACCAGTTCGAGGCCGCTCAGGTGCTCGCCTTCGCCGGGAAGTTGCAAGAGGTTCTTGAGATTGGTCATGTAACCGACGGTGGCGATGACCACGGATTGATCAGGCTGTTTCTCAAGAACATCGCGGTAGACCTGCACCGCGTCCGGCACATCCGCATCTGACTGAATCGTGTGCGGAAAAGTCTCGGCCAAGTGCTGCGTGTATTTTGAATCGACTTTGACGCCCGGCCCCTTGACACCGCCAATGGGAAGATTGGGGCGTCCATAGTAGGTGTTGATGACATTGACCGCTGGCACCGACCAGGGGTTTTTACTGCTAACCACGGTGGCGAGGATCTCGCATTCGCCGTTATCGGCCAGCGCGTGCAACACCGCAAAAGCCCCGGCATCGTCGCAGTCCGTCGCCATGTCGGTATCGACGATGATTTTGACGGGGGCAACCTCCGTTGCCCCCATCACCGAAGAAACGGACAAACCCAATAGCATACAACTGAATTGGACTGAACGAGAAAAAAGAGAATTCAAGGAGACGAAGGCAGACATACTTTAATTTTACTCTTTTTTAAGGATGTCTGCCTTCTATTTCAATACATCATGGAAGGTCTGAAGCAGGCTCGATTATCATCCTGCTGGCGCCACTTTCGGGCGCAGCCGTTCCGCAAGTTCCGTATGCCCGGCATGGCGCGCCCAAGCCTCCGGCGTGCCGCGAAATTGGGTATCTGTCGCCGCGAGATCAGCTCCTCGCTCAAGCAGGAGTTCGACCATCTTTGAATTTCCAGACAGGGCAGCCTGGTGAAGCAAGGTCGGTGAATAAGGATGATTCGGAATGATCGCGCTGGCGGAAAGACCGGCATCCAGCAGCAACCGGACGCAATCCTCATGTCCACCTCGGATCGCAGCATTGGCGGCCCGGGCCAACTCTTCAACGTCTGTGGAAGAGGAGAGAAGTTTTTTCAGACTCGCTCTCTTTCCAAGGCCAGCTGCGGCCTGGAGCCCAAGCCGGGCACCGAGGCGAAGTAACGTTTTGGCCGCGTTCCATTCTCCCTCACTGATGGCACTCTCCAGTCCCGCCGTCAAATCGGCTCCGTTGCGGACCAAGAGTTCGAGCAGTTCGGTTTGAACTCCGCATTCTCTCGGCACGCAACCAGAAGCCGCCAGGCCCAAAGTCTTGTTGATCGCCTCCCTCGGAGCACCTGCCGCAATGATGACTTCGGCGATCTCGCAGATGTTCGGTGGCAGTTGCCGTGTCCGGACAGGATTCTCCGGCACAAACTCCAACAGATACGGATGAGAAAAGTAAGTCCCGGCATATTCTCCTTTCTCTTCCGCGCGAGCGTGAACCAAATTGGGGCGCTTTTTCAAAAGCCTTTGGAGCGTTGGCAAATCTCCAGCCGTGATCGCTTTCACCGCCTCCCGGAAAAGGGGATTTTTGATCAACGGCTCGCTGAATAATTTGATGATCGCTTCCTTATCCTGCGACACGTTGCTTTCCCTCGCATAGTCGATGGGACGCCTTTCTGAGTTGTCCGCGATCCAATTTCGCGCGCCGCTGGACAGCAAAAATTCCACCACGGGAGCAGGTCCGCACCATGCAGCGAGGTGGAGAGGTGTCGCGCCATTTTCGCTACGACGGTTGATATTGGCACCGTTTTTCAGCAGCAGCTTGATCATCTCCATGTGGCCGTTCCGGACGGCCACATGGAGAGCGGATGACGATTCGTCCGCCCCTTGGCGCATGATGGCCACGACTTGACCGAGTTCAGCCCAGTTTTTGCAGCCATAGCTGCGAGCTAGATTCTGCTGGGCTTGCGCGAGCTTCAGTGCGGGGTTTTGCTTCGCTAATTTCTTTGCCTGCTTTTGCAGATGTTCGAAGCTGGGACTGGCGGGGAGCCGCTTGCGCGGTAATTGACTGGTCATGATGAACCCTTTCTTTCGCCTGCGGTCCGCTAATCAGGCTAGAAACGGTTCGTTGTTCGTTGTTCGATCAGGTGGGTTGAACCCTCTCCGCGGACCCGGATGCTTCCTGAAAGCCTTTTCTTTAAAACAAAAACAAAATGGGAAGTCCAGAAAAAACAGGGGAAACCTTAACGCTTCAACGCCTGAATAAGAATTTCGACGCGACGGTTCGGCTGCTGCTGTTCAATCGTTCCCTGCGCGCTGACGACGTAGTTGGAACTGCCGTGTCCCTTGGAGTGGAACTTGTATCCGGCTTGCGGAATGTGGTTCTGTAACCAAGCCTGCACCGCTTCGGCCCGTTTTTGCGAGAGGACGAGGTTGTAGTCAGCTTTGCCGATGGAATCGGAGTAACCGTCGATCTGGATGTCGGCTTCCGGATACTTGGTGACCATGCCAATGGCCTGGGTAAGGAGTGAGTCCGCATCGGGCTTGAGGATCGCCGAATCGAAATCAAAGAGAACATCGCTGGGCAATCGCAGCAAAATTGGCTCGGGCAGTTTGCTGAGGTCCGGGCTCCCTGCGCGGAAACCGGGAACGAGTTGCGCAAAACCGGGAAGCGTACCCGTTTTGCCGTTGCCGGTGGCGGGCACTCCACTTGAAGGCTGCGAGGGACCGGGATTGGCGTTGATCAATTCCTGCGCAAACTTTGACGACGTGACGGGACCCGTGCTCGTGATCGGGTCGACCTTCGTGATCTCTGCCGTGACCTTGGCCGCGTCGGACTCGACAAAGGGCATCCCCTGCGTCATATCGACCGCGGCAATGACCTTGCCCGCCTCCGGCACGGAAGGCGTCGCGATGGCGGGCTGGGGCGTTTGCAACGCCCTCTCGACCTGGCTCGCGTCGAGGTTGAATTGGGCGGAGTTTTGCGGATCAACCTGAGGCAGCTTGTCGATCGGGTTGACCTGCTGCGGCTTGAAGGCATTGGGATCGATCTCGATGCTCTTCACTACGAAAGGCCCGGTCGGTTTGCTGTGGCTGCTCGGAATTTCCAGACCTGGAATTTTGTACCAGCCGAGTGCCCACGCAAAGATGAGATGGGCCACGATCGCCAGACCCAACGCGCCAAGGATCCACTTCTTTTGTGAACCTTCCAAGTCAGCGTGGACTCCAATGACAGGCATAAGGATATTTAGACGTAATTTACGGAATTAACGAGATACTTCGCATGGGTAAGACGCTCGTATGTGACCATGTGTTCATCGCTAAACTTGGGCTTTTTCTTTCTGAGAAACCCCAGTGATGTCACCCGAATGAAAAGAAGCCGACCCAGAAATGGCGCGCGTCCGGCGTTCATGGCCTCGATCAATCAGCCTGCTGCCTGCCGCGCGGGTCGGAGCAATTCTTTCTTCACGCGATCGAGCAAGCCGTTGACAAATTTGCCCGACTCGGCGGTGCTGAATTTCTTGGCGATCTCGATGGCCTCATTGATCGAGACAACGGGCGGAATCTCGGGACGGAAGAGCATTTCGTAAACGGCCAAGCGCAGGATGTTGCGGTCAACCGCAGCGAGGCGCTCGAAGTCCCAGTTGTCCGCCAGGGTGCGTATCTTGGCGTCGACTTCGGGCAATTTTTCCAGCGCGCCACGGAGCAGGTCGTTGGCGAAATCCTGGACATTCTTCGGCTCTTCATTTTGCGCCCAGAAGGCGGCAAGTGCCACGTCCACCTTCTCCGGTTTGTGGGTGTCGTACTGGTAAAGAAACTGGATGGCGGCTTCCCGCCCGTCGCGTCGCAGACCCATATCAGTACTTCTCCCGGGTGTTCGCGACCAAGGCCAATGCGGCCTCGGCGGCTTCGCGGCCACGGTTGAGTTTCGTGCCCATGCAGCGGGCCTTCGCCTCGGCCTCGGTCTGGATCGCGAGGACTTCATGCAGAACGGGAACATTGGTCTCAAGCGAAATACGCATCAGCGAATCGGTGACCGCGCGGGTGATTTCCTGGGCGTGGCTTGTCTTGCCCTGCCAGACCAGGCCGAGCGCGATGACCGCGGTAAATTTTCTCGTGCGGGCCAGGCGCTGGACCTGCAGCGGAATTTCAAACGCACCCGGCACGCGAACAACTTTTTGCTCATGCTTACCCAGCACCGCCTGCGCGGAGGCAAGGAGCGCGTCGGTGTACTCGCGATTATATTCGCTGACAACGAGGGCGAAGCGGGGGGACAAAGAACGGGAGGAAGCCATGAGCCGTCCACTCTACCCTGCTTTCCGCAAAGCTGAAACTAAAAGTCGCAGGGCCGAGGCGTCCGCGGCAATTATGACATTTGGGTAATACTTTCGTTCCCAAGCCCTTCCCGGTAGACAAATCATGCCGCACCTATTACCACGGGTGAGGTTTTTCCCATGGACCTCAACCCCGCACAAAATCATCCCGTCGCGGCAACCCCGCGTCGATCTGTCGTGGCCGATTTGCTGGTGGTCGTTGCGCTGCTCGGGGGACTTTTCGGCCTGGTCGAAATGGGCCGTGAATTCAGCCACCCCTTTGAGAGCCAGGTCGAGATCAACCTCTCCCCTTGGTACCTGCCCTATTACACAATGCTCTCGTTTCTGCGCGGGGCCGTTGCCTACGGGCTTTCGTTCGCATTCACTCTCGTCTATGCGCGCTGGGCAGCCTACGACCGACAGGCGGAACGCTTTCTGATTCCGTTGCTCGACATTCTCCAGAGCATGCCGCTTTCCGCGTTCCTGGTGCCGATTGAACTGGCCCTGGTGGCGCTCTTTCCCAACAGCAATATCGGCATCGAGCTGAGCTGTATCATCGTCATTTTCACCGGCCAGGTCTGGAACATGACTTTCAGTTTCTATTATTCATTGAAGGCGTTGCCAGCCGATTTTGGCTTCGTGGGCAAGCTGGCCCGTTTCACGGGATGGCAAAAGTTCACCCAGATCGAACTCCCCTTCGCGGCAAAAGGCATGGTCTACAACAGCATGGTCTCAGTGGCGGGCGGCTGGTTCTTTCTCTCCATCATCGAGGCGTTCAACATTGGTGACCAGAATTACCGCGTAAAAGGCGTGGGCGCCTATATGAGCCTCGCGCAGGAACAAAAAGACGGCTGGGCCCAGTTCTATGCGGTCATTGCCGTTGTCGTCATGGTCGTCGCCATCGACCAACTCATCTGGCGTCCGCTCATCGTCTGGTCGAACCGCTTCAAGATTGAGGACACCGAGTCTGAGTTTCAGGACACCTCGGCGGTGCTCCGTTTTTTCAATCGCTCACGAGTCATCCGCTGGTTGTTGGGGCTTTTCACGCGACTGATTGAGCGTCCGGCAGGTATTCCAGCGAAAGCGACTGCACCCCGTCGAACGCATCGCACCATGAACATTCTCGCCTCAATCCCGTGGCGCCCGCTTTTTTACTTCGTCGCACTAGGACTGCTGGGTTTTGGTGGATGGTCCCTCGCCAAATTGCTTTGGCAGGTGACGTTCTCGGACTGGCTGATGATCGCCGGAGACTTGATGATTACCCTGGTGCGCGTCCTGGCGGCGATTGCGTTGAGCACGATTATCGCTGTTCCCATAGGCATCTGGATCGGTTCCAATCCAAAACTCTCCCGCTACCTGATGCCGTTGACGCAGATTGCCGCGTCGTTCCCCTCGCCCCTGGTCTTTCCGAATTTGGTCATCCTGATCTACGTGTTGCACGGCAACCTGCAGTGGGGTGCGGTGATCCTGATGATGCTCGGTACGATCTGGTACATTCTTTTCAACGTGATCTCCGGCGCAAGTGCCATCCCCCAGGACCTGCGGGCGTGCACCCAGCTTACTCACCTGAAAGGTTGGCAAAAATGGCGGACGCTCTATTTACCAGGAATTTTTCCGGCGTTGACCACGGGCTGGATCACGGCAGCGGGCGGCGCGTGGAATGCGAGCATCGTTTCGGAATACGTCCAATACAACGGCCAAATGGAAACCGCGACCGGCCTGGGCTCCTTGATCCAGGTGGCCACCGACAGGGGAAACTTCCCGCTCCTCGCGGCTGCCGTGCTTTCGATGGCGATCTTTGTCGTCATCTTTAACCGCTTCGTCTGGAAACGGCTCTCCGCCATCGCCCAGGAACGCTACCAGTTTCTCACTTGATCCTCCGCCCAACCATCCGAACCTGAGACAACGCCATGAATACTTCCGCCGCCCCATCCGGACCGATCGTCGAACTCATCGGTGTTGAAATGCGCTTTGGCGAAGGCGACGACCAGAAGATGAAGGTGTTGGAGGACATCAACCTTTCCGTCAACGAGCACGACGTCATGGCGCTGCTGGGACCTTCCGGCAGCGGCAAGTCGACGATCATGCGCATCCTCACCGGCCTGATCAAGCCGACCAGCGGCATGGTCAAGTACCAGGGGCAGCCGATGCCCGATGTGAATCCCGGCGTGGCAATGGTCTTCCAGAATTTCGCCCTCTTTCCCTGGCTGACCGTGCGCGAGAACATCCTGCTCGGGCTGGAGAACTCCGGGTACAATGCCGAGGAAAAGGAGCAGCATTTCCAGAAAATCATCGAAATGGTAGGGCTCGACGGTTATGGCGACGTGCTGCCGAAGGAACTCTCGGGCGGTATGCGTCAGCGCGTTGGGATTGCACGGGCGTTGATCATGGAACCGCAGATTCTCTGCATGGACGAGCCCTTCAGCGCGCTCGACGTGTTAACGGGCGAAACGCTGCGTAACGAAATTGGGCGGATCGCGATGGACCCGACTGCGGGGTTCAAGAGCTTGGTCATTGTCACGCACAACATTTCCGAGGCGGTCTATCTCGCGCGCAATATCGTCGTGCTTGCCGCCAATCCGGGACGGGTGCAGAAGATCGTGCCGAACCCGCTCCCTTATCCGCGCGATCCGTCCTCACCGGCGTTTCAGGCCCTGGTCGCGCAAATCCATGCGATTCTGACCAACTCGGTGCTCCACGATGAACCCTCCGCGATCCTGGTCGACGATGCTGTTGCCCACGAGACCATCGAGGAGGAAGTCTATGAGCCCATTCCCAATGTAACCATGGGCGAAGTGATGGGACTGGTACAAATGCTCAAGCCTGAGCCCGAGAGCCTTTTCGCGCTGGCGACCCGGTTAAAGAAGGACCTCGGCACGTTCCTCTCCGTGGTCAAGGCGGCGGAACTGATCGACCTCGTGGAAACGCCAGGGCAAACCGTTCGCCTGAGCGCGTCCGGCATTGCGTTTCAGAAGGCCGACCTGAAGAACCGTAAGAAGCTGGTGCATGATCTCTTGCTTGGCCTGAAAATCTTCAAGCACTTCGCCGACCGCATTGACCACTCCGAACACAAGGAGTTGACCGAAGAGGAAGTCCTCCACGATCTCGTGCAGATTTTCCCGAACGAACGACCCAAGGTCCTCTTCAAGAATCTGGTTAGTTGGGCGCGTTACGCAGAGCTATTTTCCTTTGAGCCGCGCAGTGCCCTTCTCAAGAAGTTCGAGAAGACGTACTTCGGAAAACCGCCAGCGACGCGGATGAACTAGGCTTAAACCTAGAGCATGATCGAGCCGTTCTCGGTGAGGATGCCACGGAGCAACTCGGGCTTTACGTCACGGGCGGCGACGTTGTTCTTGAGGGCGAGATAGGCGGCAGTGCCAGCGGCTTCGCCGGTCTGGTTCATGTTCACCATAACGCGGATGGCGGCGTGGGCTTCCTCGTCGGCGTCGATGAAACGACCAGCGGCAAGGACGTTGCCGTAGGGGCCCTCCGGCACAATGCTGCGGTAGGGAATCTGGTAGAAGGTCGGGTTGGTGTCCGTCTCCGGACGCCAGCGGCCTTGCTGGCCGGGATGGCCGGGGCGGACGTAGAGCTCGGTGCCGTCGAGGTAGCGGAAGGTGATGCCGGGTTTTTCGGTATGGTGGATGTCGACGCGGTAGGAACCGTTGGCGATGGCGTCGGGGAAAGTGCGGCCATGGAGGACGTCGGGGCCGGTGAGCTGATAGCCGCAGCGCACGTGGCGTGTCTCGCGGATGCCGATGCGGGCGGGCAGCGTGTGGAGCCGGACGTTCGCGCCTTCGACGTGCTTGTTGACGATGTCGCTGATGGCGCGGACTTGGCGGCGGCCTTCGATTTCGGCGCGGGTGAACCCAGCGGCGTCGGCGCAGGAATCGTAGACGCGCGTACCGGCGAGCATGTAGACCTTGGTGTTGGGGATGTAGGCGCCCCAGGCGAAACCCTCGGGGATGTTGTACTCCGCGGCGTGCTGGATGACGGTCTTGCCCCAGTCCTTGCCGTCGAGGGTTTCCCAGCCGGCGAAATGGGCGCAGGTGGTGGAGGGTTGCGAGTGGCTGGAGGTGTAGGTGGCGAGGCCGAGACGATGGCAGAGGTCGCCGTCGCCGGTGGCGTCGATGAAGAAGCGGGCCTTGATGGCGCCGCGGCCGGACTTGTTCTCGACGATGATGGCGGTGAGCTGGCCGTTCTCGACGTGGGGCGCGACGAAGGCGGTGTGGAGCCAGGGGGTGATCCTGTTCTCGAGGACCATCTCGTCGAGTTCGATCTGCATCTCGGCGGAGTTGAAGTTCCAGGCGTAGGCGGGGTTCTTCTCGTGCTGGAGAGCGGCACCGCGTTTCTTGAGGCGGTCGATGACCTCGAAGGTGAGGCCGGCGAAGATCTGCTTCTGGAAGACCTCGTCGTAGGGGCTGTGCCAGACGTTGACCATGGAGAGGGTGGCGACGCCGCCGAAGCTGCCCATGCGCTCGACGAGGGTGACGGAGAGGCCGAGGCGGGCGGCGCGGATGGCGGCGAAGACGCCGGTGCAGGAGCCGCCGAGGACGCAGACGTCGGTCTCCTGGATGACGGGGACTTCGCGGGCGGGTTCGTGGAGGAAGGAGGTGGGCATGGGTCCATGGTGCCCCGGGCAAATTGGTGTGGCCATGGGCTACTAGAGGTGGGGGCCAACACAAATATGGATAAAAGCATCACTTTGGGGTAAAAAAGTGATGCTTTTATGCCTATTTCTCCTTCGCCGGGCACTTTGGCCCATTTAGCGCAGATGCTGCGTCAGCGGCTGACCGTGACGATGGTTGGGCAGCAGACCTACCGGGCGGGGCCGGCGGCGCAGGATGAGATTGTGATCACGAACCGTCTTATTTTGGTGGTGAAGGGGGAGCTGAATTACCTCATGGAGGGGCGGACGCAGCGGTGGGAGGCGGGCGCGCAGTTCTTTATTCCGGCGTGGGTGCGGCGGGTGTCGACGGTGTCGAAGCGGGCGCCGTGTGAGATCCGGTGGTGCGAGTTTGATGATGACGGGCTGGATTCGAGCGCGTTCGGTTATTTTTGGCGGGTGCCGAGGATGGAGGCGTTCCGGCAGGAGCAGTTGCGGCACATGGAAATGATGGCGTTGTGGAGGGAGGTCGGCGCGCACGGGCGGGAGGCGGACCGGCTGCGGCTGGAGGGGGAACTGAAGGCGATGCTGGCGCGGTTCTGGACGGAGGCGGCTCCATTGGGCACAGAGCGGGGGAGAATGAGGGCGAAGTCGGAGCCGCCGGTGCATGCGCAGGTGAAGACAGCACTCCGTTGGTTGCGGGACCATTTGCAGGAGCCGGATGCGCTGGAGAGTCTCTATCGGAACACGCCGGTGACGCGGAATTATTTCCGGCGACATTTCAAGGCGGCGCTGCAATGCACGCCGCAGGAATACCTTCAGCGGCTACGGATGCGGCGGGCGCGGTACCTGGTGCACCAGACGAATTTGTTGCAGAAGCAGATCGCGATGGAAGTGGGGTATCCGGATGCGCTCTATTTTACGAAGATGTACCGGAAATTTTGGGGGCGGGCGCCGCGGGCGGAGAGGAAAGTGTGGTAGGAAACTAGATCGGTCGCGATCTTTTCTCTCTTTGTTTCTTGGTGTTTCTCGCCCGAAGCTTTACGTAGTCAGCCCTTGGTTTTGCAGCTCTCTCTTCGCCTCTTCAATAGGCCACTCGTATGATGGATACATTGGCTCCATCTGGGCAACGACCTGCCATTCGCAAACCGCTTCGTCAACACGTCCTAACCGCTTGAGGACGTCAGCCAGCATCATGTGCGCATCAGCGTTTCCGTAATAGGGCTTCAATGCGAGTCCTTCCCGGAAGCACCGCACTGCGTCCTCTAATCTTCCCTGACGCTCATATGCTCCTCCCAAATGCAAGTGCGGTCTCGAATCGGTTGCGTCGAGCGAGATAGCGCGGAGATAATTTTCCTCGGCCTCGGAAAAACGAGAATCATCAAGCAATGCTGCTCCCAGCCACAAGAACCCTTCTGCCCAAGTCGGCGCAATATCGGTTGTCTTACGAAAGAGAAGGATCGCTTGGAGCAAATCCTGCGGTTCAGCAAAAAAGCTACTTTGTCCCTCCTGCAATTTCGCTTGTGCTTCTGAGGTAGACATTGGAATCATCCCTAAGTCATCGAAAAAAACGGGGACAGGCACCGGTTGATGCGCGTGTGACGTGACATGTCCTTTTCTTAGTTCAACGTTATCCCATTTCCAGCCAAAACTGTGCCTGTCCCCGTTTGCACAACCCAGATCGCGATGGAGGTGGGTATCCGGATCCGCTCTATTTTACGAAGATGTATCGGAAGTTTTGGGGACGGGCGCCGCGGGCGGAGAGGAAGGGGTGGTAGAAATCCGCGCTAACTCAAATCCTAGAGGAAAAAGGTACCTGTCCCTTTTTCTCCCTTTTTCTCGGCGGAGGGAAGCATGACGAAATTACCAAATTAGCCAAATTACCAAATTTTTGAGAGGGCAGAGGCAGGGGATGGTTTCGCACGGAAGGCTGAAGAGGACTGGCAGAGAGAACAGGTAGCTCAGCCATCATTCGGCTTGTTATTCGCGCCTATTCCCTTTTCTTCGTTTCCCCTTATTTAACTCGTGACCGCCAATAATCCGCCGCTCGACTCAGGTGCATGACGGCCCAAATCGTCACGAAATCGTTTTCGCATGTGTAATAGAGGCGAAGGGAAACCGATGAACCAGATACCTCCTGACATCATCTTCGACCATGCGCCAAGTGAGCGGATTGCGTCGAATGGCGGTGATGCCATGCTCCATTTCCGAGATAAAATCTTCGGCAACCCTGGTGTCGATGGCGAGATAATGTTGGATGGCCTCGGCGTATTCCCATTCGGCTTCGGCGTGGAAGCCTTATTTCATTTCTGCAACAGAGAACGGGCGCGCTGCAAAACTTCGTCACCCGGAACCATCGTGCCTTGACCAGAGGCGAGTTCCTGCCTTCTTTGGCGTATGGCGTCGAGGTGAGAGCGCTCCACCGCGGGATCAAGGTCGGCGGCGAGGCTTTCGACGATTTTTTCCACGAAACTCGCCCGCGACGCCGGAGGCAATTGCAGAACTTCTTCGAGAAGATCGTCCACGCTCATGCAAGGAGTTTAGGCTTATTGGAGGCAGGATTCAACTCAAGGTTTTATTCGGCGCCGCCCGGAGGAATTTGGGTAAGACCTTCGCTTTAATCGGTAATTGTACCTGTCCCGAATGGCATTACAGCGTCTGCGGATGCGGCGGGCGCGGTACCTTGTGCACCAGACGAATTTGTTGCAGAAGCAGATTGCGATGGAGGTGGGGTATCCGGATGCGCTCTATTTTACGAAGATGTACCGGAAGTTCTGGGGGCGGGCGCCGCGGGCGGAGAGGAAGGGGTGGTAGGCCATCTGCAAAACCAAGTAGGTGGGAATTGGTGGAGCGGGGGTAATGTGCTATACACTGAAACCGAAAACATGCCCGTCCCTTTTCTTAAAATGAGCAGTAAGTTTTTCATTGGTGGAATACTGATCCTTGGGGCTATGACCATAGTCATTGGCCAAGTTGCGGAAGTACCCACAGCAAAGGTCACCGTGAAAGTCTTGGATGAGGCAGGAAATCCGATTCCAGATGCTGTTGTTGGATTTGGTTTTATCGAAGCACGCCCGGCATGGGGAACGGCAAAGGGAGAGGCTGTGAACGTCACCACCGATAAAACGGGCATGGCAACTGGCTCCGGTCATTCGGATGGACTATTTGGCTGTGGTGTCCAAAAGGACGGCTATTACGATGGTTGGCCCAGCACTATAGAGTTCAAGGATGTCGTTCTGGGTAAATGGCAGCCTTGGAACAAGGTATATCCAGTAGTCCTAAGAAAAATTGTCAATCCCATCCCCATGTATGCCAAAAAGGTTAGCGCTAAAATACCTGCCATGAATCAGTCGGTTGGGTTTGACCTTTCTGTTGGTGATTGGGTTAAGCCATTTGGAAAAGGAACAACCAGCGATTTCATACTAAACATGTCCAAAGTTCAAAATGGACCAAAAGATTTTAATGAGAAGCTGATCATAACATTCACCCACAATGGCGATGGCATACAAGTCGCCCAAAAAACTTCGAAACAAGATCAGGGAGGCAGCATTTTGAATTTTCCAAGAAATGCACCCCAAGAGGGTTACATAGACAACTGGGCGACTACGATAAGTTATGTTTCAGGTAGTTATAAAGAAGAACGCTCAAACGGAATTGGTTACTTTTTCCGAGTAAGGACTATCAAAACAAATAAGGGAGAAATCCAATCATCAGATTACGGAAAAATTAGTGAAGACATTGACTTCTTTGAAACAGGCACTTCTCATCCGGGTATCTCTTTCACCTACTATTTTAATCCCACCGGAACTACTAACCTCGAATTTGATAAGTCGAAGAATCTGCTAACGAACTTGGACGATCTAGAGCAAGTGCACAATCCTTGATAACAAATTTGCAGGGAAAAGAGATCAAGTCTGAGTGGAACCGATCTTGATTTGCGCTTCATCGCATACAAACGAGTCCCTTTTCCCTGTGCTGAAACGTCTCCAGCGTGTCGGGGGGGGCAGTAAACAGCGAAAGGGAAAGTTTCGCACAGAAGGGGAGGTTTCACGCGGAGGCGCGGAGAGCGCGGAGGATTTAAAAGGGGATAAGTACAATTAACACCGTAAGATGGCAGTTGAAAATGCACCTTCCCAAACGGCACCACTGGGAAATATCCTTGTCCACGCAACGGCGTTGCTACTTTCCCATAATTACCTCGGAAACTTTGAAGCATTGAGTGTTTCATAACTCGTTGGAAATGAGAACGGACGCCAATTCGAATGCTGCCGGGAGACGCTTATCTTAGTGCTATTCGTGTCTGCCCACGTTTGCTCGACCAGGCATAATAAAGACAATTCATGAGAAAATCTTACTTGTTTTGGGGTGGCAGCTTGTTGGTGTTGCTTGGTGTAACGACGCTGATTTGGCTTTGGGCACCCGCATCAACCTCTTCGATCTCAGTTTATTCGATGGTTACACCTATGCGGTCTGGATCAGGCTCTTTTGCGGCAGGTTATACTCCTCCCTATCCGCCTCCTGCGGCACGCACAACTCCATCGACTAACCCACCGCTCCATAAATTCAAGTCTCACTATCCTCTTACGCCGGACGAACAAGCGATGATGAATTGGCGAGCCGAGCAATTAGCCAAAGATCCGGCCTTCGACTGGAAAACCTCCATTAAATTTGATGGCTTAGTCCTCGATGAAAACAATCAGCCTTTACCCGGCGCTCAGGTGAAATGGAACACAACGACGGCCCAGGGTAACGGCAATGGGGAGACTGTATCCGGAGCTGATGGTAGATTCTTTATCGGGACCAGCGGGAAAGTCATGCTCGTCTCTGTGACAAAAGAAGGTTACCGGACGCTACCCAAGCCCTATGATTTTGAATTTTCCGCATTTTATCAAGATAACTACTATGATAACGATAAGGAGCACCCAGCTACTTTTCATTTGAGGAAAATCCCTCCAGCTGAGCCGATCTATATCACTCACGGAGGAGGTCAAAATGATTTAGTTGGAGATCAAATATCAATCAAAACCAGGTCAAGTGGCGTCGTTCATGGCGAACAACTGGAAGGCATGTGGATTCAGTTTGTTCAAGGCCCACAAAACGGACCGGGGCGCGAACAATATAAAATCATACTCGGCACCAGTCAGGGAGGCGGAGTAATCCTTGCAACTGAAGATGCAGACGAGATGGCACCTCAATCCGGCTATCAAACCCCACTGGATACCCAAATAATCGCTGACTATATCGGACACCGATTTATAAGCGTGAAAGCTTTTTTTAAGGACGGAGCAGGACATTTTGGAAGTGTTACTTTTGACATAGAGTTGGGAGGCCATAATCTTGTTCTTCGTTATTTTCTCAAATACAACCCAAGCAGCGGCAGAAGCCTTTCCGCCACCCAAGGCAGCGACCTTCAACTCAATAAATAATATTCTTTCTAACGGGCTTGAACTTGAAAAATCGTTTGGGCGGAGGTTTCACGCGGAGGCGCGGGGAGCGCGGAGGGGCTGAAAGAGCTGATCCCGCTCGCAGAAACTGAGAGGAGCTTCCGTTTAGTGGAACCCATTTAGCTGAAGTGGGGTGTGGCGAAGCCGCATATTCTCCAACGCCTTGGTTGCTCCGCTCCGCACGTCCGGATCAGTCGAGGCGGTCAGATGCGTGAGAATCGGCTGGGCATTTGGATCGGTGATACTCACCAAAACCCGACCCAAATCATAGGTCCGACTGACCGGGCCTCCTTCACCGTAACCCAACCAATCCGAATGAATCACCTGTTGCTTGTTGGTGATCGTGATGGTGGAGGTGTGCATTAAGGTCTCTTCCAGCACGGGGAGTCCGCTGATGTCGCCGTCGATCAGGAGGGTGGCAGCGGCTGCGCATTTCACGGCGGGGAACGGACTTTTGAGGGCCTGCCGCAGCACGTCCACTTGATCCGGAGTGCGAATATATCGCATCTCCATGACGACCTGAAGTTGGTCGGACTCCGTAGCCGTGGGAGACAAGAGTATTTCCTTGCGGGTCCCGGCGAGGACTTGAGGGTCATGTTCGCGCACGATTTTGACGGCGTCGATGCTGAGCAAGACCGCCACGAGGCCAACCAGTAAACCGACATCCCACGAGAGATGCCGGTAAAGCGAACGGAGCTCCCGGGGGCCCAAGGCCAGGTCCGGTGAGGTCACCAGCCGGCGTTTCAGCGCGATGCCCAGAGCGGCCAAGGCGACCGCCATCACCGCCGTCAGGGCGTCAAGAATCGGGGAAGGGCCGAGGAACGTCCCCGCATGATGCGAATGCCAGACCCAGTAAATGTGAGTATCGATGACAAAAAAGAATGCGACCGGGACCAGCAGCGAGACGATGGCGAGCAGGTCGAACGGCCCGGTCAGCACCGCCGCGATAAAAGCAACGAGAATGGGAAAGCCCGCAAGAAACGCCAAGGCGGCGAGGCCGGGAAGGTACCGGGCGATCCCCACGTAAGGCACACACCAAAGCAGGCCAATGAAGATGACCCTGAGCTGACATTGGAAAAGGGTCGGTTTCACAGGTGGCTCAAGATTCAAAGGGAAAAAGGACTGGCATCTTTTCGGTTGGACTCGCAAAACGAAGATAGCCGCAGTTTTGGCTGGAAGAGGCATTGTTGAGGACAGAAACCAAACAAATATTGTATGTGTCTCCGTTTTCCACAAAAATATAATTATGAAATGGCGAAATCAGGGCGTTCCGCTTTCTGAACGAGAACTTTCTCTTAAAGAGAGTCAGTTTAAAATAAAGTTCCCGCCACTATACAAACGATTCCTATCTGAAATTAACGGAGGGTATCCAAACCGGAACTCATTAATCAGCGGAGAAGCCTCTACCATTTTGAGAGGATTTTTTTCCATTGGAAGCATTAACGAAAATAACGATTTTGAGAAAAACTTAAAAAGCACTCGTCAGCATATGCCTAAAAATTTTATGGCCATTGCCGATGATTATTTGGGAAATTATCTAGCTCTTACCAGTAAAAGTGATGAAATTTACTTCATCGATCACGAACTGGATCCAGCAAGACAACATCCGCAGCTGGTCGCTTCTGACATATTTGAGTTGCTTAAAAAGCTAAAGGAATCGGGAGTGTGAATGGGTCATGAAGGCAGGTCTTTGGGGGGGCGAGGTGAGCGAGCGGGCCACTTGAGATCTGAGTGCTTTTGATGGCGGTGAGATTTTTCCCCGGGGCAGGGTAGATCCTTCGACGGCGGCCCGGGGGAGTCTTGGGAGGAGAGGGAGCTCTTGGGCTCGCCTTTGCTCAGGATGACGGAGGGGGAATTCGTTTTAGCAATCGTGCACGGTTTGCGACGGTGAACACGCGTCTGATCCTTCGACTTCGCTGCGCTTCGCTCAGGATGACGGAGGGGAGACAGCGTCGCCGGGAGGTCGGGGGCTAGCCATCACTTAGCCTTTTTGACGATGCGCAGGTGTACGACGGTCTTCGAGGGGATGTACTCGGTTACCTCGTAGCCATCCGGGAGCCCGTCCAAGCCCTCAAAGATCCTTTCGCCGCTGCCGAGCAGGATCGGCACCATGACGAGATGCAGTTCATCGACCAGGCCGGCCTGCAGATACTGGCGGACGGTGGAAGCGCCGCCTCCGATGCGGACGTCCCTGCCCCCGGCTGCGGCATAGGCCTGCTGGAGAGCGGACTCGATACCGTCGTTGACGAAAGTGAAGCTGGTGCCTCCTTCCATCTCGAAGCTGGAGTGGGGGTGATGGCTGAGGACGAAGACGGGGTGGTGATAGGGCGGGTTGGGGCCCCACCAGCCTTTCCAGTCCTCATTGGGCCAGGGACCGCGCTGGGGGCCGAACATGTTGCGGCCCATGATGGTGGCGCCGACGTTGTCGTTGGAATGGACGAGGAAATCGTTGTCGAGGCCCTCGGCGCCGCCCTCCCGGCCGAACATCCTGGCGAAGTATTTGGTGGCAAAGGCCCAGTCCATCAGGCGGAGGCCGTCCTTGCCGAAGGGCGCATCGAACGTCTGGCCTTTGGCGGCGGAGAATCCATCCAACGAGAGGGTGAGGCAACGGGCGACGAGTTTAGGCATGGGAAAGAATTTCACGCGGAGGAATTTTGGGAAAGCGGAAAAAGCAGGGGTTCACGCGGAGGCGCGGAGAGAGCGGGAGGGCTGCAAGGGGAGAGGTATCTTTCATTGCCTCGGAAGGGTCAGCCGATTTGTTGATAGAGGCTGAGGAGGCGGTGGCCCATGGCATCGACGGTGTGGTGTTGCTCGATGGACTGGCGGGCGGATTTTCCCAAGCGGGTGCGGAGGGCGGGATCGTGGAGGAGGGTGGAGATTTTTTCGGCGAGGGCTTCGGGGTTGCGGGGGGGGACGAGGAGGCCGGTGAGGTTGTCGGTGACGACCTCGGGGATGCCGCCGACGGTGGTGGCGACGATGGCGCGGGACATGGCCTGGGCCTGGAGGATGATTTGCGGGATGCCTTCGTGGGCGTAGGAGGGGAGGACAAGGACGTCGAGGGAGGCGAGGACGTTGGGGACGTCGCTGCTGTGGCCGAGGAGGGTGACGTGGTTTTTCCAGGGTTCCTGCGCGATCTTGGCGGTGAGTTCCTGGCGGCCGGGGCCGTCGCCGGCGATGACGAAATGGAGCGGGCGGTTGGTTTGTTTGAGCAGGAGCGCGGCGGCGTCGAGGAAGGTGGCGTGGCCTTTCCAGCTGCGGAGGACGGAGATCATGCCGATGAGGGCGGTGTCGGGCGGGAGGTTGAGTTCGGTGCGGAGAGCGTCCCTTGCAGCCGGATCAAATTTCGTGAGGTCGACGCCGGTGGAGATGCAGGTGACGCGCTGGGGCGGGACGTTGAGTTCCCGGACGAGGCGATCGGCGATGAGCTGGCTGGTGGTGATGATGGCGTGGGGGAGCGTGCGGAAGGCGATGCCACTCCAGAATTTATTGGGGTAATCGACCTCGATGTGGCGGGAGCGGATGAGGGTGCGTCCGGTGAGGCGGGCGGCGAGGCCGGCGAGCCAGCCGTCGTTGGAGCTGTGGGTGTTGACGAGGTCGACGCGGTGGACGAGGAGCCAGGCGGCGAGGCGGATGATCTCGAACGGGAGGAGGGCCTTGTGGGTGCGGAGGGCGAAGAAGGGGATGCCGGCGTCCTGCGCGCGCCTGGCGATGGCGCTGCCAGGGTGCGCGGCGAGTGCGACCCAGTGGCCGTGGGCGCGCATCCACTCGAGCTCGACCAGGACCCGTGTTTCCTGTCCGCCCCAGCCCATGGATGACTCACTATGGAGAATACGCCATTGCCTCATGAATTGAAGCGGTTACGATGCCTGTTTCCCTCCCACAATGGAATTGCAAAACATCAAGCGCCTGGCCGTGTTCAAGATGCGGAACATTGGCGATGTGCTGATCATCACGCCGATCCTGCGGGCGTTGCGGGAGACTTTTCCGGACGCGCGGATCACGGTGGTGGTGAATTCGGGCACGGAGGCGATGCTGGCGAACAATCCGCATATTGATGAGGTGCTGCCTTATGAGCGCGGGGGCGGTGGACGAGGGAAGCTGGCGAGGCTGGCATATGAACTGGGGTTTGCGTGGAAATTGCGGCAGCGGCATTTCGACCTGACGATCGGGCTGACGGACGGGGACCGGAGCGGATGGTACTCGCTTTTCTGCGGGGCGCGGCACCGGTTTGGGCAGCCGAGTTATGCGTGGAAGTCGAAATTTGATCCGCGGACGTATGCGTATAATCATCCGGTTTATCCGCCGGGAGAATTGATGCATGAGGTGGAGAAGCATTACTGGCTGCTGGAGCATGCGGGACTGAAACTGAAATCGACGACGCCGGGGAAGCTCTGCCTGGTGGTGCCGGACGATTTGCAGACATGGGCGCGCGGGGAGCTGGCGGCGTTGCGGCCGGCGAAGGTTGTGCATATCCATCCGGTGTCGCGGTGGCTGTGGAAATGTTGGGGGAACGAGGCGATGGCGGAGGTGATCGATTGGCTGCAGACGGAACGGGGCGCGCGGGTGGTGGTGACGTCGGGGCCAGCGCCGAAGGAACGGGAGAAGGCGCAGGAGATCGTGCGGCTTTGCCGGAACAAGCCGCTCTTTTATGACGGGAATCTTTCGCTGAGCCAGATCGCGGCGATCTCGGCGGAGTCGGACGGCTACTTTGGGGTCGATACCGCGCCGATGCACATGGCGGCGGCGGTGGGGGTGCCGGTGGTGGCGCTGTTCGGGCCGACGAATCCGGTGAACTGGGGACCGTGGACGCCGCTGGCGCAGGTGCTGAAACATGCGTGTCTTTGCAATGAGACGAAGCGGGAGGCGTGCGACTGGAAACAGGTGCGCGCGTGCCTGGCGGCGATCACGGTGCCCGAGGCGGAGGAGGCGTTGGACAAGATGTTGGGGCAAACGAAAGTCCCCTCACCGACATGAGTGCGTTGATTGATTTGACGGCGCTGAGTTTGCGGGTGTTCCGGCAACGGAAGGCGAAGGAGTCGCCGCCGCGAATCCTGGTGATCCGGCGCAACCGGATGGGGGACATGATTTATACGTTGCCACTGCTGCATGCGTTGCGGCGGCATTATCCGCAGGCGCAGCTGACGGTGGCGTGCGATCCGGCGGGGGCGGCGATTGCGCGGGCATGCGAGGCGGTGAACGAGGTGATCGTGCTGCAGAAGAGTTGGGTGCCGGGATTCGCGCTATTGAAGAATGCGGCGCGACTGCAAAATTTCGACTGGGTGATTGCGGCGAAGGGCGGGTTTGACCGGCGGCTGGCGATGCTGGCGCGGCTGACGAATGCGGAGATCAGGATCGGGTTTGTGCAGAACGTGGACCAGCCTTCGAGCTATACGGATCCGGTGGCGCCGCCGGATGATCCGTTTAACGAGCATCAGATCGAGACGTTATTGCGGCTGCTGAAACCGCTGGGGGTGCAGGCGGTCAATGCGTATGCGGTGGACCTGAGCCTGACGGTGCCGGAGGCTTCGCGGGAATTTGCAGAGGCGATCCTGGCGCAGCCGGCTTTTCGGCGTTTCATGCTGATCAACATCAGCAGCACGGTGCGGTTGAAGTTTCGTGACGAGGATTTCATCGCGCTGGCGACGCAAATCCTGGGGGCGACCGACCTGACCATTGGACTGGTCTTTGCGCCGGCGGACCGGGTGAAGGGGGAATTCCTGGCGGAGCAGATGGCGTCGGAGCGGGTGGTGGTGGTGGCGACGCCGGGGCCGCTGGACCTGGCGGCGTTGCTGGAGAAGGCGGTGTGTCTCTTTACGCCGGAGGGGGGCGCGGCGCATTTGGCGGCGTCGGTGAAAGCGCCGGCGGTGGTGCTTTGGTCGGAGGGGCCGTTCAAGAAATGGCACTCGCGGGCGCCGAATCATGTTTTTGTCCATGCCGAGAAGGGGGAGCGGACGGTGCCGGTGGGGCGGGTGTGGGAGGCGCTGGGGCCGGTGATCGTCCAAAAAAAATGATGGCAGGGGGACGGCGAGTAGGGTGCAATCACTAGCCCATGGCTTCGCTTATCAGTCGTCTTTCCGCTTTCGGATACGAGAGCTATTTCCGGCGGCTGGCCGCGAAGCGTCCGCCGAGGTTGCGGCTGATCGAGCTGGGACCGGAGTCGCGGGTGCTTTGCTTTACGTGCGCGGGGATCGGGGACACGCTGACAGATTCGGTGGTGTTCCGGGCGTTGAGCGAGACTTACCCGGGGATTCACCTGGCGGCGGTGGTGCACCGGCGGCGGAAGTTGTTGCTGGAGCACAATCCGTACGTGGACGAGATTTTTCATTTTCACAAGGGGCCGCTGGCGTTCTGGCAACTGGAGAAGCAATTGCGCGCGGCAGGGCCGTGGGACGCGATCCTGCATTTGCGGGGGAATGATCCGGAACCGCGGTGCCTGAGTTATCTACTGGATCCGGACGTGACGGTGAGCGTGCCAGACATGACGCGGATGGGCTGGCTCTGCGGGCATCATGTGGTGCAACCGGACTGGGACGATACACACGGCGTGGAACAGACGTTGCGGATTGCGCGCTACGTCGGCGCGGACACGGAGGAGCCGAACCTGGTCTATGAGGTGGACAAGCCGGACCGTGCGGCGCTGGAGGAGAAGTTGAGCGCGCTAAATGTCGGCGAGCGACCGCGGCTGGTGCTGCAGCTTGGAGGCGGACGGCGGGCGTCGTGGCGCGACTGGCCGGTGGAACGGTACGCGGAAATCCTGCGGATGATTGCACGCGAACTTTCGGCGGAGGTCTTTGTGCTGGGGGGCGAGGACCAAGCCGAACGGCTGCGCGAGCTCGAGGGATTTTTCGCGAATGAACCGAAGCCCTATCATGATGTGGTCGGAAAACTTTCGCTGGCGGAATCGGCGGCGCTGCTGGACAGCGCGAAGGCGTTGATCTCGACCGATACGGGGATCATGCACCTGGGGTTTGCGGTGAACACGCGGGTGGTGGCGCTGATCCACTGTAACAATCCGTCGCACCGCGTGGGACCCTATAAGTATGGAGACCGGCATCGCGTGGTGCAGTTGCCGCGACCGGCGAACTACGAGACTCCGGCGGATGCGAACATGGGGGACATTTCCGCCGACACAGTTTTTTTGAAGTTGCAGGAGATTTGGGGCTGACGGCCTAAGCGAGAATCGGAAGCAGAACTTTTTCGGACATGTCTTACACCGATCCGCTTTTTCTCCTCTTTTTTGCGGCGGTGTGGGCGATCACGTATCTCCTGCGCCCCTGGCCTGCAATCAAGGAATGGTTTCTCATCCTTTTTAGCTTCTTTGTCATTGCGACGTGGGGTTATTACGACCTGATCCTGTTTCTCGCGGTCCTGACGGTCAATTTTTTCGCGGCGCAGGCCATCAGCCGCGCGGGGCCCCATAAGTCACCGAGCCTGCTCGCCGGGGCCATCGCCCTGGACGTGCTCATTCTCGCCCTGTTCAAGTACGCGAATTTTTTTGGAGGGACTTTGGGCACGTTGACGGGCGAGGTCATCCCTTCGTTCCCGCTGGGCATTCCCCTGGCGATCTCGTTCTACATTTTTCACCTGATCAGTTATCTCGTCGATATCCATGCGGGGCGGGTGAAGCTGGCGACGCTGCGCGAATATGTTTTCTATCTCAGCTTTTTTCCGCACGTCATCGCGGGCCCGATCGTACGCGCGTGGCAACTGGTCCCGCAGATCGGTTCGCGGCGGTGGCGGCGACTCGATTTGCCGATGGGGCTGCATTTGTTCGCGACCGGCTTTTTTCTCAAGGCGGTTGTCGCCAACAACATTGCCGGCTTTGATTCCGCCGCCAATCCGGGAGGGATCGATGCCATTTGGAAGAATCCGAATGAGTTTCATCTCTCCACGGCAGACCACTGGGCGGTGGCGTTTCTCTACTACTGCCAGATTTATGGCGATTTTGCCGGATACAGTCTCATGGCGCTGGGGATGGCGCGGCTGCTGGGATACCGGTTGCCGGCGAATTTTCGTTCGCCGATGCGGGCGGGGACGCTGCAGGAATTCTGGCAACGGTGGCACATCACTCTTTCACATTGGTTGAGGGACTATCTCTATATTCCGCTCGGGGGCGGTCGCGTTTCGTCCCCACGCATCGCCGCGAATGTGCTGATCACGATGCTTCTGGGCGGACTCTGGCACGGCGCGGCATGGGGCTTCGTGATCTGGGGTGCGATGCACGGCGTGGGGCTGGTGGTTGAACGGGTGCTGGGGCGACGGCACGTGGCATCCTACACGTGGAATTGGGCCGCGTGGTGGCTGGTCGCGCAGGTTTGGATCACGCTCACGTGGGTTTTCTTCCGGGCACCGACGATGTCGGAGGCTTGCGCGTTCCTGAAGGGAATGTTTACGCTGAGTGCCCATCCCTTTCAGTTGTGCAATCCGGTGGCGGGGCTTTGGATCTGCGCATTGCCGGTTGTCTTGCATCAGATAGCACCGTTATTTCTTTGGAAGATCGGTCGACGCCGGCTGCCATTGGTCCTGGGGGTGATGACGGCCGCGCTGCTCGTGCTCGATTTGGTTGTCATTTCTCCTACCAAAGTCTTTATCTATTTCAGGTTCTAAAAGGCGAACGATGAACAAAAATACATTTGCGCATTCGTTCTGGATTTCGTTCGTGCTCGGCACGGCGGTATTTGTGGTGGGGTTACATTTTCTGTGGGCGGGGGATTATCGCAAACTCCCGCCACCGGTGATGCCGCCGATCTGGAGCAAGTCGTATGTAGCGGCCTACAACACGGCATTCGGCGACGGCCTAGTGGATTATCATCTTTATAATACGGGCATTTTCGGGTTCAGCGATCGCATCAAGGGCGCCAATATTCTGCTCTGCGGCAATTCGCATGTGATGTTTGGTCTTTCCGCCGGACAACTTCAAGAGGAGTACTCCGCAGAAGGGCACCCGGTCAAAGTGTTTAATCTCGGCCAAGCCGGCAGCAACATGGAAATGGTCGATAGCCTGGTAAAATCCAGTGGGGCCCACGACCAGATTGCCGTGATGGATACGTTCAGCCTTGATCCCGGCCTGCCGCTACTTCTTCCGAAGGCAATCAAGGATGCGCTTCTGTGGCATGAGACTCCTCTTCATGCTTACGTCCAGGTGAGCAAGTGTTGGTCAGAGTTTTGGCGGGACTGGTTGTTAGACCCCTATTTGCCGAAATTGCGCATCGGAAGTCCCTGGGGGGAATCGCCCCTGAGCTTTCAACGATTTTTAGGGTTCACCTATTTGAGAGATGCCGGCAATGGGGATGCGATTGCCCTCTGGCACCCCAACCAAGGTTTTATTTTTTCCGAAGCAGCGGGAACGGCGGGGCATCTCATCCAAGGCCGGCACAAGTTTAACGACATGATCCCGGATGATTCGACCGGCGGTCATTTCCAAGCGGATTTGCTGGAGGCACGGCATATCCGCCCCGTCTACACCCTGATTCCCTATGACGGCTGTGAATTGGGCACCCGCTCTGCAGATGCCCAACCGTTCATAGTCATCGCCGAGGATCGCATCATGACTTATGACGGTTCGCATCTTACAGCGGAAAGCCGTCGAGTCGCGACGGAGAGGCTCTTTGAAGGAATGAAAAAACTGGGGCTACAGGTGTCACCGCCTTCCCATCGTTGACCTGACCGCAGGTTAACGGAATTGAGAGCTAGTTGCGCGAGAGACAGGCAACAGCTATGCTCCGCATCCTGCAATCAGCACATTTTTTGCTTTCATGAATTTTCCCGGACTAGATTTTGCCTGGACCTATGGCCATCACGCGGCGCGCGCCGTGCGGGTGGTGCGGACGTGGTCGCTCGTGGAGACGCGGGCGGCGGTGGAACGGGGAGAGAAGATTTTGGTCGTGGCGACGACGGCGCTGGGGGACTCGCTTTTGACGACGCCGCTGGTGGAGACGCTTTCGGAGCGGCTGGGAAAGGAGCGGGTCTCACTGCTGGTGAAGGCGCCGTATGCGGGGCTTTACGAGCAGGATCCGCGGGTGCACAACGTTTTCACAGTGCGGGGAAAGTATCGTTGGGGGGCGCTGAGAGAGAAGCTGGAGGATGATCCGCACCGGATCGCGCTGATCGGGAATGCGACGGAGCCGGACTTGATTCCGTTTCTCTGGCAGTGCGGGGTGCGGGGATTTTTGCGGTACCGCACGCGGTGGACGCGGTTTCCGAATTGGATGGCGAACGGATCGATGCTGCGCAAGCCGGGGATGCCGGACTACGCGACGGGGCATGCGATCGAGAACAACCTGGCGATGGCGAAGGCGATCGGCGTGGAGGCGACGACGCACCGGCTGGCGCTGCCGCATTTACGGGGCAAACCAGAGGAGAAGGAGAACCTGGTGCTGATCCATCCGGGGGCATCGCGGGAGATCAAGCGATGGCCGGTGGAGAACTGGGCGCGACTGGGCGATGCGCTGGCGGAAAAATTTGGATGCCAGATTGGGATCACGGGAGACCGGGCGGAGATGTCGCTGGCGGTGCAGATCGCGGCGGCGATGAAGGTGAAGCCGCAGATCCTGGCGGGGAAACTTTCGCTGGTGGAACTGGCGCAACTGGAGGCGAAGGCGCTGGCGTTTCTTTCCGGGGACACGGGGCCGTATCATCTCGCGATTGCGGTGGGGTGCCCGACGGTGACGCTGTTTGCGCCGACGGACCGGGGGTCGTCGATGGAGGCATGCGGGCCGCACCAGGCGAATGCGATTTTTCATCACGCGATCCAGACGGCGAAGATCGGGGACTCAATCCATTCGATTCCGCTGGAGAAGGTGCTCAACGAGGCGAGCGTGGTACTGGCGGCGGTGCAGGACCGGCGACCGAGCGCGCCAAAGGAATCGGATGAGACGCCATCGGCGGCTACGCCATGAAGATCGGGATTTTTTTGCCGAACGCGACGTTCGACCAACCGGGCTCGCCGGAGGTAGGCGGGATCGAGACGTTTTCGTTCACGGTGGGGGAGGCGTTGCAGCGGCTGGGACATGAGGTGGTGCTGTTTGGCGGAGAGCCGAAAAACGGGAAGACGCATCGCGCGACGACGATGACGCTGGAGTTGAGTCCGTATTGGGAAACGAAATCGATCCCGGACATCGGGACACGGTTCCAGCGCCTGGTGCAGCGACTGCACTTTGCGTGGAGTTCACGGACGGCGTGGAAGCGACATCGCTGCGACGTGGTGCTGCTGGCGAAGCCGTTTGACTGGCCGGTGGCGTGGTGGTGGAAAAAATCGCGGTCGGAGTTGAAGACGATCATGGGGTTCCAGGGGACCGACTATTTTGCGGGGGACCGGCTTTTTTACGGCGCGGTGGACGCGGCGTTTGCGGTGAGCTCGCGGGTGGCGGACCTGGCAGAGGCGCGGACCGGGCGCAGGCCGGCGTTTATTCCGAATCCGGTGGACCTGACGAATTTTTATCCGGCGGCCAAGACCGAAACACAAGGCAAGCCGTGGCAGGTTGTTTCGAGTGGACGGTTTGTGGGGTGGAAGGGTTTCGCGGTTTTGCTGGAAGCGATGGGACGGTTGAAAGACCGGATCGATTTTCGCCTGAGCATTGCGGGAGAAGGACCAGAGCGAGAGAACCTCGAGGCGCAGATTGCGCGGTTGGGGCTCGGTGAACGGGTAACGCTATGCGGACGGCTGGGAGCGAAGGCCCTGGGAGATTTGATGCGGACGGGGGACCTGTATGTGGTGCCGTCGATTGGACTGGATGCGTGTCCGGTGAGCGCACTGGAGGCGGCCTGCACGGGGTTGCCGTTGCTGCTTTCGGACCAGGTGGGGCTGAATGATTTTCTCGACCAACGCGACATCGCCACTTACGCGGCGAAGGACGTGGAGGCGTTGACGGCGAGCTTGTTGCGACTGCATGAGCGGTGCGAGGAGGCGGAGTGGAACGACCACGCGGCGCGGCATGCGCGGTTGCGGGAACAATTCTCCGGGGAGAGCGTGGCGCAACGGATTCTCGATTTACTGCGCTGAGCTGGCATTCTCTTCCTTATGCGTCTGCTTTATCTTTACCCGGAGGAATGGACGGGACGGCGCGCGCGGGAGGCGCACACGCTTTCGACCTGCGCGGCGCTGGCGCGGGAGGGGGTCGATGTGACGCTGGTCACGGCGGGCGGTCTGGCGGAGATGCAACATCACCTGATTGATGTGGCGGGGGCGGAGAAGGTCCCGGGCCTGGAACTGGTGGCGCTGTCGCGGTCGCTGGGGCCGGTGCGGAGCACGGCGGTGTTCCGGCATTATTTTCAAAACTGGATGACGACGCAGGCACCCTTTAACTGGGCGTACATCATTCACCTGAAGGCGGCGGCGATGTTGAAGTCGACGCGGACGCCTTATGCGTATGAGGCGCATGAGATTTTTTCCGAGACGCCGCAGAAGAATGAGAAGCGGCAGGCGGCATTATTCGAGCTGGAGAAACAGGCCGTGACCGGGGCGACGGTGCGGATTGCGACGAGCGTGCCGCTGGCGGCGGCGTTGAGCGAGACGTTCGCGCTGCCGAATGATTTTGCGATTGTGCCGAATGCGGGACTGCCGCCGGAAAAGCAGATTGTGATCGAGGCCAAGGGGCCGTTTGTTTATGCGGGCTCGATCGCGGGATGGAAGGGGATCGATTTGATGATCCATGCGGCGCGGGAGGCGCAGGTCCCGTTGAAGATTGTCGGGGGGACAGCGGCAGAGTGGAAGAAGCTGGGACGGCAGGTGGATGTCGCGGGGGTGGAGTGGAAGGAGCGGGTGTCGCTGGCGGAATTGCCGAAGGCGCTGGCGGGCGCGCGCGCGGGACTGATTCCGACGCAGCCGGAGACGCCGTCGGGGCGGTATTCGTGCCCGATGAAGATTTTTGATTATGCGCGGTGTGGGTTGCCGGTGATCAGCACGGCGCTGCCGTCGTTGCAGAGTCTCGACCTGGGGCCGTGGTGCACGCAGGTGCTGGCACCGACGCCGGCGTCGTGGGCGGAGGCGATGAAGAGTTTTGTTTATGATCCGAAGCAGGCGGAGGCGGCGCGGGCGTGGTCGGCGGAGCATACGTGGACGCACCGGGCGGAGTTGTTGATTGGGGTGATCCGGGTGAGGAGGCGAACAGATGAAATTTAAGAAGTCACAGGCGGCTGCCGAAGTCATGAAAGAACTGGAAAGCGATTCGGAGGTCGACCGTGACCCGGCATATCAACGGTTACCGGGGATGAAGAAGTTGAGCTTTGAGGATGTCGGGGAGGTTCGACTGGCTGATGGTTTTTTGTGCAGTGCTGGCGTCCATTTCAAGCCAGGAGGTGGCGATGTGCTGGAGATGCTCGTTGCGGACAGATTCGGTTGAAATGGTGTCAGCCCAGGCGAAAGCGGTGGCAGGGAAGGCGGGGGAAAGGGCGTCACTGTAGGCGCCGATGGCCAGGTCGTTGGAGGGGCTGTTGGGCAGAGTTTGCAGCCATTGGCCGGCTTCCTGCGGATCCGCCCCGGCCCAGGCGCTCATCAGCCGGATCAGGGCCTGGCCGCGAGCGGTACCCTCTGGAAGTTGATTGACCCAGGCCGCCGTCTTTTCCGGCGAGACCAATGCCCAGACCCCGGCCACGGCAACGACAGCTCTATCTTTTTCTTCACCGGATGGAATCGAGGCGGCATAGAGGGCGGCAGCGGTGGGATCGTTCTGGGCCCAGATATCGGCGACGCGGGCGATGGCCCCGGCGCGGGCTTCGCCGGAGGGCAATCCTTTTACCCAGGAAGCTGCGGCCTGGGGAGATAGGCCGGCCCACTGGCCGACGACAGCGTCCATCAGGGCCGGATCGTTTTGATGGGCGGCATAGGTCGCGGCCTCCTGCGGTGCCGTGGCCGCCCAGCGGTAACTGACCTCTTGCATCGCCTCGGTTTTCACCTGGCCCTCGGGTAATGTTTGCAGCCATGCGACGGCGGCACGGGCATCGGCGGCGGACCATTGCCCGATCACGTGTTTCAGGAGATTGTTCCATGGCTGCGGATCCTCTTGCGGGTCGGCGGCGAACTGGCTTAACCGGGCGCAGGCGGCTTTGGGATCAGTTCCCGCCCATTGCCGGAAAAACGGTTCGGAGAGCAGGTCCCAGGCTTTAGGGGAAAGGGAGGTGTTCATCCAGTTAAGGGCAGCTTCCGGCTCCATTTTACCGAGTGCTTCCACGAGCAGGCCGCGCGCTTCGATGCGCGTATTCATTTGATCCGGGCTGACATCCTGGCCAAACCAGGAGGCGACGCCCTTGAAGTCGCGCCCGGTCCAACTGGCGAGCAGGGCGTGCCTGACTTCCATTTGAATCGCGGCGTCCGGCATGCGCTCGATTGCTGAGAGGATTGTCTCCATGTCTTTGAGCTCCACCGAGGCGGCCCAGGCCTGGAGCAATTTCTGGCGGCGGGCCGGATCGCGTTCGGCCAGGACATTCGCCAGCGTCAGGTCAGACTCTTGAGGGGCCTGCGGTTGGTCCACGATCGGCAGGGGGGCTTGAGGTACGGGAGTGATTTTGGCGACGGTCGCGGGAGTCCGTGGGATCGGGACATCCAGGAAAATGAAGGCCAGGGCCGCAAGGCCCCCGAAACCCAGAAGGGAGAGGAGCGCGATCCGTTTCATGGTCAAGGATGAGAGGTGGTTGAAAGGGTTCCGACATCCGTTGCGCCTCTTTTTCAGGAGGCACAACGGGTTTGGGCTTTGCGTCAGATCGGCTACCGGCCAACCAGAGTCCAACGCAGGGAGGTCTGACCCCAGTAGGGATAGATATTCACATTGGAGCCCTGGGCGGTACCGGTGGCATTCAGGGCACAGCTGGTGGTCGTGTTCTTGGGGTACAAGGTCGAGCTACCATCCCAATTCAAGCTCGCACTCCAATGTTGCTCCGGCCCACTGGTGTCTGTGGCGGTAATCACCTGGGATCCCGAGGTGCCGGTGCCGGGCACCGCCAGACGCAGAAGAGGCGCACCGGTGGGGATCAACTCAAAGCTTCCGTCGCTCTGGGATTGGGCCGTCCACAACTCGTAGGGGCTTCCATAGTAAGGCCAGACGTTGCAGGGATAACCCGAAACGGTGGCTTGATTTGCCTTCAAGCAAGTGCCCATCAAGCCCACCGTTTCGATCTCGTAGTTCGAGCCGTTGACGAAGCCCCAGCCCTGGATGGGGGTGAGCACCCTCAGTTGGGTCCAAGGGAAAGAATCGACGACATTCCAGGTCGCCTTGGGCGCCATGATCGCCGTCCAATCGGCGGACTGAATGGTGTCCCCTGTCTTCGGTTGTTCGGCGAGGAAGTCGATCAACTGGCCGCGACCCGTGCAGTCCCGGACCACGATGCCGTAATCGCGTGCGGCGATGACAATCGCCCGGAGCAATTTCGACTCGGTGGGTAGCGCGACATCGGGGGGCAGCCGGAAGCGGCGGCCTTCCTTGATCATGTTCGGTCCACCCTGACCATCATTGGAGGTGGCGGGGGCCCAATGGCCGCTGGAATCGACCTGCGGAATATTGATGCAGAGCACATGGGGAATCAGGTTGGTCGTGTCGGTAATACTCGCCGCCTCGATCCGCGCGGCGTCCTCCTTGGTGATGGTCCCGCCCTCAAGGGCAAGTCCCGTGGCTACCGCATTGAAGCTGGGCAGGATGCCAGGGCTATTCTCAACATTGACGAAGTAACCGCCATTGCCCGCGCTGATATTGGGATAGGTGCCGCTGACACTCCAGAACTCCCACATCTTGTGTGTGGAGGGCTGGTAGATGGTCACATGTTTATCGACTGAGAGGCCCAATTCGGCACCGGGAACCCAGGGAACATTCGCGCCCCATTCATGATTATAGGTATCTCCCGCAACGGTGATCAGGGTCTGTGTCGGCGAGGCGACCCAGACCTTGTGCTCCAGAGCCACGCAGGCCCGGTAATTGGCGGACGGCGGTTTCGGCGTGACATTGTCATCCATGTAATAGAACTGGCGCCAGAGCTTGTCCGCGTCGTCGCCGGCGGCTTTGGTTCCCGCGTCGGTGGTTTTCGTCCGCCAGAAGCTGTGGGAATCGAACCACGTCGGATTTTGGGCCTGACTTTGGCTGGGCACCCCGATGAGGAAGGTGGCTGCCATCACCAGAGACATGAACTTCAACGCGCCATGGCGTTTCGAGGAGACTGATTTGAGGGTCATTTTCATTTATGTTATCGATTGATGTTTGGGGGGATGGAAATTGATTCTAACAATGTAAAAATTGTAATAACGACTCATGACCAAAAAGAAGACTCGAAAGAATGAATTACGTATAATTCACAAGTATTTCCGCATAAGCTTCCAAATAAATCGACTATTGGCAAGTCTAATTATACGTACTATGACTAATTGAGAATTTTTATGAGATTGAAGATATTCTTAAATACGCTTATTTCTTATAGCCGAAATGAAGAGGTGATTCACGAACATGAGTCGTCGGTCGGCTCTATTCGCATCGATGGGAAAACAATGGCGCTATTCTAAATTGCCAAGGTCGCTGGCGACCTCCTGAGCGCGTTGTGCGCCTAGACAATGAGTTGTCCGAATTGCACGATTGTTGCGCGGCGACGACTAAACCCACTAACCGTCGAAGGCTTTTTTTGACGGCTTCGAGAGACATGGTGTTAATGACGTCCTGTTTGCGGAGCAAGCCTTTTGCGGGCCATGGAGACGCCGCGGCGGAGTTGTTAATTGGGGTGATCCGGGTGAGGCGGGAGGGGGTTTAGGGTGAAGGTTTCGCGCAACGACGCGACGGGGAGGCAGAGGGTGGGGGAAGGAAGATGGTGCTTTCCTGTTACCCAGGTTGGCACTCAATAAGTAGAACGAGCGAGTTCTTCGCGCGGCTGTTTCCAAAGTGCTATTGTTCGCAACCGAAGCGGTTTCGTCTCATTTTTCTCTCTTTTTCGATCCATGAAATCCCCTTTCTTATGGCGCCGATCTCTTTGGGGCTTTGTCTGTTTTGCGGTGATGAGCCTTTACCCTGGCGCCGGGCTGAGGGGGGAGAATCCGGCGACTTCACCGATCTGGTCGCACGATAATCTTTATGCGTGGTGCGTCGTGGCCTATGACACCAAGGCGCGGGGCCCGGAGGAACGCGCGCAAATGTTGCAGGACCTCGGCTTCAAGCAGTTTGTCTATGATTGGCGCGACAAGGATGTTCCCAACTTCGATGCCGAGATCGAGGCCCTGCAAAAGCATGGGATCACGTTGCTCGGATGGTGGTGTCCCCCGACGGCCAAGGACCCGAAGACCCAACTCATCCTGGACGCGCTCAAGCGGCATAATATCCATCCCCAGCTTTGGGTGAGAGGCGCCGGGACCCCGACGACGACGACGGAGGAACAACAACAGCGCGTCATCCAGGAAGCGGACCGGATCAACGCCCTGGTCAAACTGGCGGCTCCTTATGGATGCAAGATCGAGCTCTACAATCACAATGGCTGGTTTGGACAGGAGGAGAATCAACTGGCGGTCATCGATCGTCTCAAGGAACTGGGGGTGACCGATGTGGGCATGGTCTACAATTTTGCGATGGCGCATGACAACCTCCATGACGACACGACTCATTTCCCGGAGATCTGGAAAAAAATCCAAGGGCACGTGGTGGCGGTGAACATCACGGGCATTGTGGACAACCCGCTGTTCGCGCCGACGGGGCCCTCGCATAAAATGTTTTATCCCTCCCAGGGCAATCATGAGCTGGAGATGATGCGCACGATCCAGGACAGCGGGTGGACCGGCCCCATCGGCCTGATCGCGGAAAAGAATGGAATGAGCGATCCCGCGGAAATGCTGAAGGCTTATCTGACCGGATTCGATTGGTTGGTGGCGGAGCTGAAAACGCCGGGATCGGGAGGGCCTCGTCCCTTCCCGGCGGCCAAGTAATCCGCCCCTCGAGAACGCATGAAAATCTTTCTTCTTTTTTGGGGGCTGCTGAGCCTGGCGAGCATCTCCGCGCAAACTCCTGCAGCTTCCTCCACCCCGCATCCGGCCATGCCGAAGCCTCCGGCGGGCGGGCTCGAATATCTGCACGAGGTGGAAATTGGGACGGGAAACAATCATCCACTTCATGCCGAGATCGCGCTGCCCAAGACCCGACCAGCCCAGCCCATGCCCGTCGTTATTTGGATCCACGGTGGAGGATTGAAAGCCGGATCGTATAAAGGCAATGGCGCCGCTTTCCTGGCGCCGTATGGCTATGTGACGGTGAGTATTGAATACCGTTTTATCTCAGAATCCCCCTGGCCGGCACAAATTGAGGACTGCAAGCTGGCGGTCCGCTACCTTCGCGCCAACGCGGCCAAGTACGGCTTGGATCCCAATCGTATTGGAGTCATGGGCCACAGCTCCGGGGCGCAACTGGCTTCGCTGTTGGGGACGACGGAGAAAAACGTGGATTTCGAGGGAACCGGAGGCAGCCCGGGAGTGAGCAGCCGGGTGAGTGCCGTTGTCGAGATGGACGGTCCCAACGATGCCACGCTTTTTCCCGCTCCGGCCAAGGAATCCATCTTCGGAAAAGAGAGAGCGAATGACCCGGAAGTTCTCAAGAACGCGAGTCCTGTTTTTTGCGCCAAGGCGGGGAATCCCCCTTTCCTTATCTTTCATGGAAGTGAGGACAAGAGCGTTCCGATCGCGGTCAGTCTCGCCTTTAAGGAGGCCCTGGAAAAAGCAGGGGTTCCGGTGAAAATGGTGATTGTTCAAGGAGGAGATCACGGACTCAATGCTGTCCCGGGAGGTGCTCCTCCCGATCCCGACAAGGAGGGCGTCCATGCGTTGATTCTGGATTTCTTCGAGAAGAATCTCAAAGGGGGCAACTCGCCAGCCAGTTCTTAGGAGATGGGCGGTTGGGAACAAGGCTGGCGGCGGATGGCGTGCGGCGGCTAGCGGGCGAGAGCCTTGGTGACGGCTTCGAGGGACAGGGTGTTGATGACGTCCTGTTTGCGGAGCCAACCTTTGCGGGCCATGGTGACGCCGTGGCGGAGGGTGCCGAACTGGGAGATGCGGTGGGCGTCGGGATTGATGACGCATTTAACGCCCTTGTCGCGGGCCTTGTGCCACCAGCGCCAGTCGAGTTCCATGCGATAGGTGCTGCAATTGAGTTCGATCCAGGTGCCGGTGCGGGCGGCGCAGTCGATGATTTTCTCGAGGTTGATCTTGTAGGGTTCGCGCTGGAGGAGGAGGCGACCGGTGGCGTGGCCGAGCATGGTGACGTATTCGTTTTCCATGGCCTTGATGACGCGTTTGGTCATCTCGTCCTCGTCGCCGGCCATGGCGTTGTGGACGGAGGCGACGACGTAGTCGAGTTTCGCCATGATGTCGTCGGGGAAGTCGAGGCGACCGTCCTTGAGGATGTCGACTTCGCTGCCGGCGAAGACGTGGAAATCGTCGATCTGGGTGTTGAGCTTGGCGATCATTTCGATCTGCTCGAGGAGACGTTCCTCGTTGAGGCCGTTGGCCTGGTAGGAGGACTTGGAATGATCGGCGATGCCGAGGTAATCGAGGCCTAGTTCGCGGGCCTCGCCGGCCATTTCGGCGAGGGTGTTCTTGCCGTCGCTCCAGTTGGTGTGGCAGTGAAAGGTGCCGCGGAGCTGGGTCCACTCGACGAGGCGAGGGATTTCCTTTTTCTCGGCGGCCTCGATCTCGCCGGTGTTTTCGCGGATCTCGGGCGGGATGTACTGGAGGCCGAGGGCGGCAAAGATCTCGTGCTCATCGCGGCAGGGGACGAGTTTGCCGTCGTCCCCGGGTTTGGCTTTTTTGTCGGTGGGGGTCTCGAAGAGGCCCCACTCGCTGAGTTTCTTGCCCTGTGCAATGGCGCGCTGGCGCATGGCGACATTGTGTTCCTTGCTGCCGGTGAAGTGGTGGAGGGCGTAGGGGAATTCCTTGTCGCTGACGACGCGGAGATCGGCGGAGATGCCGGACTTGAGGAGGACGCTGGATTTCGTGGTGCCGTGATTGGTGACGGTCTTGACCCAGGGGAGCGAGACGAAGTAGTCCATGAGCTCCTGCGGGTTGCGCGAGGAGGCGACGAAGTCGAGGTCCTTGACGACTTCCTTGCCGCGGCGGAGGCTGCCGGCGACGCTAAGCTGGAGGACGTCCTCGTGCTCGCGGAGGGCCTCGCGGATCTCCTCGGCCTGGGCCCAGGCGTCGGCGTAGTGGGTGAGCTGGGCGTAGTCGCGGCCCTGGGCGATACCGGCGAGGATTTTTTCCTCGGACTTGGCGCCGAAGCCAGGGAGGTCGCGGACCTTGTGGGCCTGACAGGCGGCCTCGAGCTCGGCGATGCTGGTGACGTTCAGTTTCTCGTAGAGGGCCTTAATTTTCTTGGGGCCGAGGGCGGGAACGTTCATGAGTTCAAGGAGTCCGGCGGGGAGCGAGGCGCGGAGGTCTTCGTAGTACTTGAGCTTGCCGGTGGTGACGAGCTCGGTGATTTTCTGCTGGAGGGCCTCGCCGATGCCGGGGAGATCGCCGAGGCGGTTGTCCCGGACGAGTTGGGCGATGTCGCCGTCGAATTGGTCGAGGACGCGGGCGCCGTTGGTGTAGGCGCGGGCCTTGAAGGGGTTCTCGCCTTTTAATTCAAGAAGGACGGCGATTTCCTCGAGGATGTCGGTGATCTCGGATTTGTCCATGGGAGGAAGAGTTTAAGTTATTTTGGGGAGCTGACTAGGTCAAATGAGTCCTCCAAACCTGCCAAGGAGAGGCAAGGGAGTTGCGCGGGCGCTAGTGGCCGGGGGGACCGTCATGGCCGGGGACCCGCACGTACCAACCGGGGGGATTGATGGGCATGACGACTGCTTTTCCCTGATCAATCAAGTTGGCGTAGTGGGGCCAGTGGTTGTCGACGATGATTTGGGAACTGGTGAATTCCGCGATCGAGCCGAGAACGCACAACCCGAGCGCGATGCAGAAGGGTTTCGGGTTCCGTGCGGTCGTCACCAGATGAATCAGTGCCCAGACCAGAAGAATTTTGGGGATATAAAAATAACGGTCGCCGTTGACCAAGGGGAAAAACGCCTGGGGCGGGGAAATGCGAAGGATATTCAACGTGATATAAATCGCGCAAAAGGCGAAGCAAGCCAGAGGGAAGAGGTGCTTTTTCGGGTCCAGCCTGATTTCGTAAGCGGCATAGGCCATGAGGACCAGGAAGACGAAGAATCCGATCCACCAGTAATCGTCAAAGGGTTGGTATCCGACGGCAAGCGACCAGGGCAGGCGCAGCACCGCGATCCTGGTGCAGGCGATCAAACTGTCCCAAGTCAACGGCAGACTGGCGCTCTTTTCTGCGTAATACGAATGAAGCGCGGACATCTGGACGGCAGCGCCCAAGACCACGGCCGCGACATACACCAAGGAAAAGGACTTTCGATTGGCCACCCAGCGGAGCAGATAAAACGGCGTGCAGACGAGGCTGAACGGACCGGAGAGAGAGAAGATCAAAAGCAGGGTGGCGAGGAGGTAACGGCCCCCTGCCCTGAGTTGGGGAACGGGGAAGAGGACGAAGACGGTCAGGGCCAGGCCGCCCAGCCAGATCGTGTCGGTGACGACCATGAAGATCTCGCAGGTGTGGGAGACGAACGCGGTCACGAGCGCGATGACGGGCGCCCATTTCTTGTCGGGATATTGAATCAAGATATAGGCCACAACCAGGCTGTAGAGGGCGAGCCACGCCAGGCTGTAGAAGGCGGGAACAAAGAGGGTGGGAACATAAGCCACCAAGGCCGCGGCGATCCGGACCGTCACGTGATAATAGCCGTTGTAGGGATTCAGGAAGGCACCCCAACCCTCCTCGCGCTGTTGAAGAAAAAAGACGTGGCCGTCTTCCGCCGTGAAATGGGGCTGCACAAACATGGTGGGAGCCCGGTAGATAAGCGCAAGCGTGGCGAGGGCGAGGACCATGGCGACGCTGGTCCATTGAGCGTTATCGCGGGCCAGTCCATAGAATATGAGACCGATCGCGGCGATGAAAACGACCCAAGCCAGCGCAAACATCGAAGCCATGACCACATGACTTTCCGCATCGAGACTTTGGGCGACGACAGGGGTCGACCATTCGCCGACCAGAAAAACGATGGCCAACAAGAGCCAGAATTTGTCCTTGAGAAGCGCGGCTGGGACCATGGTAGGGCGATACGATATGACATTGGCATCCTTGAACAAGCCTGTTCTCGCCGGGTGCGGGGACAGGTGCTTTAGGGAGGCAAAAGATGGGACACCATGAAGCGCCGCTCTATCAAAAGGGAATCAGATTTCCCAGTTGAGGTCGAAGCGGGCGCGGCGGCGGCGGAGTTCCATGGCGTGCTGGTGGCGGGCGCGGATGCGGGCGTCGGTGAAGAGCTCGCCGATGATCTGGCCGGCGACCATGACGACGCCGAGGACGGGCATGACGAGGAGAAGTCCGGCGACTCCGGCGACCGCGCCGCCGAGGAGGATCATGAGGACGGTGACGAGGGGGTGCATGCTGAGGCTGCGACCGACGGTGAGCGGCATGAAGACGAAATCATCGAGCAGACGGACGCCGACGAAGAGGGCAACGACGGAATAGGGGAGCCATGGGTCGTTGGGGAAATCGTGGGCGGCGACGAGGACGACGAGGAGGCCGCCGGCGATGGAGCCGAGGTAGGGGAGCCAGGCCATGACGGCGGCGATGATGGCGAGGAGGAAGGGCCCGTTGAGACCGAAGAACCAGAGGCCGATGCCGAGGCAGAGGGCGTCGAGGGCGGTGAGGGAGAGGAGACCCTGGAAGTAGCGGCGGAGTTGTTCCTCGACGCGGTAGAAGAGGTAGAGGGTCTTTTCGAAGAAGGCGTTGGGGATGGCCTGGACGAGGAAGCGCTTGAAGCGGGGGCCGTCGAGGAGGAAGAAGTAGGTCATGTAGGGGATGAGGAGGAGCGAGGGGATCCAGTGGAGGAGCTCGACGGCGAAGTCGCCGGAGTTCTTGTTGATCCAGGCGGTGACCTGGTCGTCGAGTTCGGAGGCAGTGAGGTCGCCGTCGTGGGTCCCGTGAGTGGGGCTGGGTTGGAGATCGGTGTGGCCGAGGTGGGTGTCCTGGTCGTCCTGGCCGTTGACGATGCCGATCTTGTCGCCGGAGTTTGGCGTGGGGGTGCGGTGGAGGAAAGGGGTGGTCTTGGCGAGGGTCTTTTGCGCGGCGAGGACGAGCTTGGCGCCGCTTTCGACATAGTCACCGACCTTGGCAGGGAAGTTGTGGGCGGCCCGGGCGACCTTGGGATAGAGGATGATGCCGAGGGCGGCGAGGAAGATGGTGAGGAGGATGGTAACGATCATGACCGCGCGAGCGCGAGTGATGCCGCGGGCCATGGCCATGTGGACCAGCGGGGAGAGCATGTAGTAGGAGACAACGGAGATGAGCAGCGGCATGACGAGCCAGAGCACGGTCTGGCAAACGACGAGCAGCAGACAGGTCGTGATGATGATGCCGAGCCAGACGACGGGACCGGTGGCGAGGTCGCGATGCATGGTCAGGCCTCGTCGTGGCGGTGGGAGTTAAGGACCGCCTGGCGGAGGCGGGCGGCGAGGACGCGCGCCAACTGGAAGGAGATGCTGGAGGCGATGCCGGAGTGGGTCTTGAGAAGGGAATAAAACTCGGTGCGGAAGAGGGCGACGATCTCGGAGTTCTCGATGGCACGGGCCTGGGCGGTACGGACGCTCTGGTCGAGGAGGGCGACCTCGCCGAAGAAGGCCCCGGGGCCGAGCTCAATGAGGACGGTGTCGACGTCGGCGGGGAGGGTGATCTTGACGCGACCGCTCAGGACGACGAAGAGGCCCTGGCCTTCCTCGCCCTCGTCGAAAATGACTTCGTCGGCGAGATAGTGGCGGGCGTGGAACATCTGGTCGACGACGTCAAGCTCGCGCATGGAGAGGTCCTTGAAGAGGACGACATTCTTGAGCAACTTGAGGCGCGGGCTGTCGGTGGGCTTGAGACCGAAGAACATGGCCTGAGGCTAGGGAGATTCGGGGGCCATGTCGAGAGGCGCGGCGATAGGAGGCCTGATCGCCCAATATTGATAGACGAGGATGTAGACGAGGAGGACGATGGGGATGGCGCCGACGACGTCCAGCGCGCAGTGAAAACCGAGGTCGACGAGGAAGATGCCGTAGGGGACGAGAAGCGGGAGGGTGATGAAGATGGTCCAGAGACGCAGGACGCCGAGGGAGGCGGCGACACCGGTGACAAAGGTCATGTGGCCGCTGGCAAAATAGGGATGCCCGGGCCAGAGATCGAACCAGCGATCGAGGTGCGCGAGGACGGTGGCGAGGCTGAGCGCGAGGGAGGCGCGCAGGAACTGGTGAACCTTGAACGGCTCGTTGATCAGGGCAAGAAAGAGGATGAAGACCACGGCCATGGCATGGGGCGTATAATAGATCAACTCGAAGCCCCAGGTGTAATCGGTGTTCCAGGCGCGGTGGGAGAGCACGGCGGGACTTTCTCACGGTTTTTTGGGGAAGTCACCCAGAACCGGGATGAAGAAGCGGTGGTGACAAACTTGTAAGAATTGAACCGCGAATCAAATTTTCCGATGCGGCCTTGGTCGGTGGAGTCGGGCACCGAGGGCGACCATGAGGCCGAAGAAGATGCCGATGGCGGCGCCGACAAGGATGTCGGAGGGGTAATGGCGATAGAGTTCCATCCGGGCCCAGATGACGGCGAAGGCATAGGCGGCGGCGAGGAGGCCGAGGGGAAGGTCGCAGACGAGGAGGGCGGCGGCCGTGCCGAAGGTGGTGGCGGCGTGGCCGGAGGGGAAGCTCTGGTAGGTGCCCTGCAGGGCGTTGGTGAAGCCGTAGAAGTGGTCGGGGAGATTGGTAGCGGGGCGGGGGCGACCGACGGTCATGCGGATGGCGTCGTCGAAGAGTCCGGCGAACGATGAGCCGAAGAGGCAGATGAGGGCAACGCGGCGCCAGTGGCGGCTTTTCTTCAAGACACCGTAGAGCCAGATGAGGATGGCAAGCGAGACGTTGTAGATGGGGTAGTTGCCCCAGAAGCTGAGTTGGCGGGAGATTTGCCGGGCGGTGGCGTCCTGGTCATCGGTCCAGAAATGGAGTCGGGCGAGGAGTTGGAGATCGTACGGCATGAAGAGAAAGCCGACGGCCAAGACCGCAAGGAGGAGGCCGAGCCAGAGGAATTTACGCGCGCAGAGGAGACACCAGAAGCCGCAGAGGATAGCACGCGCTTGAGCGAGGGTGGCGAGGAGCAGGCGCGGGGCGCGGAAGGGCTTCACTTTCACCGCTTGGGTCTAGCATTGATTGGCGGGAGCGGAAACTAGGAAACGGTGAAGTAGTAGATGAGGGCGCAGGTGGTGGCGCAGAGAGCGATGGCGGCGAGGCCGTAAGTGCGCCAGCGAGGGACCATGAGCCAGAGCGTGACGCCGGTGAGGATGCTGGTGATGAGGAGCAAGGCGGTGGCGTCGATGACGAGCTTCCATGCCGTGCCGGTGTCGTTGCCGCGATGAAGCTCGGTGATGCGGCCGAGGAAGCCGTGCCATTCGTGAGAGACCGAGGTTTCGCCGGTGGCCTTGGCGACCTGGACGTCGAATTTCTGGCCGGGGGACTTGAAGGAGAGATAGAGAGACTTCGCGTCACTGGTGTCGATGGAATCGAGAAAACCGGTGACACCAGCGTCCTTACGCAACTTTTCAACCAGAGCAAGTTTGTCCCCGGAAGCCACGAGCGCGGGAGGCAGCGTGATGGAGGAGGTGCGGGTCTGCGTCTCCTCGATGCCGAACCAATCGGGGTTATTGAGCATGAAGCCGGTGACGGCGAAGAAGAGGAGGAGGACGAGGCCGAAAAGCGAGAGGTACATGTGGATGTACCTTGCCCATTTTTTCCCCAACAACTTGAGGTGATGCTGGTCAAGCCTCATGAACCGGTGCCGTACGTATAAGGCGTGTCGAGGAATTCCTTGCCTCCGGGGATGGTGCCCTGAACGGCGACGTCCTGGCAGGCGATGGGAGTGCGGACGATGTCGTGGCCAGCGAATTCGCGGGCGACTTCGAGGACGAGGACATAGTTACCCTTGGGCACCGGCTTGCCGTCGTCGTCCTTGCCGTCCCAGACGATTTGATATTTGCCCGGCTTGCGCGTGGCGCGAGTGGTCTGCTTGACCCAGGGAACCGGATGGATCTTGCCGACTTCATTCCACCATTCGGTCATTTCCTTGACGTGCTCCAAGTAATTGCCCCAGAGGCTCACCGAATGGACCGGCTTTCCGTTCGCGTCCTCGACCCAGTAGAAAACATAAGGGCGCCGGACTTTGCCCGTAGGCGTGGTCGGCGTGGGGAGTTCGATGTTCAGAGTGACCTGATATCCGGAGGGCCACTGGTCGGAGGAGGTGCTGGCTGCAGCCACGGGGGTAGTGATGGCGGGCACAGGCGTGGGGGTGGGTGCGGGAGCCGGGGCCACGGGAGGTGGAACAACCGCGACCGGAGCGGGGGCCGGTGCGAAAACAGTGAGCAGACCGCGCGCAACGGTAGCCTGGCTGCCAAAGCGGTCCGTGATGGTCACGTCGTCACCAGTGACAGCGGTGACATTGAAGACTTCTTCGGCACGCACGGGGCGTTTGATGTGGGAGGTGCCACGGGTGAAACTGACGGGGTCGTTGGAAGTGAGGGTGACGGTCTGGCCGACGGTGAGCGAGGGAAGCGCGGCAGGGGCCGGAACGGGAGGCGGAGTGGCGGACGCTGCGGCATCCGGCGTGGGGGAGGCAGGGGGAACATTCGTTGCCGGGGTGGAGGCAGCAGCGGCGGGATCGGGCGGTGGAGTGGAGGCGGTCCCGGTCTGGCCGGACACGTCAGAGGGCGTCAGGGCCGGCACAGGAGCAGAAGGCGTGGAGCCGGTGACGGGGGCGGCCTGCGCGAGGGGAGATTCAAAGGAGCCGAAGCCCGCTGAGCGGAAAATGGCGCCATCGGCGGCGACGATGAGAGCCTCGGCGTCCTTGAGGAGGCTGATCAAATGGAGGCCTTCGGTCGGCTTGAGGACGCAAAGGGCGGTGGCGAGGGCATTCGCGGCCAGGCTGTCATTGGCGATGACGGTGGCGCTGGCGACGCCGTGCGCGGGCCAGCCCGTACGCGGATCGATGATGTGAGAATAGCGTTTGCCTGCGACGGTGTAGCCGCGTTCGTAACCGGCACTAGTGGCGACGGCGCGGTTGGAGAGATCGATAGCGGTAAGTGGGGGCGCGTTTTCCTGGGGGCGGGAGGGATCGGCGCAAAAGATACGCCAGGGCGAACCGGGTTGCGGGGAGCCGCTGCCCCAGACGGAGATATCGCCGCCGATATTGAGCAGGGCGCCGAAGACGTCGAAGCAATGGGCGTGAGCGGTGAGCATGGCCTGGCGGATGATGTAGCCTTTGCCGAGGGAATTGAGGTTAAACAGTTGGTGACCGAGGCGGGAGACGTGACGGGAGGAGGCGTCGATTTGCCAGCCGGGAAGGTGAAGACTACCGGCAGCTGCGGTGAGGTCGGCGGAAGCAGGAAGGAGATTGGCAGCTTCAGCGGCCTGCCAGATTTGGAGGAGGTTGCCGAGTTGCGCGCTGAGCGCACCGCCGGTGAGGCCCGACCACATTTCGTAGGCGTTGAGAAGGGCGAGGAGGTCGGGCGAGGCAGAAGCGAGGGAGCCATTCCGATTCAAGCGACTGACTTCGCTTTGGGGATCGTAGATGCTGAAGACGCGGCAGAGGCGGTCGATCTCGGCGAGGACAACCGTCTCGACGAACTCGGCATGGCGTTTCTGGCTGGCCCAGACGACGAGATCGAAGGAAGTGCCGAGGACGAAGTCACGTTGGAAGACGAACTGGCGGGGCGCGGCATAGTCGGCCAGCTGGTGATCGGCACCGGTCCAGACTTTTGAGGGGCCACGTCCGGGATTGGCGGGAATGACGGCCAAACGAGGGAGTTGCCACGCAGGAGGCACGGTCATTCCCGCAAGGGTGCAACCCGCAAGCGCAAGCGTGGGAAGCTGTTTCCACGATGTACCCTTGGTCTTGGCAGAGGCAGGGGGAATCTTCATGGCCATTAAGTTGCCATTGCTCGTATCACAGCCACTGCCAAGATCAAGCTTTGGGTGGCTGAAATACCGATCATTCCTGACTTTTTTTAAGTCATTTGCCGTTGAATTTGATGAGGAATTTTTTCAGATGACCGACTTTACCGGCGCGGAGGGGGGCATCGACTGACTACAGGCCAGCAAAATGTTCATTGATCCAAAGGCATTTTTTATTTTCACAACAATTACGCCAAGTTGTCATCAGACCGGCACAACAGGATGTTCCCATGAGACATCGTATGTCTGCCGTGCTCGAAAATCCCCCCGAAATCGAACCAGTATTTGATCTGGAGCTGGAGGTTGCGGAGAAAGCAGTCGCGCAACCTGACGACACAGGCAGCTATACGGTCCATTCCACGCTGGAGGAGTTGTCCGGATACTCGGTCACGCTCGACAGCCGGACGACGGGAGGAGACCTCGGCACCCTGCTGACGGCTCAGCCCGACCTGCCGGGGGTCATCCTGCTGGAAGGGGGGAAGCTGCTCGGGGTGATTTCCCAGTCCCACTATTATAAGTGTGTCAGCCGCGCCTTCGGGCGGGAAATTTTCCAGGGACGCCCGGCCACGCTCATGCTGGAGGAGACGAAGGACCGTCCCCTGGTCTTATCTTCGGGCTGCGGAATCCAGCATGCAGTGGAGGAGTGTCTTTCCCGGCCCACGCATCTTGTCTACGAGCCTTTTGTCGTCCACGAGAAAGCGTCCAATGAGTATCGGATCTGCTCCTTCCAGGTGTTGCTGCTGGCCTCGTCGCAGATTGCCGCCTTGCGGAACGACCAGATGGCGCAGATTCTCAACTCGATGACGGACGGCCTGCTGGTGATCGACCGTCATTTTCGCATTGGGCACGAATATTCACAGGCCGCCGCGCACATTTTTGAGCGCGACGACCTGGACCGGTTCAGTCTGCTGGAAATCCTCGCGCCGCTGGTCGATGCGACGGTGCACGGGCAGATCGCGGATTACCTGAAAGTCCTCTTCAATCCCAAGTTAATCGACAAGCTGATCAAGACGATCAACCCGGCGAAGCAGGTCACGGCGCGTTTCATCCTGCCGGAAGAGCACACGAAATATTTCACGCTGAACTTTGAGCGGGTCCGTTCGCAGGGCGAAATTTCGCAGGTGCTGGTGCAGGTGGAGGACATCACGCAACAGCGCAACCTGGCAAAGGAACTCGAGAAGCAGGAAGCGGCGTCCGAGGAGAAGCTGCAGTTGATCCTGCAGATTTTGCGGGTGGATCCGCCAGTCCTGCGGGAATTCATCCAGCAATTTCGTGACGGGCTGGTCGCGCTGGACCGCCTGTTGCAGGCGGAGAGCAGCGACCATTTGCATGCGTGGATCAACGATCTCTTCCGGACGGTGCATACGCTCAAGGGAGAGTCGGCCCTCCTGCAACTGCCTCTTTATGAGCGTCCCCTGCACAAGCTGGAGGACGGGCTGGCCGCGCTGCGGACGATGGCCGAGATCAAGGTTGAGGACCTGGCGTTGATTTCGCCAGCGGTGGAAAACCTGAGGCAATTGGACGACAACATGAGCAGCGCGCTGGCGCATCTGGACCAGCTTTCGCCGAGAAGTGCGGCGGCAACAGAAAAGGCGGTGCCGGAACGTCAGGGTCCGCTGATGCTGGCCACGCGGATGCTGGAGGACTTGAGCAAGCGGCTGGGGAAGCCGGTTTCCTTCCATACGACGGTGCGGGACGAAGATCTTCCGGCTGACTATCGGGAAGCGATCACCGAGTTGCTGCTGCATCTGGTACGCAACGCGATGGTGCATGGGATCGAACTTCCAGCTGTACGCGCGGCACGCGGAAAAAACGCAACCGGGACGATCCAGTTTGCGATCAAGCCGCATCCCGATTTCCATGAGGTAATTTTCCAGGACGACGGGGCGGGGCTGGACTACGAAAAGATCAGGCGGCGCGCAGCGCAACTGGGACGGACGCTGGCCACGCCGGAGGAAATGCACGAGGCCATTTTTTCGCCGGGATTTTCGACCGCCGAGACGATTACGGAACTGGCGGGACGCGGGGTCGGGCTCGATGCGATCCGGCATACAATCCTGCAGCGCGGCGGGAGCATTCATGTCTATTCGGACGAAGGGGCGTACTGCGCGTTCCAGATCCTGCTTCCCCTCACCGCGGCGAAGACGGGAGGCGCCGCATGAAGCTGCTCATCGTCGATGATTCGCTGATTGTCCGGAGCGTGATTGAACGCAATTCCGGGCATGTGGCGATTGAGGAGAGCTTCCAAGCCGACAATGGAGTGACGGCGTTGCAACTCTACAATGAACATTTGCCGGAGCTCGTGACGATGGACCTGACCATGCCGCACCTGGACGGACTCGCCTGCCTGCGGGAAATCCAGGCGATGGGACACGGTCCGTCGATCCTGGTCATCTCGGCGTTGAACAGCCACCAGACGGCGATGGAAGCCGTCGCGAACGGGGCCTGCGGATTTCTGGTCAAACCCTTCTCCGGACCCGAGCTGGCCGATGCGATCGACCAACTCGTCCAACACGCCCAAACGAGGTAAAGCCATGACAACAAACTCCACCATTTTACTCGTGCACGATCATCCCATAGCGGGCGAGATGATCACGTCCTTCATCCAGATGCACCGGCCGCTGAGCCGTGTCCTGCTGGTGGAGCATCCGCAGAAGGCGCTGACGCACCTCAAGCAAGAGCCGGTGCACCTGGTGATCGCGAACCTGCAGGGCGTGCCCTCGAAGGACAGCTTTGCTTTTCTGGCGATGCTCAACGGGTGGAATCCGCCGATCCCGATTGTGGTCATCGATGAAAACATCCCGGAGGATGTGCCGCTGTTGGCGGGGGGAGTCACGCTGTTGCCGCCGCCGATCGACTTTGAGGTCCTGCTGGAACTTTTGAACACAATGACGCTGGCGGCGCAGGAGAGTGTGCTCAACGGGGTCTCGTTGAAAGTCTTCCTGCAAATGCTGGAGATGGAGCGGGAGACGTGCGCATTGCGGATTATTTCGGGCTACCAATTGGGCAATCTTTACCTGCGAAAAGGCCGGCTGGTCTCCGCGAAAACGGGGCAGCTCCGGGACCTGGAAGCGGTGCGGTCGATCCTTGACTGGCCGAACTGCACGATCACGGTTTCCGAAAGCGCCGAGGTCCAACCGACGATGGACGCCTCGATCCAGACCATCCTGATGGAATGGTGCATTGGCCGGGATGAACGCGTTCCTGCGCCGTCGCGACTAGCCGGCTCGATTTTATGAATTCCGATCAACTCAAGACGTTTCAGCAAATCACGCTGGGCTATTTTTCGAAAGTGGCACCGGGCGACAAACCGCCGGTGCTGCAGGAGGCGCATCTGCGCTTCGATTCCGCGGTTTTTCTCGATTACACGAGCATCGTGTTCATTACGGGCGCCTATGAGGGGTGCCTTTATATCAGTACCAGTTCCGGGGTGCTGGAGGCGCTGCTGGCGATGCACCAGGAACCGGAGGTCAGCGAAAAGACGCGTCTCGATATGTGCCGTGAGCTGTCGAACGTGCTCGCAGGAAATGCGAGCCACGCGTTTGGCGCGAACTGGACGATTTCGGTGCCGAGAAGCCTGACCGCGGCGGACACCGGTTCCCTCCCCTTGCCGCCTTCCACGTTTGTGATGCCGTTTCTTTGGAAGGACATGGAGTCCTACCTGGTCGTCGGCCTGAAGGAAAACGCCAAGGCCTGATATGAACAGTTCAAAAATTTTCCGGAACACGTGGGCGCTGCAGCAATTGCCGATCGGGATGCAACTGATGAGCATCGAGTGGCGCTTCCTGATCTGCTCGGACGGCAAGACGCCGGTGGACTCCATCCAGAAGCGACTGGGGATCACGCCGGAAGAGGGGGATGTGATCGTGAGGCATCTTTGCTCGGCGGGCTTGCTGACGGAGACGTCGCTGACGCTGGAGGACTTTGCCCGCGCGACCGTGGACAAGGCCCATCCGACGAAGGAGGCGCAGACGCTTCCGGAATATCTGGCCTCGGCTGAATCGAACGGAACGACCAGACCCGGCGCTGCGGCGGCGGTCCCCGAGAAGGCCGAGAAACCGATTCCTCAATTCAGTCCACTGCAAAAACCCACTCAATCCCCCATGCCCATGAGTCTACAGGCCGTGATCCAATTCATCCTCAATCAAAACAGTTCCGATCCCACCGCCGGGCACTTTGCGACGTACCAGGTGTTCATGGGGATCGGGACGCCGCTGCTGAAACGGAATGGGATTACGTCGTTGCGGTTCCAGGAGGACCGGATCATTACGGACCCGGAATTGCAGGGAGCGATTATTGAGAGCCTGCAGAAGGTGCTGAAGGTGACGTGCACGCCGGAGATGTTGTCGCCCACGGCGGCGGCGGCGCACAAAAATTAGAGCGAGGGAAAAGGCACGGCGGTCATAAACCGCTGCTACAACTGAGGTGCGGCGGCTACCTTGAAAGCCAGGGTTCGACTTCGGCGCGGGAGGTGAGTTTGCGCAGGGTCCAGGTTTTGATGTCGAGGACGCCGATAAAAAGGCGTTCGTTCTCGAAGAAGGCGACGAGCCATTCGCCTTGCGCATCGTTGCGGAGGAGGACCTCGGGGCCCATGGGATCGTAGCCGTCGGGCCGGGAGTAGGAAATGGGCAACCTTTTGGCGTCGTGCCAGGAATGGGGATCGGGGGAAAGGTAGACTTCCAGACCGGGGGTCATGGAGGGGATGAGGGCCCATTGGCCGTCGGCGAGAGGCTGGATGTTGACGCTCTCGGGCATCCAACCGCCGGCGGCCGAGGGGCGATAGAGGATCGGACCGATGTCGTCCCACTGTTTGAGGTCAGTGGAAATGAAACCGCCGACGGCGGGACAACCGTTGGCGTGCATGGTGGTGTAGGCGAGGAGGAAGTGATCGCCGACGCGGACGACGTGGGGATCGCGGCCATGGCGGCCGTGGCCCTGCTGATTTTTCCAATGCCAGTCGAGACCCTCGAACGGATAGAGGGGGTTGCCTTCGTAGCGATGCCAGATGTTGAGCTCGGGATCGGTGGAGGTGGCGAGGCAGAGGACCTGGGAGGGCTCGGAGGAGAGGCCCGTGTAGTACATGTAATAGACGCCGTCGTTTTCGAACACGAAGGGAGCCCAGAGATGACCGGCCTCAAAAGGAATGCTGGAGTCGACGCAGAGGACGGGATCGCGGGCGATCCAGGTGTCGAGGTCGGTGGAGGTGGCGTGGGCGAGCCAATGCTCGTGCCCGAGATGAATGGCGCTGTGGCCCGGGACGCGCGGGATGTGGAAGAGATGGAAAGTTTTTCCCACGCGAATGATGGTGAAGTCGGCGACGTTGTAGGCCTTGGGCGCGTAGCCCTGGGCGATGCAATCGGTGACGGTGGCGGCGCGCAGGATGTCGTCGCGCTGGCCGCTCATCATGGCGAGGAAGGCGGGGGAGGAGTCCTCGACGGAGCGGGCGAGGTTGGCGGCTTTGAGTTGTTGAGGGGAAAGATTCATGGCGTTAAGGCCCATCCAGCGGAAGACTGGCTGGTCGGCAGGCGCGATCCTGGACCGCTATTTCTTGGCGAGGAGATCGCGGATTTCGATGAGGAGCTTTTCCTGGGCGGTGGGGACGGGCGGATCGACGGGCTTCTCGGCTTCCTTGCGCTTGAGGGTGTTGATGGCCTTGACGGCGAGGAAGATGACGGCGGCGATGATAAGGAAGTTGAGGGAGGCTTGGAGAAAGTTGCCGTAGGTGAGGTCGACTTCGGGCTTGAGGACGATGACCTTGGTAGCGTCCTTGGGGTCGGGCCCCATGACCTGGCTGGCGATGACGTATTTCCAGGAGCTGACGTCGACACCGCTCATCATGTAGCTGACGGGGGGCATGACGACGTCCTTCACCAAAGAAGTGACGATGCTGCCGAAGGCGCCGCCGATGATGACGCCGACGGCGAGGTCGACGACATTGCCGCGTGAGATGAACTCCTTGAATTCCTTGGCGAGGCTCATGCCTTGTAAGTAATTGGGAACTGCCCGTTGAACAAGTCCAAACTCAGTTTAATGAGCAAGCGCTTTGGTGAGTTCCGCTCGTATAGCCGAAGTGGGGTTGGCCCAGCCTTTGGAATGTTTGTCCGCCGTGACTCCACCGGCAAGGTTGATACCGACCACCTTACCCTGCGCGTTCAGCACCGGAGCGCCACTCGTACCGGGCAATTTGAAATCAGGATTATCGAAAGTATAGCTCAATTTATCGGCATCAACCTCCGCCACTGTGGCTGGCAGGAGACCGGGGGCATCGTCTCCTCGTTGCCGCGCGAAAAGCCATACCTTGTCTCCTTTTTTGGGCATTTCCGTCGCCAACGCCAAGACCTCAAGACCGGGGATATCGGCTGCCCTGTAGACAGCGAGATCGCGGGAGTAGGCGCGATTATCGGCGGAATCGGCATCCGCTATTTTGATGAAATTGGGAAACCACAACGCCTTGTGGACATCCTGCATCGACAAGGCCGACACGCCCTTGACTTCACTGGCAATGACATCGGGCGGCATTTGTTCCTTTAACCCTGCGTCCGGTCCGAAGAGGTGATTGGCGGTGAGAAGGAAGAGGCCGGATTGTCCCTCAATCCGGATAAGGAAGGCAGTGCCAGCGGTCCAGGAGTCGTCCAACACGAGAAAGGTCGGCTTATAGAGCGCGTCCTTGGGGACGGAAGGATCAGCCAAGGCCCGGCTGACGGAAAGGGCTCCGAAGCAGGCGACGAGGAGGGCCGGGCGTATGATCCACATGGCTGTCTGCCTATCGCAGTTCAAAGAGAGTGTCGAGGAAATGGTTACTCGAGAAGGGAACTTCATTTCTTGGCTGTCACCCCTGCCGGGGTGAAGATTTGAGGGGGAAAGGGTTCCGGGGGTGTCGCCCGCGGATGGGCTCAACCATCGGCTACGGTGCTGGCAAGCCTTTGGCTTGCGGAAGACACCGTCGCGAGGGCCCGCGGCGACTACCTCGGAGGCACCTCTGAACAAAAGCTTGCTTCCTCTGGGAATTTTGGCTTAATTGTCCTCCGCGCTTGATAACCGGGCCCCATGGCTTGGTGGCGCTAATGGTAACCTTAACCCTTTTCCGCCAAGGTTATGGCGGTTTTTTTGTCTAGAAAGTTGGTCGTTGTGATGACGATCCGGCCCGGCTCCGTTACCGCCGGGTAGACTGTCGCGCTGAAAGGCGCTTGTTATCCCCATGAGTGCAACCATGCAAGAATTGTTAGGCAAAACGATGAAGTCGTTTGCCGAAGGCAGCATTGTCAAAGGACGCGTGCTGCAGAAACGTACGAACGAAATCCTCGTCGACATTGGCTACAAGTCCGAGGGCGTGATCAGCCTGAGCGAGTTCGAGGACGATGAGAATCTCGAAGTCGGCTCGGAAGTCGAAGTGCTGCTGGAGCGCCTCGAGAACGACGAGGGCATGGTGGTCCTCTCGAAGGAAAAAGCGGCCCAGAAGCAGAACTGGGAAAAGATTGTCCAGATTTTCAACAACGGCGGACTGATCACCGGCAAGGTGAAGGCCGTGGTCAAGGGCGGGTTGATGCTCAATGTGGGCGTCGAGGCATTTTTGCCGGGCTCGCAAGTCGACATCATCGCGCCGAAGGACCTGCGCGTTTATGAAGGCAAGACGCTGGAGTGCAAGATCGTCAAGCTGAACGAGGAGCGCAAGAACGTCGTCCTCTCCCGCCGCGAGCTCATTGAAGCCGAACGGGCGGAGAAGCGCTCGAAGCTGCTGGGCGGCATCGAGAAGGGCGGAGTGGTCAAGGGCACGGTCAAGAACATCACCGACTTCGGTGCGTTCATCGACCTCGACGGCCTGGACGGCTTGCTGCACATCACCGACATGAGCTGGAGCCGCCTGAATCACCCGAGCGAAATGCTGAAGGTGGGCCAGGAGATCGAAGTGCTCGTGCTCGACATCGACCGCGAGAAGGAACGGGTTTCCCTCGGCTTGAAGCAGAAGACGATGAATCCTTGGGACCAGATCGCCGAGAAGTATCCGGTGAACATGAAGGTCAAGGGCAAGGTCACGAACCTGGTGCCGTACGGCGCGTTCGTGGAACTGGAACCGGGCATCGAAGGCCTCGTCCACGTTTCGGAACTGAGCTGGACGAAGCGCATTGCGCGTCCCGCCGATGTGCTGACCCAGGGCCAGGAACTGGAAGCGATCGTGCTCGGCGTGAGCAAGGAAGACCAGAAGGTCTCCCTCAGCGTGCGCCAGCTCGACACGAATCCTTGGGAAGTCGTCACGGGCAAGTACCCGACCGGCACCCGCGTCAAGGGCAAGGTCCGCAATCTCACCGCTTACGGCGCGTTTGTGGAACTGGAAGAAGGCATCGACGGCATGATCCACGTGTCCGATCTGAGCTGGACCCGCAAGATCAATCATCCTTCGGAAATGTTGAAGAAGGGCGACGACATCGAAGCGGAGGTGCTCGAGATCGACAAGGCCAACCAGCGGATTTCGCTGAGCCTGAAACATCTCTCCGACGATCCGTGGAAGTCGATCGAGGACCGCTACAAAATTGGCGACCTGGTGACCGGCAAGGTGAGCAAGGTGGCGAGCTTCGGCGCGTTCATCCAGCTGGCCGACGAAATCGACGGCCTGGTGCACATCTCGCAGATCAGCAACGATCGCGTCGAGAAGGTGAAGGAAGTGCTCAAAATTGGCCAGGAAGTCTCGGCGCGCGTGATCAAGGTGGACAAGACGGAGCGCCGGATCGGCCTCTCGATCAAGGCCGCCGACTACACGCCCGAACAGCTCGAGCGCGAGAAGGAGAACTACGAAGCCCTCAAGCCGGGCGAAGAGCTCAGCTCGATGGAAGCCGCCTTCGACCGCGCCGAGGAGGACTACCGTCCCGGCGAAAGCAAGAAGACCAAGTAAGGTACGTAATCGTCCCGCACTGCGGGGCGGTTATTCGAAAAGCGCGAGCGGGGAAACCTGCTCGCGCTTTTTTGTGCCGAACTGAGTTCAGCTTTCCCAGAGGAAACCTATTGAACATGAAAGTGCCTGTCTCCGTCCCTGAATAGGCAAACAAACTACAAACGGTCTCGAGGCAAGGGTCAGATTGCTATATCTGATCACGCAGAAAGACTCTCTGCCGCATCTCTTCTAGCCACTAGAATTCCTTACCTCTTCCCCGTTCTCTGAAAGAGCATGTTTAGCGCTTCCTTTGCATTAAATGAGATGCCGAAAAAAGAAGGTTTTATTTCGATATGTTTGGCAAACTTGCTTACTTTGGATTTACCAGTTTTGCTTGCTTTGAGTACATGGCCGTTTGCCAATAGCAGAGATCGAATCTGATTTATAAGTGCGTCGGTGGGGAACTCAGATTTGTTTATAGCACGCGTACTGAAATCGCGTAAATGATGGTGTACCGCAGACCAAACCATAACCGGGACATTATCGTAAGCCCTATTTGCGCGAAGTAATTCGAGCAAGAAAATACCTGCTCTTCTAAAATCGAAATCAGCAGGAGGAGCTTGGTTGTTGGGATCAGGCATAGCCCAAGGCAACATTACGTCCATGATGATAAAAACAGGAGGATTACTTTGGTGCTTTGCAATTGCTTCCACGAATTCGGAAGCGGTGCGAATTAGGCTAAATGTAATCTCAGGGAAAGCCTCCCTCAGAGCAGGCAGGTAGTGGTCTGACTGCTGATCGTCATCCTCTACCATTAGAATATGCATGAAGGGATGATGCTTTTAAGAATGCCGTTTACAATCCGAATCCTTGACGAGCGAGGGCTGATAGCCATTGGAACAAAAAAATCAAAATAATTACAAAGAAGCGGGACAAATTTCTGATTTATTTCTGAAATTTCGTTCGAATTAGCATGGCGAAGGATAAGTTCTGGCTGTATGACCTGGGCATGGACTTCGAAATCCCACGCGAACTGATCATCAAGGAGACCGAGCATTGGATCGTGAATCATCGGGTGGGGGCGCATTTGCCAGGGTACATGATGGTGGGGGCGCGGGTGAAGACGGCGGAGGTGCATGAGCTTTCGGCGGAGGCGTGGGCGGAACTGGGGCCGCTGTTGGGACTGGCGCAGCGGGCGTTGTCGGACTTGTTTGATCCGGAACATATCTATGTCGGGAGGTATGGGCATACGCCGGGACATTCGCTTCATTTTCATGTGATCCCGGTTTATGACTGGGTGCTGGCGGCGTTTGCGGCGGATGAGCGGTACCGCGTGTTGCGGTCGTTCTATACGCCGGGGGTGGAAACTTCCGATCCGGATGGGGCGGAGTTGACGCTCTTTGTATGGCGGGAGTTTTGTGAGAGCAAAAGTCCGCCGGCGATCCATGGGGCCTCGGTGGAGGAGACGGTGCGGTTGTTGCGGGAGAAAATGGCTTAGGGGAAGTCATCCGCGAAGGCAGCGAGGGTGAGCTTGCCCCGAGAAGCGGAACCCGACTGCGCCGGCAAAATAGTTCCTTGAAGAGGAGTAGGTCCTTCGACTGCGGCTCGAGGCAGTCTGAGGAGAAGAGTGAATCGGAGGGCTCGCCTTCGATCAGGATGACGGCTTTTTTTCGCGGGCTCTATTTGGGACGTGAAATGCGTTTCCTCGGCGCGGGAAGGCGGTAGGCTTGCAGCGTGAAAATACGTGAAATTTTTGATGCCTGCGCGCAGACGTATGACCAGGACCGGCCGAAGGTGATTCCGTGTTTTGATCTTTTTTACGGGACGTTGCTGCGGCAGATCCCCTTCCCGGCGGAGGCGCCGCTCCGGGTATTGGACCTGGGGGCGGGGACGGGGCTGGTCTCGTCGTTCATCGGGCGGCAATTTCCGAATGCAACGTTTCTGCTGATTGATATCGCGGAGAAGATGCTGGAAATCGCGCGGGGCCGCTTCAAGGACGATGAGCGGTATGATTTCCGGGTGATCGACAGTCGCCATATTATCTGCCGGGAAACGTACGATGTGGTCGTTTCGGCGCTTTCGATCCATCATCTGAGCGACGAGGACAAGCAGGAGGTCTATACGCGCATCTTCCATGCGTTGAAACCGGGGGGCGTTTTTCTACACGCTGAGCAGGTGCTGGCGCCGACGGCGGAACTGGAGGCGCTTTACCAGAAGACGTGGGTGGACGGGATGCGGGCGAACCATCTGCCCGAGGACCGGATCGAGGCGGCGCTGGAACGGATTCGCGAGGACCGGAATGCTCCGTTGGACCTGCAACTGGGGTGGCTGCGGGACATTGGATTTTACGAGGTGGATTGCTGGTTCAAGTATTACCGGTTTGCGGTGTTTGGGGGGAAGAAGTAGGGACGCGATCAATCTTTTTATGAATCATGTACTGATCATTCACGAGGTGGAGAACTACGCATTCTGGAAAAATGTTTTCGACCAAGCGGCGGGAATGCGGAAGAAGGCCGGGGAGCGGTCGTACCAGGTGCTGCGGCATGAGAAGGATGCCAACAAGATCGTTCATTTTTCGGTGTGGACATCCCTGGCGGATGCGCGGGCGTTTTTTGAATCGCCGGAGTTGGTAAAAATCCGGAAGGAGGCGGGAGTGAAGGCACCGGAGTTTATTTATCTGCAGGAGCTGGAAGCGGGGAAATTGTAGGGGATGGAGGAAGCTGCATCGTCGCACGGAGTGCGACGGCCACCTTGGAAAGTGACAGTCTTGTTACATTTTCCATCCTGAAAGGAAATGCCCTTGTATCTACCACGCCTGTCAGCTAGCAAACTTACTCGTTATGAGGTCACTTGCTCTGGCTCTATTTCTTTGCTTCGCATTGGGAAGCCATACTCTTTGGGCCTTGGACGGTATAACACTATCGAGTGTCACTGGTTATTCGCAAACTGGTGGAACGTTGCTCTTAAGTGGATCTCAAATTTATGGAGGGGTGCCTACGCTCAATTCCGGCATTCAAACGGTGTCCAGTAGTAGTCTGGCAATCGGTGGAACCGGTAATGTAGTCCTATCTGGTGTAAACCTGCTACAACCCAGCTCTCAAAACGTGCTCACTCTTAACTCCGTCTTGTCCAACAATTCCATTTCCGGAGGAACAATCTCAGCTGGGCCGGTTTCTTCGGGCACATCTAACCTTACGCTCAGTGCGAATCCGACAACAACTCTCACATTGTCACCTGGCCTTACATCGCCATCTGGCCTCACGGTGCTAAGTTCTCCGACGTCGAGTTCCCAGATCCTCGGGAGTGGGGGACAGACGTTTCAATTCAGCATTAGTAATGTCACGGCCGTGCCTGAACCCTCGCAGGTCTTCCTGCTTCTGATGGGGCTGATGGTTCTTTTCGCGGCAGGACACAAGTTCGGTTTTAGAAACCTGAGCTGACGCCAAGCCTCTCCAGGTCGATGGTCTGCACCTGGAGCCTGTCTTTCCTATTTCTTAACCGCGGGCTTGTCTTTGTTCGCGAGATCCTGGGCGGCCTTGGTGAGGTACCAGAGGGTGGTGGCGCAGAGGGGGTTGCCGTACTCGGCAGTGGGGATGGAGGGGTATTTCTTTTGGAAGGTAGTGAGGGCGGCCTTCATGTCGTCCGAGACCTTCGAGAAGGCGTGGGGAACAAGCGCAGGATCGTTCGGGTCCTTCAGTTCGCCAAGGCGGATGAGCAACTGGTACATGCCTTCAGGGGTGGAAGGGTTGATGGCGGCGGGGACGGTGGGAAGTTTTTCGACGTAGGTCTCGGGTTTCCATTTCCAGAGACGGCTGCGGTCCATCATCTCGGTGTAGACCTTGTCGTGGCCAACGAAGAGATCGAAGCGAAGCCTGCCCTTGATGGCGCTGCCGGCGTCGGCGACCCAGAAGTAGCCATCGAGGATCTTGCCTTCCGGAGTCTTATAGCCGATCGCCGCCGGGACGAAGATGCGCGAGCCGTAGGGATAAAGGCCCTGGTCGGCGGCGACATGGACCCAGGGGACGAGCGGGTTCCGGCGGTTACCGATGCCGAAGGCGCCATCGGGAAGCTGGTGCCAGACATTGCCGATCAAGGCACCGACGCGGAGCTTTCCTTGTTTATCGATCACGGCAGCGGCGGCCTCAACCTTGGCAATCCGGGACGAATCGGGAGTCATGCTGATGGTCGTTTTTTCGCCGGTCAAAAGCAGGACCTGATGGGTAACGCCATCCTCCTTCACAGATCTCTCAACCTCATGGATGTAGTACATGGTCCACTTGCCGGTGCCGGCCCAGCGCCCGTCCTTGGCAGGCAGCCCGGGGGGAAGGGTCTTGCCTTCCAGAGTGGGCGCGTCTTCTCCCAAAAGAGGAGTGGCGGCAATAAGGAGAAAAAGGAGAAACGGGCGCATGATACGAGCTTTCTAGAAGCCCGGCAGGAAACAAGGTTAAATGTGGTTTAGTGCCCCGGAGGATGACCTTTTATTTACATCGCCGCCCAAAGAAGGCATGGTGATGGGCTTTCGTCTCCCGTATCAACGCCCCTACCCATGACCTATTTCGTTTCGCTTAAATGGACGGCCATCATCATTGGCCTGCTTTGCGTGGCAGGGCATCTGCCGTCGGCGCTGGCGCCGGGCCGGGCGATCCCGATCCTGAAGAGTCTGCCGCGGAATTATCCGCTGGGCGTGGTGCTGATGTTGCTGGCAACGCTCTGGTTCGTGGTGCTGACGGGGCTGATGGACCTGGGGGAGATTTCCAATGTGCGGATGCAATTGATGACGGCGTGGGCCGTGGCGGGCGTGCTGGTGGTGATTTTTGTGCCGGGCTTCCTGGCCGCACGCGGGCTGGGATGCCTGCTTTTGCTGGCGGCGACGGTGGTGCTGGATGCGGCCTTCCTGACGCTGACGCCGTGGCGGTACGTGATGACGTTGCTGGCATACTACTGGGTGATTGCGGGCATGGTGCTGGTCTATAGTCCGCACGTGTGGCGCGATGCGATCGGATATATGACGCAGACGCCGGAGCGGTTGCGGATGTTTGCGTGGCCCGGGGTGGCGTTTGGGGTGGTCTTGATTGCGCTGGGGATTTTTGTTTATCCGTGAGGGGGATGTCCTTCTTTACGTTGGGCTACGAGTCACGCGCCACTTGCTTCGGGATTTTTTGACGCCACCAGCATTGGTTGATTTGCCGAGGCAGGTTCTTCGACTCCGGCTCGAGAAGTCTCAGAAGAAAAGGAATCGACTGGCTCGCCTTCGCTCAGAATGACGGATTTATTCGCGAGCTTGAAGTGTCCCTCGCCCACGATGACGGCTTTTTGAGCGCGCTCAATTATTCGGGATGAGGACGACGCGGAAACCGGTGAAGCGGTCGGAGTATTTGGGAGTGGCGGCCTGGCGGGTGTCGCTGTTGGGGAAGTTTTCGGCGGAACTGAGCCAGTTGCCGCCGCGGAGGCTGTGGTTGCCCTTGGCATCGAAGTTGTCGCTGCACCATTCCCAGACGTTGCCGAGGGTGTCGTAGAGACCGTACTTGTTCGGTTCCGAGGCGCCGACATCCTGGGTGGAAGAGAGGGTGGTCGTGCGCGACATGGCGGCCTGGTTGATATCGGCATCGGCGGAGAAGGTGCTCCACTGGGACTCGGTGGGGAGCGCGTAGTGGTAACCGGCGGGGAGCTTGCCCTTCGCTTTTTCGTAGGCGGTAAGTTTCTCGCAAAAGGCGGTGGCGGCGTCCCAGGAGATTTGCTCGACCGGACGGTTGGGGCGGCGGAAGTAGCTGGGATTGGAATCGGCGATTTTTTCGTAGTCGCTTTGGCGGACGAGATATTTGCCGGCCCAGAAATCGCCGTCCGGGATCCAGACCATCGGCATGCCGCAGGCGGCGATGAAGTCCCTGCCCTGCTGCAGATTGATGGTCTTGGTGATGTTACCGAACTCGGGGACGGTGACGCTGAAACGCTCGACGGAATAAGGGGGGAGATCGACCGAGAAGCTGAAGTTGCCGGGGCGGACGTTCGGGAGGGAATAGGGGGTCTTGCCGACAATGGTGTGCTCGCGGCGAACGGTGGCACCGGTCGGAACCGTGATAATATTAAGGTTGCCGTAGGGGAACTTGACTTCCTTGTTGGCGGTTTCCTGATCGCGGATGGTCACGGGAATGACGGGCAATTTCCAGTCGTTTTGCCAGACGGAAAGTTGATAGTCGCCGATCGGGAGTTTTTCCAGGACGGCGGGCACGGTGCCCTGCTTGGCGTAACCGTCGGCACCGGTGAGGCTATATTCAACATCGGACTGGGGACTGGTGATCGAAAGATTGCCGGCTTTTTGCGAGAGGGTGATGGTGCCGAGATCGGTGGGCTTGTCGGCGAAGACGTTCAGGTCCTTCTTGAAATCGGCGTAACCGTCCAGGTGAATTGAAACCGTGATGGGGCCGGGAACGAGGTCATCAAAGGTGGCGGGGGCGGGCTTGTGGACGTCGCCGATGGTCACGGTGGCACCGGGAGGGATACTGGCCACGGTGAGCGTGGCGCGCTCCCTGGCCTTTGTTTCCTGCAATTCGGCCAGCTTTTTGGCGTCGGCGGCCTTTTGCTCGTCCATCTGCTTTTGCAGATCGATCAGATGCTGCCGGTCGGCCTGGGCCTGAAGCTTGGCGGGGACAAGGGCAAACTCGTACCAGGCGAACGAAACGAGCACACAACAGACGAAGGCGCTCATGAGGACGATCCACGGACGCAGACCTTTCGCGACCGGTTTGCGGAGGCTGGAGCCCGGTAAAGCGGCACCACCTTTCTTGGGAGCGGGAGTTTCCGGCCCGGGCGTCCCCGGCACGGGAGCACGAATGGGCCCCGTGCGACCGGCGGTTTCACCGGGTTTGTTTCCACCTCCTGGAATGAATTTACCTGCGCGACTCATGGCTTGTGGAAATCAAAATAAGCGGTAGGGGTCTCGAATTCGTGTTCCTAACACAAGGGTTCCAGCCTTGCTCATAGCTAAAAATGGGCCGGAAGGAAAGCGGTGTAAACTAAAACCTGTGATAAAACACAGCGAAATCCCCTCAAAGACACTACCGCCGGCCAATTTTGGGGCCGGATCGGGCGACATGCCTAGTTGGATTTGGAGGAATGAGCCGGCAACGGCGGCACCGGGTTCTGCGGGGTCAGCACAGTCGGGGGCACGTTGGGCTGGGCGACCTGATCACCCATGTGAACCTGGGTCACGTAGGAATCGGCCCAACCTCCGCCCAGCGCCTTAATCAACTGGATGGTAGTGGCGACGCGGTCACCGCGGATCTGGACGGTGAGCTGTTCGGCGGAAAGGGCGAGATTTTCCGCCTGGATGACGTCAAAGTAGGAAACCAAGCCGGTGGTGTAGCGGTCGTTGGTCAACTGGAGGGCCTTGTTGTAGGCGGCGTAGGCGCGGTCCTGGGCGTCCTGCTGTTGCGCGAGATAACGGAGCGAGCTGAGGCTGTCATCGACATCCTGGAACGCGACGAGGACCTGCTCGCGATAGAGGGCGACGTTTTCCTCGTAGGTGGCGCGCTGTTGCTTGACGTTGGCGCTGATCTGGCCTCCCTGGAAAATGGGGAACTGGATGTTGGGTCCATAAGACCAGATGCGGGTCTGCCAGTTGAAGAGCATGCTGAGGTCGCCGCTGTCGAAACCGGTCTGGCCCGTCAGGTTGACGGTCGGGAAGAAGGCGGCGATGGCCACGCCGATGGCGGCGTTCTGAGCGGCGACCTTGCGTTCCGCGGAAGCGACGTCGGGACGGCGCTCAAGCATGGCCGAAGGAAGGCCGGGCGGAATGGCGGGCGGGATGTAGGAACTGTTCAGTGGATTGTAAGGGACGGAAAAGCCCTCGGGGGGGACCCCGAGCAAGACGGCCAGCGCATGTTCCAGCTTGGCGCGACTGGCATCGAGCGAGGCGAGCTGCGCCTGGGCGGCGGCAAGGGTGGCGAGGGCCTGCTGGACATCGAGCTCGGTGCTGATGCCGCCCTTGAAGCGGCTGTTGGTGAGGTCGAGGGCCGACTGGTATTCCTTGATGGTGCGGCGCTGGACGTCAATTTCCGCATCGTCCGTCCGCAAGGCAAAGTAGGTGGTGGCGACATCCGCCTTCAGGCCGAGGAGGATGTTCTCGTAATCGGCGAGGCTGGCCTGGGCCTTGTCACCGGCCTGCTCAAAGGCGCGGCGGACCTTGCCCCAGATGTCGACTTCGTAGCTAAGATCGAAAGGAACCGTGGCGGAGGTGTAGAAGGTACGGCCAACGGGATTTCCGCCATTTTGCGACATGGCCTGCCCATCATAGGGAGAAGAGGTTTGCCGGGCGCCGGAGATGCCGCCGTTCAAGGTGGGGAAAAACCCGGCCTCGGTTTCGCGAGCGAGAGAGCGCGCGGTGCTGACCCGGGCGATGGCGGCGCGGAGATTTTGGTTGGAAACGACGGCCCGGTCTTCGAATTCGTTCAGCTTCTTGTCATGAAAAACGGTGTACCAGTTGCCCTTGGAGATGTCATCGCGCGGCTCGGCCTTTTTCCATTTGCCGGCTTCCTTGTAGTTCGTCGGTTCCGGCACGGTCGGCTTGACGTAGTCGGGCCCCACGGAGCAACCGGCCAAGAGAACGAGAACGGAGGTCAGTCCGATCGACGAGAGGGTGGCAAAACGCGAGGGCATGAAAGGCCAGCCTAGAAGGGTCGGGCAAATAGTCAACTAGCGGAGTGGAAAAGATGCCGCTGAGGCCGCAAATGTAAACTTGAGTTAAATCCTTCCAAGCTAAGGTTTTTCCCCTCTAGAGAGAGGGGATCATCGCCCCGGATTATTTGAGCAATAGTTTGATCTTTTCCTCGAGTTCGGCCAGTTGAGCGCTGGAGAGATTGGTCAGGGGTGGACGGACCGGGCCGCAATCGACACCGATGATTTTCATGATGGCTTTACCGGCAGACATGCCGCCCAAGCGAAGCATGACAGCGATGAGATCGCGGGCCTTGGCCTGAAGGCGCTGGGCTTCCTTGAGGTCGCTGGCGGCAAAGGCCCTGAGCAACGGCAGATAAATCGGCGCGGCGGCGTAGTTATAGGTACTGCCGACGGCCCCCTTCGCGCCGAGGGTGAGGGCAGCCAGAAGGGCTTCGTCCCGGCCCCAGAGCATCTCGTAGCGGCCGCCCTCGAAATCGAGGCAGCGCCCGAAATCGAGGAGGTCCTCGTGGGTGAACTTGATGCCGGCGAGATTCGGGATGCGGGTGGAGGCCACTTCCAGAAAGGTACGCATCGAGAAGTTGACGCCGGTGATGCCCGGGAAGTGATAAAAATAGAAGGGGAGATCGGGCGCGGCGGAGGCGATTTCGGCGCAGAAGGCGACGAGGTCGTGGACGGAAGCAGGTTTGAAGAAGAAGGGAGCGAGGGCCGCGGTCGCGGAGGCGCCAATCTTCGCCGCATGGGCGGCAAGGGCCCGGCAATCGCTCAGGCAGGTGTGGCCAACGTGGACGATGACCGGGAGTTGGGCGGCCTTCTGCCAGCGCTCGGCGATTTGCATGCGTTCCGCCACGGTCAGCGACATCCCCTCGCCCGTGGTGCCGCAGACGAAGGCGGCGATTACGCCGGACTGACGGAGGGTGGAGGCTTGCTGCTCAATGCGGTCGTAGTGGACTTCGCCGGACGGCTGAAAGGGAGTGAAGGGGGCGGCGATGAGGCCGGAGTGTTTGGTTTTCATGGGAGGAGAAGTTTAATGAGCAACTTAACGAAACCGAGCATCGCGCGTATGCCGACAGGAAGAATGCGATTGTTCTGGTTATAATTTAGGACCACGAGGAGCGTTGTCGACTTACGAAGTAGAAGACCGACCTGTCCATTTGATTTCATTCTTTTCGTTTGAATCAACCGTTAATCTTTCTTCCTCTCGATTTTTGCCGCGAATCGGCCCTATGGTTTCCCAATCCATCAACGCTCCGATGAAAGCCCTTCTTGCCGCCATTCTCGCTGATGATCGAGCAAAGGCCCGGGCGGTGCTGAAGGCGCAGCCGGAGTTCGCCACCAGCCTCAACAAGGCAGGGCGACTTTACCAAGGGAAGATTTTCCATTGGTTTTATGTCGGAGACACCGCGCTGCATCTGGCGGCGGCGGGTTACCGGGTGGAGATTGTCCGATTGTTACTGGCCGCGGGAGCCGATCCCCATGCGGTCGCGAACCGTCGTCAAAGCGGTCCACTTCATTATGCCTCCGATGGCTCCATCGATAGTCCCGCCTGGAATGCGAAAAGACAGAGGAAAACCCTGGAAGTGCTGCTCGATGCCCGGGCCGACATCAATGCTCCCGACAAAAACGGGGCGACACCCCTGCATCGCGCCGTGCGTACGCGTTGTGCCGCTGCGGTCAAATACCTGCTGGAACGAGGCGCGGATGCGCCCCGGAAAAACAAATCCGGATCAACACCGTTCCACCTGGCAGTGCAGAACACGGGGCGTGGGGGTAGTGGGACGGAAACCGCGAAGGCGGCCCAGCGGGAGATTATCGAGTCGTTTCTTGCTTTGGGCCTGAACCCCAATCTCAAGGATGGCACAGGCAAGTCGGTCCTGGCCTGTGCCAAGAGCGCTTGGATTCGGGATGTTCTGTTGGAAAAGTCCGCTTGACCAGGGCAACAATTTAGGACATTTTGTCCTAAGCGTGAAAGTCATCAAGCCAGCGACTGTACGCCTTTGGGCACGACTCCACCCTACGGCGGCATCGTCTTTGACGGGATGGCTGGAACTCATCAAGGCGGCGACGTTTAAGGATTTCGTGGCGTTGAGAAAAGTATATCGATCGGCTGATTGGGTCCAGGTGGCGAGTGGCCGCAAGGTGATTGTCTTTAATATTTCCGGCAACAATTACCGCCTGATCGCCGCCGTGCACTTTAACACGCAGCGAGTCTTTGCCCTCCGCTTTATGACCCACGCCGAGTACAGCAAGAACCAATGGAAAGAGACCTTATGAAAAAGACCAGCAAGACGCTTCGCTTTGCGGATTACCCCAAGGAATATCGACAGCTTTGCGATTTTTATCTGCCACGCCCGATCCACGACAAGGTCGGTTACGAGAATGCGCTCGAAATTGTCGAACCGATGGCTGGTTTTGAACATCAATTTACGCGCGATCAGGGTGATTACTTTGAACTTTTGACTGACTTGATTCTCGCGTACGAGGAAGACCAGGAAAAAGGCCATCCGGAGAGGAAATTGACCCTTTCGGAACGGTTGAAAGCGCTGCTGGAATCAGCTGACTGGTCGGCTTCCGACTTGGGGCGATTTCTTGAACTGGACGCCACGATGGGAAACAAGATTGTGCGGGGGGAGCGGAAATTGACGGCGAACCATATTCGCAGACTCAGCGGGCATTTTTCTTTGAGTGCTGAGTATTTTTTGTGAAGTATCGGCACCTGATGCCCGTCCCTGAACCTTACGTCAAGAGTAAGATATCTCCCGCTATCGATTATTTAAAACAAAATCGGGTGCAAGTCCGTCTCTGTAACGCCATCGCCCCCCGGACATAAAGGCGTCCTCGCCTAAATGACGCCTTATGGCAGAACGCTTTTCTTCGGGTATCGGCTCATACGGAGATTCCGTTGCCTGTAATAGATATTGTCCTGACGGGAGACGTTCGATTTTCCAGAAGGGAGCACTCAGTATGCGCTCCTCTGTAAACATCTTGATGTAAGGTGCACCATAAATGCTGATCCAAGGCACATCCGGCAAACGTTTCGCCAGATCGAATGGGTATGATGGATGGAGCCCATTTCGGATTTCACCGTAGACCGGATTGACAACTTCGCACAATTTCCTAACGAGGGAGATCCATAGCTGCATTTTCGTGTCCACAGAGACCTGTGACCACGGAATCCATCCCGAAGCAAAAGCGAAAACCGGAGGCGGTCCGTAACTCCAATTCATCATGTAAGCACCCTTTGCCATGAATTCGAGCGTCAAGGAACCGCCGTGATAGTTGCTCCTGCCCTCACACATAGAACGCCTCTGTGAAGAAGGCGTCAGGGTATCCACCATACCTTCAAGATTCGCCGGATCTATGTGTTTCCCGACGGGTTCGCTATCACCGTATTGCTTGGGGATCCATTCCGGTGGCGGGACCTCAAGAAAGGTTGTGATCAAATTCCTTGCGCACGCGCTTTGGCTAAAATCCTCCAAAGAGGCAATGCTAAATTCAAGGCCGTCAAATGAATCGCTCATTCGTTTGAAAGAAGAGACCAGCACGCTTTGACGTAACTTCCGTGACTTAAATCATCCCGAGCTTGGACTTGCCTTCTTGCGAGATGCGGTCGGCGCTCCACGGTGGGTCCCAGACGACATCGACTTGGGCGTCGGTGACGCCGGGGACGGTGAGAATCTTCCTTTGGGCGTCGGAGGCGATGGAGGGGCCCATGCCGCAGCCGGGGGCGGTGAGGGTCATTTTAACTTCAACGAGGTTGCCGCCGCCTTCCTGGGGCTTGATCTCGAGGCTGTAGATGAGGCCGAGGTCGACGATGTTGACGGGGATTTCGGGGTCGTAACAGGTCTTGAGCTGGGCCCAGAGGTCGTCCTCCTTGAGGGGGCCGTCGGACTTGGCGGGGGCGTCGTTGGCCGGGACAGGCGCGGGGGTCTTGCCGAGGGCGTCGGCGTCGGAAGCGAGGACGCGGAAGAGGCCGGCGGAGTGCTCGACCACGACGGTGTAGGTGCCGCCGAGGGCCTGGGTGATGATGACCGGGGTGCCTTTCTCGAGCTTCTTGGTGAGGCCGCTGGGGATCTGGATGGCCTCGATATCGCGCGAAAGGGAGATGACCGGGGAGTCTGTGCTCATGGCTGAAAATCCAATGTCCGGCCTCCTTTGTCAAACATCGATCGATTTAAACACCATTTTTGGCATGAAGCTGGCTTGTTCAATTGCTCTTGTGAGTCATAACGTGCTAATCTGCAACGCCCATCCACCAAAGAGGACGGGGCTGTTTTCCATATAATTTTCCTGTTTTACCTTCATGGCCCTGCTCGACAAATACCAACCCGGCGATTTTTTCGATGAAATGTTCGTGGAGGAGGGCAAGGTGCGGCCCCATTACGCGGCGCTCTTTGAGCGGTTCCAGAACCTGGAGCAGGAGGAGTTCGAGCAGCGGCGCACGGCGGTCGATGCGGCGTTTCTGCGGCAGGGAATCACATTCACGGTCTACAGCGACGAGCAGGGCACCGAGCGAATTTTTCCGTTCGACCTGATGCCGCGGATCATTCCGAACTCAGAATGGACGATGATCGAGGCGGGGCTGACGCAGCGGATGAAGGCGCTGAATATGTTCCTCAAGGACATTTATTCCGACCAGCGGATCCTGAAGGAGAAGATCATCCCGGCTGAGGAGATCCTGACGGCGAAGCATTACCGACCGGAGATGGTCGGCGTGCCAGTGCCGAAGGACATTTATATCCACATTTGCGGCAGCGACATGGTGCGCGACCGTGAGGGGACCTATTTCGTACTGGAGGACAATGGGCGCTGCCCCTCGGGGGTCTCGTACCTGCTGGAAAACCGCGTGGCGATGAAGCGAGCGTTTCCGCATCTCTTCGGCAGCGCGGGGGTGCGTCCGGTGGACCACTATACGCAGGACCTGTTGAGCGTGCTGCAGTACATTGCGCCGCCAAACGGACGTTCCACGCCGACGGTGGTGCTGTTGACGCCGGGCATCTATAACAGCGCCTATTTTGAGCACTCGTTCCTGGCGCGGCAGATGGGCATCCAGATTGTCGAAGGACAGGATCTTGTCGTGCAGGACAAGAAGGTCTACATGCGGACGACGAAGGGGCTCGAGCAGGTCGACACGATCTATCGCCGGCTGGACGATGATTTCCTTGATCCGAAGGTGTTCCGGAAGGACTCGATCTTGGGCGTGCCGGGGCTGGTCGAGGCGTATCGCGCAGGGAATGTGAGCCTGGCGAATGCGATCGGGACCGGCGTGGCGGACGACAAGGTGGTCTACAAGTTTGTGCCGGACATGATCAAGTTCTACCTCTCGGAGGAGCCGATCCTGGCCAATGTGCCGACGTACCTGGCGTCCGATCCAAAGGAATGCGAGTACATCGTGAACAACCTCCAGAAGCTGGTGGTGAAGGCGGCGAATGAATCGGGCGGCTACGGCATGCTCGTCGGGCCGGCCTCGACGGCGGCGCAGCGGACGGAGTTCAAGGCGAAGATCCTGGAGAATCCGCGCAACTTCATCGCGCAGCCGACGCTGAATCTTTCGCGGCATCCGAGTTATTGCGACGGGAATTTTGAGGGACGGCATGTTGATTTGCGGCCCTACATCCTGTGCGGGGAGAAGATCACCATTGTGCCCGGTGGATTGACCCGCGTAGCGTTGCGCAAGGGGTCGCTCGTCGTTAATTCCTCCCAGGGCGGCGGCAGCAAGGATACCTGGGTGCTTTACGGAGATAGTTAATTTATGCTCTCACGCGTTGCCGATTCTCTTTACTGGATGAGCCGTTATGCGGAGCGGGCGGAGAACATCGCCCGCATCCTGGACGTCAATTTACAGCTCATGCTCGATTTGCCGAAGCTGGGAGAAGAGGAGCAAAAGGCGCTCTGGGAACCGGTGTTGCGCAGCACGGGGGACCACGAGGACTTCGACAAGCATTACAAGGTCACGACCAGCGACAATGTCATCGATTTTCTGACGCTGAATCCGAAGAACTCGAATTCAATCGTCAACTGCATCACGACGGCGCGCGAAAATGCGCGGCACGTGCGCGAGCAGATCTCGCTCGAGATGTGGGAGGAGGTCAACCGGACCTATCTCTGGATGAAGAGCCAGACGCTGAAGAAGATCGTGAAGCAGGGGGCCTACGAATTTTTCACGCAGGTCAAAAATGCGTCGCACCTTTTCCAGGGGATCACCGACGGCACGATGACGCATGGCGAGGACTGGGACTTCATCCAGGTCGGCAAGTACCTCGAGCGCGCGGACATGACGACGCGCATCCTCGACGCCAATGATGAAATCTTCATCACGCGCCCGGCGAAGAAATCGCATACCGGCGGTACTTTGCAATGGAGCGCGATCCTGCGTTCGTGCAGCTCGCATGATGCGTACCGGAAGTTTTACGTGGCGCAGGTCGAGCCGGACAAGGTGGTCGAATTTTTGATCCTGAATGAATTTTTCCCGCGCTCGATCCGTTACTGCGCGGGTTCGCTCAACGACGCGTTGCGGCGGATTTCCGGGACGAAGGAGGAGCACTTCTCCAACCTCGCGGAAAAATTGGCGGGCAGACTGGTGGCGGAACTCAATTACAGCGCGCTGGAGGACATCAAGACGGTGGGCATGCACCAATACATGGACGAATTGCAGATCAAGCTGAACACCATCGGCGAGGCGATCTTCCAGACTTATCTTTTCTCCCCTCCCCTCACCGTCATCGAGGAGGAAGTGGTGGAGGAAGCCAAGCCCGCGCCGAAGCAGAGCCAGAAGCAGGGCAAGGCGACGGCGGGGGCGTAGGTTTGAGGTAGCCGTCGACTTGCGGGCGACGGGAGTAGCGCATGGTATTATCGGATGAAAGCACGTCTCCTCCTCATTTTCATCTGCCTCACCGTTTTGCCCGTGCACGCCATCCCCGCGATGATGTTCAATAGTATCGATCAGTACATCGAACGGGCGCAGGGAATCTGGATCGTTGAAGTCATCAAAGCGGAAAGTCCCAGCAAGAGCCTTGAAGGCGGCGACAGTTTTGAAGCCAGGGTCCTGCAGACTCTCAAAGGCAAGGACAACGAGAAAACCCTCTCCGTCATACCCGTCTTTCAACAACTGGTTCCCGGCCATCGTTACCTGGTTTTTGGCTTTGGTCCGATGCCCCTACCGCAAGGAACAGCCTGGCTGGACAACGGAAACGTGTCTCCCGTGGCAATACCGCCCTCCTTTTCTCTCGCGCTCTTGCAGGGAAAATCCGTCAAGGAACAACTCAGCTTGATCCTGTCCGCCCGCTCCGTCGAGATTGATGAACAGAACAAACGTCTGGCCACGGAAAAAAGGGCGATCGACAAAGGACTGGAATTTCAAAAGCAGCAGGACGCTTCCCCGTCGAGTCATTGACTCTCGGTCATCCTGAGCTTGTCGAAAGATCCGGATGACTGAGCGAGAAATTCCACCATGGCTTCGCCGACGGGGTCGCCGGGTTCGGAGACTTGGGTGTCGAGGGTGTTGTGCGTGCGCCCGGGGATGAGCTTGAAGGCAACACGGGTATTGCCGGTATTTTTCAGGGCGGTTAGGAAGAGTTGGTTTTCCTCGAGGCGGTTCGGGATATCGTCCTGCGCGACCATGAGAAGAAGCGGCATGGTGTCCTTGCGAACGTAGTACATGGGCGCGGCTTCGTCGGAGACGACGCCCGCGGTGGGGAGGCCTTTTTCCTCGCGCACCTTGAAATGGGTGGCGACCTGGGCGCTCAGGATGATGCAGCCGCGCAGGACCGCGGGATCGAGGCCTTCGGCGCGGAGGTAACGTTCGTCCAGGGCGAGCATGGCGGCGAGGTAGGCGCCGGCGGAGATGCCGCCGATGAAGATTTTCTTGGGGTCGAGGCCGTGTTCAGTGGCGTGGCGGCTCATCCAGACGACGGCGTTGGCGGCGTCCAGAAGATAGGCGGGAAATTTGGCGTGAGGATTCAACCGATAATTGGCCATGACCGAGGCGATGCCATGGCGCGCGAGCATCCGGCCAAGCGGTTCACCGACTTTTTTGTCGCCCTCGGTCAAGCCGCCGCCGTGAAACCAGACGAGGACGGAGGAAGCCGGGCCCGAGGGCAGGTAGAGATCGAGACGGCACCGCTCGTCGACGTCGCTGTAAGGGAGATTCGATACAACTCGAGTGTTAGCCATAAGCTGCGTCTTGATGCTCCCATCCTAATCCTGTTAGGCTGATAAATCCCGTCGAAAATCACCGGCGGCTCCAGCCTCCTCTCCAACTTTTAAATTTATGAGCAACACGTACAAAATCGCGGTCCTCGCCGGAGACGGCATCGGGCCGGAAGTGATGGCCGTCGGCCTCGATGTCCTCCACACAGCGGCGAAGCGACATGGTTTTACCATCGACGCGAAGGAATATGCGGTGGGCGGCGCGGCCATTGACCAGTTCGGGCATGCGCTTCCGCCGCATACGCTGGAAGGGTGCAGAGCGGCGCAGGCGATTTTCTTTGGCTCGATTGGCGGACCGAAGTGGGAGAGCCTGCCGCCGAATCAGCAGCCGGAAAGGGCGGCGCTGTTGCCGTTGCGGAAGCATTTTGGGCTCTATGCGAATTTGCGTCCGGCGAAGTGTTATCCGGGATTGCTGCATGCGTCGCCGATCAAGTCGGAATGGATTCCGGATGGGTTCGATGTCCTCGTGGTGCGCGAACTGACCGGCGGGCTTTATTTTGGGCAGCCGAAATGCACCGTCGCGATTGAGGGCGGCGAGCGGGCGGTCGATACGATGGTCTATGAGACGAAGGAGATCGAGCGGATCACCCATGTGGCGTTCAAGGCGGCGCAGTTGCGGCGCAAGCGGGTGACGCTGATCGACAAGGCGAACGTCCTGGAGACGAGTATCCTCTGGCGCAAGACGGTGAAGGCGATTGCGCCGCAGTATCCGGATGTGGCGCTGGAGTTCATGTATGTGGACAACGCGGCGATGCAGCTGGTGCGCAAGCCGCAGCAGTTCGACGTGATGCTGTGTGAGAACCTGTTTGGCGACATCATCAGCGACGAGGCGGCGGCGACGGTGGGCTCGCTGGGACTGCTACCGAGCGCGTCGCTGGCGGATGGGGCGTTTGGGCTTTATGAGCCGAGCGGTGGGTCCGCGCCGGACATCGCGGGCAAGGGCATTGCGAATCCGATTGCGCAGATTCTCTCGGCGGCGTTGATGCTGCGGTACTCGTTCAACGAGCACGAGGTGGCGGACAAGATCGAGGCGGCGGTGGAAGCGGCGCTGGAATCCGGCGTGCGCACGGCGGATTTGGCGCGGCCGGGGGAAAAGACGGTCTCGACCGTGGAGATGGGGGCGGCGGTTAAGGAGAGGTTGGGGTAGAAGTTGTTTCACCCTTGGCGACGACCTCAAAGCGTATCCTTCCATCCATATCCATGGATACCACACCACCGATTCCATCGACCGAATCGGCACAACGAACTTATCTGCGGGCAACTCTGTTTCTTGCTCCTGCCTTTCTGACTTGGTTATTCGCGTACATCCTTCTCTTGCCAACTCTCGAAAATATCTGGGACAAAGCAGGCATGACTGGCTCCAAACCGCAATGGCTCATGGACAGCTCCGATTTTTTCATGAATCGGGGACGGTTGATTATTGCCGCAGTCATTCTGTTTTTTGTCGCGTTGGAGTGCCTCTTTCCTGCATGGCCTCGATATCGGCGTTTCGTTGTCGCATTCCTAACCTTTCTGCTTAATGCACTCGTCTTAGGCGGACTGGCCATCATCTGCACCTTAGCCACGGTCGCAGCGAAAACTTTACTCAATACGCAATGACCGCAGTCAGAGCCCTCTGATTTCACTATGCGATTCCTTCGTCAAGAAATGAGGGAAGGCTGCGCTGATCTTTCGACAAGCTCAGGATGACGGAGACGGAAAAAGGCACGGCGGTCATAGACCGCTGCTACAGGGAGACATCCGCCGCTGGGGACATCGGCGGCTACCTGCTGAACGACTGCCTCATCCCTTCGGACGAATAATTTTCCAGAGCCAGCCGAGGGGGTCGTAGTAGTCGTCGACGACGCGTTCCTTGAGGGGGATGATGGCGTTGTCGGTGATGGTAATGTGCTCGGGGCAGACCTTGGTGCAGCACTTGGTGATGTTGCAGTAGCCGATGCCCTGGGCTTCCTTCAACTCGGGAATGCGGTCCTCGGTGTCGAGGGGGTGCATTTCCAGCGCGGCGGTGTAGACGAGGTAGCGTGGGCCGATGAACTGCTCATGCTTGTGGTGGTCGCGCAGGACGTGGCAGACGTCCTGGCAGAGGAAGCACTCGATGCACTTGCGGAATTCCTGCACGCGGTCGACGTCCTGCTGTTCCATGCGCCAGGTGCCGTCGGGCATGTCGGGGGCGCGGGGCTTGAATTTCTTGATCTTCTTTTTGACGCGGAAATTCCAGGAGACATCGGTGACGAGGTCGCGGATGCGGGGGAAGGCGCGCATCGGCTCAATGGTGACCGGCTTATCGATCGGGATCATGTCGAGGCGGGTCATGCACATGAGGCTGGGGACGCCGTTGATCTCGGCGGAGCAGGAGCCGCACTTGCCGGCCTTGCAGTTCCAGCGGCAGGCCATGTCGTTGGCCTGGGTGGCCTGGATCTTGTGGACGACATCGAGGACGACCATGCCCTCGCTGACTTCCGTGTGGTATTCCTCGATCTTGCCGCCCTCGGAATTACCGCGCCAGATTTTGAACGTGACCTTGGTGGTGCTCATTTTGCCATCTCCTCAATGACCTGCTTCAGCTCCTCCGGCATGGGGGGAATCGGTTCGCGGCGCAATTGCATCGAGCCGTCCGGGCCCTTCCGGATGATGATGTTCATCTTGGCGTCCTCGGCGCTCTTGTCCGGGAAGTCCTCGCGGAAGTGGCCGCCGCGGCTTTCCTTGCGCTCAAGCGCGGCCAGGGTGGTGGCCTCGGAAATGGTGAGGAGATGCTTCAAGTCGAGCGCGGTGTGCCAACCGGGGTTGTACTCGCGGTGGCCGTAAACGGCGACCTTGCTGGCGCGGGCCTTCATCTTCTGGAGATTTTCCAGGGCCATCTTCATTTCGCCCTCATTGCGGACGATGCCGACAAGCGCCTGCATCATGTTCTGCAACTCGTGCTGGACCTGGTAGGGGCCATCGGCGCTGCCGCCCTCGACCGCGCCGCGGTCGAAAGGCTCGAGGGCCTGCTTCGCGGCTTCCTCGATCTGCGCTTCGTTGAGTTTGACGTCGCCGTTTTCCTTCGCGTACTTCGCGGCGAATTCGCCAGCGCGCTTGCCGAAGACGAGGAGATCGGAAAGGGAATTACCGCCAAGGCGGTTGGCGCCGTGGAGCCCCGCCGCGCATTCGCCCGCGGCGAACAGGCCGGGGACGCTCGACATCTGGGTGTCGCCGTTGACGCGTACGCCGCCCATGGCGTAGTGGGTCGTGGGTCCGACTTCCATCGGTTCCTTGGTGATGTCCAGATTGGCGAGCTGCATGAACTGGTGGTACATGCTGGGGAGCTTCTTCTTGATGTGCTCGGGCGCGTTGGGAATCTTTTCCTTGATCCACGAGATGTCGAGAAAGACGCCGCCGTGGGGGCTGCCGCGACCGGCCTTGACCTCGCGGTTGATGCAGCGGGCGACATGATCGCGTGTAAGGAGTTCCGGCGGACGGCGCGCATTCTTGTCATTCTGCGTATAGCGCCAGCCTTCCTCGGGATCGCTCGAGGTCTGGTTTTTGTAATTGTCCGGAATGTCGTCGAACATGAAGCGCTTGCCTTCGCTGTTGCGCAACACGCCGCCTTCGCCGCGCACGCTCTCGGTAACGAGGATGCCCTGGACGCTGGGGGGCCAGATCATGCCGGTGGGATGGAACTGAATGAATTCCATGTCGAGCAACTCGGCACCCGCGTGATAGGCGAGGGAGTGGCCGTCGCCGGTGCCTTCCCACGAATTGCTGGTGATCTTATAAGCGCGACCGAGACCGCCCGAGGCGATGACGACGGCCTTGGCCTTGAAAATCTTAAAGCGGCCGCGTTCGCGGTCGTAGCCGAATGCGCCGGCGATGCGGTCGCCGTCCTTGAGCAAGGTGACGATGGTCCATTCCATATGGACGGTGATGCCCTGATGAATGCCGTGGTCCTGCAGGGTGCGGATCATCTCGAGGCCAGTGCGATCGCCGACGTGGGCCAAGCGGGGATAACGGTGGCCGCCGAAGTTGCGCTGCGAAATCTTGCCTTCCCTGGTGCGATCGAAAACGGCGCCCCAAGCTTCGAGCTCGTGCACGCGGGCGGGGGCTTCCTTGGCGTGGAGCTCGGCCATGCGCCAATTGTTGACGTACTGGCCGCCGCGCATGGTGTCGGCGAAATGGACTTTCCAGCTGTCGCGGTCATCGACGTTGCCCATGGCCGCAGCCATGCCGCCCTCGGCCATGACGGTGTGTGCCTTGCCGAGAAGCGATTTGCAGACGAGGCCGACGGTCACGCCGGCGGAAGAGGCTTCAATGGCCGCGCGGAGTCCCGCACCGCCCGCGCCGATGACGAGGACGTCGTATTCAAAAGTTTCGTAGCTGGTGGCCATGGTTTTTTAGAAGGTGAAGAAACGGAAATCGGTCCAGATGCCCATCGCGCACAGGCGGATGTAGACGTCGGTGAAGCCGACCCAGAAGAGACTCATCCACGCCCAGAGCATGTGCTTTTTGTTGAGGCAGGTGACGGCGTTGTAGCAGCTCGCGCAGGCGGAGGCCTTCGACTTGGAATCGAGGAAACCGCCAACGAGGTGACGCAGGGAGTGACAGCCGCAGGTGTAACCGGCGAGGAGGATGACGTTGACGATCAGGACGAGCGAGCCCACACCGATACCAAAATGCGCCGGCGCACCTTCCAAATCGCTCGTGAACCACATGCCATCCCAAGCGTCCCGTCCGAGGATGACAATAAAGAGAAGCGCGAGATAGAGGAAGTAGCGGTGGGCGTTCTGGAGAATAAGTGGGAGGTATTTTTCCCCGAGGTAGCTTTTGCGGGGCTCGCCGACGGCGCAATTGACGGGGTCGAGCCAGAAGGCCTTGTAATAAGCGCCGCGGTAATAATAACAGGTGAAGCGGAAGCCGGCGGGAATCCACATGATGAGAAACGCGGGGGAGAAAGGAAGGAAGGTGGGCCACCAGGCGGGCATTACGCCGAATATTCCGGGATGGGGCGTTGAGCCAAAAAGCGCAGGCGAATAAAATGGCGAGAGATAATTCGCATGAAGATTTGGACCTGCAGGTCCTCCGTACCAATAGTAACAGGTCGCCATGTCGGTGCCCTGCAGCGCGGCCCAGGTCGAGTAGATGATGAACGCGGAAAAGCCGATGAAGACGGCGAGCGGCTGCATCCACCAGACATCGGTGCGGGTGGTTTCGCCAAAATGACGCTGTTTCGGGAGCGTAGCCGTGTAGTCCATAAGCTCCATCACCCTAGTAATTCAGGGGGGATGCGTCAACGATTGACGGAAAATATAAGCTTGGCTGCAGAACTTGGGCCGCAGCTTATCGTTTCGTCAGGGCCCGGACCGCCGCCCAAAGGTCGTGCTTGGGGCGCTCGATCTGCACCGCTTTCCAACCGGCCTTGCGGGGACCTTCCACGTCGTTGCGGGCATCGTCCCCCACGCTGAGAAGAGCATCGGGGGAGAGGCGGAGGCAATCGGCCACGTGGCGGTAGATGGCGGGATCGGGCTTTTCCCAGCCGAGTTCCGCGCTGATGAAGCGTTGGGAGAGCCACTCGCCGAGACCGTGGCCGTCGAGGACGGCATGCAGGCGTTGGTCCCAATTACTCAAGGCGACCAAGTCGACGCCGCGATCGCGCAAATCCTCGAGGACTTCGGGGACCTCGGGATAGACGCCCCAGGCTTCGGGCTTGGCGAAGTAGAGATAGACTTCCTCGAAAAAAATCTCGAAGGCCTTGGCCTCCGGGAAGGCGGTCTCGGGCAGCGAGCGGCGCACGACCTTCTTCCACCAGACGCGGTCGTCGCCGTTGGTGGGGATCGAGCCTTTGTCGCGGGGCGAGCAGCTTTTCATCGCTTCGCGGAAGGCGATGTCCGCGGCTTCGGCGGCAATGCGGAAACCGTGGGGCTTGGCAAAACGGGCGTAGGTTTCGCCGACCGGGTCGGCGGGATAAACGAGCGTGCCTCCCACATCAAAAACGACAGCGCGGATACGAGCCATACAACCTCCTTATCTTTTTACCGAAGATTTTTCCAAGCGTTCATTGAGTTCATATTCTCCCGCAACGCCCTGCCGCCGCGCAAGCATTTCTCCAACGAGAAAAAGCGATCCCGTGATTAAGACTGGACACGCGGGATCAAGCTGTTCCATTTTCCGCCACCAATCCGTCACAGAAGGAAAAAGAGTGCAAGGCAATCCGGAAAAAGATTCGGCGAGTTTCGCGGGATCGGCGGTGCGCTCGTTGGCCAAACGCACGAGGGAAACCTGCTTCGCGAGGGGACGAAGCAGTTGCGCCATTTCGGAGATGTCCTTATCGGCGACGGTGGCGAAGACGAGATGGGCGGGCGCGTCGATTTTTCGCGAGGCGAGGAAGGCGCGCCAGGTTTCGACGAGCTTGGCCATGCCGGCGGGATTGTGGGCACCGTCGAGGACGATGAGGGGATGTTCGGAGAGGATTTCGAAGCGGCCGGGCCAAGTTGCCTCGGCAAGTCCACGCGCCACGTTATCCACTGTTATTGGGGGGTGTTCTGGAGGGTTGAAACCAGGGACGCGGCCCAATCGAATGTGGTCCATCGCGGCAACGGCACAGGCCGCATTTTCCACCTGGTGTGCGCCGAGCATGCCGAGAACAAACTCGCGAGCATCGTAATTCTGCTCAATACGCGCCCATTGTTTTCCAGCGCGAATCCCGATGCCTTCAGCCTGATGCGGCCCGATCCAGCTCGAATAGCATTTCAGCGATTCGACTTTTTCGCCAATGACTTCTGAAGGCTCGCCCTCATCCACTGCGGTGACCACCGGCACGCCCGGCTTGATAATCCCCGCCTTTTCAGCCGCGATTTCTTTGAGCGTTCCGCCGAGGTATTGTTGATGCTCCAGACCAATGTTGGTGATGATACAGACATCGGGATTGACGATGTTGGTGGCGTCGAGGCGGCCGCCGAGGCCGGTTTCCCAGACGACCCAGTCGACTTTTTCGCGCGCGAAATACCAGAGGGCGAGTGCGGTGGTGATTTCGAAGAAGGTGGGGGCCTGGCCTTTCATTTGGGCGATGGCGTCGCGGACGATGGTCATGCCTGCGACGAAATCGGCTTCCGAGATGGGAACTCGATCGACCTGGAAACGTTCGCGGATGGTGACGAGATGGGGTGAGGTGTAGAGACCGACGCGGTTACCGGCGGCGCGGAGACACGACTCGCAGAAGGCGGCGGTGGAGCCTTTGCCATTGGTGCCGGCGATGTGGATGAAGCGGAGCTGCTTTTGCGGATCGCCAAGCCGATGGGCAAGGTCGCGCATCGGGTCAAGGCCGAGTTTCATGCCGAAGCTGCGGGCCTCGCCTAGATAAGAAAGGGCTTCGGGGTAGGTCATGGGGGCACTATTACAATCGGTCATCCCGACCTTGTCGAGGGATCAGCCACCGGAACCCTTTCGAAATCGAAGCTTAACTGATAACGCGAAGATTATCCGGAGGCTGATCCTTCGACAGGCTCAGGATGACGGAACTTGGAAGCTAGATGATCTTCGCCTTCTCGAGTTCGTCGAGGCGGCGCTGGTTTTTCTCGTCGATGACTTCGGCGACGCCGGGGAGCTCGAGGAGGACTTCGAGGCAGAAGGAGATTTCGGCGTCCTGGAAACCGGTGGTTTCCATGCCCCGCTTCTCCAGCGTGGCGTAGACCCAGGCGAATTGCTGGCCGTTGGTGACGCGGAACTGGAGGTTCTCCTCCCACATGATCTCGCTGGGCTCCTTCACCTCCAGGGTCCCTTCCATCTTGGGAATGACTTGCTCGACCTTCTCAAAGCGTTCCAGCCATGAGCCGACGCACTCGGAAATCTGCGCCCGGTCGTGAGCCTCCTCGAAAACTGCGATAAAACCTTTCCGATCCATGGGGCATTTTACCCAGCATTGGACGGTGAGCAAGTCTGAGGTAGGGACGCATGTCCGTTCGCGTGCCTCATTCATGAGTGGACCGACAAGGGACTGCCGTCCCCTCCCTTAAAATTTCCCATAAAAACCCTTGCCGCACCAAAGGTGGTGACTATCGTAATCGGCATGGTCCATGGCCGCGACCTCTCTTACAACTCCAAGGTTGAAGGCAACGTCGTCCTCACGACGTTAGACGCTTCAATCAATTGGATGCGGAAGAATTCGCTCTGGCCCATGCCGATGGGGCTGGCCTGTTGCGCGATTGAGTTGATGGCTGCTTCCTGCGCGCGTTTCGATATCGCCCGGTTCGGTGCCGAAGTGATGCGCTTTTCCCCACGCCAGAGCGACCTGCTTATCGTCGCGGGCACCGTTACTTATAAGATGGCGCTTTCCGCAAAACGGATTTACGACCAGATGCCCGATCCGAAATGGGTGATCGCGATGGGCGCGTGCGCCTCGACGGGCGGGATGTACCGCAGCTACGCGGTGCTGCAGGGAATCGACCAGATTTTGCCGGTGGACGTGTATATCTCCGGCTGTCCGCCCCGGCCCGAGGCGCTGCTGGAGGGCCTGATGCGCCTCCAGAACAAGATCATGACCGAGAAATCGGTCATGGCGCAAAAGAGCCTGCCCACTCTGCCGGTGGGACGAATGGGCGAGGCGTTTGCGGCGAAGTAACCGAGGGCCTTGTGACATGAAAGCGCTTCCAATGCTCGATCATGTGATGCTGTGGATGGCGCGGGGATTTGTTGCTATTTCCTTCGCTGCCACAATTTATGACAGTCTTTTTCAGAATGGTTCAGTAATGGAAAACTGCTTACTTGTAGGACTTAGTTTTTTATGGTTTGTCAGCATTTTGCAATTCAAGCGATTGCCCTGTCGATTGGTACTCGGAATTAGTTCGCTCTTCTTGTTGATCGCATTTTCTCAGTCATACCTTCCGATGGCTGGACTGGTCGCAATGTTATGGACTGCTGTTCGAGCTCCGCATTTCCAAAAATCCGTTCCCTCGCCCAATTCCGTTCATTCCGTCTGCCTCTCGTAATTCCGTCAAAAACTTATGCCCGCCTCAGACGCCATCGCCTCCCTCCAAAAACAATTCCCCGGCAAAGTCGGCCAGGGGAAGGAATTCCGCGACGAGTGGCAGGTTGAGATCGACCGTGACCTGATTCGTGCGGCCTCCGCTTATATGAAGGAGCTGGGCTACAATCTTCTCCTCGATATCACCAGCGTCGATTACTTCGGCGATGAGCCGCGCTTCGAGGTGGTCTACGAATTTTGCGCCCTCGGCGGTCAGCGCGACCAGGAGCATCTGCGGCTCAAGATCAAGGTGAGCGAGGACGATCCGACGGTCGATTCGATCGTCTCCGTCTACCAGGGGGCCGACTGGCATGAGCGCGAGATCTACGACATGATGGGTTTGACATTCAACGACCACCCCGACCTGCGCCGCATCCTGATGTGGGACGGGTATCCGTACTATCCGCTGAAGAAAGACTTTCCGCTGGAAGGCTTGCCGAGCGACATGCCCGGCGAGGAAGGTTTCAGCCGCGTCGCGCCACTCGAAGGCGGGCCGTTTGTCGCCGCGCCTACCGTTCATCCTCCTGCCGTCGGCGATGCGCCCACGACCACGCACGAACCCCACGCCCACCCGGCGCAACACTAATTTATGCCTGAGACGATCATCGAGACCCCGGATAGCGTCGCGCGCGCGGCGCAGCAATTTGAGCTGGCGCGGGCCGAGGGTGAGCCACTGGGCGAGAAGCTGACGCTCAATATGGGACCGTCGCATCCCAGCACGCATGGCGTGTTGCGCGTGTTGCTGGAGCTCGATGGCGAGATCGTCACGCGGGCGGTGCCGGACATCGGTTATCTTCATCGCGGCGACGAAAAGATCGCCGAGAACATGACGTACAACCAGTTCGTGCCCTACACGGACCGGCTCGATTACCTCGCCCCGCTGGCCAGCAACGTCGCTTACGCCTTGGCGGTGGAGAAGCTGATGGGCTGGACGGTGCCGCCGCGCTGCCAGGTCATCCGCGTGATCTGCTGCGAGCTGGCACGCATCTCGGCGCATCTGCTCGGCATGGGCGCGCTGGCGATGGACACCGGAGCGATGACGGTGTTCCTCTACATTTTCACCGAGCGCGAAAAGATCTACAACCTGATCGAGCTGCTGACGGGCGCGCGGTTCACCACGAGCTACACGCGGATCGGCGGACTGACGCGCGACCTGCCTCCGGGCTTCGTCGAGCAGGCGAAGGCCTTCGTCGAGCAATTCAAGGGCAAGATCGAGGAGCTCGACAACCTGCTCACGCGCAACAAGATTTTCGTCGACCGGAACAAGGGCATCGGAATCATCTCGAAGGAAGACGCGATTGATTTTGGCCTGACCGGACCGAACCTGCGCGGGAGCGGTGTTTCCTATGATCTCCGCAAGGACAAGCCGTATCTCAACTATTCGGAGTACAGCTTCTCGATCCCGACCGGCTCGGTGGGTGACGCGTACGACCGCTATCTCTGCCGGCTCGAGGAGTTACGCCAGAGCACGCACATCCTGGAACAGGCGCTGCGGAATATCCCGGGCGGGCCGATCAACGTGGCCGACGGCAAGGGTTTCCTCCCCCACAAAGAGAAGGTGCTGACCAAGATGGAGGAGTTGATCCACCAATTCATCCTCGTGACCGAGGGCATCCAGGCGCCGGTCGGCGAAGTTTATTTCGGCGCGGAAAACCCGAAAGGCGAGCTGGGCTTCTACATCAACAGCAAGGGCGGCGGCGTGCCGTACCGGCTGAAGATTCGCGCTCCCTCCTTCGTGAACCTGAGCATCCTGGGCAAGCTGCTGCCCGGCCACATGATGAGCGATGTCGTCGCGATCCTGGGGAGCCTCGACTTCGTCATGGGAGAATGCGACCGATGAAATCGACACAGACTTTCCTCGTCCTGGTCCTCGCCACGCTGGCCCTCACGGCCTGTGCCGCGAAATTGACCCAGGAGAACCTGCAGAAAATCCATAGCGGGATGACGATCAACGAGGTGAAAGCGATCCTCGGCAGCCCGACCGATGTCCAGTCGGCCGACATGCTCGGCTTCAGGAGCACCGCGTTTACTTATCACACGAAAACGGCGGAGGTGAAGATCGTGTTCCTCAACGACAAGGTGATGTCGACGGAAGGGGAGTTTAAATGAACTCGCGCTTACTCGTTATGCCCGCCGCCCTGGCCCTGACGGCCTGCAGCACATGCGGCGCGCTGGACTCCAAGATGGGGAAAATCAAGCCGGGCATGACTCCCGACCAGGTCAAGACGCTCCTCGGCCAGCCGACCCGCATCGACCATTCGGAAACGGCAGGCGCGCAGGGCGATGTTTATCTTTACCCGACGTCCGGCGGTGAAGGCCGGGTCGTTTTCTTCAACAGCTCCGTCTTCAAGATTGAAATTGTTCCCGGAACCAAAACATGAGTACCCAACGCGTCGTCGATCCCTCCACCCAGACCGTTTCGCCCGCCAAGGTCTATCCCGGCGCGGTTGATCCGCATCATGCGGCGGCAGTCCTGCCGCCCAATTTCGAGGCGCAGGTCGACGAGGTCATCACCCATTATCCGGTGTCGAAGCGGAGCGCCTCGCTGCCGCTGCTCCATCTCTGGCAGGAGACGTTCGGTTACGTTTCGCCGGAGGGGATCGAGTGGATCGCGGCGAAGCTTGGGCTGCAGCCGATCAACATTCTCGAACTGGTCACGTTCTATCCGATGTTCCGGCAGCATCCGGCGGGGAAGATCCAGATCCGGGTCTGCCGCACGCTTTCGTGCGCGCTCGGCGGGGCCTATGAGCTCTGCGCGCATTTTCACGAACGTTGCAACACTGCCGAACCGGACGCGCACGGTCTGGCCATCAGCCCCGATGGCAAATACTCAGTCGAATTCGTCGAGTGTCTCGCCTCCTGCGGCACGGCGCCGGTCATCATGATCAACGACGACTTCTATGAGGACGTTTCCAAGCAGCGCGCGAATGAGCTCCTGCTGAAATATAAATAATTTTATGCCCATCGCTGAACGCCGCCTCATTTTCAAGAACATCGACCAGCCTGGGTATACGATCGATATCGATTGCTACCTGCGCCATGATGGTTACAAGGACCTGAAGAAAGCGCTCACGATGAAGGGGCCGGACATCGTGGCCGAGGTGAAGACGTCCGGCTTGCGCGGGCGCGGCGGGGCGGGATTTTCCACGGGCATGAAGTGGGGTTTCATCGACCCGACCAAGAACACGAAGCCGGTCTATCTCATCTGCAACGCGGACGAGTCGGAGCCGGGGACGTTCAAGGACAAGCAGATCATCTACAAGGACCCGCACCAGTTGCTGGAGGGGATGGCCATTGCCTGCTACGCGAATAACGTCCATCTCGCCTATATTTATATCCGCGGCGAGTTCACGCTCGGCGCGAAGATCCTGGAGAAGGCGATCCAGGAGGCGAAAGCGAAGAATTTTCTCGGCAAAAACATCGCGGGAACCGGATACGACCTGGAAATCTACATCCACCGCGGCGCGGGCGCCTACATCTGCGGCGAGGAGACGGGGCTCATCGAATCGCTGGAGGGCAAACGGGCGTATCCGCGGATCAAGCCCCCGTACTTCCCCGCGGTGCTCGGCCTCTACATGTGCCCGACCATCGTCAACAATGTGGAGACGCTCTGCAACATCAAGCATATCGTCGCCATGGGCGGCGCGGCTTATGCGAAGATCGGCAAGCCGAACAACACCGGCACGCGTCTGCTCTGCGTCAGTGGAGATGTCGAGAAGCCGGGCTACTATGAATTTGAAGTCGGGGCGCTGACCATCGGTGAGTTAATCAACGATGTGTGCGGCGGAATCAAAGGCGGGCGCAAGCTCAAGGCGCTCATCCCCGGCGGCTCCTCGGCGAAGGTCCTGAAGGCGGGCGAGCGCTTCAAGATCAAGTCGAAGAAGGCCGATGGCACGATGGAGGAAAAGGAGATCGGCCTGATGGACATCCCGCTCGATTTCGACACGCTCGCGGCAGCCGGTTCGATGGCAGGCAGCGGTGGCGTCATCGTCATGGACGAGACGCGCGACATGGTCGAGTGCCTGGCCAATATCGCGACGTTCTATGCGCACGAATCGTGCGGCCAATGCACGCCGTGCCGCGAGGGCTCGCTCTGGATGAAGAAGATCACCACCCGGCTCTCGGAAGGCAAGGGACAGCCGGACGATGTCGGGTTGCTCAAGAGCGTGGCCGACAACATTGCCGGCCGGACCATCTGCGCCTTTGGCGAGGCCTGCGCGTGGCCGGTGCAAAGCTTTGTCGCCAAGTTCAAGGACGAGTTTGAGGGCCAGGCCCGGACGGCCAAACCTCCCGCCGCCCCCAAGCTGGAGAGCGTGTAAAATCCCCCGAGAGAACCTTGCCCTGCATCAACTTCCCGCTAACGTGAAATTCTGTAAGTCCAACCAAATAAAAGTCTGAATAATCCTATGAAGTCATACCTTAAAGTCTTCGCGCTCGTCTGCGCGGTGACGTTGTCGGTCGCGATCCTGTCCTCCTGCGCGGACAAAACGCCTCCGCCTCCGCCACCAGCTCCGGAACCGATGCGTCCGAATTCCTAAGCTAAGCTGAAAACCTTTGCGTCGGGTCTTCCAAGGCCCGGCGCAACGGAGTCTTTTCCAGTTGGTCAGAAGTTTAACCTTGCCCCTTCGCTCCTGTGAAAAATCCGTTCGATCACGACAGTACTCCCGCCGATGCCCCCCTGCTTAATGTGCAGGTTGATGGGGTATGGATGCAATTTCCCAAAGGCCTCAATGCCGTCGAGGTCGCCCGCCGTGCGCAAAAGTTTGTCCCGCACTATTGTTATCACCCCAAGCTTTCGATCTCCGGCAACTGCCGCATGTGCCTGATCGAGCTCGGCTCGCCGAAGATGGACGCCAACCGCAAGCCGCTGCTGGCCGCCGACGGCAAGCCCGAGATCAACTGGATGCCGCGCCCGCAAATCGGCTGCGCGACTCTCATCTCCGAGGGCATGGCCATCCGCACCGAATCCCCCGTCGTCGACGAGTGCCGCAAGGGCGTGATGGAATTTCTCCTCATCAATCATCCGCTCGACTGCCCGATCTGCGACCAGGCGGGCGAGTGCAAGCTGCAGGAGTACTCGGTCCAGTACGGCAACGATCACAGCCGCTTCACCGACGAGAAGGTCAAGAAGCCAAAGCGCGTCGATATCGGCGAGCGGATCGTCCTCGACGACGAACGCTGCATCATGTGTTCGCGCTGCATCCGTTTCTCGAAGGAACTGGTACAGGACGATGTGCTCGGGTTCATCGACCGGGGCAGCCATACCACGCTGGCGGTCCATCCCGGCAAGCGGCTCGACAACAATTACTCGCTGAACACGGTCGACATCTGTCCCGTCGGCGCGCTGACGAGCAAGGATTTCCGTTTCCAGATGCGCGTCTGGTTCCTCAAGGAAACGAAGAGCATCTGCACCGGTTGCGCCACGGGCTGCAACACGCTCATCGGCAGCCGCGAGCAGCTGGTCTATCGCCAGACGCCACGCGAAAACGAAGAGGTCAATTCCCAGTGGATGTGCGACCAGGGGCGACTCGGGTTCCACTATATTCACCATGCCGACCGTTTGGTGGAGCCGGTGGCCAAGATCGGCCAGGGCAAGCTGCCCACGCCGTGGACGGAGATCATTCCCAACCTCGCAGCGCAACTGCGCGGGCTGGCTCCCAGCAAGATCGCGATCGTCGCCTCGGGGCGACTCACGAACGAGGAAGCCTTTTTGGTCAGCCAGATTCGCCGGACACTCGGCGGAGACGAAGTCCTTTGCGACATCGTTCCTCGCAAGGGAGAGGCGGACGGCATTCTTCGCAGTGCCGATCTCAATCCGAACACCAAAGGTGTCGAGCTCTTCGGGCTTTCCGACGATGGCAAGACGCTGGGGCAGATCCGGCATGGGGTCGATACCGGACGCATCGAAGCGGTCCTGGTCTTCCACGAAAATCTGGCGGGAGATGCGGGCTGGCCGCTCTCCAGCATCCAGAACATCAAGCTCCTCATCGTTCAGTCGATCCTCCCCTGCCCGACCAGCGACCTGGCCGATTACATTTTGCCGGGGGCGAGCTTCGCGGAGAAACGCGGCTCGATGGTCAATGGCGCTGGCCGTCTCCAGCGGTTGAACAAGGCGATCTCGGTCCCCGGTCAGGCGATGGACGATTTCCAGATTCTGCTTCAGATCAAGGCGGCCCTTGGCGGCGGCAACGGCATCCACACCATTGAAGAGGTCTTCAAGGCGATGGCCGAAATGACGCCCGCGTTTGCCGGGCTGAGCCTCAGCAAGATCGGCGACCTGGGCATTGACTTGAAACTCGGGGCTCCGGCCCGTATCGCTCAACCTTCGCCCCACGCCGTTCTTTGAGTATCACCATGATCTCCCCCCACATTTTCGCCGATCTTCCCGCCATCGTCCCGCTTTGGGTGCCGGATGTCTTCACGTCGTTCATCAAGATTTTCATCGTGGTGAATGTGATCCTCGGCCTCGTTTCCTATACCGTCATGGCCGAGCGCCGGATCAGCGCGGCCATCCAGGACCGGATTGGACCGAACCGGGTCGGCGTGCCGCTCGGCGGCGTCAGGATTCTCGGCCTCTTCACGATGCCCGCCTGGAAACTGCATGGCTTGGGCCAGCCGCTGCCGGACGCGCTCAAGTTCATGCTCAAGGAGGAGTTCACCCCCGCGCACGTCAACAAGGTCTATTTCTGGATGGCTCCGGCCATGGCGATGGTGCCGGCGCTGCTCACCATTTGTGTCATTCCTTTCGCCAGTACGCATCCAATCACGCTGCCGTGGGGTTACACGATGCAGTCGCCCGGCGTCATTGCGGATGTCGGCATTGGCGTGCTGCTTGTCTTCGCGATTTCTTCGCTCAGCGTTTACGGCATCGTGCTCGCCGGATGGGCATCCAACTCGAAGTATCCGTTCCTTGGTGGCATCCGCTCCAGCGCGCAGATGATCTCCTACGAAGTCTCGATGGGCATGTCGGTGATTCCGGTGTTCCTCGTTCTGGGTGACCTGCATCTTTCCGAGGTGGTAAATATCCAGGCCCAGCATGGTTGGACCGTCCTGCCCTTTATCGCACCACTGCATGGCCAAAGCCTGGTCAGTTATGTCCTCTGGATTCCGATGCTGATCTCGTTCATGGTCTTCCTCATCTCCGCCTTTGCCGAGACCAACCGGTTGCCATTTGATTTGCCGGAAAGCGAAACGGAACTCGTCGGCGGATATCATACAGAATACTCCGCGATGAAGTTTGCCCTCTTCTTCCTCGGTGAATATGCCGCGATGATCGTCGCCTCCTGCCTCATGGTGACGCTTTTCTTCGGCGGCTGGAGCCTGCCTTTCGCCTGGTACATGAATCTGGAGAGCAGCGCGTGGAGCCTGCTGGTTTATCCCGCCGTGTTCCTCCTCAAGATGTGTGCGTTCATCGTCCTCTTCATCTGGGTGCGCTGGACGCTGCCGCGCTTCCGCTATGACCAGTTGATGGGCCTCGGTTGGAAATGCATCCTGCCGATTGCGCTCTTCAACATCATCCTCACCGGGATTTTGCTGGCGCTGGTGGGGTGATCGGAAAACCTTTCTCCCGGCGATGAAGATTTTCGCCATCCTTCTTTGCGGCTGGCTGGCCTCGTCTTCTTTTCTGTGGGCGGAAGATGAGGACGATACGGACGGCGCCATCCCCCTGTATCATTACCCGGCTGACTTTCAGCTCTGGGGAAAGGCCGTGAATGGAGTCGAGGTCAGCGTCGCGGCCAAACCCTTTTCCACCTCCGGCCTTCCCCATCGCCTCTACTTTTTTTCCGTCTGCATCAGGAACACTTCCACCCAACCGGTCTATTTTGCGGAAACGGGCAATTCACCCATTCCCTCTCGTATCGTTCAGATCAAGATCCACGATAAAAATAATACTTCGGCGCCGCTGCAGGTAATCCGCTCCTACCCCAAGGCCCAGATCACCGTCCGTCCGATCCATCCCCAGCAGACTCTAGTCTATCATGTCAGTATCGACCGCGATGGATTCAGCGCGATTGGGAACAATGAAATAACGGTCCTGGCGGAGATCATGGACAAACCCTCACGGCAGGATCCCGCGACGCAAAAATTCACTGTCGAATCCCTGCCCATCAAGGTTTATCCCCTCGGCCCCGACCGCACACCCCTGCCCGCCGATCCGTTGAGAGCCCAGCTCGAATTAAAAGCTACTCACCTCAAGGAGGTCATGAACCAGACAACTGATCCTGGGGACCACACCGACGCCGCCGAGGCCTTGATCAATTGCTATCTCAGCATGGGAAAGTTCAACGAAGCGCTCGCCGTGGCTCCTGAGGCCACCGAACTGCCGACCAAGTGCGACGTCGAATATAACCTCACTCTCTGTAATCCCGCTTTGACCGATGCCCAGAAAATTGAAAAGTGCCGCGCGTTGCAGCAAGAGTACGCCCAATACGCTGATCGCGTGCGATTGCTCCAGAGATTAATCGATAGGTTGCAGTACCAGAGCGATCATCCCGACTTGTTTGAGTAAAGCGGGGCGATACAAAAGGAACCGGCGCTGGGACTGCGACGGTTCCCACGGACCTGCTAAACCGAATAAACGGGTTTCACGTATTTCCCCGAGCGCAGTTTCGCCTTGGTAACATCGAGACGCTGGAAGCGGACGAAGAAGCCCCAGGATTTTCCGCTGTCGAGATCCATCCCGACCCGGATGTCGTGGGTGCCGCGTGACAGCTCGACCACCTTTTTCCCTTTGTCCGGGACGCAGGGGTTGATGCCACCCATGTCGGTAAAGAATGATTTTTCATCGAGCCAGAGCCTGAACGGCCCATCGTAGCCCATCAGGACTTGGAGTTTCATCGGTTCGTCCAGGTGCACTTTGGCCTGAAAATAAGACTGGCCGCTCTTCCGGTCCCAAGCCGGATGTTCGTTGATAAAGCCGTCGAGTCCAAAGGAAAAACCATTCACGCCGTATTCTTTCACCGGCGCGGTGGCCGGATTGAACTCGGGACAGTCGACTTGGTCCAGGGGCGTCGGCGTAGCCACAATTCCACTGGTACGCCATTTCACCACGTAGGGTAGGAACTTGGAAAACACCTTCCGCCCAATGGAAAGAGGTCCGAAAACCGGGACGGAAAAACCGCGCGCATCCGTAATGTTGCAATGCGGAACGTAGCCATGGCCGTAGCTGAGGAAAATTTCGTTCGGCAGCGACTGAAGGCGGAGTTGGGCGGTACTGTCTTTCAAGACCGTCTTGTAGATGAGCGGGACCGGTCGGCCCGTCCCGCTGACCAGGATAAATCCATCGGGCTCGCCCACGGAGCGCAGTCCATCTTCCACCTCGTCGAAAGTCACCGCGATGGAATGAATAATACTGGCCCCTTTCTCGCTGACCTGATGACGGACTTCGCGCAGCTGCGGGGGACGTTTTTCCTTCCGGTTACCGTAGACCATCCGATCGGCCACCCGTGCCATCCGTTCGCCAAGGGTGACAAAGCCCTTGGCTCCGATGTGAATGGGATCATCCATCGGCAGGTCAATCGCCGGCACCGACTCGAAATATTTGATTTTCGCCGGCAGCAACCGCTGCTGTTCCTGAATGCTGTTCCAAAAGGGATAATTGGGTTCGGCGTTAAAGTGGCGTCCCAACTGCACGATGATCCAGGGTAATTTCGGAAGGCCGAAATCGCGCCGTGTGGCGGCCACCAGCTTCTCCATCCGCTTGGTATAAAGATGAGCCACGGCTTCGTTCGCATCGCTTTCGCCTTGGTACCACAAAAGTCCTGCCACGGGCTGGCCGGTGACACGGACCGATTCGAGCATCGAGTAATAGAGCGATTCGCCGCGCAGTTTCTTCTTCGCAGGATCCCACTGATCCATGCTGGTGCCGCCATGAGCCGCGCTGATCAATCCTTGGGGAACGCCCGAGCGCTTCAACGTCTCGCGGGCGAAAAAGATGCCCACGCCGGTGCCCTTGGGCCACTCGCGGCGGCGTTTGTCCGCCGCAGCGGGGGTACACTGCGCGCCGCCGTTGTGGCAGATGTCCGGCGATTCCGCGAGGACATGCAGGGGATCCTCCGCCAGCCGCCATTCGCGGCGCATGGAAAAGGAGCGAATGAGGGGGTGGGGCTTGGCGGCTCCGGCAATATCGCCGATACCTTCCATGTTGCTCTGCCCGGCCAACACCCAAACGTCACCGACGTAGAAGACTGCAATTTCCGCCTTGGCCTTGCCTGTTTCCAGAAGAAGGCGATAGGGACCACCAGCGGGAATACCCTTGAGCTCGACGTTGAATTTGCCTTTCACCGCCTTGCCGACGATTTTTTTTTTCCAACCTTTCAGGACGCGACCTGATTGCGTGATGGTCGTCCGCACCGGGCCGTTTTCAGCAGATGTTCCTGCCACCTGGGCCGTAGCCCCTTTGGAACCGAGACGTTGCAAAACCTGGCCGTTGGTCACTCCTGTGAGAATTTTCATGATAAAGTGGATTCCGTTGATTCGTTCGTTTTCTTGTTAGTGTTTTCCGGTGCGATCACCAGACAAAATTCTCCGCGCGGCTCGTGCGCCGTGAAATGGGCGAGCAATTCGGCAGCGGTCCCCCGTCGGTACTCCTCGAATTTTTTGGTCAATTCACGCGCCACGCAAAGCCTCGCCCGGGGAATTTCTGCCACCGCATCTTCCAGCATGCGCTTGATCCGGTAGGGCGACTCAAAGTAGATGCTGGTGCATTCACGAGCTCCCGCGGCCAGCAACTCCTTGCGACGTTGCCCACCTTTCACCGGAAGGAAGCCGCCGAAATAAAAGGGCACCATGGGGAACCCGGATCCGGCCAAGGCCAGCAGCGGTGCCGAAGGCCCCGGGATCACTTCGATGGCCACGCCTGCTGCGACGACCGCGCGGATCAGGCGCTCGCCAGGATCGCTCACGCCCGGGAGTCCGGCATCCGAGACGAGTGCGATCGATTGACCTTGTTCAAATTTTTCCAAGAACTCGGCGGTGCGCTTCGCCTCGCTGAATTGGTGATAACTCACCAGCGGTTTCCGGATTTCGAACCGGGTCAACAGGTGGCCTGTGTGCCGCGTATCCTCGGCGGCGATCAAATCGACCTCGCGCAGTACGCGCAAGGCCCGGGGCGAGATGTCCTCGAGATTTCCAATCGGCGTCGCCACCACATAAAGTTTTCCGGGCATGGGGGAGAAGCTTTATGGGACATAAAATCAAAAACGGCAAGAATTGGCTCAAAACTTGCATTACCACCTTGATTTAATTGCATCCAATTACATTATATTGCATAAATTAGTACGGTGATGTTTCGCTCTATTCTTGTCCTGCTTTTGGCTTTCACGGCTTGCCCTGTCCAAGCTGCCTTGCTCAATTTCACGTTCTCGCAAGCGGTTGCGGGAGGTACCGTCACGGGGGAAATCGACGGGCTTAATTCCACCGGAACCTCGACGCCGACCGAGATCATCATCACCTCACAGCCATCGGGTTATCCGAACACTGCTCCGATTAATCTGATCGCCAGCGGCTACGGGTTCTTAGGTACCGATAACAACTTTACTGTCACCGGTGGTGCCATTACCGGGGCTGATGTGCTGATCTACAAAACGGTCACCGGCGGAAATTACCAAGGTTATGTGTTCGATTTTTCTTCAACCGCATTTGGCGTCTCCAACGAAAACGGAGTCTTTCTGGCGACGAGTGGGCTTATGGTCATAACGAGCAACACCAATACTGGTGGTTTCGCCGGAACCACCTACACACCTGTTCCGGAACCGCACGAGACTGCGCTGATTTTTCTCCTGGGTGGACTCGGCTTATTCGGGGCGCGGAAGCTCCGCAACAGGATTTCCTTGAGGGCGCAAGCCGCCGCAGTCAAAAGAGCCCGATGACGCGCCTTGGAGAAAAACTCGACCTTCCTTTCCATCGGAGTATATTGTCCTAATGCTCCCGGACTTACGCAGGGATACGGTCAAGCTTGGAAATCTTCTCAGCATTGCCGAGCAAATTCAGGCCTTCGGACTCGGTCGCAAAACCGGGGAAATCTACATCACCAACGTAGCGCCCCCGGCGCGCATCAATCTCGTTGATGGGGAAATCGTCGACGCCCAGTTCGGGCTTCGTTCCGGCATTGACGCGGCGATTGCGCTGATCAACCTGACCGATCCGCAGACCGAATTTATCGTCGGGGAAAAAGCCCAGCGCCGGACGATTGAGATTCCCTACATGCAGGTGCTGTGCGAAGCGGCCCGCGTGCGCGACGAGTCGCCCGATGATCCCAGCAACCGTCCCACGGAACCGATCCGTCTCGCGCCGACCAATCCTTACCTGCGCATCACGCTCGGCACCGAGATCAAGACTTTCCCCATTCGTCCCGGCCTCGCTTACCTGGGCCGCTCGACGGTGAACGACATCGTCATCAACGACGCCACGATTTCCCAGCGGCACGCCAGCATCGAATATTCCCGCAGCGGCGTCTTCTTGAAAGACCTGGGGTCAACCAACGGGACCTATGTCGCGGGACAACCGATCAAGGAGCGTTGGCTCGGGGTGCAGGACAGCCTGCAGTTTGGCGGCGTGCATTGCCTCTTCATTGGCGGACTCAAGAAGTCGTCCTGATTTCATCGCGCAGACTTGGGGCATTCCATGGTAGCTGCAAAAAGACGGCGGTGCCTTTCCTTCTGCGCTGTGATGGTCTAGTCTGCCAACATTCCTCACCGCCGTGGACACACCCAAACCCAATCCGCACGAAACAAAACGGCCTTTTGACCACTTGAGGAAGACCGCATTCAAGATGAATTTTCTCCGGCCAAGGCAAGGCTCTGATCCGTTGAAGCTGCCCGGCTCGCCAGCGGAAGGGCGCCGGGTCCTGATTCTTTCAGCCAGCGCGGGAACCGGGCATGTGCGCGCAGCGGAGGCGCTCGAGAAAGTTTTTCGCCAGCAGCCGGGCGTGGGTGAGGTCCGCAACATCGATGCGCTCCGCTTCACCAACCAGCTCTTCCGCGATTTTTATTCGAAGCTTTATATCACGCTCGTGCAACGGGCACCGACGGTCTTGGGCATTGTTTACAACAGCACGGATGAGCCCTGGAAGACCGACCGGATGCGGCTCATGATGGATCGCCTGAATACGCGTCCACTGGAGCGCTTCATCGCGAAGTTCAAGCCGGACATCACGGTCTGCACCCATTTCCTTCCGTCGGAAATCATTTCGTATCTCATCAGCAAGGGGAAACTGAACGCGAAGCTTTCCATTGTCGTTACCGACCTGGACGTCCATGCCATGTGGCTCTGCCGCACGTTTGACCGCTATTTCGTCGCGCTGGAAGAAAGCAAAGTGCACCTCGAGGTGCTCGGCCTGCCCGGCAGCCACATCACAGTCAGCGGCATTCCGATTGATCCCGCCTTCGGCCAAAAGGGCGACCGCGCCGCAATGCGAACCGAATCTGGATTCGACAATGACCGTCCCCTCTTTCTCATTTCCGGCGGAGCGTTGGGGGTCAGTCCCGCCGCGGGAGTACTCGATGCGCTTGCCCGGTTGCGCCATCCCGCCCAGGCGATTGTCATCTGCGGCAAGAATGCCGAGATGAAGGCGAGCATGGAAAAACAGGCCCGCGCGATTGAAGTGGCGAACCCGGGCCTCACCTTCCGGGTGATGGGCTATACCAACGAGATGCATCGCTGGATGCAGATCTCCGATCTCTTCATCGGCAAGCCGGGCGGACTCACCACGGCGGAATCCCTCGCGTGCGGTCTGCCGATGATCATCGTCTCGCCGATTCCCGGCCAGGAGGACCGCAACAGCGACCATCTTCTCGAAAAAGGCATCGCACTCAAGTGCAACGAATTCACGACGCTCGCTTACAAGATCGACGCGTTGCTCGATCATCCCGAACAACTGGAAGCGATGCGGGAAAAGGCTCGCCACTACGGTCGGCCTCACGCGGCTGAGACCATCGTGAATGCCCTGCTCAATGATCCGGCCAAGGATGCCGCGCAAGTTAAACCCACCGCGAGTTGAGGACCGCCGTGAAACGCCTCCTTTCCGGAATCGTTTTCACCCTGCTTTGCGCCCATTCCTCTCCTTCCCTTTCCGCGCGCATCATCCTTCCTCCTCTGCCGGATGACTTGGCCAAACATCCCAAGCTTTTCCCCGTGGTAGAGGAACCGCTCCTTCGTACCCCCGAGGGCAAATTGCTGAATAAACGAGTCCGAACTTACCCGTGCCTACTGATCTATCCCCCCAGCTACTTTCCATGCGTTTGGAAGTTTTCACTTGCGGAATTTAGCGCTACAGGCAAGGGAACGGGCAACAGGCGACTTGAAGTCCTGAGTGATCGTACCGTTGATCCTAAGGATTGGAACGGGACTCCCTGAAAACAGCGCGTTCCGCCTTCTATTCTTAGGTTTGATTTGACTGTCCAGTAACGAAGTCCTCCCTTTCCCCGTCTTTGGCGAGACTAACGACTTCATTTGGTGTTTTCTAAGTCATGCTCCCCTTTCTTTTGCGGCCCTGTAGTCGCCTTTGCTTGACGACAGTCCTTGTTCTGGTTTTTTCGCTTATCAGTCGTGCTGATGACACCCATCCTCCGGTGCCGGATGATACCCATCCGCCCGTTCTGCCGAACAATGGCGATACCGGTCCCGCTCTCGTCAGCGATACTCCCACCATCCCGCTGCCTCCCCCGAATCCGCCCCCGCCGGTCGAACAGGAAAATGGCAAACCGATCTTTGGGGTCTATGTCGGCAACAGCGCCAAGGCTGTGGGCGAGTATGAAACCTGGCTGGGCCGTCCCACCGATGCCATCCTCAGCTATACGGGCGATCGCAACTGGGCCGATTATGAAGGCTCCCTCGGCTGGGCCATGGGTGTCTGGCGTCCCGCTGACCGCCGCGTCGTCTGGTCGGTTTCCATGATTCCGAAGGGAACCACTCTGGCCGAGGCGGCGAAGGGCACTTATAACGAACACTGGAAGAACATCGCCGAGAAACTGGCCAAGTGGCATCCCGAGGAAAAGGTGCTCTACATCCGCACCGGTTGGGAATTCAACGGCGGCTGGTTTCACTACAATGCTGTGAAAAAGGCCGAGGCGTTCAAAGGCGCATGGCGGCAAATGGTCTCGACGTTCCGCTCGGTCTCGCCCCGGTTCCGGTTCGACTGGTGCCCGGCTGGCGCGGCCTGGATGCCAATGAACGCGGAGGACGCCTATCCCGGCGACGACTATGTCGACATCATTGGTCTCGATATCTACGACCAGGAAAAGTGGTGCAAGATCAAGGACCCGGTGAAGCGCTGGAATGATGTCTATCTCCATGGCAACCACGGCCTGCTCTGGCATCAAAAATTCGCCGCCGAGCACCACAAGCCGATGTCGTACCCTGAATGGGGCGCGGGCGGCGTCGATTCCGGCGACAATCCCTATTTCATCGAGCAGATGTACAAATGGTTCCAAGACAACCATGTCATTTATGCGAGCTACTGGGACTCTAATTCAAACTATCACGGTCAGCTGAGCAAGGGGCAGTATCCGAACACTGGCGAAAAGTATAAGGAGCTTTTCGGCAACAAGGAGATCGCCAATCCCGCTCCCGCCGAGCCGCCACCGGCGCCACCACCAGCCCCCGTTGCTCCTGCGCCTACGCCAGCGGCTCAATAGCTTTTCGGCAAATCCGACTAACTGGTTGCGCTTTAGCGTGATTTCTCGAAACGTTCGAGCGCTTCGTTCAAGGCCTCGAGCCGCAGCGGCTTGGTGAGAAAATCGTCCATGCCGGCGTCACGGCAGCGGGTGGAATCCTCGTCCTGGGCGGAAGCCGTCAGGGCAACGATCCATGGGCCAGAATTTCCGTTGGCCGCGTGACTACGAATCTGGCGCGTGGTCTCGTGGCCGTTCATGCCGGGCATTTGTATGTCCATGAGAATGACGTCGTAGGGCCGTTGCGCGAGTTTCTCCAGGCAGCCCTCGCCGCTGGAAACGCACTCGCCCTGACAACCCAGACGGTCGAGGAACAATTTGGCGACCCGCTGATTGATCGGGTTGTCTTCCACCACCAGGACTTTCAAGTCTTCGCGCTGGGCGTTTTTCGTAGCGCAGGCCTTCGACGCATCGGCGGCCAGGACTGTGGACGGAGCCTCGCACGGCACATAGGGAATGGAGAACGTGAAGGTCGATCCTTGGTCGGGAACACTTTTCACGTTGATGGAACCGCCCATCAGTTCGACCAGCAACTTGCAAATGGAGAGACCGAGGCCGGTTCCTCCGTAGTGGCGCGTCGTGGAGGTTTCGGCCTGGCTGAAGGGCTTGAAAAGTTTGGGGAGTATCTCCGGCGCGATACCGACGCCGGTGTCGCTGATGCGAAAGACAATCTGTTGGCCCGACTCCGGGCCTTCCATATCGACATCGACGCGCACAGAACCGCACTTCGTAAACTTCAACGCATTGCCGACCAGGTTGATGAGAATTTGGCGCAACCGGCAGGCATCGCCCAGCGTGAATTCGGGCACGGTATCCTGCACATTGCTCTCCAGCGCCACGCCCTTGGCCTGCGCCGCGTGGCCGTGAAGCGCCAGCGCTTCCTTGAGGAAGGGGCGCAAAGAAATGGAGAGGTTCTCCAAGTCCAGGCGTCCCGATTCGATCTTCGAGAAATCGAGAATGTCGTTGATGAGGGCCAGGAGCGTATTACCGCTCGTGCGAATGAGATTCACGTAATCCTGTTGGTCTTCGGCAAGCTTGGTCCCGGCCAAAATGTCGGCGACACCGAGCACGCCGTTGAGCGGCGTGCGAATCTCGTGGCTCATCATCGCGAGGAATCCGCTCTTGGCCTTGACGGCGGCCTCGGCTTCCTGGCGGGCGACGCGGGCTTCCTCCAGGCTTTTGTTCAACGCGATGTTCTTCACCTCCCGCTCGGCCACGGTGGCGAGGTGAATCATGATTTCGATCTGCTCGGGTGTAAATTGGCGCGGCTTTCGATCAAGTACGCAAAAGGAACCGACGCAATATCCGGTCTCGGAAAACAGCGGGACACCGATGTAGGCCCGCAGATGGGGAGGATCCTGCGTGACCAGCGGATTATCGTGGAAGCGCTCGTCCTTGCTCGCGTCCGGGATGACCAGGGGCGCCGCCTGCAGGATGGTATGTCCGCAAAAGGAGATCGAGCGCGCGACCTCGGGCTTGGCCATGCCGGGGCTCGACTTGCACCACTGGCGTTCGGCGTCGATGAAACTCACCGATGCCATCGGCATCTGCAAGGCCACCATGGCGATGCGAGTGAGCTGCTCGAACCGCTCTTCCGGCGGGGTGTCGAGAATGTGCAGTTGATGCAGCGCCTCGAGGCGCGCTTGTTCGTTGGGAGGAATGGCGGGCGCGATCATTTGTCGGATGTTCCTTCGGCTGAGCCGTTAGGTGGCTTGATCCTCGCCCGCCGCAACGGCATGCCTGGGACGGGTGATTGCAGGACGAAGATCTTGGACTGCTTCTCCTCCGTGATCGCTGCGGCGAACACCGTGCGATGGTCCGGACCACCGAAGGCGATGGAGGTGACATGACGCGCGGGAAAGCTGATCTGGCCGAGCAGACGCCGATTTTCCCCGATCTTGAGAATGACTCCGGCATCGCGCCGCGCCGACCAGAGTGTTCCCTCCGCATCAAGCGCCAGCCCGGCGGGCGTCCCCTCATCCGGCATGCATTCGTGAAAGACCTGGCGGCTGCCGAGTGCGCCTCGTTTCGCGTCGTACTTGCAACGCCAGATTGTCTTCGTCGTGCCGCATGACCAGTAAAGCGCATCTCCCTTCGCGTTCCAGCCCATGCCGTTGGATTGTCCGGTGCCGCCCAGCATCTTCGCGAGCGTGCCGGAGCTTTCCAGCCGGTAGATGCCCGCGCCGTTGGGGCGGCCGTCGCGCACCGTGCCGACCAGCACACGGCCCTCGGCATCGGCGATGGCTTCGTTAAAATGGTCGCCATCGACACGGACGTTGTCGATGAGCGGCGTCACCTGGGCGTGGCTTTCAAAATCGAACGAGACGATGTCCTTGTCGCGAAAGAGGAGCCAGCTGTGGTCCTCCTGCGGCAGGAACGCGCCGACCGAGGGCCCCTCGTAAATCGCGCTTTGGATGCGGGTCTTGACGTTAAGACGGTAGAGACGCCCACCCTCGACATCAGTCCACCAGAGTGATTCGTCGCGATCGTCCCACCACAAATTTTGGGCGGCTTTGCCCGCGTCCTCCACCAGAACCTCGGGCGCCGCAGGGGGATGGATGACCTGCTCAACCATTGAGACTGTATCGTCACTCATAGGGGAGGTACCGCCTCAAAGACCAGCGGTAGCTGTCTAAAAGTTAACCGGCGGCTCCCGCTTGTCGAGTCGCGCCGAATTAAATACGCGTCATCCCAAACCGCCCTTAAATTTATGGAAGAACTGTCCGCAAGTAGAGTTCGCGCAGTTCGGCAGCCCGGATTTCGGTACTGACCTCAATCGAGGGCACCTCTCCCCGGACAATCGTTTTGCCCAAGGCGGCGGCGTTCTTGGTCTCGACCTGAATGGACATCGGCTTGGTCGTGTAATAAGAACGGTCAAAGGCCCAGACCATCGGAAAGAGATCGTACATGACCGGGCCGGGCTTCCAACTCTGGGCCGGATGCCACCGTTCAATCGCCCGTGCCAGCGCTTGCAAAACGGGTGCCGGATGCTTGCCGAATAACCCGGCGCATTCGGACAGGGTCAGGACAAACTGGCGGGTGATGTCCCAAGTCCCCATGAAGATCGGAATCCCCGAAGTCAGGACGATCTCGGAGGCGTTGTAATCGAAGGCGATGTTATTCTCCGCGCGGTCCTGGGTGATTTCACCGCCCATCATGGCGATGTACTTGATCTTTCCGGCGATGTCCGGATTTTTGCGCAAAGCGCAGGCGATGTTCGTCAATGGCGCGATACAGGCCAGGACGATTTCACCCGGATGCTGCTCGATGGTGCGGATGATCAGGTTGACCGCATCATCGTCACCGGGATCGTCGTGAGGATCCTCAGGCTCGGCAAAGCAGTAGTGGTTCATCGACCAGGACAGATCGTGCTGTTTCTTCAATTCCTCAGCGCTGAAAGGGCGGAGAGGCAATTCCATGCCGGCGGCCACGGGAATGTCCGTGCGGTCGAGATAACGCAGGAGCCGCTTGACGAGCCGTGCCCGTTGCTTGGTCGGATAAGTCACCGTGGTGATGGCCTTGATGTCGAGTTCCGGGCGGCGCAGGGCAAAGAGGATGGCGAGCAAATCGTCGATATCCTGGCCCGGATCAGTATCGATGATGATTTTTTGCATGGCGATTCGCGGAACCTGACAATTAGGTATAGTATTGGTCACGTCCAACCTGAATTTCTCCATGAAAGCATCTTCGCAAACCATTCTTGTTACTGGCGGCAACAAGGGCATCGGCCTCGAAATCTGCCGCCAACTCGCGCAGATGGGCCATCATGTCATTCTCAGCGCACGCTCGGAGAAACGAGGACAAGAAGCCGTCGCCACGCTCGCCAAGGAAAAGCTTAAGGTCGAGTTCCTGCTCCTCGACATGGCGGATGAAGCCAGCATCAAAGCCGCCGCCGCCGAGTTGAAGAAACGCCACAAGTCGCTCCACGTCCTCATCAACAACGCCGCCATTCTGCCCACCTGGGCCGGAACCATCCTCGAAGCGAAGGCGGACGAATTCCGCGAAACCTTCACCACCAATACCCTCGGCCCCATCCTGCTCACGCTCGAGTTGCTGCCGCTGCTCGAAGCCGGAAAGCCCTCCCGCATCATCAACGTCAGCAGCCAGCTCGGTTCCGTCGAGAACATGGGCGATGGCTGGGCGGGCTACGGCATCTCGAAGGCTGCGCTCAACGCCGCCACACGAAAATTCGCCGAGGCGCTCGAACCGCGCGGCATCAGCATCAACGCCGCCTCGCCCGGCTGGGTCCGCACCGAGATGGGCACCGAGAACGCGCCCCTCACCGTCGAACAGGGCGCGAAGAACATCATCCGTCTCATCACCGATGTGCCCCATAGCCTGACCAATCACTACCTCGAGGCTAATGGGGAGATTCCGTGGTGAACTTGCCAATTTTCCATTTACACTAACAATATGTCTTCACTACTTGATAAGCTTGGTCGCAGCCCACTTCACTACGCCGCGCTTGAAACAGATTTAGAAGCTGTAAAATCCCTTATTTCAAGTTGCGACATCAATCTCCACGATAAAAATGGCTGGACGCCTTTACATTTCGCAGCCCAGTCAAGCTCAGTTGATTGTGCACAAATTTTGTTGGACGCTGGAGCGGAAATCGATGCAGTTGACTCTCACGGAAACACCCCTCTTTCTACAGCAGTGTTCAATTCCAAGGGATACGGAGATTTGATTCTCTTCCTGAGATCAAGGGGCGCTGATCCTGAGAAAAAGAATAAACACAATCAGACTCCGATTGGCTTAGCAAAACTGATCGCCAACTACGAAATCGCAAAATACTTTGACGATTCATCGAGTGCTTAGCCCCAACGGGGCAATCTAACTCCAGCCTAGGGCAACGCCCTAGAAAATGTCCCAACTGAGCGCGAAGCCCTGAAAGGGCGACCTAGTTTTGGTTCGCCCTTTCAGGGCTTTCTTTACGGCGCGTTTTATTCTTAGGGCGTTGCCCTAGGCTAGCCTGGCTCGCCTCTTCGAGGCTACTGAGACGTTTCAATCCCATAAATCTTGTTAATCCTGTCAAAACCTCCCTTGTCTTTTCGTTGCGTCGTTGCGAGAAACCCTCCCCTTCATCAGCCCTCATGTCCTTCCTGTCCAAAATCCGTTAATTCCGTCCAATCTCCCCCTGCTTACCTGTTAAACCCATTTTCACCCCATCGTCACATGACACAGCCTAGACAGACGCCGCCCTCCCCGCTAGCCTGACCGAACCTATGAGCCAAGAACCTGCCCATTTTGCCACCGAGCCGATTGAATCCCTTGTCCCCAAGACCATCGCCACCCTGACGGTCGATGCGGTGCAAAAAGCGGAAAGCGGTCATTGCGGCCTACCCATGGGTTGCGCCGATTTCGCGTTCGTGCTCTGGACCAAATATCTCAAGTTCAACCCAGCCAATCCCAAGTGGGCCAATCGCGACCGCTTCGTCCTTTCCGCGGGTCATGGCTCGATGTTGATTTACTCGCTATTGCACCTCACCGGCTTCAAGAAGATGACGCTGGATCAGCTCAAAAATTTCCGCCAGTGGGGCAGCCTCACCCCCGGCCATCCCGAGAGCCATGAGACCGAGGGCGTCGAAGTGACCACCGGCCCGCTCGGCCAAGGCACCGGCAACTCGGTCGGACTCGCCATCGGCCAGAAGTTTTTCGCGGCGACCTTTAATACGCCGGAGTTCACCGTCTCCGATCACCGCGTCTACGCCATCGTCTCCGATGGCGACCTGCAGGAAGGCGTCTCGCATGAGGCCGCCGGGCTCGCGGGCCATCTCGGCCTCGACAATCTTTGCTGGTTCTACGACGACAACAGCGTCTCGATCGAAGGCATGACCAGCCTCTCCTACAGCGACGACGTCGAGGCCCGTTTCAAGGGTTATCATTGGCACGTCATCAAGATCAACGGCAACGACCAGTCGCAATGCGACGCCGCGTTGCGCGAAGCCGCCGCGACCAAAGGACAGCCTACCATCATCATCGGCAAGACGATCATTGGTCATGGCTCGCCCAAGTTGCAGGGCACGCCCAAGGCCCACTCCGACGCCTTCGGGCCGGAAGAAGTCGCCGCCACGAAGAAGAACCTTGGCTGGCCGGTTGACGCCCAATTCCTGGTGCCCGAACGCGTGAAAGCGTTCTTCGCCGAGAAGCAAAAAGTCTGGGCAAAGGAAGAGGCCGACTGGAACACGCTGTTCGCGGGCTACGCCGCGAAGAATGCCGACAAGGCCAAGCTCTGGAATGATTTCCTCGCCAAGAAGCTTCCCGATAATCTCGAATCGCTCCTGCCCAAGTTTGGTCCCGAAAAAGCGATCGCCACCCGCAATGCCGGCGGCGACGTGCTCAAGGTCCTCTTTGGCGCGGTGCCTTTCCTCATCGGCGGCTCGGCCGATCTCGCGCCCTCGACCAAGACTTGGATCAAGGAATTCGGTTCTTTCGAGAAGGGCAATTACGGCGGTCGCAATCTCCACTTCGGCATCCGCGAACACGGCATGGGCGCGATCTGCGCGGGCCTCGGCTATTACGGCGGACTGATTCCGTTCGGCTCGACCTTCTTCGTCTTCACCGACTACATGCGCCCGCCAATCCGGCTCGCATCGCTCAGCGGCATCCAGACGATCTACGTCTTCACGCACGATTCGATCTGCGTCGGCGAAGACGGTCCGACCCACGAACCGGTCGAGCATCTCGCCACGTTGCGCGCCATCCCCGGCGTTTTCGTCCTGCGTCCCGGCGACGCCAACGAGGCCAGCTATATGTGGCTCGCTGCGCTCCAGCACAAAACGCAGACCAGCGCGATCATGCTCACGCGCCAGAACATCCCGGTCTTTGATCGCACCAAGACGGCCCCCGCGGCCAATGCGCTCAAGGGCGGCTACACCCTGTGGGAATCGAAACCTGGCTCGACACCTGAGATCATTCTCATCGGCACCGGCTCGGAAGTTTCTCTCTGCTTCGAAGCGGCGCAGAAACTCGGCACCGAAGGCAAGGCCGTCCGCGTCGTTTCGCTGCCGAGCTGGGAGCTCTTCGAGGCGCAGGCGCCCGAGTACAGGGAGAGCGTCCTGCCCAAGGCGGTCACCAAGCGTGTCGCCGTCGAGGCTGGCATCCACATGGGCTGGGAGCGTTACACCACGTCATCGGGCAAGTTCGTCGGCGTCGACAAGTTCGGCGCGTCGGCCCCCTACCAGCGCATCCTCAAGGAATACGGTCTCACCACCGAGCATGTCCTCGAGGTCGCCAAGAGCCTGCTCTAAGCCTGATTCCGTTGGGAGGCCCGGCTCCGTCCGGGCCGCGCCTCCCCGGTAGCCGTCGACCCTGAGGGGCGATCGTGCAGCCCGCCTTTTGTAGCCGTTGCGCACCGCGCAACGGTTCTGCCTTCCGGTTCCAAGTCACCGAAAAAATACCGCGCGGGATGAAAAGTTAAAAGATGAATAGCCCACCTGATCCCGGGCTTGTCGAACAGCCGTTTGCCGCAATATCCTCAGGTCATGAGCACGGAAATCAGCTGGCTTCTTGTCGTTGCCATTCAACCCGGGCAACTCGACGATTTTCGCTCCGTCGCCCGCGATCTCATCGCCTCGACACAAAATGAGCCGGGCACCCTCGCCTACGAATGGAACCTGAGCGAGGACCATTCCGTTTGCCATATTTACGAGCGTTACCGCGACTCCGCGGCGATCGTCGCCCACGTCCAGAATTTTGGCAAATTTGCGGAACGTTTCATCGCCGCCTGCCGCCCCGTCCGCTTTGATGTGTATGGCACCGTTAGCGCGGAGGCGAAGGACCTGATCAAGGACCTGGGCCCGGCCTACTATTCGCAACTCGGCGGCTTCAGCCGGTAATACGAATTGCTTTCAATTCTGTCAAAATGTCTGTTCCTTCTCCTTGAAGAGCAAATTGAAAGTCGTCAGAGAGCCATACGATTTCGTGATGTAGTATTGCAGTTCGACCCGCTCGGCATCATTCAGTTTCGGATGCGCGTTGATCTTCTGCTCCAGGACGCGCAGGTAATCCCGCACCAGCACGATCTTCCGGAAAAAGACCTCCAGTTCGATCTCCTTGGTCACCAGGGCCGGGTCGTTGGGATGCAGGACCACTTTTCCGCCCACCCAACGCGGGGCCAGTTGCGGTGAAAATTCCTCCGGGTCGATCTTGAGCTGGAGCTTGTCTGCCATCATATCGACCACCTCGCTGATCAGGTCACGCAGCGGCTTTTCCAGCCCCGCGATCTTCGCGAGCGGCTCGGCCGGCTTCAGTTCCGTGACCGTCTCCTCGGTCAGGGTCTTGCGGCCCTCGTTGAAAAGAATTTCCGCCGTCTTCTCCGTCAGCACCTTCACATCGCCCAGGCCGAATTGCGGGTGCAAGACCTGCAGGCCGGGACGTAAATCGACAATATTCATCCTCACAGGTTAGACGGTCTCCTTTTGTTTCGCGAGCGTAACTCAATCGCAGTTGCCAAGGGCTGCTCCGGTCGGCATGCTCGGCCCATGCGCTTTTACGTGTTTCCGAAGCAAGAAGACAAAACGACCTACGTCAATTTCGACCATGTGGCCAGCATCACCGTGGTCGGAGCGACCATCGAGATCCGTTTCGTCGGACAGGAAGCACCGCTGGTCATCCCGAAAAACGCCACGACGCTTTCCGCCGTCGGCAAGGGCATGGACCTCTCCGATGCCTCGAAGGAACAGCTTAGCTCACTCTAGGCGCTGGTCCTTGGGACAAACCGTTGTTGCCTCGGAAGGCAAACGTGATATCAGTTGCCCATGCGCTTTCTCCTTTGTGCCCTCGCCGCAACCTTGCTCGTTCTCACCGCCATGAACCTCTCCGCCGATCCCGTCGCCTCGCTCTACGATCTCAAGGTCAATTCCCTCGATGGCAAACCCGCCGACCTCGCCCAATACAAGGGCCATGTCACGCTGGTCGTGAACGTGGCCTCTCACTGTGGCTTCACTAAGCAGTACACAGGCCTTGAGCAGCTTTACAACGATTACAAGGACAAGGGCTTCTTTATCCTCGCCTTTCCTTCCAATGACTTCGGCGGACAGGAGCCCGGCACGCCGCAGGAGATCATCACCTTCTGCAGCACCAAGTATAACGTCACTTTCCCCATGTTCGAAAAGGTCGCGACCAAGAAGGGCGAGTCCCAATCCCCGGTCTACCAGTTCCTCACCACCGGTTTTCCGCAGCCGTCCTGGAACTTCTGCAAGTACTTGGTCGACGCTAACGGCAAGGTCATCAAATTTTTTCCCAGCAAAGTGACGCCTGAGGACAAGGAACTCCGCGACGCGATCGATGCAGCGATCAAGGGATAGGACCTGCGTTCTCGACCAACGTCGAATTCGACAAGCAAAAGGCCCCTTCACCGTCAGGTGAAGGGGCCTTGCTGTTCGCTTTCCGGGCGAACTTTACTTGCCTGCGGGCTTGTAGATCTGGTCAAAGACGCCGCCGTCGCCGAAGTATTCCTTCTGAGCGGCACCCCAGCCACCGAACAGGTCGTTGATGGTGAAGAGCTTGATAGCGTGGAAGGTGCTCTCGTGCTTCGCCAGCACCGCCTTGTCGCGGGGGCGATAATAGTTGCGGGCGATCACTTCCTGGCCTTCCGGTGAATAGAGATACTTCAAGTAGGCCGTCGCAATTTCCTTCGTGCCATGCTTGTCGGCATACTGGTCCACCACCGCAACGGGCGGCTCGGCAAGGATCGTCTGGCTCGGGTAAACAATTTCATAATCATTGGGTGCCCCGTGCACGCTCGAGAGGGCCTCGTTTTCCCAGGCGATCAGGACATCCCCTTCACCGCGTGAAGTGAATCGTTCCGTCGAGCCACGAGCTCCCGTATCAAGCACCGTGACGTTCTTATAGAGGGCTCCGACAAATTCCTTGGGGTCCTTGCCTGTGTTTTTCGCATAGCCGTAAGCCCCGAGAAAATTCCAACGTGCGCCGCCGGAGGTCTTCGGGTTCGGCGTCACCACTTCCACCCCGGACTTGATCAGGTCGTCCCAGTCCTTGATGCCCTTCGGGTTGCCCTTGCGCACCAGGAAAACGATCGTTGAAGTGTAAGGGGTGCTGTTATCGGCATACTTTTTCTCCCAGTCCGCCGGGATGAGATGGCCGCTCTTGACGATGGAATTGATGTCCGGCGCCAAGGCCAGGGTCACCACATCAGCCTGCAACCCGTCGATGACCGCCCGGGCCTGTTTGCCAGAACCTCCGTGGGACTGCGTAATCTTCACATTATCGCCGGTCTGCTTCTTCCAGTAATCGGCAAAGACCTTGTTGTAATCGATGTAAAGCTCCCGCGTGGGATCGTAGGAGACGTTGAGGAGCTCAACGTCCTTGGCCGAAGCGAGGGTGATTCCCAAGCCAAAAGCCAGGGTAACGAGAAGCGAAGTAAGAATCTTTTTCATATTGTCTATAATGTCGCTAGACTTATTCATAATTAGAATTCTGTCAACCATCTTCTATCTTTTTCCAGGAATCCTTAAGTCGCAACTCATTGTTAAAGAGTGACTTTTCAATTCGAAAATATTTTAATTCGATTATGTCCTTATCGCCCCTCCTTCAGACTGTTCTGCTTCTGATCGCCTCCAATTCGTTCATGACTTTCGCATGGTACGGCCACCTCAAGTACTTTCATGACAAGTCGCTTTGGGCAGTCATTTTCATCTCGTGGGGTATCGCCTTTTTCGAATACTGCTTTCAGGTTCCCGGCAATCGGATCGGCTTCACGGTACTCGATGGCTACCAGCTGAAAATCCTCCAGGAGATCATCACATTGGTCGTTTTCGTCATCTTCGCCAAGGTGGTGCTAGGCGAGGACATGAAATGGAATTATATGGTCAGCTTTGCCTTCCTCGCCGGGGCGGCGTGGTTTGCTTTTGCCTATAAATCGGCATAAGTGACGACTAGCTTCTCCAAAGCGCGGATTGCTAACCGGCCCGGCTTGGGTATAGTCAACCTCCCATCATGTCCACTTCCTCCACCGCCTATCGCGGCACGTATACCGCTCTCGTCACTCCCCTGCGCAACGACCGGGTGGACGAAAAAGCTTTTGCCCAGCTGCTCGAAGAACAGGTCGCCGCAGGCATCGATGGGGTCATCCCGGTCGGTACCACGGGCGAGTCGGCCACGCTTTCCACGGAGGAACATATCCGCGTGATCGAACTGGCGGTGCAGGTGGTCAAGGGCCGCACCAAGGTCATCGCCGGCACCGGCTCCAATAACACCGTTGAGGCGATCCATTACACGCAGGAGGCCGAAAAGTGCGGCGCGGACGGTGTCCTCATCGTTGCCCCTTACTACAACAAGCCCACGCAGGCCGGGGTCTTTGCCCACTACGCCAAGCTGGCTGAATGCACCAAATTGCCGATCGTGACCTACAGCATTCCGGGCCGTTGCGGGATTGAGATCGCCGTCGACACGATGGTGAATCTGGCTGCCAAGTTTTCCAACATTGTTGCCATCAAGGAATCGGGCGGCTCGATCGAGCGGTTCAGCCAATTGCGACAGGCGTTGCCCGACAAGGTCTCGATCCTGAGCGGCGACGATTCGATGACCTTGCCCGCCCTGGCGGTGGGCGCCACTGGCGTCGTGAGCGTCGCCTCCAACGTCATTCCGAAGGAAGTCGGCGATCTCGTCCGCGCTTTCCTCTCCGGCAAGGCCGACGAAGCGGAAAAGATCCACCGCAAGCTCTACCCCATCTTCCGCGATCTCTTCATCGAATCGAACCCGGTGCCGACCAAGGTCGCCCTCGCGCGCAAGGGCTGGATGACGGAGGAGGTCCGCCTTCCCCTCGTTCCGCTGCAACCGCAGAGCCGTGCCAAGCTGGAAGGCACCCTCAAGAGCCTCGGCCTCTAAAACCATGAGCACGGATAAGACACGCATCGTCATCGTTGGATCGAGGGGCCGCATGGGCGAAGCCCTGCTGCGTCTCGCGGGACAGGACCCCAAGCTGGAACTCGTCGGGGGCATCAACAAAGGGGACAACGTCCTTGATGTCATCGATCGTTGCGATGCCTTGATCGAATTTGCGCATCACTCGTTGTCCGCCGATCTCGCCAAAACGGCAGCGGACCATGGCAAGGCGCTGGTGGTCGGCACGACCGGTCACACCGACGAGGAACGGAAAACCGTCCACGCGGAGGCCAAGCGCATTCCCATTGTCTTCGCGCCCAATTATTCGATTGGCGTGAATCTCCTTTTTTATCTGACGCAGATCGCGGCGGAAACACTCGGAGAAAACTACGACCAGGAAGTCGTCGAGATGCATCACCGGCTCAAGATCGATTCCCCGAGCGGCACCGCACGGCGTCTGGCGGAAATCCTGGCCAAGGCCGACGGCGGCACTTACGAGGAACTGACAAAGCACGGCCGCCATGGCGATGTCGGTGCGCGTCCCAAGCGCGAGATCGGCATGCATGCGCTGCGCGGTGGCGATGTTGTGGGCGACCATACCGTTCATTTCGCCAACATCGGCGAGCGGATCGAATTGACCCATCGAGCCTCCAGCCGCGACACCTTCGCCTCCGGCGCCCTCCGCGCCGCGCAGTGGGTCCGCACCCAAAAACCCGGCCTTTACACGATGCAAGACGTGCTTGGCTTCAAGCGCTAGCGTTGTCGCCCTGAGGTTGGCGAAGTGAAATCACCTCAACTCATTGTCTTCTCCGGTGCGGGACTTTCCGCGGAAAGCGGCCTCTCCACCTTCCGCGGCGCGAGCGGCCTCTGGGAAAATGTATCCCTCGACGTCGTCTGCAACTTCGCGACCTGGGAGCGGAACTTCGACGCCGTCCACGCTTTTTACGATGCGCGCCGGATCGCCGCCAGCGGCGTGCAACCCAACCTCGCCCATCGCACCATCGCCGAGTGGCAGAAAAGCTGGCCGGGACGCGTCCAGATCCTTACCCAGAATGTGGACCCGTTGCTTGAACGGGCCGGTTGCGAGAACGTCGTCCATCTCCACGGCGATGTGCTTTCCATGCATTGCGTCGCGTGTGATCTCGAATGGAAAATCGAGGCGGGAGCCTATGATCAATCGGGCTGTCCCACCTGTCGGAAAAAGAAAACGGTCAAACCCGCCGTCGTCTTCTTCGGACAAGCGGCACCCGCCTACGAAATCCTCCATGCAGTTATCCGCGGTCTGCGACCGGTCGATACGGTGGTTGTCGTGGGCACCTCCGGCACCGTCCTCCCGGCCGATCAGTTATTCGGCTCCTCACCGGCCTATTCGATCCTCGCCAATCTAGAGCCCGGAACCGACATGGATGAGTCCGCTTTCAGCGCCTGCCACTTTGGGCCCGCGACGCAAACACTCCCCTCCCTCACGGAATTGATCCAGGGGCGGATGAAGAGCATCTCCCAACAAACTAATAGGTAGTTTTCGCCCGCTGCAGAACCACGATATCGTTCTTGTTCCAGATGATCTTCCATTCGCGACTTTTGATCAGCTGGTTGATGTTGTCGGCGCGGTGCTTCGTTTTTTCCGGCTCGATGTCGGCATGCCGCCAGCCGCACTGGTCGTTTTGCAGGTCGCAGACGATATAGTCGATTTGCGCGGCATGAACATCGGAGGTACGGGAGACTGCCTCGACCATCTCCTTGAAATCGAACCGCTCCTGGCCCAGGTCGCCCATGACCATGTTGTCGCGGTTGGAAAGATAGGCGCTGTACCGGTGCGGAGAATAGACGCCCGCCTCTGCCGGAATCTTGGCGAAGACGTCGTGCAATTCCTTGCTGCTGACAGGATCGCTCATCGCGTCGAAACGCACGTAAAACTGCGCCATGTTGCAAAGGATCAGGACATTGACCAGCCCCGTGACCATGACCACCGTGATGCCCAGCCGCGTGGTGAGGTCCCAGCGGGAGACAAAGAATAGCAACCCCAGATATCCCGCCAGAAAGGCAAACTGAAAATAGTAGGCGTGAAAATAGAGGAAGAACTGGTGTTCGTTCATCAGGAAATAGATGGGAAAGGGTGCGAGGAGAATGACTGACCGCAGGTAGAAAAAAGCAAGCAGTAGCGGAAACCCCACGAACTCCGCCACGTAGAGCCAGCGAAAGGGATCCCGAAGCACATCAAAAACATTCAGGGGATTTCGCGCCAGCGCGCCGGCCAATTCCCATGGGGTGTGGATGTTCCACTTCGAGTAATTGTAGACGATCAGATTGGTCTGGCCAGGTTGACGCATGAAGGGCAGGACCACCGCGAGGGCCAGGAACAGCCACGCCAGGCCTCCGAACAGCGCAAATTTGCCATACCGCTTGCGCCAGGCGACACCGTCATCGACCAGCAGCCACGTCGCCCCCAGGGCCACGTAAATCAAGGCCGCCTGTTCGGTGCAGCAGACCGCAAAGAGGAAGCTGATCCAAAAGGCGGTCACCCGGTTCTGGCGGTAAAATAGATACGACCAGAAGACTGCGGCCAACACCCAGGTCTCCGGATGGACCGGTGCCATGCCCATGTGCAGGAGCATTGGACTCGTTACCGCAGCCACGGCAACCGCGAAAGCTGCCTGGGGTCGCTTTAAGACTTCCAAGGCCACGAGATAGATCGGAACGACCGTGCTATAGATGCCGATGATCTGAAGAACAAAGAGCGTATCTGTGAACGGAAAAATGGCGTAGATCGGCGCGATCAGCACGATCACCAGCATGGTGTGCAGACCGAGCAGATTGGGCCCGTCGTACGCAGTGTCGCGAAACCAGTTCCCGTGAAGCGTGTTGATGATCGCGCTTTGGATTGCAGCAGTATCGCAGGCGACGGTCAGAAAGCTGCGGTCGATACTCAGGGCCAGGGTCATGACTAGGACAGCGGCCGGAATGGCCAGTGAGATGATGGCCACGAAATAAAATTGCTCCTCGCTCAAGCGGGTCAAGAGTCGGTCCCACTTTTCAAGCAATTTCATGACTGAAAGCATCCAAGCGGGAAACGGGATGGCTGGCAAGCCACCCCGGGTGAATGATGGCCAAAAACACATTGCCTAGACCAAGCATATTTGTATTGTCTATCGATACAGTAAACAAACCTCCTCTCCTCTCTCCATATGCCCATCTATAACAGTGTTCTTGAAACCATTGGCCGCACTCCGCTTATCAAATTGAACCGCGTCACCGCGGGCCTCGACGCCACCATCGCCTTGAAGGCGGAGTTCTTCAACCCGCTCGGTAGTGTCAAAGACCGTATCGGACTGGCCATGATTGAGGCGGGCGAAAAAGCGGGCAAGATCACCAAGGACACCGTCATCGTCGAGCCAACCTCCGGCAATACCGGCATCGCGTTGGCCTTCGTGGCCGCAGCCAAGGGATATAAATTGATTTTGACCATGCCGGAAAGCATGTCGCTCGAGCGGCGGACTCTCCTCGCCCTCCTCGGCGCGAAACTCGTGCTCACGCCGGCGGCGGAAGGCATGAAGGGCGCCATCGCCAAGGCCAAGGCGATCCTTGAGGAAACGCCGAATGCGTTCATCCCCCAGCAATTCGAAAATCCGGCCAATCCAGAAGTCCATCGCAAGACCACGGCGGAGGAACTTTGGGCTGATACCGACGGCAAGATCGACATTCTCGTTGCCGCCGTCGGCACCGGCGGCACCATCACCGGTGTCTCCGAGGTAATCAAGGAACGCAAGCCAGCCTTCAAGGCCATTGCGGTCGAGCCCAAGGATTCCCCGGTCATTACCCAGACCATGAAGGGCGAACCGCTCAAGCCGGGCCCGCACAAGATCCAGGGCACCGGCGCCGGGTTTGTTCCGGGCAATCTGCACCTCAAGATTGTCGATGAAGTCATTACTGTCACCAACGACGAGGCACTCGTCATGGCCCGCCGCCTGGCCAAGGAAGAAGGCCTGCTCGTCGGCATCTCCACCGGCGCCAATGTCCATGCCGCCATTGAGGTCGCCAAACGGGCCGAAAACAAGGGCAAGTTGATCGTGACAATCGGCTGCAGCACCGGCGAACGCTATCTCTCCACGGCCTTGGCCGAGGAAGCGCGCAAGGAAGTCGGCGCGTAATCGCGCGTTGGTTGTCGTGTAGCGGCGCGTGTCCAGCGCGTCGCTCTTTTGGACACGGAAGACATCCGCTGAAGGAAAATAGCGGAGTGGCGGCGTGGGCCCCTCCTCGTATCCACTCCACTTTGGCTGTTTACTTGCCCTTGGGAAGCGCCTAAATTGTCTTCGATCAAAACCACGCATGTAATTTGCTGGAATGAAAATCGAGCCAGAACATGAGATGCCCTTCCTTCTCTCTTCCCTCGAAGGCCCTGCTATCCGGTAGGAGGGTTTCGTGAGCGATTCGCCCACCAAGTCCCAGTCGCTGCCCCGCCGCCCGATCTTCCTGCGTCAACCCGCGACGGAGAGCACCGGGTCCTCACAGCAACTCGCGGCCAAGTCCGCCACCGCTGCGCTCCGGACCGCGATTCCCGCCCCTTCACCCAGTGCGGCTGTGACCACGACCGCATCGGCCGGCGACACCCAGGCCGAGCTCACGAAGCTGAAGGCCAAGGTCGAAAATTATCGCCACAGCCTCCAGCAGTGGACCCAGGCGGAAGTCGAATGGAACAGCCAGCGGCGCCTGTTCGAGATGATGACGTCGAATGTCTCTGATCTCATCGTGCTGACGAACCGGGAAGGCAACCGGCTCTGGAGCAATCCCGCCTATGGCCGCGTCATGGGTTTTGAAACGTCGGAACTCGCGGGTACCTATGCCCTCACGGAGGTCCATCCCGACGACCAGACCCGTGCCGACGAGATGCTTGAGCAGGCGGTTGCCAATGGCGAATCGAAAAAAGCGGAATATCGCGTCCAACAAAAAGGCGGCACTTGGGTGACCCTCGATACCACGACGTATCCGGTCATCAATGCCGCCGGAAAAGTCGAATCGGTCCTGCTGATCAGCAGCGATATCACGGAAAACAAGCGGCTCACGGACGAGTTGTCGATGTCCTCCAACGAGGCCACGGCTTCGAAAATGATCGAAGCGATGGCCCACGACTTCGACCAAATTCTCACCAATGTCGTCGGCAACCTGACCATCGCGAAAAACCTGAACGGGCCTCACAACGCCATCGCCATCCGCCTCAATGAAATCGAGCGCTCGCTCCAGCGCGCGCGCGACCTCATCGAGCAAATGTTTTCGATGTCCCCGGGCCAGGCCAAGCCCAAAGTCCGCATTACACTGGAACAGGCTCTGGAGGAGCCGGTCGCCTCCGTCCTGCGCGGAACCATGGTGCGGGCGGAATACCTTTTCCCGCGCAATCTGCCCGAACTGGAGATCGACACGGAAGCTTTCGGCCATACCGTCCGCAACATCGTGACCAATTCCGTCCAGGCGATGGACAAGGGCGTGATCCGGTTCACGGCGGAATTGCTCTCGCCGGAACAAATCTCCAACCGCCCGGAACTTCCCCTGAGGTCCGGCGAGTACATTTGCCTCCGCATCCAGGACCAGGGCCATGGCATCGCGGAAAAGGCGCTGTCCCGTATCTTCGAGCCCTACTTCACCACGCGGAAGGGTTCGCAAGGTCTTGGTCTCAGCCGCGCCCTCTCCTCCATTCAGCGCATGGGGGGCACGATCTTGGTCGATTCCACGCCCGGCGTCGGCACCATCGTTTCGATCTTCATTCCCACCGCCACCAGTCCAGCCGCCCCGGCTGATTCCGGGGCGGCCGCCCTGCCGACACCCACCGGTGCGGTCGCCATGCGTACCGGCGCTGTCGCGATGCGAACGGGATCAGTCTCCCTGCGCAACACCGTTTCCCTTCCCAAGGTAGGCGGACAGAAAAGACGTATCCTGCTGATGGACGACGAACAGATGATTCTCGACATCGTCAGCCGGATGCTCGGCCATCTCGGTTACGATGTCACCACCTGCACGGATGGCTCCCAGGCCATCGCCGCCTTTTCTAAGGCGAAAGCTCACTCGGAAAATTTCGATGTGGTTATGATGGACCTTGTCATTCCCAACGGAGTCGGCGGCGAGGATGCGGTCAAGACGATCAAGAAGATCGACCCCTCGGCCAAGGTGATCGCGAGCAGCGGCCATCTCGATCATCCGGTCATGACCGACCACAATAAATTTGGTTTCAATGCTGTCCTCGAAAAGCCCTACAAGCTGGAAAAGCTCCAACAGGTCATCGAGGCAGTCATCAACGCACCTGCATAAGGAGTCGCCATGAAACGAATCCTGTTGATGGACGATGAACAGGTGGTTCTGGAGTTCCTCGGCAAAATGCTGGAGCACCTCGGGTACGATGTCGTTTCGTGTCAGGAAGGCGGCCAGGCCATTGCTGCCTATATACAGGCCAAGGCTGAAGGAAATCCCTTCAATGCCGTCGTCATGGATCTCGTCATCTGCAACGGCATGGGCGGGGAGGAAGCTGTTCGTGAACTCAAAAAACTCGATTCCAAGGCCCGGGTTATCGCCACCAGCGGCCACCTCGACCATCCCGTGATGCTCGATCATGCCCGATTCGGTTTCAACGCCGCCATCACCAAGCCGTACAAAATGGACAAGCTCAAGGAAACCATTGAGGGCGTCCTCACCGCTCCTGCCTGAAAAAAATCCGTCACCAGGGGTTCCCCTTTCACATGAGCACCTCGCGCCACCCCGTCCTCTACTTCGGCGACTCCATCACCGCTGGCTCTGATCTCCATCCCGACCATAAGTCGCTCCTCTGGACCACACTGGTCGAACAGGACTCCGGCGGAAAATTCCAAGCCATCAATGAGGGGCTGGGCGGACGTCCCACCGACTCGCTGACCGATTTCAAGGCCGTCCTGCAAAAATACGGCAATGGCTATGATCTCATGGTCATCGCCCTGGGTGGGAACGATGCCCGCGATATCTCGGGCAACTGCGTCCCCAATGCGCTCAAGAATATCCGCGAGATGGTGGCATTGACCCGCGCAGCGCACCCGGGCATCCCGATCCTGCTCGTCGGGCCAACCAACATCCGCAAGGACGCGCTCGGCCCCACCAAACCGATTGCGAATGAGCGCGACCAGAATTTACGAGACCTCAATGCCGCCTACGCCAGGCTCGCCCCGGAACTTTCCTGCCACTTCGTTTCCCTCTACGGCGTCATCCCCGACGCCAGCCTCGAGGTTGACGGCGTTCATCCCGACGGCGAAGGGAATAAACCGATTGCCGCGAAGATGCTCGAGACACTGACAAAAATTCTCGGGTAAAACGGTCGGTTATCTTGAACATGCCGAACGATGGCAAGGGCTATTCCCCGCGCATCGCGTCCGGCTCAATCCCGCTTTTCCGGCACCATTCGGCATAGGCGGCGGGCGCGATTTCCGAGGGCTTGATCTCGCTGCGGCCACCCCAGAAAACGTTCGTGTAACTAAACGGCATCTCAATCTGGCCTAAGTGATTGTCAATAGCCGCCTTGTGCGCGCGAACCAGGTCTCGATCAGTACCGTGAGCAACCGCCATGATATTCACGTCCTTGAATTCCGGGCCGCCCTCACGCCAGTAACAATGGGTGAGAATGTGATGCCGCCCGATCTCCCGGCCTGCCTCGATCTCGCGCCCCGCCGGCACCGCCCAATGAAAGAGCGCGTTGAACCGCGTCACCCGCTCGCCCGTTGCGGTCGGCTTGACGTGCTCAAGGAATGTCGAGAAACGCCCGATCACCTTGCGCTCGTCCAGGCTCTCCGCGACCTCGATAAAGATGGGCAGGGGTAACCCGGCCTCCTTCGACCGCGCCTCCCAAAGATTCTCTCCCAGTTCCTCGGGCGCAAAGTCCCGCTTCAGCGCCATCAATACACGCCAGTCCAGTTCACTCAGCTTCACTTCGCGAACGGTATGCATTTCCGCCGAGGTGTCTGCTTTCGCGCCTGGCTCCATCGACTTGCGGCGCGTATGGCCGACGCCCAGTGCAAAAATACCTTTGGCCGGCATCAACCGGTAGTGCTTCGCGCCGACCTTGTCGCGCAAGTAGTCGGCATGCTTCTTCATCGAGAAACCGTGCGGCACCTTCAAGGTCGTCCAGAGCTTGTACTGCGAGCCTGCCGTGGCCGCATCGGTCGAGCGGAGCACTACATGCCCCGAAAAGGGATCCTGCTGGAACATGAAGTCGAACGCGGCATCGAGTTTGTCCCCATCGACCTCCCAAGCCACCAGCGCTCCCGGAGCCAGGTCTGTCGCCATCAACGTCTGCCGTACGCGCCGGACGGTTCCCGCCCGCAACATCGCGCCAATGCGTTCAATCACCGTTTCGACGGGCAATCCGCATCCCTTGGCAATTTCCGCCATCGGATTGCGCACAAACCCGGCAATTCGGTCCTCCGAGACCGCCAGAATACGGGCATTAATCTCGTCAGTATGGCTGATGGCGGCGGAAATGGACATTCCTGAGACGCTAGCGATTCTTACGACACCACGCAACGACCAGCTTTTCAGTGAAACGCTCAAGCCGCTTCTGGCCCAAGCTTCTTTCCTATGCTACAAGTAACCATGGGCAAACACGCGCATTCGCACACGCACGCCATCGACGCCACCGCCTGGTTGCGGAAGAACGGCTTGCGTGCAACCCACGGACGAATCGCTATTGTCAAATTGCTCGACGCCAGTTCAGTGCCCCTCACGCTGGCTGACATCCACGAAAAAGTGCGCGCGAAAGGCTGCGACTTCGCGACCGTTTTCCGCTTCATTTCGATCCTTGAGGAAAAGGAACTGGTCCAGCGCGTTGCCTGGATTGACGGCACCACCCGGCATGAAATCCGAGACAGGGACGGCCATCACCATCATCACTATCTCATCTGTCGCACCTGCCACAAAGTGGAGCCCATCGACGAGTGCGTCGTCGAGCGCTTCGAAAGCCAGATTGCGAAGGAACGCGGGTATTCCGGTCTGAGCCACTCGCTCCAGCTCTCCGGCGTCTGCCCGGCATGCCAAAAACCGGCGACCAAAATGAAAAAAACGCGGTAAAAGAATTGCCGAAATCATTCGCGGCTAACCCCTCGACAACCTCGCGCCGAACGACAATAGTAAGACTTATGCGATGGGTCATGTTGTGCGTCACGGGTGCGGTCTTGCTCGCAGGCGGACAGGTCGCGCAGGCAGCACGTTCGACACCAAAAGAACCTGAGGTCAACCTCACCGGTCCTCTATTCAAAATCGCCGGAGTTCAGTTCACCATTCCCGTCAAATGGCTGCCGCTGCCAACAATGAACATAGCACGGGTCGGCCAATGGCAGATCCCCTCCCTGCACGGAGAAAGTGAAAGTGGCGAGGCCGTGGTCTTTTACTTCGGCCCCAAAAACGGCGTGAGTCCCAAGGACAACCTCGACGCGTGGATGGGTACCGTGGTCAATGCCGACGGTCATCCCGCGACAGCGGAGGTCAAGACCCGCGAGGCCAGCGGCTTCAAGATTTCGCAGATCGTCGTTTTCGGCACCTACAATCAGACACTTCCCTATCCGGGACTGCCACCGCGTCCCCACCCTAATTACGGCTTATTCGGGACGGTGGTCGAGACGCCGCATGGCAATCTCTTCTTTAGATTCACCGGCCCGGCGACCCTGGTCACCGCCGACCTGCCGCTGTTCAATAAGATCATCGACAGCATCAAGCCCGTGGCTCAATAACCCCATGCCGCCCGCAGGTCCCACGCTTCATCCGGAACCGCCGCAGGTCTCCCTCTCGATCTTCAGTCATGGACTCGACCTTGATGCCACCTTGACCAGTGGCCAGGCTTTTTCGTGGAAACGCACCACGGACGGAAAGTGGCGAGGCTGGATCGACCGCCATCCTTGCCTCGCGTGGTCCCAAGGCGATGCCCTCCGCGTCGTCGGTCCAGAGTTAAATCGCGCTGCTGTCTCCCGCTACTTCGGGCTCGATCTTCCAGTCCCGGAAATCTTTGCCACCTTCCCCAGCGATCCACATCTCGATGCCGCCCGTGCATTCGCTCCCGGTTTGCGGATCCTCCGTCAGGAACCGTGGGAAACGCTCTGCAATTTCATCTGCTCGTCCCTCAAGCAGATCGTGCAGATCGAGCAGATCAACCATGAATTGCGCCGTGTGTTCGGCGACGAGATTGGCGAGGGCCTCCACCTCTTTCCAGAGCCCTCGCGTCTGGCGCTGGCCACTGAGGCGAAATTGCGCGCCTGCAAGCTCGGCTTCCGGGCCCGGCATCTCTTCGTCGCCGCGCGACAAATCGCTTCCAGCGAAATCTCCCTTGAGCGAGTCACAACTCTTCCTACTGCAGAAGCACGCGAGGAACTCATGCGAATCCAAGGCGTGGGCGAAAAAGTTGCAAATTGCATTCTCCTGTTTGCCTATGGCCGGATGGACGTCTTTCCCGTCGATGTCTGGGTCGAGCGCGTTCTGCGCCAGCTCTATTTTCATGGCAACCCCCGCGTCAAGCATGAGCGGCTATGCGAATTTGCCCATTCCCATTTCGGCCCCCATCGCGGCTATGCCCAGCAATTTCTTTTCCACTGGATTCGCAAGGATCCCAAGGCTTTGCCGCCGGAAAAGCCAGCTCCCGTCCGCACACGACATAAGGGCGCCATTCCGGCAAAACCGGAACCTTCCAAGAATTAACGGGTCAGCGCGGGTTCTTCTTCCCGACGCGCTGCCTGCTTCGATGCTGGCCGAGCCACGGTTCCCGCATAGATCGGTCCGAACCACGTGTCGACGAGGCACAAGCCAAAGACAGCTCCGAACGGAATCGTGTAGTAAAATGCCGTGGTAACCGCATTGACGCCGACGATGAACGCGGACGCGATCAAGTAGTCGGGGCATCCCTTGCAAAAGAGACGCCAGTTTTCGGGATAATTCAGCGCGCAATCCAGGACCGAGGCCCCGTCCAGCCAGCGGCAGCAGGCCACCCCGCAAAACGGAATGACAAAAAGCATGATCGGCGGAACGAACATCGACAACAATGACGCCGGTAGTCCCAGTACGTAGACGAACAGGCCGTAGCAGGTGCCCATCCAGATGGCGGCGGGCAGCAGAAGTGTCGTCACCGCCAGCGTGAGCTTGACTGCACCTTCCTTCGCGAAAATACCGAGACGGTTCCACTCCCAATCGGGCAACTGTCGGCCTACCCCAGTCCGGGCCCGGCGCAGGACCTCATAAGTAAAACCGAGCGGAAACCAAAAGGTGAGGACGTTAAAACCGAGAATCCACGGAAAGACCCTCGTGACCCAAGCTGGCCCCTGTCCGGACAAATAGGACGGCATCAGTGCGATCAGGAAAGGATTGATCAGAAGGAAGCCACCCAGCAGAACTTTTGCCACCCAATGCCGATCCGACAGGACCTGACAAAAACCGTTTTTTTGATCGCTAAAGCGGGTCGTCTCGCAATGTGGATTCATTGTTTATGTTGGCGAAGGAAATTCGCGTATGAGAGGGGCTGGCGTCAAGGCAAAGATATGTCAGTTCAATGACTTTCCGTGGGGGTCTTCGGATTCTCCTTGCTATTTTGCCCAATATTTTGCTTGCATTACGCTCTTGCTGATTAACTTATGCGTTTTTTTACATTTATTTGTTCAAGAATATCAAAATCAGCCGTGCTTGTTCTCTGGTTGAGCGTGATCGCGACAGGTCTTTTGCTTGCCCAGACCTCGACGAATACCGATTCACTGAATCTCGGTCCCACCAACCTTAGCCTCACCAATGGCGCACCAGTTTCAACCGATAATTCCCTGCATGTCACCCCACCTCCTTCGGGCACTGCCAATACGACGCCGATCAAGCTTCCCTCAACTCCGACGCCGAATCCGCTGAGCACGACAGCTTCTAGTGAAGCGATTCACGCTGACTTAAGCCATGATCTCCAAGTTGTGCCCTATAGAACTCCCGATTGGAATATTCTCGCGGCGATGCTGTCCCTTATTTCAATCGGCGGCTTCCTTCTCTACCAAAGCGGTTTGACCCGGGCCAAAAACGTTGGCCATTCCGCGACTTTGCTCTTGGTCGGCGTAGTCTTTTGCCTGATCGGCTATTGGATGGGCGGATTCGCCGTGCAAACCGGCGGTGTCGGTGATGAACACGCTGCGTTGTCCCAAGTAGTTCCCACTGAAAGCCGAAATGATCTCGATCACGAATTAGGTTTCATGGCGGGAGGTCATCACTGGGGCCTTATGGGTAGTTCGGGCTTTTTCCTGACAAGCAATACCAACGCTTCAGCGGACAGCATGGCCGCGCTCTTTCTTGTTCAGTCAGTGATGTTGGTCATCGCAGTGTCGGCGGCCTTGGGAGCCTCGCTCGAGCGGGCCCGCCTGCTCGCCATGGCAGTGTTCGCTTTCCTGATTGGAGCTGTCATCTATCCGCTATTTGCCAACTGGGTCTGGGGTGGCGGCTGGCTGGCCCAGCTTGGCCGCGAATATGGCCTGGGCCATGGCTTTGTCGACATGGCCGGAGCAGGTGTCGTGCACGAGACTGCCGGAACTCTTGCCCTTGTCATCGCCCTCGTGCTGGGTGCCCGTACGGGTCGCTTTGGCAAAAACCCAAAGGCCATCCCCGGACATAACATGCCTTTCGTTTTGCTCGGCACCGTTCTCCTTCTTATTTCCTGGACCACCACCAACGCATTCTCCAGCGATGTTTGCCCTCCGCAGTTCAACTCGGGATGCCGAGCAGCGATGAATACCCTCCTTGCCGCGGCAGGGGGTCTGTTAACCTCCTTTTTTCTCGCTGGCTGGCAAAAGCGGCGACCAGATCCGGCTTTGCTCTGCCGTGGGTTATTGGGCGGGGCCATCTCCAGCGCAGGCTGCAGCCCGGTAATCGATCCGTGGGCGGCCGTCGTCATTGGTGGACTTGCGAGCCTGCTTGTTCAGGGTGCGTTGACCTTTTTCGAAAAACGCCGCCTCGACGATCCTGTCGGTGCCGTAGCGACTCATGGAGTTGGTGGCATCTGGGGCGTACTCGCCACAGGACTTTTCGCCAACGGGACGACTTATCAGGGCTACAACGGCACCGCCGGTGCCGTCTGCGGCTTACTCTATGGCGGCGGCTTGCACCAACTCGCCGCGCAAGTCCTCGGCGCGGTCACCGGATTCACCGTGGTCTTCGTGCTTGGCTACGCCCTTCTCCTTTTGGTCCAGAAAATCCTCGGCATTCGCGTCCCCCTGACGGAGGAGACCGAAGGCCTCGACTGGTCCCAGACCGGCGCACTCGGTTATCAAGGCGAAGTGGAATCGGATTCAAAAAGCTGATCCCATCTTTCGAATAATTCCGCTAATTTGGAAAAACTTGGTAATTCCATCTAAATTTCATCCAAATTGGGTCCGGTTCCCATGATTGACCTCTCCAGCACTTTTCCTATGCTGGAGGGCACTCATTCATGACCCCGGCCCCTAAAAATACCATCGCGATTTCGCTGGAGACCTTCCGCGAGCAGGCGACTGATCCCCTGCTCAAAAGCGCCCAGGAGACCCTGCAGAAATCGCAGCAGTTCCTCCTTAACTCACAAAAAGCCGAGGGATATTGGATCGGCGAGCTCTTTGTTGATACGACCCTGGTCTCCGACATCGTCGCCTACATGCATTGGTCGGGCGAGGTCGATTTCAACAAGCAGTCGCGTTGCGTGAAGCACCTGCTCGACCGCCAGCAGTCGGACGGCGGCTGGAACACCTATTACAAGGGCCCGAGCGAACTCAACGCCACGGTGAAGGCCTACTTCGCCCTCAAGCTGGCCGGCTTTTCTCCCGACGATCCGCGCATGCTTCGCGCGCATGCGACCATCGTGCGTCTTGGCGGTATTCCGAAGGCCAACACCTACACCAAGCTCGGCCTGGCCACGTTCGGCCAGTATCCGTGGAAGCATCTTCCGATCATTCCCTCGGAAATCATCCTTCTGCCGACCTGGCTCTATTTCAACATCTACGAGATGTCGTCGTGGAGCCGCGCGATGGTGGTGCCGCTCTCGATCATCAACCACTTCAAGCCGGTGCGCCATCTGCCGCCGGAAAAACAGCTCCACGAACTCTTCCCCTACGGCACCGAGCACCTCAATCTCGGCATGCCCTTCGATAAAAAGTTTTTCACCTGGAAAAATTTCTTCCTCGCGTGGAACAGCGTCCTCAAGTTCCTCGACACCCTGCCCTACAAGCCCTTTCGCGCCAGTGCGCTGAAGAAAGCGGAAGCATGGATACTCGAACGAATCGACGATGGCTCCGACGGCCTTGGCGCCATCTTCCCCAGCATGCTCTACGCGCTCATGGCACTCAAGACCCTCGGCTATGGCGACGAGCATCCTCTGGTGCGCAAGACGACCAAAGACTTTCTCGGCCTGGAAATGGATGATGCGGAGCACGATGATTTCCGCGTCATGCCGTGCCTCTCGCCGATCTGGGACTCGGCCATCACCGCCTTCGCGCTGGTGGAATCGGGCATCCCGGCGGATCACCCAGCGATTCAAAAATCAGGTGAGTGGATCATTTCCAAGGAGGTCAAAGATTTTCGCGGCGACTGGAGGCACAAGAACCCGACGCCGATCACCAGCGGCTGGGCCTTCGAGTTCAACAATAAGTACTATCCCGACGTTGACGACACGTTCAAGGTCCTGCTCGCACTGGGTGTGATCAAGATGCCCGATGAGGCGGTCAAGAAGGAAGTCATGGCCCGTGCGCTGGCATGGACCATCAGCTTCCAGTGCAAGAACGGCGGGTTCGCCGCCTTCGACAAGGACGTCACCAAGCAGTGGTTGCAGGACGTTCCCTTCGCTGACCATAACGCCATTCTCGATCCGCCCTGCAGCGACATCACTTCGCGGGCGCTGGAAGTCTTCGGGCGAATGGGACTCAGCATCAAGGAGCCTTTCATCCAGAAGGCGATCAAATTTGTTCGCGACACCCAGCTTCTCGACGGCTCTTGGGAAGGCCGCTGGGGCGTGAATTATATTTACGGGACCTGGCTCGTGCTGCGCGGCCTGCGCGCCATCGGCGAGGACATGAACCAGGACTGGATCCTGCGCGGCCTCAACTGGCTCGAGTCCTGTCAAAATGCCGACGGCGGCTGGGGCGAGACGTGCGGGACCTATGACAATCCCCAACTCAAGGGCCAGGGCGAAAGCACGCCCTCCCAGACAGCTTGGGCGCTCATGGGCATCATTGCCGCGACCGACCATCTGCGGCCCAGCATCCTGCGCGGCGTCGAGCATCTCATCCAGACCCAGAACGCCGATGGCTCGTGGACCGAGGACCACGTCACCGGCACCGGTTTCCCGAAGGTTTTCTACCTCAAATACGACATGTACCGGAACAATTGGCCGCTATTGGCGCTGTCTGACTTTCAGCGATTGGCGGCCCGGGAACGTCGATGATCTGCTACGCCTTTCCACTTGCCCATGAGGCAACCGATCTCCTGAAGGACTGCACGCAAAAAGAGCAATTTTCCATCGGTAAGCTCCGCTGCACTCTGGCCAATTTTCGGGGCCGGCCGATTCTCGTCGCGCTGGTCGGCATGGGACAGGCGCGGGCGGCGGAAAATGCCGCTGCCATCTTCCAGTATTTCCGGCCCAAGGCTTTGGTGCTGGCAGGCTATGGCGGCGCGCTGGTTCCGCAAATGCACGTGGGGCAGGTGACGCTTTCCAACAACTTCACGTCCGAGGAGGTGCAGCCATTTTTACGCATCCTTTCCGGCTTCGATTTCGCGGGCTTCTGCACCAGCGATGAAATTGTCGGAACGCCTGAAAGACGCGAGCAATACGCCGCCGCGACCCAGAGCCAGGTGATCGAAATGGAGACCGCCGCCGTGGCCGATGTCGTCATTCCTCGCCAGATTCCATTCCTGGCCATTCGCGTGATCAGCGACGAGTTCCAACAGGTGCTGCCCCTCGGCGCTCTTGCTGCCGGTTTCGACCCCGACAAGGGACACGCTACGCCGTTCCGGTTACTCGCTTACCTCGCGCTCCATCCCGGCGACTTCGGCCCCTTCAAGCAATTCGTTTCCGGCCTCGGCCTCGCCCGCAAGAGCCTCACGACCTTTCTGCAACAACTCAACGATGAGTTGCCCGCGCATTGGTAGGCCGACCATCATCGGTGGCAGCCGTTTAGATCAGTCCCCGACAAAGCATGTCCGGTCCGACCCGCGTGTAGTTCACCTCGCGCAATAGAATCGATCCGGACAATTTTCCCAACGCCCGAGGCATGGTTCCCATCACCGCCGGGGCGATAAAGAATGCGACCTCGTTCACCAAGCCCGCCCGGAATGCCTCCGTCAACATCTTCCCGCCGCCTTCGATCAAGAGATGCGACATTCCCATCACGCCAAGCACCGGGATGATTTCTTTCAAGGGTTGATTCCGGAAAACCAAGGTCCGGTCCCGATGCTGATCGGAAAAAAGATGCAACCGGCGGGGTAGATTTCCAGAGCGAGTGACGACAACCCGCCATGGTTGGACCTTGCCCTTCCGTCCCGGCAACCGCACGGTCAGCCGGGGATTGTCCTGTCGCGCCGTCTCCGCGCCAATCATGATGGCGTCCGATTCCCAGCGCAATTCGTGGGCAACCTTGCGCGCGGTCTCCGAGGTCAGCCAGCGATCGTCTCCGGAAGGCGTCACAATGCGTCCGTCCAACGACAAGGCGATCTTGGCCACTATCCAGGGACGCCGATGCACAATCCACCAGTTAAAATCGCGATTAAGCGCCGCCGCTTCTTCCGCCAGCAACCCTGAGGAAACAGCAACTCCGGCAACTCGCAGTAATTCTCCCGCCGCCCCGGCGTGAGCGGGATTCGGATCCGTCGCGGCGAAAACGACACGCGCAATCTTTTTCCGCAAAATGAGACCCGTGCAAGGCGGCGTGCGACCATGGGTCGAGCAAGGTTCCAGCGTCACGTAGAGCGTTGCACCTTCCACAGTGTGACCCCGTTTCTCGGCATCGGCCACGGCATTGACCTCCGCGTGCGGACCGCCTGCTCGCCGGTGATACCCTTCCCCGATGATTTTTCCTTTGCGGACCAGCACTGCGCCCACCTGCGGATTAGGCAACGTCAAGCCCGCGCCCAATTGCGCCAGCTCCAAGGCCCGGCGAAGAAAACGCCGGTCAGTTGTCAAAGAAGTTGTCGACAAATTCCCTCGCTTCGAACCGTTTGAGGTCTTCCGATTTTTCGCCCCGTCCCAGATAATAAGTCGGCAGCCCCAGCTCTGCACGCACCGCAGCCACCATTCCGCCACGAGCTGAACCATCCAGCTTGGTGACGATGAGTCCGGTCAACCCGATGGCTTCGTGAAATTCCTTCGTCTGCTGCAAAACTCCACTGCCGGTCGTGCCATCGGCGACGAGCCACGTGTGGTGCGGCACGGTTTCCTCTTTTTTCTGGAGGCTCCGCTTGATCTTGCCGAGTTCGAGCAGCAGGTTGCGTTTATTCGCCTGGCGTCCGGCAGTATCGATGATGAGTAAATCGGTTTTCGCTTCCTGCGCGGCGAAAAGCGACCGCACCGCCACACTGGCCGGATCGGTTCCCGGCGGCGCACTCGTCACCGGAATCTCCAACCGCGCGCCCCAAGCCTCCAGTTGTTCTGCCGCCGCAGCGCGAAAAGTATCCGCCGCACCCAGCTGTACCGCGCGTCCTTCTTTCTTGGCCCGCGCGGCCAGCTTCGCTGCCGTCGTGGTTTTGCCGCTGCCGTTCACGCCCACAAGCAGGATCACTTCCGGCTTGTGCTTGATCGGCAGGGGCGGTGGAATCCGCACCAGCTTCTCCATTTTCTCGCGCAGGTAGGGCGCCGCCTTCTCCGGCGTGCGGGAAAGTCCTTTGTCCTTGATCTCGTCGACCCACTCGGTGGCCAGCTTGACGCCGAGATCGGCCTCGATGAGGAGCGCCTCCCAGTCGATCTCTTCATCCGCGCTGCCGCGAAAACGATCAACCAGCTGGTTCCAGAAACTCATGAGCGAAACCGGTCAGGCCTAGGCAGGCGGGGTCTGCTGGATCAAAATCACACGCAGGGGAAAATGGAGCTTCATCTCACCATCGAGCAGGATCTCGACATGATGCGCACCCTCTTCCTTGAATTGCAGTCCGCCAAAGATATTCACGTTGGTGGTGTGGCTGTTTTCATTTTCGAGATGGAACTGGGTCGTCGCCGAGGCCAGGACCGTTTCTTCGTCGGGACCGATCAGTCGCGTTTCCTGTTCGAATTGGCCGATGCCGGACGACCAGCGCGTCCAGACGCACATTTTAAGGACCTGGATGGGCAGGCTCGGCGCGCCGATAAAATTTACGATGCCGACGATGGTATGCGCGCCACTCGCCTCGACGCGGACATCCTCGCAGGCGAAGGAAGCCTGGAGATCGGGGATCATGCGGTCCAAAGGTGACATAGTTACTTTTTACCACGCGGATCAAGGGTGTCACGCAAACCATCACCAAGAAAATTCAGGGCCAGCAGGGTCACGGTCATCATTCCCCCGGGAAAAAGCAGTAACCACCAATAGAGCTGGATGGGATTGATGGCCGCCGCGCCATCCGCAATGAGGGTACCCCAACTCGCCTGCGGCGGCTGCACGCCGAGACCGAGGAAGCTGAGAAACGCTTCATCGATCATGATCGCCGGGATGGTGAGCGTCAGATAGACGAGAATGATACCGCTGAGATTGGGCAGGAGATGCCGGAAGAGCAGACGCGCATGCGATTGTCCCAATGCCGCGGAGGCCTGGATGAAGGCCTGTTCTTTCAGGACGAGGGTCTGACCTCGGATGATTCGCGCCATGGTCAGCCATTCGGTCAATCCAATGAAAACGACCAAGAGGACGAGACGAGGCGGTATGGAACCAAGCCAGAGATGTTGCAGGACGGTGGTCACCGGCTTTTCCAGCGTGGCCACCAGGATGATGACAAGGATCAGGCTGGGCAACGAGTAGAGAATCTCCACCAGACGCATCATGAGGCTGTCGACGCGCCCACCCGCGTAGCCGCTGATCATGCCGTAGGAGACCCCCACGGTGAGGCTGACGAAGGTGCCGAGTGCCGCGACGAGCAGCGACATCCGCGCGCCGTAGAGCGTGCGCGTGAGAAGATCGCGGCCGTTGAGATCGGTGCCGAACCAGTGCGCGAAAGAAGGCGGCTGCAGGGACGTGTCGGAAATCGCCGCATAGTTGTAGCGGGTCAGGTGCGGTCCGAAAATAGCCAGAAGGACGACGAAAACAACGAAGCAAGCACAAAAGGCCAACCATCGGCTTTGCCGCAACGCTCGCAGCACAAGATGAAACGTCTTCATTCGATCTTGACCCTCCGGTCGAGCAACGAGATGAGGACGTCCGAGACCAAATTCATGAAAAGCAGGAAAGCGCTAAAGACCAGGACAACGCCGGCGGACATCATCGGGTCGCGATTTAGCACGCTATTGATGAAGAACCTGCCGATGCCGGGAATATCGAACAGAGTCTCGATCACCAGCGAACCGGTGAGAATACCCGCCAAAGCCGGACCGCTGTAACTGATCAGCGGGAGAATGGCGATCTTGAGCGCGTGACGGTAGAGCACCTCATCCTCCGGCAAGCCCTTGGCCCGCGCCGTGCGGATGAAATCGAGATTGAGAACGTCGAGCAAACTTCCGCGCGTCAAACGGGCAATGGCGGCGGCGAACGGGATGGCGAGACAAAAGACGGGAAGAATGATCTGGTCTGGCGATCCCCATCCCGCCACTGGCAGCCAATGGAGCTTCACACCGAAGAGCATCACCAGCAGCGGAGCGAGCACAAAGCTGGGCACGGAAAGGCCCAACAAAGCGGCGAGCATGGCCAGTCGATCGGCCTTCTGGTCCTGACGAACGGCGGCATACGCGCCCAGGGGAATGCCGATCAATAGCGCCAGTAGATAAGCAAGCCCCCCAAGCAAGACCGAGACCGGCAACGCCTGCGCGAGGATGTCGTTGACCGTACGGTTGCGATATTGCGTCGAGATGCTCAGGTCGCCGTGAACGAGTTTGCCCATGTAGCGCAGGTACTGGCTTGTGACCGTGCCGTTGAGGTCGTACTGCTTTTCCAGTTCCGCAAGAATTTCCGGTGGAATTTTGCGTTCGTTGGAAAATGGATTGCCTGGCGCCCAGCGCATGAGGAGAAAAGTGAGCGAGACAACGATAAAGAGCGTCGGGATCGCCAGGATAAGTCGACGCAGGATGAGCGTCGTCATGGCTTTTTCTCCGGGGGATAAAGCACTCCCCAGCGATGATCATCGACAAAATTCGGCTCGAAACCCGCGACCTTCTCGTTCCGGTAAAGCGAAATTCCCACGTAATAATAAAGCGGCACAATCGGCATGTCCTGGTCCACGAGGATGGTTTCCATTTCCTGGAGAAGCTTCATGCGCTGGGCCGGGTCGGGAATCGCCTGGGATTGGTCCAACAGGTGGTCGTAGGTAGGGTTGCTCCAGCCGGTGAGGTTGTTGCCTCCGTCGGTGACGAACATGTCGAGGAAGGTCTGGGGATCATTGTAATCGCCGACCCAGGCAGACAGGCAAAGATCGAAATCGATCAACGACTGGGTGTTGAGATAGACCTTCCATTCCTGTCCGCGCAACGTGATCGATGTGATGCCAAGCTCCTGCTGCCAGAGGGCCTGGAGCTCGATCGCCACCTGCTCAGGCGTGGAGCGTTTCGCATAGAGCATTTGGACATTGGGAAATCCCTTGCCGCCGGGATAACCCGCCTCGGCGAGAAGCTTCCGCGCCTCCTCCGGATTGTATTTGGGGCCCAGCGGCGGAATGTAGTCTTTATTGCCGGGCGGGACGAGGGTCTCGGCGACCGGTTCGCCCGCGCGGGTGATCTTGCGGACGATGTCCTCCTTGTCGATGGCGAGCGCGAGTGCCTTGCGGACACGAAGATCGTCAAAGGGCTTTCGCTTCACGTTGTAGCGGACAAACGCGGTGCCTCCAAAGGGATTGGCGTGGAAATAAGGCTTCTCGCGCAGCTTGTCGACGAGCGAGGCCGGTACGCTGTTCTTGTCCAGGATGAGATCGAGTTTGCCGGAGGAAAAAAGATTCAGGCAAGTGGTGGCGTTGCTGGTGGGCAGGACCTTGATCCGCTGGAAGGCCACCTTGCGCCAGTAATAGGGATTCGCCTCAAGCAGGATGTAATCGTTCAGCCGCCAGACCTTGAGGCAGTAGGGACCGTTGCTGACGAGATTGGGTGGCTTCATCCAATTATTACCATACTTCTCGATGCCGGGAAGATAGACCGGGCAGAGCGTCTGGAAAGAGGTCAACTCAAGGAAGAACGCGGTGGGATGCGTCAACGTGACGATGAGCGTTCGGGCATCGGGAGCCTTGACTCCAACCTGGGAAAAATCCTTCAACTTGCCGGTGCCGTAGGCCTCCCCGTTTACGAGATAGTAGAGCTGGTAGGCGTATTGCGAAGCGGTGGCGGGATTGAGCGTCCGTTCCCATGAGTTGAGAAAATCGTACGCGGTCAACGGCATCCCATTGCTCCACTTGGCATCGGAGCGAAGATGGAAAGTGTAAGTCAGTCCGTCGGGTGAGATTTGCCAGCTCTCCGCCATTCCGGGAACAATGTCGCCCTTGGCGTTGCGGGTGGTCAGTCCCTCGAAGAGGGCAAGGGCGAGGCGACCCTCAAGCTGGCCGGTGATGATGGCGGGATCGAGCGTCTGCGGCTCATCGCCATTGCAAATGGTCAGGTCGGCGGGCTCGCTCAGAGTCCAACCGCCAAAGAAATAGAAGAAGGCCAGAGCCAAGGCCAGAATCCCGGCCAGCCACGCCGCAAGGATGTAGGCCGCAGGAATCCGGCGGCGGGATGCCGGGGAAGCGTTCATGCGACCCACGACATATCGCGTCCTGTCATGCCAGCATTACTTGGCCGGCTTGGTCGGCGCAACCGGGGCCACGGCATTGGCGGGAGTCGGAGCCGGGGTAGTGGCCGGAGCCGGAGTCGCCGTCTCGGGCGAGGTGGCCGGGACCGCGGCGGCCGCAGGGGCGGCATTCGTGGTGGCCGGAGTGCCTGGCTTAAGCAATTCCTGCTGCAAGGGCGAACCCTTTTCCATCAACGTGGCCCGCTTGGAATAGAGATGCGCGAGCGCGATGCTAAGCAAAAAGAAACCGGCGGCGAGCCAGACGGTCGCCTTGACGAGGACCTGCGAGGTCTGCGCGCCGAACGTATCGCTCATCATGCCGCTGCCGAAAGCCGCGCCGAGTCCCTCTTGCTTGCTCCGCTGCATGAGCACGACCAGGCACATCAACACGCAGTCGATGACGAACAGAAAAAGCAGGAAATCAATGGTAAGATTAAGCCAACCCATAAGAGGACAAGCATTGCGCGTTGCCCTCTTAGAGGCAAGCGTTTTTGATAATCGCGGTAAAGCCCCGGGCATCCAGGCTCGCCCCGCCGACCAGCGCACCGTCAATGTTGGGCATTGAGAGCAGCTCCTTGGCGTTTTCCGGTTTGACGCTGCCGCCGTATTGGATGCGGATCTTGTCCGCCGCTGTCGCACTGAAATTCTTCGCCAAAACACTGCGAATCCATTGGTGGGCCTCCTCGGCCTGTGCAGGTGAAGCCGTCTTGCCGGTGCCAATTGCCCAGACGGGCTCGTAGGCAATGATGATGTCGGCCAGTTCCTTGTCGCCAAAGCCAGCCAGACCTTCTTTCAATTGGGTCTCCAGAACATTCTTCCACTGGTCCGCTTCGCGCTCCGGCAAGGTCTCCCCCACACAAACAATGGGACGCAGCTCCGCAGCCAGCGCGGCCTTGGTCTTCCGGTTCACCGTCGCGTTGTCCTCGTGGAAAAACTGGCGGCGCTCGGAGTGGCCGATGATCACATAACGGACGTAGAGGGAGCGAAGCATCGCGGCGGAGATTTCCCCGGTGTAGGCACCGGAAGCGGCTTCGTGCATGTTTTGCGCGCCGAGGCGGATATTCGGTACCGGGCTGAGCAGTTCGCTCACGGCAGAAAGCGAGGTAAAAGGCGGGCAGAGGACGATCTCAGCCTCGTCGAACTTGCCGATGTCGCGAATCAGGTCCTCAACCAAGGCTATCGCCTCGCCCTGTGTCTTGTTCATCTTCCAGTTGCCGGCGATGACTTTTTTACGGTTGATCATAAGATAAATTTTTAATGCGCCGTGAAGCGCCGTTTCTTCCAGACTATTTCAAATTCTTCCTTGGTTATTTCCACCGGCTCAAACTCAGGATCCCGCGCCAACTTTTCAATTTCGGGCAGAGGTTGGGTGCTGAGCTTGGCGTTTCCGGTCGATTCATTCGGTGTGGCAAAATCACAGAATCCATTCCGGAAACACTCCAACTTGCGCAACTCTATTCCCTCCTCGTCAAGTTCACTAAATAAAAAGACCGGTTCGTCAGGGTTGGTGTGCTTCCATTTAACCCGGATGTATTTCATTCGTATTCAGACGGGTATTGGGGTTGCGAAGTCACGTAAAGCTCCAGGCATCGTCAGGTTTTGTCCGGAATACTTGCCACACCCGGCAACTCCTGCCCCTCGAGAAATTCCAGAGAAGCGCCGCCACCGGTGGAGATAAACGAAACCTTGTCCGAGACCCCGGCCTTCTTGATCGCCGAAACGGAATCGCCTCCGCCAATGATGCTGATCGCCTTGCTGTTGGCCGCGATCGCATTGGCAATCGCGAACGTGCCCACCGCGCATTCGGGGACTTCAAAGACGCCCATCGGACCGTTCCAGAGAATCGTACCCGCCGAGGCAACTTCAGCGGAGAACAACTTCACCGTCTCAGGCCCAATGTCGACACCCTCCCAACCATCGGGAATCCCCTCGCCCGGCTGGAGGTATTTCCCCGGCGAGACCGTCTTGGCCTTAAAATCAAAATTCTCAACAATGAACGTATCGACCGGCAGCAGGAACTTGACGCCCTTGGCCTTCGCTTTTTCCAAGGCGGCCTTGGCGATATCGACCTTGTCCGGTTCGGAAAGCGACTTACCGATCTTCTTCCCCTGCGCAAGCGCAAAGGTATAGGCCATCGCGCCACCAATGAGAATCGTATTGGCCTTGTCGAGGAGGCGGTCGATTACCTTGATTTTATCGGAAACTTTCGCCCCGCCGAGAATGACCACGAAGGGACGCTTGGGATTTTCCAGTTCCTCGCCGAGATAACGCAGTTCCTTTTCCATCAGGAACCCGATGGCGCGGTCCTTGACGTGCTTGGCCACACCTGCCGTGGAAGCATGGGCACGATGGGCAGCTCCGAAGGCGTCGTTCACATAGACATCGGCCAACTTGGCCAGCTTCGCGCTGAATCCATCATCATTGGCTTCCTCTTCGTTGTAATAGCGCAAGTTCTCGAGCAGGACGACTTCGCCGTCCTTGAGTTCCGCGGCGGCTTTCTCCGCCTTTTCGCCGATGCAATCGTCGACAAACTTGACCTCCTTGCCGCCGAGCAATTTCGAAAGCGCTGGCACGACAGGAGTGAGGCTCTGCTTCGGATCCCGCTTGCCCTTCGGGCGGCCCAAGTGGGCGCAAAGCAGGATGCGGGCGCCTTCGTTGATCAGGTGCTGGATCGTCGGAATGGTCTCCTTGATCCGCTTATCGTTGGTGATGACCTGGATGCCATCTTTTTCCTGGAGGGGAACATTGTAGTCCACCCGGACCAGGACCCGTTTGCCCTTGAGGGCGACATCTCGAATCGTGACTTTGGCCATAAACGTAAAAAGCTGTCCGCGACGGCAGCGAGGGTCATGGACCGCCGCTGCCGCAGAAGGAATTAGGATTTGCTGATGATAAGCTTGAGCAGATCGACACAACGGTTGGAATAGCCCCACTCGTTGTCGTACCAGCTGATCAGCTTGAAGAACTTGCTGTTGAGCTCGATGCCCGAACCCGCGTCGAAGATGCTCGAGTGCGTGTTGTGGATGAAGTCCGAGGAACAGACTTCGTCGCTCGTGTAATCGAGGATGCCCTTGAGGTAGGTCTCGCTCGCCTTTTTCATTGCGGCGCAGATTTCCTTGTAGCTGGTCTCCTTGGTCGTCTTGACCGTGAGATCGACCACCGAGACCGTCGGCGTCGGTACACGGAATGACATGCCCGTCAACTTGCCCTTGATTTCGGGCAGCACGAGCGCCACCGCCTTGGCGGCACCGGTCGTGGAGGGAATGATGTTGATGGCCGCCGAGCGTCCACCCTTCCAGTCCTTTTTCGAGGGGCCGTCGACCGTCTTCTGGGTCGCGGTGTAGCTGTGCACCGTCGTCATGATGCCTTCCTCGACGCCGAAGCCTTCCTTGAGGAGGACATGGACGATGGGGGCGAGACAGTTCGTGGTGCAGCTCGCGTTGGAAATGATGCTGTGCTTGGAAACATCGAGCTTGTCCTGATTTACGCCGAGCACGACGGTGATGTCCTCACCCTTCGCCGGGGCGGAGATAATGACCTTCTTGGCGCCGGCTTCGATGTGCCCGCGGGCCTTTTCGGCTTCCGTGTAAAGACCGGTCGATTCGATCACGTACTCAACGCCCAACTTGCCCCAAGGGAGCGCCTTCGGGCCTTCGCGAACCGCAAGACACTTGATCTTGTAGCCGTTGACGACGAGAATATCGTCCTCCTCCAGAGATGGATCCGACTTTTCGCTCGTGACCGTGCCGTTGAACTTGCCCTGGGTCGAATCGTACTTGAGGAGATACGCAAGATTATCTGCCGGAACGAGATCGTTCACCGCGACAACTTCCACTGTCTTGCCCAAAAGTCCCTGTTCCGCGATGGCCCGAAAGACCAACCGCCCGATACGCCCGAATCCATTGATGCCGATTTTTGTCATAGTCGTTATGTAGTATAGCTGAAGTTTCGCTGAAAGGTAGTAGCCGCGAAGCAGAAACTAGGCCGTAAGCGGCTCGCGTCAACGGGAAAAGTTGTCGTCCTGAACTGTTGAAGGATCAGGTCAGGCCGCCCTTTTTCCTCTCCGCCACACCATCAAGCTAAGAAGAACCATTGCGAAGGCCGATAGAGCCCATGATGACGGTTCGGGCACGGCGTCAATTGTCATTTCGTAAGCGTGGACCACTCCGCCGCTGTCGTAATATCCTCCCACAATCGTATTACCAGATATTCCATAGGCGTCAGTTCCCCTCACCCCCAGTGGGTTATTAAATGTCGTCAACGTGGTGCCGTCGAAAAAAATTCCGAACGAATTGACACCCGAGTTGCCGCCGGTTCCCACCAGGTTATTGCCAGAGATAGCACCCAGCCCGGAACTCAAAGTCGAAAAGACCCCGCTTTGATCTATAAAAGAATGCGTACCACTGGCATCGCTAAATGTGCCGACCAAACTATTACCAGAAATGCCAAAGAGTTCCGTACCGGTAGCCGAAGGATAGTCCAACGTCGTATAGATGCCGCCCTGATAAACGAAACCGTGGTTACCAGTTGCATCCAAATAAACCCCGACGACAGTGTTGCCAGAGACACCAAAGGCATAGGTCCCTTGCGTTGCCAGGGGATCATCCAGAGCCAAATAAGTGCTCCCGTTATAAAGAAAGCCATGTCCTATCACGTCTGACGTTCGATAAAAGCCAACGATATTGCCACCAGATATCCCGGTGGCCTTTGTCCCTCCGTAGGGAGTGTAAGCCGAAGGGTCATCCAGTGTCGTGTAGGTGCTTCCATTATAAAAGAAACCATGGATACCGCTGCCATCACCGTAAAAACCCACAACATTCTGTCCATCAATACCAAAGGCCTCAGAGCCTGTCGTTGCCAGCGGATCTTCAATGGTCGTGAAAATCTGCGCGGCGCATGGCGAGCCAAAAAACATCAACGCCACCAGTGCGCCTGCACCAAAAGTGATATTTTTTAGAGTCATACTGGGCGGATCATCTCAAAAAAACCGCCAAAACCATGAAAGTTCCGTTCGGCACTGAAACGTGACCTACCCAAGTGGACCACGCGGTACGTTGGGCGGCTCATCGGCAGAACGTTGCGAAGGCTGTTGCGTCGGCGGCAAGAGATGATCCGGCGTCGATGACGTCCTGTTGCTGAACCAGCCCATCACCTTCTTGAATCCAGCCACCACAGCCACCACCACGAGGATGACGAACTTCTTCAAGGCCAGGATGACTACGAGGAAATATTTGGCGATCAAACCGAACAGCCCGAGTTTAGCCGCAGCGCCGAGCGCACCGCCCGCCACCAGGGTCGCCAAGCCATACTCGGCGATCTTGTCGATCTTCGGATCGAAATCGGCGTAGGAATTCCCTGCCTGGAAATCGACCATGGCCAGCACCGCCGGCATTTTCTTTTCGATGGCGGGAAAATCCTCCATCCCGGCAATGGCATTGAGGATCAGTACGCCGCGCCGACCGAGGATACGGATGTTATAGTTGAGCGTGTCCTGCGAGGCGCCCTCGACCTTCAGTTCCTTGGCCCAATAGAGCTTGTGGGTGGCTTTATCGTACCGGGGCGGCGCCGCCCAGCCGACCAGTTCAATCGCGGGATAGCCTTCCTTCACCCGTTCCTCATTGCCCTCGTGGACGCCCTCCTTCATCTGCTTGAGCAGGTCGTCGTAGTTGATCTTGTCCGCGTCGTCGTCCTTGACGTATCCACCCGCTTCATAGGAAATCTCGATGCCCCAGCCGTTCTTGTCGAGCGGCCCCACCTCGGCCGGAAAAATCATGCCAAGATTCTTCGAGCCGGGCGGATTGCCCCAGAGATCGTGCAGCACCTTCTCCGAGTCCTTGGGATCGAGGTACCGAAACCCATCATTCAGCACAATCTTGGCCAGCCCGTCCTTCAGCGTAATCGTGCCTGTCTGCCACTTCAACGAAGCCGCGATCGCCGCATCGGTATCGGCACTCGGTTTGGGCGCCGGGTCCTCCGCTCGCAAGAAAAGACCAGTGAAAAGACAAAGGGCTGCTACCAAGCTAACAGTTCGTTGGATTAACATGCAATTCCTCCTTCCCTTGGACTAGCCATTGGGCCTCCAAAGTCAAAAGTTATGACGGACAAAATGGCATTTCTTGTCCTCCCAATCTTCCGGAATGATTGCTGCTTGCACTTGCCTTGCCCGCCAGACGCTCTAAGGTCTACTCAACCAACAACCAACTCTTCATCTCTTATGGAATCTTCCAATCCTACACTCGGCGCATTCACTAAAGTCGGAGCCATGGGCCTCACCCGTGGCGATGCCGGAACCATGACCGTCGACGGGACGATCCACAAAACGGGCGTGCTCGGCGTCATTTTGATGCTCTGTTTCGGCCTGAGCTGGTCGGCGGTTTCCCATGCGGACGCCGTGTACCAGATTCCGCTTTTCGGCGGTATGATTGTGGGCTTCATCCTTGCCCTGATCATCTCCTTCGTACCCACGACTGCGCCCTATCTCAGCCCTGTCTATGCTGCCGCGGAAGGCGTCTTCCTGGCCGCGATCAGCTACATGCTTGAAATGCGTTTTCCTCACATCGTCATGCAGGCTGCGTTGCTGACCTTCGCGACGCTGTTCGTCATGCTCTTCGCCTACCGCACGGGGATTATCAAGGTGAACAACACCTTTCGCGCCGTCGTCATGGGCGCCATCATGGCTATTGCCGTTTTCTATCTGGTCGGCATGGTCTGCATGCTCTTCGGCATCCAGCTTCCGGGTATCGGCATCCAGAGCGGTTGGCTCTCCATCGGCATCACCGGGGTGATTGCCGTCGTGGCCGCCCTCACTCTCGCGCTCGACTTCGACATGATCTCCCAAAGCGCCGGGACCGCCCCCAAGTACATGGAATGGTACGGCGCGTTCAGCCTGATGGTGACCTTGGTCTGGCTCTACATCACCCTCCTGCGCCTCCTCGCCAGTCTCCGGGGGCGGGATTAAGTCTTATTCCCTGCTGGAACTGAAGGCGAGATTCCTGACGTTGACCGCCTTGCAGAGATTCAGGACATCCATCACGCGTTGCTGACGCGTGGTGGGCGCAGGTTCAATGAAGACCGGACGATTCGGGGCTTGGGCCAGCACGGCTTGCAAGCGCGCCATCGTCTGCGGTAGTTGATGATCAACCGGTGAATCGGTTTCAGCACCGTTGAAATTCACCTGCCCATCCGCGTCGATTGCCAGCGTGATCGGAACTTTCCCCGAGGGTGCCTCCCCGGGCCCTGGCAGGGGAACCACCAGGTTCGTTTCGTGTTTCTGGGCCCCGGTCGCCACCATGAAAAACAGGAGCAACACAAAAAGCACATCCAACATCGGGGCGATCTGAAAACCGAACTCACCATCCCCTGTTTTACTGGTCATAACGATTCCTCCAATTAGCTAATGGTTATCGTCTCCACTTGTCTTTGGTCGAATGTCCGCTACGAATCTACAGATAGCCTAAATCGCGATTACCGAAACACAACCCATGAGCGCCAAATTTCCCCGCAGCCCCTACGATGCCGTGAAAGGCCTCGTCTATTTTCCCCGCATGCTCGACAAGATCCGCCTGAATGCCGCCGGGTCCCTCGGCGAGCTTTACCTCCCGCACCTTGGCAGCGGTTTCGACGGACGATGCCTTAATTTTCTCTACATCAAATACGACGCCCTCTGCAAACGAGTCCTGGCTGGTGGTACCGATGAGGAAATCCTCGAATGGTGCTATGCGAATGGCCGCCGTCCCACGGAGGAGGAAGTCGAGACCTGGAGCGGGTTCATGCAAAAGCGCGGCTGGCGCGATGAGGCCAGCGATCGGATCATCTTCCGCCTGAAGGAAGCCGGGATTGAGAGTCGCGACAAGGAAGCCGTCACCATGTTCGATTTCATCGATCTCGACGAAGGCCGTACTCCGCCTGATTTCAAAAAGTGGGAACCGCCCCGCCTTTCCTGAAACAGCAACTCATTCTCTCTTCCTCCTGTCTTTTCCACCTGAAATTTTCGTTAATTCCAACAACCTTTCTTCTCCATGCTCATCCAACCCAATGACCGTATCCTTTTCACCGGCGACAGCATCACGGATTGTGGCCGCGTCCGCGAAAACGAAAAACATCTGGGCGGCGGCTATGCCTCTTTCATCGGCGCCCGCCTCCAGGCCTACCTCGCCTCGCCCGACCTGCAGATCTACAACCGCGGCATCAGCGGCAACCGTGCGTCCGATCTGCTGGGCCGGATCGAATCTGATCTCCTCGCCCTTAAGCCCACCGTCGTTTCCATCCTGATCGGCATCAACGATGTCTGGCGCCGTTATGACCGGAATGATGCGACCTCAGCCGACGCTTTCGAGAAAAGTTACCGGACCATCCTGGACAGGATCAACCATGAGCTTGAGGCCCGCGTCGTTCTGCTCGAGCCGTTTCTCCTTCATGTCCCGGACGACCGGCATGCCTGGCGCGAGGACCTGAACCCGAAGATTGACGTCGTCCGCAAGCTCGCAGCGGAATTCGACGCGGAACTCATCCCCCTCGACGGCCTTTTCGCCAAGATGGCCACGCAGGCCCCCGCCGCTTTCTGGGCGGGCGATGGCGTCCATCCCAGCGCCGCCGGTCACGCCCTCATTGCCGAGGCCTGGCTGGAAAATGCGGACCTCGCGTAGCAGTCATGGTCGCTTACAGCTATGTCGACAGTGCACTCGGTCAGCTTCTGGTAACCAGCCAGGAAGACAAACTGACGGGCGTCTACTTCAAAGGCCGCCATCATGCGCGGGTTGTTCCCACCTGGACCCAGCAGGACGACCTTGCGCTCTTCGCCCTGGTCGAGCAGCAGATCGACGAATACGCTTCCGGCGTGCGCAAGACGTTCGACCTTCCGCTTAGCCTTAGCGGCACGCCTTTTCGGACCCAAGTCTGGGCCGAGATCGCCACCATTCCCTTTGGGCAGACTATTACCTACAGCGAGATTGCGCAGCGATTAGGCAAACCGGACGCCGTCCGCGCCGTCGGAACGGCCACGGGCGCCAATCCCCTCTCCATCATTATTCCCTGCCATCGCGTCGTCGGCAAATGCGGGACCCAGACAGGGTACGCTGGTGGCCTTCCGCGCAAGATCGCCTTGCTTGATTTTGAAGCCGGCAAAACGGAGAGCCTCTACACCGACGCGCTCGAATAGCGTAGTTCACTAGCGAATCTATGACCTCGGCAGAGGCATTGTTCCTCGCAAGATCAGGTTTCCCTATTTGACTGAGCAGTAAAATTTCTTGATGGCATCCTTGACAGGGCCTAAGCTGAAATTGTGGCTTCCACCATTCGCCAGATTGCGAACGAAACTGGCTTGAGCGCTGCGACGGTCTCTCTCGCCTTAAGGGGCAAAGGCCGGATTTCCGACGAGACCCGCCTTAAGGTCCAAGCTGCGGCCCGCAGTCTTAGCTACCAACCTAATCCCGCGTTGGCCAAGGCGTTCTCCCAGATGCGCCGTCCCCAGACACGGACTTACCGGGAGTCCCTCGCCTTTATCATCGAATGGCCAACCCCCGAGGGCCCCGAGTATCAAAAAAAGGTCCACGCCGCTGCATCGGAACGTGCCACAGCCTTGGGCTACAAATTGGAATCATTCGTTCTCTCGGGAAAGCCTTCGGACCACCGTCGCCTTGATCGCGTGCTGTTGGCCCGGGGCATTCGCGGGGTGATCATTATTCCGCGGCTGGGGCTGGTCCGGCCCCGCCTCTATCTGGATTGGAAACACCTCGCCGCCGTGGAAATCGGCCGGACCCTTTCCTTTCCCCGCAACTTGCATCATGTCGAGACGGGCGACTATCACAAGGTGATCGAGGCCCTCCATATGCTGAAGCGCGCGGGCTACCGCCGCATCGGCATGGCGATCGAGCCCATGCACATCCAGCAGCACAGTGGCATCTATCATGCCGTCTACCTTTTGCAGCAATCCAAGCTGCCCGCGCAAAGACGCATTCCTCTCCTTTCCACCTACGGCCCATGGAACGAAAAGACTTTCCAAAAATGGATGCGCAAATACAAACCCGACATCCTCTACGTCCATTATGCCCCAACCATTTTCCGATGGTTAAAAAACATGAATCTGAAGGTTCCCGAGGACGTTTCCATCTTTTGTGTGAACGTGGAAAATACGGAATACTCCGGGCTGCGCCGTGATTATGCCGGCATGGGCCGCGCCGCTGTCGACATGGTCTCGCTTCTTCTCGAAAACAACACGCTGGGACTGGTGATCAATCCGCGCTGCTGGCAAGTCGACGAATTTTGGGAGCCGGGCAAGACCCTCAGTCGTCCCATTGACCGTTTCATTACCACTGATGGTTCACTGCTGTCCCCAGACGACGACGCGAAGCATCCGCTCTCGATGGAAAGTTACTCCGCGGCTGCTTCAAAATAGCGACTTCCCGGTCGTCTTTAGTCCAGCCAGTCGATCCGCCCATCTTCCAACTTGTAGATGCCGCCGACGACCATCACTTTCTTTTCCTGCACCGCCTGACTGAGGATCGGCGATGCAGTCTTCAAGTTCTCGACGTTGATCCGCACATTTTCGCGAATTGAAGCGGAGAGGAGATTTCCCTCCAGGTGCTGCGCCTTCTTCACTGCGGGGATAATGTGCTCAACCAATTCCGGCAAATGTCCGGGAAGCTTTCCGCCCTTCTCGGCATCGATCGCCGCGCTGACCGCGCCACATTTGTCGTGCCCCAGCACCACGAGGAGGGTCGTTCCCAGGAACTTTACGGCATATTCAAAACTGGCGGTCCCATCGACATCGGCAAAATTGCCCGCGACCCGGACGACAAACAGGTCCCCGCGGCCTGCATCAAATGTATATTCAGGCGCGATCCGCGAATCGGCGCAACTCAGGATGCCCGCGTATGGATTCTGCCCGCCCACCAGCGCCTCGCGTTCGGCTTTAAAATCGTGCCTCTTGGCTATGCCCTCGACATAGCGTTCGTTGCCCTTTTTCAGTCGCGCCAGGGCTTGCTCGGGCGTCAGGACGTTCTGCGGCTTGGGTGTTGTTGCCGGGGCCGCGAACAGTCCCTGCCCGGTGGCCGCCAGCGCAAGGCCCGCGCCCCCGACCAGTTTCAAAAAGTTCCGCCGTGAATAACCCGGCCCGTGTTGGAGAGAAGGCTTTCCGCAGATGGCGCACATAGTCCCACCATTCTTATCCGACGCTGCCGCGTGGCAAGTCAATTGAGGTCAAACCTGATCACGCAAAAACACCGGACAACAAATCCGCCGCCCGAGTTTGTCGCGAGAAGCCTTTGCTCCGCCTCTAACTATTTCGATTTTCTCTCTGCTTCAACTCATATGTCTTCGCCACACAGAGAAATTCATATACCGCGTGCAACCGCGCAAAGTAGTAGCCCTCTTTGCCATCGAGAAAACCGCCCTGCCCAATGTAAATATAGAGAAAACGCAGCAAGGGTCGGAAAGGCAACTTATGCGAAAGCAACTTGAGCCGACGCCGCAACCCGACCGCCTCGTGCTGCAATGACGAATCGGTCCCGGCCTTGAGATACCGCTCCAGCGCCACCCGCGCCTCCCAATTCGAATAGCGGTTGTGCTTCTCCACGAACACCTCCACGGACGGGAACGCATAGTGGTTCATCTCGGTCTTCAATCGTCCCGCCTCGCCCTGCACGATCACGTGCTCGTGCACCTCGTTGTCGCCACTCGCGGTGTCGACGGAGGTCAATTGCTCATACCGGCCCAGCCGATGCCGGAAGAGCCGCAGGTTCCAGTTTGGGTAATAGGCATGACGCAGCCACTTTCCCATGAAATGGAACCGCCGGTTGATCCAATAGCCCGTCGGCCCGGTCTCGCCTTGGGCCACGATCTCTGCGAACTCCCGCTCCGCATCCGGCGTCAGTTCCTCGTCCGCATCCAGGATGAAGACCCATGGATGCCGGAAGGGTAAACTTTCCAGCGCCCAGTTCTTCTTTTTCGGCCACGTCCCGTTGAAGTTAAACTGCACCACCTGTGCCCCATATGATTTCGCAATGGCCTCCGAATCGTCGGTGCTGTGCGAATCGACCACGAAAATCTCGTCCGCCCACCGAATCGACTCCAGGCAGCGCGGCAAATTCCCTGCTTCGTTGCGAATTGGGATCAAGACACTAATCGGGACCTTGGCGCTCATCTGATGCCGCAAACTACACACCCCCGCACCACTTGGCACGACGATACTCCACCACCAGCCTTGTCAAAATTTGCAGCAAATCCGTTACAAAAGCGTTAGGATTAACTAAGGTCATACAATGCGCCGAGCCGTCTTTCTCTTGTTCGCCCTCGTCTTCACTTGTAGCTGGATGGGGACTTCTTTTCCTGTGCAGGCGGCTCCGGATACAGATGCTGACTCGTGGGTGGGCACCTGGAAGGGAACCATCGCCACGCTCGATTCCCACAGCACCACGCCGACCAAGTCCGAAGTCACCATCGTCATCACCCAGGCCGACATCGGCAAAATTTGGATGGCCCGAGGCAACGCCCTGACCAAGGACGAAAGCGTGGCCGGGGTCCAGTCGACAACCACACTCAAGCGCACGGGACCCAATACCTGCAGCCTCGAAGGCAAAGGCATCGGCAGCGGACGCAGCGGCTTCACACGCCAGATCACCGGTGACCTGACTCGGTCCTGACCTAAGAAAATTAATTGCCCTGTAAGAGTACCTTGAGCCAAGCTGCCCTTTAGCTCTATGGCCTGGTTCATCCTAAGAATAAAGGCCCCCGGTCGCTGGCTGGGCCTCTGCCTCGTGCTCGCATCTTCCCATTGCCTGCAAGCGGATGATGTTCAGGACCAAATTGAGGCCTTAAGAAATCCGAAGACAGGCGGGCAGGTTTCGGCGGCTGCCGCCCTGGGCAGTTCGGCAGATCCTCGGGCCGTCCTGCCACTCATCGATTCGCTGAATGCCAGCTCGCCAGCCTTGCGCGCTGCCGCAGCCACGGCCTTGGGCACCTTTGGCGACCCGAGGGCCGTCCTGCCGTTGGCGGCTTGCCTGAAAGACTCCGATCCTGATGTCCGCATTGCGACTGCCGATGCGCTGGGCAAACTGCATGATGCCCGGGCCGTTCCCGCCTTGGTTGCCTGCCTGAAAACGGACGCGCAGGCCCGGGCTGCCGCAGCCGCAGCCTTGGCCAAGTCGGGGCAACCCGCCTTCGAGCCGATGATCGAGTGCTTGAAGGATTCCAACGCAGAAGCCCGCGTCGCCGCCGCCGGAGTTCTGGGAGCTTTAAACGATGCCCGGGCCACTGATGCCTTGATTGCCTGCCTCGCGGACGCCAATGCCGAGGTGCGGATCGCTGCGGCTGTTTCGTCGGGCAGCCTAGGGAACGCCCGCGCGGTGGAGCCGCTGATAGCCGCCTTGAAGGACCCCGACATCGCCGTGCGCAACGCGGCAGCCACGGCGTTGGGCGCGCTCCACGATGCCCGGGCGGAAAAGCCACTCATCTCCTCCCTGAACGACAATGTCATCGTGCGCACCGCCGCTGCCGAAGCGCTCGGCAAAATCGGCAAAGCGGAGGCTGTCGATCCCCTTGTTTCCACCTTGAAGGACCCTGATGCCAAGGCGAGAAACTCCGCCGCCGGAGCCTTGGGCAATCTGGGTCTACCCTCTTTCGAACCACTACTCGCCTCCCTGAAAAGTTCCGATGCCAATGTCCGGGCCGCTGCCGCCGGAGTCCTGGGCACCTTGGGCGATCCGCGGGCCGAATTGCCGCTGATCACCTGCTTGACCGATTCCGAGGCAGGCGTGCGTACAGCGGCGGCTCGTTCGCTCGGTAGGCTGGCCAATACGCGGGCCGTCGTTCCCTTGACTACCTGCCTGACCGACCAGGATCCCGGCGTGCGCAATGCCGCCGCCGAAGCGCTGGGTCTTTTGGGCGACGCGCGCGCCGTCGCCCCTTTGCTCGCTGCGTTGGGCGATTCGGATACGGGAGTCCAAATCACAGCGACCGGCTCCCTGGGCTCCCTGACCGATCCACGTGCTGTCAGTCCCTTGCTGGCCCGTTTGCAAAATTCCGATGCTGCCGTGCGCGGCTCCGCTGCCGCAGCCTTGGCCAAACTGGGCGACAAACGGGCCATCGGAGCCATTGTCGGAATCCTGCCCGATTGGGATGCCCGGATCGAATTCGGCGCAGCGTTGAAGACGCTCGGATGGGATCCCATCTCCGACAGCGAGCGGACTTATTTTTGGATCTGCACGACGGACAGCGCGAATCTCAAGACGCAGTGGGAAAAAACCAAGCGGATTTTGCTGGTCGACCTGCAGACTAGCGACCGCCGCAAGATCGACAACGCCACCTGCGCCCTGATCTCCCTCGGCCAGGAAGAAGTCATCCCCGATTTGCTTCAAGCCCTCAAGGCCCATGCCACCAAAGCCATGGCGGCAACTTATCTCAATTGCGGCAATGCCCCTCTTGCCGAAGCTGCCCGCGCCACGATCACCGCGCACGGCTACGACATGACCGAAACCCAGGGCGGCCCTCAAGCCACCTGGGCCCAATGGTAAACATCGAATCACCATCCACACATGGCGGCCATCAACTAATTCCGTTATTCTTTTCCCGCACCCTCGGCTAAACTAAGCAAGTGCCCACGTTCTACGAGACCCTGGCCGTCGCCACGGCGACTGACGAACCAGTCGCACTCGGCATTATCACGGAAGTCAAAGGCTCCAGCCCGCAGAAAGTCGGCGCCAAGGCCCTCTTCTACGCCGATGGCCGCATCGCTGGAACGATGGGCGGAGGCTGCCTCGAGGCCGAAATCCAGGACCGCGCGCGCCAATCGCTCGTCACCGGCAAGCCGGAGACCTTCGATCTTGTTCTCGACCACGACTTCGGCTGGGACGACGGCCTCATCTGCGGCGGACGCGTCGGCGGCGTGATCCTGCCCCGCATCCATTCCGCCGCGCCGATCTGGACTGAACTCGCCCGGCGCGAACGTTCCCTCGGTTGGGGGATCACCGAGGATTTCCAAATCACCTGGGCCAGCGACACCAAACTCCCGCTGCGCTACCGCGAAACCGTCTCTCCCCCCTGCGCCCTCTGGATCGCCGGGGCCGGCCACATTGCGCAGGCCGTCGCGCCGCTCGCCCTTGGCCTCGACTTCACCGTCACCGTCTTCGACGACCGCCCTGCCCTCGCCAACAAGGAGATCTTCCCCGGCGCCACCCTCCGCGTCGGCGATTGGGAAAAGACCCTTGCCGAGCCGCTGATCGCGCCAGCCACTTTCGGTCTCATTGTCACCCGCGGACACCGCCACGATGCCCTCGTTTTGCGCCATTGGATAGACCGCGGCTTCGCCTTCCTCGGCATGATCGGCAGCAAGCGTAAGGCCCGCACCATCCGCGAGCATTTCTTCGCCGAGAAAATCGGCAGCGAGACCGCCCTCGCAAACCTCGCCTGCCCCGTCGGCCTCAACATCGCCGCCACCTCCGTGCCGGAGATCGCGGTGAGTATCCTCGCCCAATACATCGACCAGCGCGCCACTTGGTCCTTAAGTAGGGACGGCAGTCCCCTGCCGTCCGTTGCAGTAAAATGAAACGGCTCATCCAAAAACTTTTCAACACGCTATCTGGGACCGGATCTCCCACCGGGAAAGGCAATCCCGTCGCTCCCCCGAATACCCCACCACCCGCGCGCATAACGGTCCGCAAACCTTCCGCGCCCACTCCGCCCGCCCCGCCGCCCAAACGCAATCCGGTCAAAGACAAACTCTATGGCGACCTCCCCCTCGACCAATGGCCGCCGCCTGATGCTCCCGCCACGGAGTTGCCTTGGTCGGATTTCGCCGCGGCGCGGCACCATCTTCAGGAGGGACGAAAAGAGCTGGCCATCGCCCACTGGCGCGCCGTGCTGGACACTCCCGCGCTCGAATCGCTCCACTACCTGCAGGCCTGGTTTTTCCTGCGGCAAAATGAAGTGCGCCCCGCGCCGGAAGAAGCCTACAAGATGTTCGGCGTTGTCGCCGAAAACGGTCCCTCGGGCGTCCTGGTCGCCATTTATGAGGACGGCCAGGCGCGCCTCTATTCCGACAAGGGCCAGGGCATCGTCTGGGGCCATCCCGATGCCTCCCTCGATCCGCTCATTGAATCGGTCCTCCTCGCCTCCTGGAAAATCGTTGAGACCGTCAAACCCTGGAAGACCGCCCATATCGCCCTCGCCAAGTCCAATATCAACTCGATCTACGTCCTCACCCCCTCCGGTTTCTATATCAAGACCGGCCCTCCACAGACCTTCGAAAACGATCCCATCGTAAAACCCGTTGCCCAAGGCCTCGGCCTCATTATCCAGGCCCTCATGGCCAAGACCGGCGAGGCAAAATGATCTCCCACCTCATCGCCATCCTCGCCGCCGGCGAATCCCGCCGCATGGGCTCCCCAAAGCTCTGTCTGCCGTGGAAGGACACCAGCGTCCTCGGCCATCTCCTCATCCAATGGCGCAAGGCCGGGGCGGATAAAATCCTCGTCATTCATCCACCAGACCAAGAGGCCTCCGTCGTCCGGGAACTCGACCGCCTCGGCGTCCCGGCCAGCGAGCGCACCCCCACGCTTGCCTTCGAGCGCGGCATGATGGGTTCCGTCGTCACCGCGGCAGATCGGGCCGCGCAGGCCCCCGCCCTCACCCATCTCGTCATCGCCCTTGGCGACCAGCCCCATCTTCGTCCGGAGACCCTCCGCGCCTTCCTGCAGCTCTGCGCCGAGTCCCCCGGAAAACTCGTCCGGGTCGTCCACGCGGGCAAACCAGGCCACCCCCTCGCCCTCCCAACCAGTCTTTTTGCCGACTTAAGCACCACTTCCTGCGCAACTTTACGCGATTTCCTGGGTCAACAAGAAATACCCGGCGCGGACTTGACCACCTCCGATTCCGGGGTTCTTATTGATATGGACACGCCGCAAGACTATGACCAAGTGTCCCGCAGTGCCGGTTGACGTTTGATTTGATCGAACTTTTTTATGAAACCGTCCTCACCTTCCTCTGGTTTCGACCGCCGCACCTTCCTCAAGGGCATCGGCACCAGCGCCGTTGCGGTCGCCGCGATCCAGGCCACCGCCGTCGCCGATGAGATCGGCAAGGCCGCCGGTCCCGGCCCGCAAGGCCCCGGCCCGGTCAAGTTCACTCTCTCCATCAATGGCGAAAAAAAGGAGTTCAACCTCGAACCGCGCGTCACCCTCCTCGACGCCCTGCGCAATTTCGGCCCACTCACCGGCGCGAAGGAAGTCTGCGACCGCGCCACCTGCGGCGCCTGCTCCGTGCTGCTCGACGGCAAGCTCATCTACGCCTGCATGAAGCTCGCCATCGACGCGCAGGGTTGCGAGATCACCACCGTCGAAGGCCTCGCCAAAGACGGCAAGCTCACGCCCGTGCAACAGGCCTTCATCGATTGCGACGCCCTGATGTGCGGCTTCTGCACGCCCGGTCTCGTCATGGCCACCACCGCGCTCTTGCAGTCCAACTCCAAGCCGACCGAGGCCCAGATCCGGACGGCATGCTCCGGCAACCTCTGCCGCTGCGGGACCTATCCCCACGTCATCAAGGCCGCACTTAAGGCGAGCGGACAGGCTGTCGCCGAAACCACTACGGTCATTCATCATGGCAGCGTGGCCTAATCCCACCCAATCGATGGGCAAGCCCACGCCCCGCGTGGATGCCTTCGCCAAGGTCACCGGTGGCGCGAAGTATACTTACGACGTGCAGCCCGACGGTCTGCTCTATGGCATGATCCTGCGCTCGAAGTGGCCCGCCGCCAATGTCACCAAGATCGACATCACCAAGGCCCAAGCCATGCCCGGCGTCAAAGCCGTCATCCTTGCCGGGGGCGAGCAACGCAAGGTCAGCTTCTACGGCCAGGAACTCGCCGCCGTCGCCGCGGCGACCAAGCAGCAGGCACTCGATGCCCTCCGCGCGATTGAAGTCACCGCCGAGCCTCTCCCCTTCGTCGTGAAGGAAGACGACGCGATCAAACCCGACTCTCCTCAAGTCGCTGACGGCCCCAACCTCAGTCAGGCCAAGGTCAGCAGTAAAGGCGATCCCAACATTGACGCGCTCTTCGCCTCTGCTGCTGCCGTCTGCGAAGCTGAACTCCGCACGCCGGTGCAGCTTCACCACCCGCTCGAGACCCACGGCAATACCGTCTCCGTCCAAGGCGACCACGTCACCGCCTGGTCCTCGACCCAGGGCGTCTTCAGCGTCCGCGACGGACTCGCGGGCAACCTGAACGTCCCGCAGTCCAACGTCCAAGTCATCTGCGATTACATGGGCGGCGGCTTCGGCGCGAAGTTCGGCCCCGGCACGCACGGCGGGCTCGCCGCGCAACTCTCGAAGGCCGCGGGCGCGCCCGTGAAGATCATGCTCACCCGTCTCGACCAGGGCCTCGCCGTCGGCAACCGTCCCTCCTCGATCCAGAAGCTCAAATTTGCCGCAGGTGCCGATGGCAAACTCCTCGCCGCCGATATCGAGAATCGCGGTTCGCCCGGCATCAGCGGCGGTGGCAAAAGTGCGGGCGGCGGTGGCGGCGCGGGTATCGCATTGCCCTACATCTACCACTTTCCCAACGTCCGCTCGCAGCAGTTCGGCGTGACCATGAACACCGGCCCCGCCAGCGCCTTCCGCGCACCCGGTCATCCGCCCGCCTCCTTCGGCACCGAGTCGATGATCGACGAGCTCGCCGTGAAGCTGAACATGGATCCCCTCCAGTTCCGGCTTCTCAATGACGGCGACGGCATCCGCCAGCGTGAGTACAAGGAAGGCGCGGAAAAATTCGGCTGGGCCGTCAAGTATAAAAAGCCCGGCAGCGATCCCGGCCCGGTCAAGACCGGTGTCGGTTGCGCAGGCGCGACTTGGGGCGGCGGCGGACGGGGCTCCGAGGCGGAAGCCCAGATCAATCCCGACGGCACCGTCGAGGTCCGTTGCGGCACGCAGGATTTGGGCACCGGCTCGCGGACCGTTGTGGCCATCGTGGCCGCCGAGGCCTTCGGTCTTCGTCCCGACCAGATCAAAGTCAAAATCGGTGATACCAATCTTCCCTTCTCCGGCGGCAGCGGCGGCAGCAGCACCACTGCCTCCATGTCCCCCGCCGTGTGGGACGCCTGCCAGAACGCCCTCACCGCCCTGCAAACGCAGACCGGCGTCGCCGACGCCCGCGGCGCGAACTGGACCGATGCCTGCAAGAAACTCGGCATCAATCCACTCACCGCCCGTGGCAAATGGCAGGAAGGCCTCTCCAGCTCCGGCGCGGGCGGAGTCAATTTCGCCGAGGTCGAGGTCGACACCGAGACCGGTTTTGTCCGCGTGAAGAAAATCGTCGCCGTCCACGACTGCGGCCTCATCGTCAACCCGCTCGCCACCACCAGCCAGATCAACGGCGGCATCATGTGCGGCATCGGCTATGCACTCTACGAGGAACGCATCATGGACCGCCAGACCGGCCTCCTCCTCAACACCAATTTCGATTCCTACAAGATCACCAACATCGCCGACTGTCCCGAGATCGAAGTCATCCTCATCAACATGCCCGAGCGCGGCATCATCGGTATCGGCGAACCCGCCGTCATTCCGCCCGCCGGGGCCATCGCCAACGCCGTCGCCAATGCCATCGGCGTCCGTGTCCATAGCCTCCCCATCACCCCCGCCAAGGTGCTCGCGGCCCTCGGCAAAGTCCCCAACATGCCCAGCGTATGAACCCCTTCCAATACGTCTCCGCCACCACCCCCGACGAGGCGATTTCCTATGTCGGCAAGAACGGACGCTACCTCGGCGGCGGCATTGATCTCATTGGCGAGATGAAGGACTACATCATTTCGCCGGATATTTTGGTGAATGTGAAGGACGTTCAGTCCGATAAGAACAAGGGCTCCATTTTTCTCATTCAAACGGCGGACGGATCTGACATTCAGAAAGGTGAAGGCAGTTGCCTCTTAGGCGCAAACGCCACCATCACGAAAATCGCTGAGCATGCAGAATTAAAGAAATCTCTCCCCGGCATCTGCGAAGCCGCCAGCGAAGTTGGCTCCCCCCAGATCCGCGACATGGCCACGCTCGGCGGCAATCTCCTCCAGCATTCCCGCTGCTGGTACTATCGCCAGCCCGACATTGTCTGCCTCAAGCGCGGCGGCGACATGTGCCACTCGCACGACGGTGAAAACAAGTACCATTCGTTGTTTTCCGGCAATCCCTGCATCAGCCCCATCGTCTCCAATCTTTCCGTGATCCTCACCGCCCTTGATGCGACCGCCACCGTCAAGCGCGCGGGCAAGACCCAGACAATGACCATGACCGAGTTTTATCACGAAGCCTGGAAAAACCCGACGGCTCACAATTCCCTCGATCCGCAAGACTTCCTCCTTGGACTTACTGTGCCCCTCAAACGCACCCGCAGCGCCTACCGCCAGGTCAGTGAAAAGAGCGCATTCGACTGGGCCCTTGTCAGTTGCGCCGCCGCCGCCAACATCACTGACGGCAAGATCCACGACGCCCGCGTCGTCCTCGGCGCCGTCGCGCCCGTCCCCTACATGGTCGAGGAGGCCAACAAGTTCCTCGAGGGCAAGCCACTCACCGACGAGACCGCCTCCAAGGCCGCCGATATCATCCTCAAGGATGCCAAGCCTCTCGCGCACAATGGCTACAAAGTTCCGCTCGCCAAGACCCTCATCCGCCGCACCCTGCTGGCGCTCAACGCATGAACAAGACCATCGACCAGTCCTGTGCTCCGCAAAACATCCCGTGCCGCCACCTGCGCACCAAGCGCATGTACATCCCCGCGTTGGCCGAGGGCGCGCTCAGCCTGGAGCAGGATACCAACGACCAGTCCTTCTACTGGTGCAACAAGACCCTCTCCGCCCTTGGCAAGGACGACGCCCCGGTCAGCGTCTGCTCCTGCCAGCCGGGCCGGTCTTGTCACGAGTGCTGAGCGGGCCTATTTTAGAGTAGGTCAGTTAATCCCCTGCACCGAATGCTCCTCGCTCCCTCCCTCCAATCGCTCCCCGCCGTCTCCGGCTCCATGCCACTCGCGCGCCAGGTCGATTATCTCCGCATCTCGGTCACCGACCGCTGCAATGAGCGCTGCCTCTACTGCATGCCCGAACAATTCCAGGCCTGGACGCCCCGCGAGGAAATCCTCACCTACGAGGAAATCCTCACCATCGTCGAAGTCGCCGTCGCGCGCGGCTTCAAGCATTTCCGCGTCACCGGCGGCGAGCCTCTCCTCCGCCGCGACATCGAATACTTCATCGGCCAGCTCATCCGCACGAAGGGTGTTGAATCCGTTCAACTCTCCACCAATGGCACCCGCCTTCCCGAACTCGGCGAAGTCCTCTTCACCGCCGGGCTGCGTCGCCTCAACATCAGCCTTGATGCCATCCATCCCGACCGCTATCGCGCCATCACCCATGGCGAAGTCGCCCCCGTTCTCACTGGCATCCGTCACGCCAAGGCGCTCGGCTTTCCCTCCATCAAGCTCAACACCGTCCTCATCCGCCACCAGAATGAAAATGAAATCTGGCCGCTCGTCGAGTTCGCCGCCTCGTTGAATATCCCCATCCGTTTCATCGAACTGATGCCCGTGAGCCTCACCGAAATGCTCACCGAGAAAAATTTCCTCCCCACCGGAGAAGTCATGGAAATGCTCGCAGCGAAGGACATCTTAGTCCCTCTCGACGAAAAAATGGGTCACGGCCCCGCTAAATATTATCGTCTGCAAAAAACGGGCGCCACCGTCGGTTTCATTGGAGCCCTCACCAACCTCCATTTCTGCGAATCGTGCAACAAAGTCCGCCTCACCGCCGACGGTCACCTGCGCCCATGCCTCGGCCATCACGGTGAAATTTCCCTCAAGCCAGCTCTGCGTCCCCTTCCCGATAAACCAGCCCTTCGCGCTCTCCTCGACCAAGCCCTCGCCGAAAAACCGCCCGAACACGAATTCCGCAACAACTGGCAACCTCACCGCATCATGACCGCCATCGGTGGTTAATTCTGAGTCATCCTAAGCGAAGCACAGGGGGCAAAGGGCCAGACACGCCTCCAAATTCATCTTTCGGCTTAATTGTCTAAGACCTTCCCCAATCCCGTTAATCCTGTCCAAAATCCTCTCCCATGAATGCTCTCAAAAAGCCCCTCCTAGCCTTCCTGCTCCTTGCCTCACTCTCTGTCGCCCAAGCCGCCGACGTCACCGTCTTCGCCGCGGCGAGCCTCACCGACGCCCTCAAGGAAATCGCCACCAGCTACGAAAAAGCTGGGGGCGACAAGATCGTCTTCAACTTCGCCGCCTCCCACCTCCTCGTCACGCAGATCAAGGCCGGCGCGCCCGCCGACATCTTTTTTTCCGCCGACGAGGCCAAGATGGATGACCTCGCCAAGTCGAACCTGATCGATAAGGACACCCGCAAAAACCTTCTCTCTAACAGCCTCGTCATCGTTGTTCCCGGCTATACTTCCAATCAAAAATTGACTTCCGCCACGCAACTGGCCGATGCCCGTTTCAAGAAAATCGCCCTCGGCCAACCCGACAGCGTTCCAGCTGGCATTTATGCGAAGCAATACCTTCAAAAAATCGGCATCTGGGATAAAGTTTCCTCCCGCATCATTCCCTGCGAGAGCGTCCGGGCGGCCTTGGCCGCTGTTGAAACGGGCAATGTTGACGCCGGGATGGTTTACAAGACCGACGCGCTTCACTCGAAGACGGTCGTCGCGGACTATGAAGTACCCGTCTCCGATGGCCCCGCCATCGCTTATCCGGTGGCGCTCATCCGCGAATCCAGGAACGCCACCGCTGCTAAAAAATTCCTCGATTATCTCAGCAGTACCGCCTCCGTGAAAATTTTTGACCAGAACGGCTTCGTCGTCAAAAAATAGCCATTCTTAAGCGGCCGCAGAAGGCGCACCTGAATTTTAGATCCCGCGCTCGTAGATGAGACTCTTCAACTCGTCGTTATAGGCGTACGCGCTGTCAATCGCGTCGATCATCACTGGCTTGTCCTTCGCCACGGGGTGCAACAACGTCTCTCCCTGCATCAGCTCGCGGCAGGAGATCTGCCCCTTTTGCAAAGGAATGGCGAGGTAGACGTCCTTCTCCATGCTCTCGTGGTTCATCACGTATCCGACCGGCAGATCGCGCTTCGCGTAGACCCCGCGCACCAGGTTGTTCAGGTACTTGTTTTCCACATCGGGAATCGTCCGGCGCGTTTCCCCGCTGCCGCCGCACATCATCCGCGCCCGGTTGAAGGCCCTGAACCACATGTCGATCTGCGCCGGCAAACTGCAGTAGGGCGAGACCGGAATCCCCTCGTCGTCGATGTCGATGTGCCGCTCGAACGTCCGGGCGCCCTTGGCGTACGCGATCTGGACGGAGCAGTCCCAGTCCTTGTACTCGTGGGTGGAAAGGCCGATGACGTGGTTCGGGTACCGCTTGCGCAAAAAGTCGATCTGATTGAGTTCCAAGTCACCCTCTTCGCAGGGATAGATCGAGACGCAATGGTTGATCGCGAGCGGGATGTTTCGGTGCTCAAAAAAAACGACGAGATCATCAAGGTCCTTCAGCGAGGTCCCGCCCGTGGAACAGATCACCGGCTTGCGGGTCTTCGCGATCCGCTCGATCAATACCCAATCGTTCACATCGGAGCTAGCCAGCTTGATGATCGGCAGTGCCAGGTCCATGCAGAGATCGACCGAGGCCTCGTCGAATGGCGTCGCCATCGGAATGCACCCACCTTTCTTGATGGCGTCGATCATCGTGTGAAAATCGGCCCGCGACATCTGCGTATCGATGGTCTTCTTGATATATCGGATGTCGGTCCGGTCGCGAAAATCCTTGTGGATGAAGCTGTCCACGTCGCGCAATTGGACTTTGATTGCCGCGCGGACATTGTTGAAGCGAACAATCCGCGAATACTCGCGGATGATCTTGAGGCCGCGTTCCAGTTTCCCGTAATGGTTGTTGGCCATCTCGAGCACAAATAGATCTTCGAAAATGATGCGGTTCATGGGGACAGAAAATCAGTTTTGCAAAAAGAACACCCGTCCGACGAGCAAATTGCTCAACATTTGCTTCGGTTGGGGTAAGGTGAATATTAGCTGATCTCATCCATGAAAGTCCTCTTCTTCGCCCAAGCCCGTCAGACTGCAGGCTGCCCCGAATATACCCTCAGGACGGACCGGCCCTTGACCCAGGCAGAGCTCTGGGCCTCTCTGCTCACCACCTTTCCCAATCTCGCCTCTCTGCAAAAATCCACCCGCCTTGCCCGCAACGCATCCTATCTGGATGACAGCGAACTCCTTCAACCCGGCGACGAAATCGCCGTCATTCCGCCCGTTTCCGGAGGCTGATCATGCAAATCGAAATCATCTTCACCCAGGAACCGATCACCCGTCCCCAAGCCTGGCCGATACCACATGGTGCCGAGACTGGCTCCCTCGTCGAATTCTACGGCATCGTCCGGGAAATCGAAGGCACCGAGAAGATCCCTTCCCTCCACTACGAAGCCTACGCCTCCATGGCCGAAAAAGTAATACGTGAGAAAATAGCCCTGATTGAAACGAAATATCCCTGCCAGGCAGTCCGCATCGTCCACCGTCTCGGCATCATCCCAAAAGGCGAAAGCGCCATTTACGTCGGCCTCCAATCCAAACATCGCCGCGAAGGCTTCCTCTTCCTGCAAGAGTTCATGGACGAATTCAAAAAGGATGTCCCCATCTGGAAATTAAAATGATCACTGTCCTCCAGGCCCAGCAAACCATCGATCAGCACAGCGCCACGCTGCAGGAGGAAACCGTTCCTCTCGGCCAGGCTCATGGACGTGTATTGCATGAACCGGTGGCAGCAACAGAAGATATTCCCGCCTTCGACCGCTCAGCAATGGACGGCTATGCGATTCAGGCCGGCGATGACGCGGAAGAATTTGAAGTCGTCGGCGAAATCCGCGCCGGGCAGATCGAGGACCGCCACCTCAAGCCGGGCCAGGCCATCCGCATTTTTACCGGCGCGCGCCTGCCGGGCGATGGTCTGAAAGTCGTGATGCAAGAGCATGTCGAAGTGCGAGAGGGCTGCATCCGTATCACTAAACAGAATCCAAATTCCAATGTCCGGAAGCGCGGCGAAGATGCCCGCGCGGGAGAAATTTTGCTCCAACCGGGGTTGGCACTCGACGCAACAGCGGTGGCTCTCATGGCTTCCGTCGGGAAAACTTCCATTCAAGTTTCCAGACTACCCCGAATTCTTCACCTTACCACCGGGGATGAAATTGTTCCCCCTGAACTAAAGCCGGGACAAGGCCAGATCCGCAACAGCAACGCCTCCCTCATCGCCGGACTGTGCCGCGAACAGGGTATTGCCGCCGTCGACCACTTCCATGCCGGGGACGATTTGCCTGCGATGTTGAAAGTTTTTTCCGACGTCAGGGCCGAAACCTATGACCTCATCCTCATCTCCGGCGGATCCGGCCAAGGCGCCTACGATTTTAGCACCGATCTTTTCCAGCATCTCCATGCCACGATTCATTTCCGGGAAATCGACGTCCGCCCCGGCAAACCGCTTATTTTTGGCACTGCCTCTTCGCAAATTATTTTTGGCCTCCCCGGCAACGCCCTCTCCCACTTCGTTTGCTTCCACCTCTTCGTCCGCCGCGCTCTCGACCGCCTGCTCGTGCGAGCGCCCTCAGCTCCCATCCAGGGATTTTTATCCGATACCATGACCGGCGCACAAAACGCCCGCGAAACCTGGTGGCCCGCCCAGACCTTCCTCCATGAAGGTCGGCTCCAATGCCGCCCCATCGCCTGGAAAAGTTCCGGCGATATCACCCGCCTCCCCTCCGCCAACGCCCTCCTTCACGTTCCCGCCTCGACTTCCAGCCTTCCCGCCGGAACGATGGTGAATCTTCTTTTTACCCGAAATGCCCACTCCTAGAAAATTCAGTCATCTCGACAAGGCAGGCACTGCCACCATGGTCGGCGTCGGCCATAAGCCCGTCCAGTTCCGTCGGGCCATCGCGGCGGGAAAACTGCTGTGTGCTCCCGCCACCATCCGTCTGCTCAAGAAAGCGGCCCTACCCAAGGGCGATGTTCTCGGCGTCGCCCGTATCGCCGCGATCCAGGCCGTGAAACGCACCGCCGATCTCATCCCGCTGTGTCATCCTCTGCCGATCAACAAGATCGATGTGCAATTCAAAGTGACATCGCAAACCATCGAAATCGAATGCCGCGTCGAAACCGAGGCAAAAACCGGTGTAGAGATGGAAGCCCTAACCGGCGTTAGCGTCGCCGCCCTCACCCTTTACGACATGTGCAAGGCGGTCGACAAAAAGATGCGAATTTCCGATATCCGTGTCGTGGAGAAAATCAAAAAATGAAAGTAGGACGTGTCACCTGCAGCGACCGGGCCTCCGCGGGCGTCTATCAGGACGCGGGGGGCCCCGAGATTGAGCGCGTCTTCTCCAGCATCTGGCCCGACCCCGTCGAATTTGTGGCAAAAATTATCCCCGACGACGTCAACGGGATCGAGAGCGCGCTCAAGGAACTGTCCGACGAGATCGGTTGCCCGCTCATTATCACTACCGGCGGCACTGGCTTCGCCAGGCGCGACGTCACGCCCGAGGCGACCCTTGCCGTTATCGAGAAGGAACTCCCCGGCTTCGGTGAAATCATGCGCAGCATTTCCTTCGCCGTCGCGCCGACTTCTATCCTGTCCCGTGCCACCGCGGGTGTCCGCGGTCGCTCGCTCCTCATCAACCTGCCCGGCAATCCCAAGGCCATTGCGCAATGTCTGCCGCCTCTGCTCCCCGCCATCCGCGAGGCGCTGCGTCACCTGGAAGAATCGTAAATCCCATCCTTCAGGATCATCGCAGTCGAGGGCTCAAAAATTTCGGAAGGAGGGCTGGCCCGCAAACACTTGCCATCCCGCATGACTACGACTTGGTCGCAAAGCGCGACCACTTCGTCCGGCGAGTGTGAGACATACAGCATCGGGATGTTGAAATCGTCGCGGATACGTTGCAGGTAGGGGATGATCTTTCCCTTCAAGTCGTCATCGAGACTGGCGAGCGGCTCGTCCATTAACAATAACTGCGGAGAAGAAAGGAGCGCCCGCGCAAAGGCCACCCGCTGCTTCTGGCCTCCAGAGAGGTCGGCAATCGAGCGATCAAGCAGCGACTCAATCTCCAGGACCGCGGCGACATGATCGAGGGTGATCCCGGTCGCAATCCTGGATGTTTTTTCGCCATAACCGATATTTTTTCGTACAGAGAGATGTGGAAACAGCGCCAAATCCTGCGGCACGTAACCGACGCCTCGCCGCTCAGGTGCGAGAAAGATTTTTTGCTCCGAATTCATGAGCACCTGCTCGTCGACCGAAATAAATCCCGAGCCTGGTTTTCGGAGCCCGGCCACCACTTCAATCAATGAGGTCTTTCCCGCTCCGGAATTGCCGAAGATGCCGATGACCTGTCCAGTCACCTCAATATCCATCTCAAGAAGAAAGGAGCCCTGCCGAAGCTGGAGATTTTTTAGTGAAAGCCTCATCGCGTTCCGCCCCATTTCGAAAATTGGTTGCCGAACAAAATAGCGGCAAAAGCCAGCACGGCAGAAACGAGCAGTAATTGATAAGCGTGCCCATCGTGACCGAGCTGAATATCGCTATAAATGGCAACCGAGAGGGTGGTAGTGCGGCCCGGAATATTGCCCGCGACAAGGATCGTGGCCCCAAATTCGCCGAGAGCGCGGGCAAAAGCCCAGACCGCTCCCGCGATCATACCCCTCGCCGCCAAGGGCAGCGTGATGGTGAATAACACGCGAACCGGCGTCGCTCCCAAGGTACGCGCCACCTGTTCCAGCCGCGGATTGATTTCTTCAAAGGCCAGCCGCACGGTGCGGACAAGAAAGGGAAAAGACATCACCGCCATCGCGGCAACCACTGCCTTCCACGTGAAGACAATTTCCGTGCCGAAGGTATCGCGCAAAATTGCACCGAAGGGACCATGTCTGCCTAGGAGATTCAACAGGATGAGGCCCGTGGCCACCGGCGGCATGACGAGCGGAAGGGCTACCACCGTCTCAACGATGGTTTTCCCGGGCCAGTTTTTCCGCGCCAGCAGCCATGCCACCCCAACGCCAAAGGGGAAGATGATCAATGTGCTGAGGCTGGCAGTACAGAGAGTCAAACCGATGACCTGCAAATCATCGGCGGTAAAGAACGGCATGGAAAATCTCCTCCGTTGCCTATGGAGCGAGCCGCTCGATCATCCATTTTTCCCCGTCCCGCCGATAGCGGAGCCGGTCATGCAGACGGTTGGTGCGCCCCTGCCAGAATTCGATCCGCTCCGGCTTGAGCCTATAACCTCCCCAGGTGAGCGGCGGCGGAACATCGTCGACAAAACGGGTCTCGGCCTCGGCCAGGCGCGCAACCAAAACGGAACGATCAGAAATGACTTCGCTCTGGTTGGATGCCCAGGCCCCGAGGCGGCTGCCGCGGGGACGGCGGTGAAAATAGGCCTCTACCGCGGCACGTGAAGTCTTGGCAACGACGCCCTCGATGCAGATCTGCCGTTCCAACTCCAGCCAGCTAAAAGTCAGCCCGGCGTGAGGGTTGGCTTCAAGATCGCGTCCCTTGGCGCTTTGGTAATTGGTAAAAAACACAAAGCCCTCCGGGTCAAAACCCTTGAGCAATACATTGCGACCGCGGGGTTGACCGTCGGGTGAAACGGTGGAGAGGACCATCGCATTGGGTTCGATAATGGAGTTACAGTTGACGGTTTCCTCGAACCAGATGGAAAATTGCTTGAAGGGATCGGGATCGAGATCGGCCTCGTCGAGTCCGCAAAGCATGTAGTTGCGACGCAGGGCGGCAATGGGCGAATCGAAAGAAGAATCCTGGGACATGGTGGCTCTATCCACTATGCCACCGTTGGCCAAAGCAAGGGAAGACGTTCCTTCGGACCTGCAGATGGCAATCTATTTCGCCACTGCAACCGGCCCCGCATCGGGCACGATGATCTTTTGCAATTCAGTAAGATAGGCGGCTTGGGCAGTCGGGTAGTCGCCCGGACCGGTGATGATGGTTTCGAGCGATTCCATCTCGGAGGTCGAGGCCCGTCGCCCATGCCACATGTTGGCTAGATAGATTCGCGCCTTCGTCAACGGGCTGGCATCCACCGGCGTCACGGCTTTCTCCATGGGAAAGCTGGCCCTGTCGGCGTAGACCACCCAGAAGACGTAAACCGGATAGCCCTTGTAAGAAAACTGCTTGGGATAAGTTTGAAGCCGGATTCCGTTGGCCTCGGCGATAAATGGAGCGAAGTCAGCAACCTTGATGAAGCCGGTCGCGGGGAGACAGCGGTCGGGATTGTGGGCCTGAAAGACGGTCTCCCCTGTTGGCTTCGGGTGGTAGCGGAACCAGTAAGCTGTCCACGACCAACTCTGGCCGTCGATCCATTGGACTTCGCGACCCGCATCATATTTGAGAATATCGGCACTCTCCTCGGCAATAGGCACTTCCTTGAACGTGCCCGTTGTCGGTAAGGATGCCGTCCAGGTCGGATAGCGCTCCCCATCGCGCTCGCACCATGTGTACCAACCTTCGGTGACCACCACGACGAGGGTTCCGGCGAGAAGAAGCCCGACGGCGAAATGCTGGGCCAGCCCCGCTTGCGCTGGTGGCCATGCCGATGGCGGGACGGAAGCCACTGGCGGCAATGGATGCGGATCCCGCTTGCTCAGCCAAACAGCAACGAGCCAGGTGGTAACTGAAGTAAAAACCAAAATGGACATGCCTGCCGTGTCATGCCAGTGATTCATCTTCTCTACGCCGTAGGACGACGCCATGAAGGAGAGGAAAAGCGCACGTAAAAAATTACCCAACATCGCGAAGCCCAAGGCAAGCAGGACGAGTTTGCCCCGCCGCAACCAGGCGAAGCGGTAAAATTCGCCGACCAGAAACGCAACCATCAACGCCGCCTGCAATGAACGGATGCCGCTGCATGCTGCCTCGACCCCCAAGGTGCAGTGGGCCAGAACGATAACATTGCCCATCGCTTGGGCGTAAATGCCGCAAATGATGAGAACATGGGCGACCAGCCAGGCATTGAATTGCTGGAGCCCCTGCACGATCGGGTCTTCCAGTTGCGCTGGCCACGGGACGCTGATGAGCAGAAAACAGATGGGAAAGGCAAAATGCCTCGCCCAGGCTTTTCCGCCGTAAATCCACATCCAATAAAGCAAAGCCCCCACATAAAGCAACGAACAGCACCAAAGAAGCGGACGGGAGCTCATCGACGATTCCAGTGCCATTCGAAAAAAAAGAAAAAGAACGGTCCAGGCGAAGAAGAAACGCAGAAGGCGCGGGCGGCGTCCCGTCGGCTCCGGCGCGGGACGATTCGACCACCGTTCGGAAAACGCAAACAAAGCAAGCAGGGGCACCCACCAGCCAAAGGAATAATTCTCCTGATAACTCCAGGCATAGGAGAGCGGGAACAGGACGACGACACCCGCGAGCAGCAGACAGCCCCAACTGGCCCACGGCTGGACCGGGACCGTTGCCGACGGACCGGCCAGGGCTTGCGTGGCCGGGGACGTGGTCATCAGGATATATTATCGATTTTTGCGCTCGATAGCAAAGCTATGCAGCCAACGCTCTCGACATCGCCAATCCGGATACTTACGCTTTCCCCGCTTACCCTGCTCTCTCATGAACGTTGGAAAATTCTGGCTCTTGATGTTCCTCGCGATGGTGATCGCGATGTTGATTTTCCTCGAAATCGCATGCGAAATGCAGGTCGACTCGCTCTCCATCAAGTTGAGCAATAGCGAGGCCAAGGTCAGCCAGGCCCGACAGGCCAGCGAGGCGCTGCGGGTTCTGATCCAGAAGATCGCGATTGAATCGCAACACGATCCCGCTCTGCTGCAACTTCTGACCAAACGCGGCATCAGCTTTGCCCCGCGCCCGCCGGGCACACCAGGCAACACCCCGGGATTCCCATTGCCGCCCGCCACCGCCAATCCGCCCCCTTCCACACCATGACCGCCCCCCTGCCCCAAGATGCGCCGGGATACAACACGACTTCCCGCCCCCGTCCACGCAAGTCCAAATTTTTCTCGCCGCCCAAGGACTTGGAAGGGTTCTACTCGCCGTTCTGGCCACTGGTGATCGTTTTTATCTCCATCATGACATTGATGGTTTACCAAATTTCATTTTTGCGGCACCGGGCCATGGTGCTCGATATGCAGATCAAGCGGCTGGCCGGTCCGGTCCAGAAGGCCAGCGCGGAAATGGTCTTCATCCAGGACTTGCGAGCGGATCTCACCGCTCTTGCTCCGCAGCATCCATCCGCCGCCGTACTCGTCAAAGAATTCTTTTCGACTGTTCCGCTACCTGCAACCGATTCCACCACCGAAACAAAAACATCGGCGCCCGACGCTACGCTCCCCAGCGCCCCTGCCTCAGGAACCGCACTTCCTCCCGCAACTGCTCCACCTCATCCACCAGGGAAATAAATTCCCGGAGCCCCTGGTGGTTGATGCCGTATTCCGAGAGGACGAAGGCAATCCGGCGCAAGCGATGGACGGCGGCCTCATCGAAGAAGACCTGTTTTCCCTTGGCTTGAACCGGTGAGACAAGCCCGTGCTGATAGTAAAGAACGATGCGGTCCCGGGAGAGGTGGGTAATCCTGGCAACGGTTTCGATGGTATAAACGACCGGCGATCCCGAAGTGGCAGCAGATGGACTCTTGGCGGATTTCCTGGATTTGCTCATGGCGAGTGGCGAGTGGCGAGGTCGTTCAACCTCGCGGATTGAAGTTGGACTTACGGCTGAGTTGTTCCCAAAGCTCCTTTTCATCGGCGGTGGCATGCGTGGGCACCTGGATATCGGCCACGACATAGAAATCGCCCCGCTCCTCCGATTTGGGTCGAGGCAGGCCGCGTCCCCGCAAACGGAGTTTCTGGCCGTTCGCGGTGCCCGGCGGGATCTTCACATTGAGGTCGCCGTCGATGCCGTGGACCCGGACGGTGGTACCGAGCACAGCTTCCCATGGAGCGAGCGGGAGATCATGGTAAAGATCGGCACCGAGAGGACGGAAGTCGGGATGAGGCGCAAGCCGGACGCGGAGGAAAAGATGTCCCGCTTCCCCTCCGCCAGCGCCTGCCTCGCCCTTGCCGGGAATGCGGATGACCTGGCTTTCCAGCGCCCCCTTAGGGATACGGACCTTGAACGATTCGGTCCGCACCTCGCCGGAGGCGGGATCAACTGTTTGAAAGGAAATGGGGCGAATAGAACCGTGCATCGCCTCCTCCAGCGTGACGCTAATGGCGCCTTCGATGTCCTGGCCGTGACGTTTGCCGCTGGAGCGGGGACCACGACCTCCGCCATCGGGACCGGGAAAGCCGCCAAAACCCTGGGCGCGGCCCCGGCCAAACATCTGCTCGAAAAAATCGCTGAAGCCGGTGCCTTCGAAATGAAATTCCTGACCCTGGCCATTCTGAAAATCTTCTGCGGAAAATCCGCCTCCATGCGAATTGGATGGTGCGCCCTGCGCATTCCAGTTTTCACCCAGGTCGTCGTACTTTTTCCGGTTAACGGGATCGCTCAGGACTTCGTAAGCCTCGTTGATTTCCTTGAACTTGGCTTCGCCGGCTTTTTTGTCCTTGGCGACATCGGGATGATGCACCCGCGCGAGCTTGCGGAAGGCCTTCTTGATCTCGTCGCTGGTTGAGGTACGGGGCACCCCCAGAATCTGGTAATAGTCTTTGAATGCGGCAGGCATACGTCGTCATCACTATACACCGTCCGACGAAAGGGCACTCCAATTTCTTGTCGTAAAATCGTTCCAAGGGAGACTTCACAACCCGCTCCGTCACGTCCAGCATGGACAATTCCTTAAACAGTATGAAATCGCTTGTTGCCTATTGTTTGGTTGTCGTTCTCGGCCTGTTCTTTTGTCCGGTGCGAGGCACGCCCCAGGAGACCACGGTCGAAACGCTGGTCTGTTTTCGCCATGCGGAAAAGCCGCCGGAAGGATTGGGACAACTGACCTGCCAGGGATTAAACCGGTCGCTCGCTCTGCCCAAGGTACTCCTTTCCAAATATGGCAGGCCGCAGTTCATCTTTGCACCCAACCCGAGTCAGAAGGTCCGCGACAAAGGCGGTGAATTTTATTACGTCCGACCACTCGTCACCGTCGAGCCGACCGCCATCAAGTGCGGCCTACCGGTGCAACTTCCGTTTGGCTACAAGGAGATCGACGACCTGCAGGATGAATTACTCCGGCCCAAGTACCAGTCCACGATGGTCTTTGTCTCGTGGGAACACCTGAACCTGGACAAATTCGCCCGGCGCCTGATGACGGCCCTGGGTGGCGACCCACAACTGATCTCCAAGTGGCCTGATGATGACTACGACAGAATTTACGTCTTCAAGATCACCCGACAGAACGGCCATGTGAAGATTTCATTCCGGCAGGACCAGGAACACCTGAATCATTTGAGCACCGCCTATCCCTAAAGATCGATCCTAGAAAATGCCGCCTTATGGCAAAATCGCACCCTTATGCGCTTCGACGCGACGAGACCCTTGGCCCCGGGTTGAGACGCATCCTGGAGGTGATGGGCGACGACGCTGAGGAAATTGCCGGGCTGCCGGAAAGCCAATTATCGGAAGCCATCCACGATCTCCGCACGCTGATCAAGCGCCTCCGGGCGTATCTTTGGTTCGTGCGTCCAGTTCTTGGTCTCACCCGTTATGAACGCCATATCGATCATCTGCGCAAGGCCGCGGGGCGGCTCTCGCAAGCGCGGGATCTTGAGGTCATCCAGGAAGCCTTGAAGAAAGCCGCCTCACCTGAGGCGCATAAAAAGGAATTAGTCGCTCTGGCCCACGTTGCGCTGGCCATGACCCCAAAAGACTCGTCCTCCGGTCCGACCGCGACGCTTGGCCTGATCAAGAAATCAGCCAAAACGTTCGTTCATATCATCGCCAAAAGCCGGACGACCCTGGAACGAAGCCGCAAGAAGTGGCCGGAACCGAAAGAACGCCTGGCGAAAGCCTTCGTCACGGCTCGCAAGGCAAAAAAGAAGGCCTTGAAGGAGAAGAAGGCTTCATCTGTCCATGAATGGAGAAAAAAAGCGAAACGACTTCTCTATGTTCTCCATCTCACGCAAAACATGCCGCATATGGGGGGCCATGCCTGCCTCAAGGCAGTGGATCAACTACAAGAGTTACTCGGACAACATCAGGACACCATCGTCACCGGGAATCACTTGCGCCTGCGTGCGTCCGATCTCGATAGCACCAAACTGGCCATGGTGTTCCATGTGCTGGACCGAAAACGGCAAAAGCTGCTGGAAGATGCGGAGGAATGCTGGGAGGCACTCCGGTATGAATTTTGAGGCAACCAGACTTATGCCTTCGCGGCGGCCTTCGCCACATCCACGGGCGGAGGCCAGACCTTGGACATCACGAAGGTTACGGTCAAACCGATGACACAACCCAGCAGCACTTCGCCCACACGGCTGAGGCCGATCTCCGCGCCCGTGCTCCTTGAGTGATGGGTCAGGCTGGCGGCGACGACCAGCGCGGCGGTGATGGGTGCCTGCCGCCACATCTGCGGGACATGGACTATATAGGACGAGACCAGGACCGTCACCGACAGAGCAATGGGGAGCTTCCAGTCGCTTGATCCGCCGCAGGTCAGAAAGATCAGGCCGATCGTACAACCGAGCATTGAATTGATAAGGCGTCCGCGGAAAGTCTGGTAGGCTAGGTTCACGTTCGGGTCAATGGAGGCGATCATCGAGCTGATCGCCCAGATCGGATCAAGGTTGGCGAAATGTCCCAGCAGCAACCAGAGGAGCGAGGTGGCGACAAAGATATTCGCGGCGAGATGGAAGCCCAGGAAGTGGTCCTTGAGGACCCGGTCCCACCATTTCGTCCAATTCAGGGAATCCTGCATACGGTCTGTGCCGGGACGGGGGATTTACTCGTGACTCTGGGGCGGATTGCCCTTGAGCCGGTAAACCGCGCCGGTCTTGGTCATACCAAGAGCCAGCCATTCCTGTGCCGCCAACTGGAGTGAAACGAAAAATTGCTCATTGCGCTTCATCGCGGCGGCGTGGAGTTCGTCCCGCTTCTGGAACTTGATCTGGTAGGCAAATTCGCCGACGAGCTGCTTCTCATCGCCGCGCGTCCGCCAAACAGCAATGTTCGCCCCGGCAGTGACTCCCTTGCCGAAATCGAGGATGCCAAGGTCGAGCAGGACTTCCGCCACCGCCGTTTGGTTGACCAGTTCAATCTTGTCGGCCCCGGTCATCTTCAGCGCCTCGAGCGGCGGAAAAATCTTGCCCAACATGGCCATGGCGTTGCCATCACCCTCGTGCAACTGGCTGCGGGAAAACTCGACGTTATGGGAGTAGAGCATGCGCAGCCCACCGATCTGGTCCTTGAGCGGCAGCATCTCCGCCTTGAACTTGATCTTGAAGGTGTTGATCATCTTTGGCCTGACATCCATCTGGGCGCTGGTCTGCAGGTCCGGATGACGGAACTTGAAAACGATTTCCGGATCGCCGTTCAGGAAGCCCAGCTTGTAGGGCGTACGCCGGCGGAGAATGAAGGCGTTGTTGTAAAGCTTGTAGTCCGCCGTGTCCAAAAAGAGCACCTCGCGCAACTGCGGTACGGCCTCCTTAAAACCCTTCGTGGAAAAATCGATCTCACAGCTTTCCGCAGCCTTTTTGACGTACTTGGAAAACTCATGGAAGCTCTCGACCGAGGTAAACCGGTCCCCCTTGAGGATGAGCTTGCACTCCAGGTACTGCACGTCATCGAGCGGATGCCCGTCGCTGTAAGCGCCTTTTTTAAGTTCAGCCAGGGCGGAAGCCGGAGTGCTGTCAGATTTGTCGCTCATAAGAAGATAGGGTGAGAGGCTCGGGTGTTAAGTTGGCTGAAATTCTTTTATCACGACTCCTCGTCTGCGTACATGACAACTGGAGCGATTGCCGCGAAATAATCGGTCTCACGGGTGAGCGGGCGCGACAATGGAAAGAAAATGCCAGTCGTTCGTCTGCAGACAATAGAACGCCAGCAACAAGTTGGTCACGCCATGGGCGAGCATCACGCTGCCGAGACTCTTGGTGCGGATGAACCAGACGCCGTAAACCAAACCAACAATGGCACCCAGTGGCCACTCGGGTCCGTGTTCCACTGCGAAGAAGGCCGTCGTCACATAAAACGAGAGAGGGGTGTAGGTCCCGATCGGTACGGAAGTAAAGTCTTCCTTGATCAACCAGCGCATAAGAAAACCCCGCCAGAAAAGCTCCTCCGTTATCGGCACCACGACGGCGATACCGAAGAGTCGGACGGCGAAGAGGCTCCAAGCCTCGGTGGCGGAATAAAGTTGGAAAGGATTGCGCCCAATCAGCGGTTGATCGTAATGCACCAGCCAGGGATCAAGCTTGACCCACAATATCACTCCCACGACACCGACCAACACACTGAGGATGGCCGCCTTGGGGACCAGAGTCGGCAGCGAGCGCCAATACCAAAGGATGACCGCCCCGACACAGAGTGTCTTGGGCACGTAGAGAAGATAGTGCTGTTCCGGGCACCAGCTTTCTCCCATGAGGAAAAGCATGAACAGGAGAAGGGGCGCCACGAAGGGCAGAGCTTGCTTCGTCATGGATTCCGCCAAAGTAGTGAAGTCCCGAAAGAATACGATGCGAAGTTGCGGGATGCCCCCAACTCACTCCTTGCGCCAGATACTAACGCATTCGATCTGCGCCGTGCGAGGGAACAAGTCGATTGGTTGAACGGAAACAAGCCGGTAGGTTTTCGAGAGGAGTTTTGCATCGCGGGCCAGCGTCGCGGGATCGCATGAGACGTAGACGAGATGGGCCACAGGATCGAGACAAAGCGCCTCGGCCAGACGAAGCGGTAGGCCTTCGCGCGGCGGATCGACCAGCACGCTGGTTTCTTTTCCTGTGGCCTCAGTCAACGCGCGCAGTTCCTCGGGCAGGGCCGTGGCCACGTCGGCCTCCCGCCACTCGACATTGGTCAGCCCAAGGCGACGGGCATCGCGCAAGGTGCGAGGATCGTTGTCGATGGCGATCACCCGTTGAAAACGGCTGGCCACGATCTCGGTAAAGAATCCCCCGCCGCAATAGCCTTCCTGCAACGATACCCCCTCTTCCGGCAGCGCGCTGGCAATCAACCCCCGCAAGGCATCGTGCAAATCGTGGTTGGCCTGGAAAAAACCACTACGCGGAACGGTCGAGTCCCGCAAGGAATAGTGACCCTCTGCCTGCTGCCCTGCCCGCAGTCGTTCCAACTCGGCATTGACGCCCGGTCGCGCCAAAAGGCACTCGCGGATATCGATCAGATCGCGGCCATTCACGCCACGAAAACCGATCTTTCCCCCTTCCGCATGGACCGTGATTCGGTTGCGGTAGCCGTAAGGATTCGGGCTCGGGATCATTGGTAGGACCGGGGCATCCGGTAGCTTGCCCACCCGGGCGAAGGCTTCCTTTACCTGATTTTCCTTGAGGCGGCTTTCCTCGGCGTAGGTGAGATGCTGGTACTGGCAACCTCCACACTTCGCATAGTAGGAACAAGGCGGATTCTCCCGGGCCGGGCCGGGTTGCGTTAGTTCAACGATTTCACCGCGAGCATGATGGGCCTTACGTTCAACGATCTTGACGCGCACCCGGTCGCCCTCGGCCGAGAAAGGAACGAAGACGATAAAGCCCTGCGGAGTCCGGGCCAGGCCGTCCCCGCCAAAAATGACCTTTTCGATGGTGACATCGATAACGTCCCCGCGCGCCAGCACAGGAAGGGAGTCAGCGGGCAAGTTAATGGGACGTGAAACGGAAAGGCCGGGGCGAATGAATCCGACTCGCGGCGACTGGACTTAGTACCAGTTGTTCAGGTCACCAGGAGGATACTGGTTGACCACCATCGAATCGTAAGGCGGCATTTTCTGGCTGCGATAGGATCCGTTGTTGGTGGGAAAAGGAGAGGTAACCACTTCAAAGACTCCCACGCCGATGTCCATGACCATTCGGGAGACGCCTTGGACGAGAAAGCCTTTGCAGAAAGCGACGGTGTCGCCTTCGGTGTCGATCATGCCGTATTGGGAATCGAGTAGCTCTGAGGGAGAGGTCACAATGTTGGCAATACCGCGACCGAGCTTGTCATAAAACGAGTCCTTGATCGGCATGGAGATATCCGCACGGGCCGTCGTTGCCGCCATGGTCAGAACCAGTGCAAGAGTAAGAATTCGCTTCATGTAAACAAATTAACGCTAAAAGTGTAAAAAGAGCAAGCGGGAAAACCGGAATTTTTGACGGAATTACCGGACTAAGGAAATGGAACGGAATTCGGAGCTGGGAGAATTACTTTTTTCCGGCAGCCGATACTCCATCTGATTTCAGAGAAAAGACAAGAAGCAACATGCCGGAGACGACGAGTACCAAGGGCAAAAAAGCATACCAGTATGCTAAAGGAGATCCCGCCACATTCTTAAACGCCGAACCCAAAGAAGCATCTGTATAGATAAAATAGAGAGGAATGCTTAGTGAAAGGGCAAAAAAGCAATCAAGGAGCGACGCTAGCCAGATAAGATATCTTTCCGCAGGAAGAATTAGAATAAGAATGCTGACGAGAAGCGCACCGAGTAGGCCGGCAACCCCACCCAATAAAAACAGGCCTATGAGTAAAATTCCACCGCTCCAAGATGCAACTCCGACTGACTGTAGCATTTGAGCGGTCATCATGCAGGAAGCCATTGGGCAAATAACAAAAATCTCTTCGTGTCGATAAGCCGAGATAATGCCACTAGCTAATATTGCAATAATTCCTATCGCTGCCGTAAAGCGTATCCCAATTTGCATGATTACTCCCCTCCCCGCCCAAATAAATCCAGCTCCCGCAGGACTTCCTTCGCGTGCTCCTTCTTCTGCTTCGCCTTGGCGAGCTTGGGGAGGCCCTTGTCGTCGATCTGGTCTTCCTCGAGTTGGCGCAGGACTTCCTTGGCGCGCTTGAGGACGGGCGCGGGCAACCCGGCGAGGCGCGCAACCTGAATGCCGTAGCTTTTGTCCGTCCCGCCGGGGACGATCTTCCGCAGGAAGACGATGTGGTCGCCCCATTCACGGACGGCGACGTTGTAGTTCTTCGTCGCGGGCAGGAGCCGGGCCAGTTCGGTCAGTTCATGGTAGTGGGTGGCGAAGAGGGTGCGGGCGCGGAGCGTGGTATTGAGGTACTCAGCCACCGACCAGGCGATGCTGAGTCCATCGAAGGTGCTCGTGCCACGGCCGATCTCATCGAGGATGACGAGGCTGCGGCTGGTGGCGTGATTGAGGATGTTGGCGGTCTCGTTCATCTCCACCATGAAGGTGCTCTGGCCGCGACCGAGATCGTCGCTGGCACCGACGCGGGTGAAGATGCGGTCGAGCAGACCAACGATCGCGCGTTTCGCCGGGACGAAGCAACCGCAATGGGCCAGTAACGCAAGCACGGCGACTTGGCGGATGTAGGTACTCTTGCCGGCCATGTTGGGGCCCGTGAGGATGACGAGGCGCTCGGTTTCGATCTCAAGTCTCACATCGTTCGGGACGAATTTCTCGCTGGCGGGAAGCTGTTCCAAGACGGGATGGCGGGCTTCCTCCAACAGGAGCAGACCGTTGTCGTTCATCTCCGGTTTAATGTAATCGCGCTCCTGCGCCAGCGAACCCCAGCCGAGCAGCACGTCGAGTTCGTGCAGGGCCCGCGCCGTGTCCTGGATGACCCGCAAATGCGGAACGGCGGCGGAGCGGAGATCGAGGAAAAGCTCGTACTCGAGTTGCCGCGAGCGTTCCTGCGCCCCGAGGATTTTCGACTCCATCTGCTTCAATTCCGGCGTCACGAAACGCTCGGCATTGGCCAGAGTCTGTTTGCGCGTGTAGTCGGCGGGCACAGCGGCGAGATTCGCAGCGCTGACCTCGATGTAATAGCCGAAGACCTGGTTGTACCGGACCTTGAGCGACTTGATGCCCGAGCGCTCCTGTTCGCGGCGCTGGAGGTCGGCGAGCCATTCCTGGCCCTCGACCGAGGCAGCGCGTAACTCGTCGAGCGAGACATTGTAGCCGCCGCGAATCAGACCGCCTTCCTTGAGCACAATCGGCGGATCGTCGGCCAGGGCGCGCGAGTAAAGCGCCGCCAGTTCCGGCAGCGGGGTGATTTTTTCGCCGAGTTCGCGCAGGGCAGTCACCGTATGTTTTTCCAGCGCTTCGCGCAGTCCGGGGAGCTGTTCGAGCGAGACACGGAGGGCGATCAAATCGCGCGCATTGCCACTGCCCTGGACGAGCCGGGCGACGAGCCTCTCAACATCGCGAATCTGCCGGAGGCGTTCCTGAAGAGCGCTGCGCTCGGGTTGATTGGCCCTCGCCCAGGCGACAACACTTTGGCGGCGCTCGATGGCGGGCAGGTCCCGCAAAGGTGCCAAAAGCCATTGGCGCAGGAGCCTTCCGCCACCGGAGGTCACAGTGCGGTCAACGGCGGAAAGCAACGTCGTCTGGCCGGAGCCGATGCGCAAAGGGTCAACCAGCTCGAGATTGCGGCGCGTGGCGGCATCGAGAATGAGTACGTCCTCCCGCTGCCAGAGCCGGAGCGAGTGAACATGACCCAGCGACCGGCGTAATTCGTGACTTAGATAATGGAGCAAACCACCCGCCGCACTGAGCGCCCCTTTCGAGCCACCGTCGGCGAGGCCGAAGCCATCGAGCGAGGCGGTCTTGAAGTGGTCGCGCAAGGTGTGCTCTGCGGCGTCCGGGGAAAAACTCCAGGCGTCGTGCTCGACGAGGAGATAGCCGAGCCGTTCTCCACCGGAGAGGGCCGAGGTCTCGAGATCGATCTTGTGGCCCTGCGCGACGACGACTTCCGCAGGACTGAGTCTCCCCACCGCGTCGCGGAGCGCTTCCGGCGTAAGGAAATCGCCCGCGAAAAATTCGCCTGTGGTCAGGTCAAGCGCGGCGACGCCGAAACCGTCGGACATCGGCGCGACCGCGACGAGAAAATTGTTCTGCTTCGGTTCAAGCTGGCCCGCATCGAGGATGCTGCCCGGCGTCAGGATCTGCGTGATTTCCCGACGCACCACCTGACCGGGCTTGGGCGCTTCCATTTGATCGCAAATGGCCACGCGGCGTCCCGCCTTCAGGAGCTGCGCGATATAACCCTCGGCGGCGTGATAGGGCATGCCGCACATCGGTGTTCCCTGGCGCTGGGTCAGGGTCAGGTCCAGCAAGCGCGAACCTTCCTCGGCATCACTGAAGAACAGCTCGTAGAAGTCGCCGAGCCGGAAAAGCAAAAGGGCATCGGACGGGACTTCGCGTTTGAGCCGGTGATACTGCTGCATCATCGGCGTGAGGGCATCAGACATGGGAGCCGAGATTAGCTGGCTTCGCTGTCCGTGCGCAAAATTTTTTAATTTTGATGAAATTAATGGAATTTTTGCGACAAGCCGGACGTCTAATCTCTCTGCAACCATTGTCCACAACTGCGATTGTCATAACACCTACATCTTGAACCTCCTAAACAATCCGTGCCGTATGTCGCTTGCCGGTAAGCGATTCCTCACGCATGGTAATATGCACAGTTTCGTCTCCTCATGAATTTTACCACACAGGCAGCCCAGGACATCCTGACCAAGATTGAGCGCGATCCCGCGGAAGTGCGGCATTGGCGGCAGCTTCTCATTCTTTGTTTCGACCAGAAATCGATCGAGACGCTCCAGACGCTGCAGGTCATCGTCTCTGGGATTGAGCAAATCTGGAACCAACGGCGCCAGCGGGTCAAGGACGTCTACGAGGAAGCCAAGCAAAAGCAGCGGGCCACCGGCAGCAACGAACCGCTTCCGTCCACCACCGTCCATACGATCCCGTTGACGGTGCGGCAAAAGGAAACTTTCATCAAGCTGGCGAAGACGCCGCAATCACCCGCGCTGCTCTACCGCTTCGGACTCTATCTTGAAGAAGAATTCGGCCTGCCCCAGGCGGCGTGTTCGCTGTTCGAACGAGCCCTGGCCATCGGTCCGGAAGACACCCAGACCGAGGAAAAGCTGATCGAGGCGATCAAGCGCCTCAATGCGCGCGTCAAGGAATCGGCCCCAAAGATGAACGAGACCGCCTCAGACATGGGCGTGGTCATGTCGCCGGAAACGATGGGCGTCAAAAGCCCGTCGCATCATCGTCCCAGCGCAGCCGCGCTGATCAAGCGCACCGGGCGTCTTTCCGTCGACCGCAGCCGTATCCAGGTAGGCCAGAATGTCCTGACCGAGACCACCTGGCCAGAGACGCAGAAGAAGCTCGATGACGCGATGTCCCGCCTGTTGACGCGGACCGCCGTTGTCTGCGAGACGGCCCCGCGCCCGATGCGGCTCCCACGTTCCATCGCCCCCTCCCAATGGCTCGAATTTCTCGAGGGGCATGTCACCCTGTTGCTGGCAACCCTGGAGGCGCAGGACATCGCGATCCGCACCTCGATCAACCTGGAGCAGGCCCCACGCAGTGACGTGGCGGCCCGGACCGATCTCGTGATGGCCTTGATGGAGGAAATCGAGCAGGCCCTCGAAGCCGCAGCAGCGGCCGATTCGATACCGAAGACAACATCCGTGAAGTCGGAAATCAAACCGGCCATCGCGCAATTGGAAGATATCTTCGAATGGATCGACAAGGGAGCGCTTTCGGAGGCTGAGTCCCATCTCCGGCAGGTGCCGAAAGATACCTTCCCCAAGGAACAGCTCAGCGAAGTCTGGTCGCATCTGGGCCTCGCCTTCCAGAACAACCACGAAAGCAAGCGCGCCATGGCTGCGTACCAGCGCGCCCGTGAACTTAACCCGGACAACCTCCAGGCCTGGTTCAATGGCGGCATGATCCAGCACGAGGAAGGGATGCTCCATCCCGCGCTGCAATGTTATCTCCATTCGATTGAAATCGATCCGGAACAGCCGAAGATCTGGTGCAACCTGGGTGCGCTCCAGTTCCAATTGGGCGAATTCCAGCACTCGGTCGATTCACTGAACCGGGCGGTTGGCCTCAAGCCCGACTATGCCCGCGCATGGGACAATCTCGCCGGATCGCTTTGCGCGCTGGACCAGCTTGAGGAAGCCGAACGGTGTTGCCACCGCGCGATCAACTACAAGCCCGATTACGCCGATCCCCACTTCAAGCTCGGTTCCATTTACTTTCAGCAAAACCGGATGGAAGACGCCGAACGCGCCTTCCGCAAGGTACTCGAGGCCAATCCGGGATATCCGCTGGCGGGACATTATCTCGCTATCGTCCTGGCCCGGACGAACCGGCTCGAAAACGCGCTGGAAGTTTGCGAAATGGCCGCGACACCCCAGGGCGAAACCGAGTTGCCGTCATTGGCCTGGAACGAAATGGCCTTCCACCTTTACGAAAGGGGCGAGCTACGCGAAGCGATCCGCGCCTACGAAAAGGCGCTCACGTTCACGCCGGAACGCGCGGTGATCTGGCTCGACGCGGGTGTGGCCCACCAGCAACTCGGCGAACTCGACCAGGCCCGCCGCCACTACGAGCAAGCCGTGGACCTCGATCCCGAACTCGCGCGCGCCTGGCACAACCTCGGTGCAGTCAAGACGGAGATCGGCGACGTCAAGGGCGGCCAGCAGGCGCTCGAGGAAGCGGAGCGGTTGCTGGCGCGGGGTCGATAAAAACTCCACTTTAATTCAAGAGAAAGAGTCTCACACCACCGCATGCACGCCGTGGTTCACCTTCGTGACCGCCGCGGATCCGCGCAGGCACCGGACGATTGCGTAAGCCCATTCCATCGCCGCGCCAGCGGCCATGCCGGTGATGAGTTTGCCATCAACAATGACCCGCTCGGTCTGGACCTGCCCTACGGAAAATTGCGAACGCACCGAGGGATGACAGGTGATCTTTTCCTCCGGCCTTAGCCAGCCATGCGCAAGTAAAGCGGTCGGTGCGGCGCAGATGGCGGCCACCCACTGGTCCCGTTCCCGTTGGCGCGTGATCCAGTTGCGAACGAGACTGCTTTCCGCAAGATACTGCGCGCCCACTTCACCGCCGGGCAGCACCACAACTTCAAAAGAACGCTCCGGATCAATCTCGCTGAGCAAGACATCGGGAAGATGTTTCGTATGGCGCGCCGCCGTGATTGGTCCCGGCACCAGACCGGCCACCACCGTCTCAATTTCCGCCCGGCGCAGGATATCGATGACCGTGATCCCTTCTATGTCCTCAAATCCGGGCGCGAGAAAAACCAGGGCACTCATACGGCGGCAATCTTGGGCAGCGATCCAGACGAGGAAACGGCGACGGTCGCCACGGCGGCGAGAATCCGGCTGCGGCGCGTGGCGAATTCCTCTGCGCGGACGACGTGCGCGGCGATGTCCTTCGACCAGTCGACCGGCACCTCGATCCACGACTTGCAGCCTTCGTACGCCGGAGCGGCCTTGAGTTGGTGCGGCAAGTTGATCTTCGAGACCCGCACGATAAGGAGATGCAGCCCCGCCTCCATGCCGGGTCTGTCGTGATAGCCGAAGCGTTCGCGCAAAATCTCCTCGCTCCAGAAATGGGCATCGGCCAACCGCCCCACCTGGTCCCACGTGCTTAGATAAACAGCGTCGGTCACCTCGGCAAAATATTGGAGGGTGAAATCCTTCCCGGCATCCGTCGATGGCGCAATGAGACGACGCAACTCGGGCTTGGTCTTCTCCCACTGCTGGTGGAAGCGCGTCGGGAAGAGCCAGAACTTGGGATGCTTGGCTTGGAATCCGGCGCGCCCCTCGGCGATGCCACCCTTGCGCAGAATGACGATCTGCGCACCCTGGCCGAGCGCCTCGACAATGGCCTCCCACTCCTTGAAGGCGGGAGCGCTGGGTGTAACGGATTCGGTCTCCGGAGCAACTGCGGCGGGTGCGATTGGCATTTCCGTTTTCACGACTGGCTTCTCGGGAGCTGCCACCAGCGATTCATTCACAATGTTGGCATTCTTCCAAAAATAGATCGCACCTGAAAGGACGGTGATGATCAACGCGATCCAATAAAACCAGATTTGCGACGCGGCGAGAAAATGGGCCAGCCCCGAATCCTGCAGTCCGAATTCGCGGAGGCTGAGGTAGCTGAGCGAGACGAGGATCGCGACAATCTGCGAGATGGTCTTGTGCTTGCCAATGCGCTCCGCCGCAAGAATCTTTTGTTTGGCAGCGGCAAGCTGGCGCAGACCGCTGATTAAAAATTCGCGGGCCACGATGAGGACCACCATCCACATCGGCGCGACCCCGCGTTCCACCAAAGCGACCAGCGCACCAATGACCAGGACCTTGTCCGCCAGCGGATCAAGCAGCTTGCCGAGATCGGTGACCAGGTTGCGCGCCCGGGCGATGGCGCCATCGAGCCAATCGGTCAAACTTGCAACGGCAAAGATGATTAGAGCCGTCGTCGCCGCGTAGGCCCAATCAAACGACAATGAAATTAGCATCAACCCACACATACCCAACCGCAAAACGGTGAGCTGATTCGGCAGGTTGAGGGTGGGGGCGCGGCGAAGGGTCATTGTAATGGGGTAAAAAAAGTAGAATGAGGAGGGGGAGTAGCACCACCAAAAGCTATCCAAGTTCCGGCAACCGCAAAAAGAATGGCGAGAACTAATCCCGAAACGGAAAGATTACGCTCTCTAAAATCCCATTTTGACAAGGGCGATGACAGATAAGAAACGAGTGTCACCCAAAGAAGCACCAATCCGAGAAGCGCAAATCCATAGTCACGATAGAACATGGCCCGATAAAACGAGGCAGGCATAATATACCCCTGCTCCAGCCATCCTCGGTTGAATTTTACTGCCGCTCCTGATGCCAAGACCCCATAAACAATAGCCGTCACCTGCATCATCCCATATTTGGCGATTTGGAACTTTTCCATGGCTCTATAAGCATGCGCCAAGGCAGGGATTTCTCAACCCGGCATTTTCATCCCTCATTCTACAAGATCAGCTTCACCGCCCCCGCCGCTGAGCAGAGGAGCACGAAACGCTCAAAAAACTTCTGCGGCATGACCTTCGCCAACCGGTGCCCGCAGAACGCGCCGACCACCACCAACGGCGCCAGCATCAACGCCATCGTCACCGAGGTGGGATTGGTCAGGCCCAGGTTGGCACTGAACGGGACCTTGCAAAGATTGATGACGAAAAAGAACCAGACCGAGGTCCCGATCAAGTTCCATTTGGGCAGACCGACCGAAAGGAAATAGAGATTGGCCACGGGCCCGGCCGCATTGGCGAGCATGGTGGTGATCCCGGCCAGCACCCCCATGCCCATCCCATAACTGTGAGAGGCAAAAATATGGTCAACCTTCGCGCCCAGGTAACTTCGCAACAACTGCAGCGCGATCAGGGCCAGGATAATCCAACCGATCAACGGCCCGAATTCCTCCTCGGGGATCCGCCCCATGAAGAAGTATCCGAGCACCACGCCAATCAACGTCGGCGGCAGCATTTTCCAAAAGACCTTCCAGATCACGACCCGGTGATAGACGCCGATGGCGCAGACATCACCGACAATCAATAGGGGCAATATGAAGCCCGTCGATTCCTTTGGGTTCAGGACCATGGCGAAAAGGAGCACCGGCAGGATGCCAAACCCGGTCAGGCCGCCCTTGTTCATCCCTATGGCGAAAGCGCCGAAGATGACGGTCACCCAGCCCCATGTGGAAAAATGGAGTAGAGAGAAATGAACCATGGAACCCGTTTGTAGCGAAGGAAGGGCAGCATGGCAAAGGGAACGGCGGGAAGCACCAGCCTGTAGTATTTCAAAAAGTCACAAACATTTACTGATACAGGGATTGTTATTTCCGCTGCGCAACTTAGATTTCCTCCATGTCTGATCGCTCTTCCATGGCGCGCTGGCTTCTCATCGGCGGCGCAGCGCAGGCCCTCATCAGCCTCGTCCTGTGGTTGGCCCTGCCGATTCGCATGAGTTTCCCCCCTTATCTTTTGACGGCCTTTTTGATTGTCGCCTACGGAGCAGCCTGCGTGAAATCGAAACGGCCCAATGTCGGACCCAAAGCATGAGCGAGCTGAAAAAAAAGACGGCCCTGCTCTCGACCAGTCTGCGGCTTGTCTGCACCGATTACGACGGCACCCTCGCCGAAGCGGACGGTCAGCCCATTTCGGATATCTTCTTCGAGCGGCTGACGGCCTGGCGCCAATTCAACGAGGTCTATTGGGTCGTCAATACTGGGCGAACTTTCCAGAGCCTTGAAGAGGACCTCCTCCGGCGCAAGGCCCCGATCTGGCCGAACTGGGTCGTCTCCCTCGAACGCGAAATCTGGCTGGTGCGCGACCGGCGCGGCGTCGGTTGGTTCGAGTGGAATCGCAAGTGCGAGCTGATGCACACGCAGCTTTTCGAGTCGGTGTCTCCCGTCTGGAAAAATGTCGAGGACTACATTACCCGCCACACCAAGGCCAAGCTGGTGGAGGACGCTGGCTCGCCACTCGGTATCATCGCCTCCTGCGAAGAGGAAGCGGATGAGATTTCCGCGTTCATGACCCCGCTCCTCGCCAACTGGCCGACGCTCGTCGCGGTGCGCAATTCGATCTACTTTCGTTTCAGCCACAAGTTCTACCACAAGGGCGCCTGCCTTGAGGCCATCTCCAGCGGGCTGGCGGTCCTGCCGCCGCAGATTTTCGTCGCAGGCGATCACCTCAACGATCTCCCGATGCTGGATCATCGCTACGCGCGACACCTCGCGTGCCCTGCCAATTCGGTCGACGAAGTGAAGAAAAAGGTTCGCTCCCAGGGTGGCCACGTGGCTGCGGCCAATGTCGCGGAAGGCACGGTGGAAGCGCTGGACAAGTTGTGCCCGCTGCCGAAGAGGTAGGATCCGAATGTCCCTGCTAACGCGACACCTTCGAATGGGTCGTCGCTGGCTTGGCCGTATCCGCGGAGGACGAAGTGCCGGGATAATAATTCACTCCGTCAGGCGCGGCAGGGTGAAATTGGCTGGGAGTCTCCACCACAGGCTCGGTTTCAGGTACTGCTGGCGGATTCGGCGCTGAGCGTGTGACTTGTTTGGGCGTAGCAGGTGTCTTGGCAGCTGGGGGTGTAGGCGATGGTGTCGTTGCCGACGCCGTCCGTACGATCAACTCGATCCGGCGGTTCTTCTCGCGGCCCTCAGCCGTGTTCTCATCGGCGATAGGCTGGGAGCCTCCCACGCCGGTGGCAACCAGTCGCTTGCTGCGAATGTGTCCATCTATGAGCAAGCCTCGCACCGTCTGGGCGCGCAGGCGGGAGAGCGTCAAGTTGGCCTGTTCGTCGCCGGTGAGATCAGTGTGACCCTCAATGGTCAACAACATGTCCGGATGGAGCTTAAGGATGGCGACGACTCGATCAATCATCGGCTGGGAATTGGCATCCAAATCAGCCTTGCCCGGCAGGAAAGTCACAGGGAGCACCACCTCTCCGTCCTTGAGTAGCGCCACGGCCAGGGGATCTTCCTCCGGCGCAGGCGCGGGACCGGTTGCCACTGCCGGTTTCGGGATGGAGGCCGACACCGGAGGTGGAATAGCCGCCTCGGGCGACTTTATCTCCGGCGTGGAAGAAGGTGCAGTGATGGTAAGAGACCCAGAGGATTCTCCCCGCGATTCCATAATCGTGAGGATGTTGATCCGAATAGCGGGATTGAGATAGACCCAGACTTGGCGTCCGTCCTTCTTCAAGTGAAAGGTCTCGGTCACATTGCCGACCGCACCATTTTTCTCGACGGTATAGCCGGCAGCGATGGCCATCTTTTCGTAGTACCGTTGGGATTGCAGAAGCGAAGGGGGCGCGCCAGAACCAGCCCACTGGTAATGGATAACGTAGCGGTGCCCCTCGACCGGAACTCCCTCCAGATGGGCGGCATCGATCGGCAAGGGTCGGGAGACAGAGAAAGTGTACTCGGCGGGATTGTCCTCGTCGTAATCGGTGATCTCAAATCCCGGCATGCGCGCCCAACCCGGGTAATCGTGGGAGCCTTCCACATCGGCCGGATCGGCCAGGATCGGCAGCGAGACGCATGTCCATGCAAGCAGGCAGGACAGTAAGGCGGACCGGACGCAAAAACGCATGGCCAAAATGTAACCGCGATCCCCGCCATTCTGTCCAATGCAATCGGCACGAGCCGTGCTATGCTAAAGGCATGGAACTCCCCGAAGAAGTGGGCATTATGACCCTCCCCAACGCGATCCTGTTCCCGCAGGCGCTGCTGCCCCTCTACATTTTCGAGCCCCGTTACCGGGCCATGCTCAAGGAATCGCTCGAAAACCAGCGGATGTTCGCCGTCGCCCTGCCGCATACATCCTCCAGCCCCAAATTGGTGCCGAACCGCATTGCGGGTGTCGGATTAATTCGCGCTTGTGTCGATAAACCGGACGGCACGTCGAATCTGATACTCCAGGGAGTCAGTCGCGTCCGCTTCACCGACTTCGTCCAGGAGAAGCCTTTTTACGTGGGCCGTATCGAAATCCTGAGCACTGAAGAATCAGATGCCCTCGAAGTCGAGGCGCTTTCGGTCAAGGTACTGGAGATGATCGGTGTCATGCACGATGCAGGCGAAATTCAGGCTGAGGGCATCCTCAAGTTCCTCAACGAAATCAAGGACTACGACGCCCTCGCCGATATCGTCACCTACAGCTTCATCGATGACGTCACCCGCAAACAGGACATCCTCGAAACCCTCAACCTGCGCCAGCGTCTGCAAAAGGTGATTGTCGGTCTGCGGCGGCAATCCTCGTCAGGCCCGACTTTAGGATAAGGTAGCCACGCTCGTGAAAGCGTTGTTTTCCCGTCTATCGCACGAAGCTCGACGTTTTCTCCTTTAGAGCCAGGGTGCGGTGTGTTTCCATGACCTTGTGTCGAATGGAAGCGAAGCGAGCCTGGGCGAGCGCCTGAACGGAAAGCTGCACCAGTTTTTTGTCGCGCTCATTCTCGTTTGGATCGTTCTGGGTGCCTTCCGTCCGATCATGGACAACGTCGACCTGGGCTTCCACGTCGCGCAGGGACGCTGGATGGTCGAACAGAACGCCATTTATCGTCAGGACCATTTCAATTACCCGAATCTCGGCCACGCGGTCATTGATGAATACCCGTTGTTTCAGGTCGTCCTTTATTTTGCATGGAGTCTCGGCTGGTGGGGACCGTGCGTGCTCACCGCACTGGGCTACGCGATTCTCACCGGCACTCTGATTCGCGCAGCGCGGTGCTTCGATCTCCGGACTTCCGCGTTGCCGCCTTTCGCGATCGGGCTGATGTTTCTTTTCTTTCAGGTCGCGTGGCCGCTTCGTCCCCACCTCATCACCTACCTGGGCGTGACGCTCTTCGGAATTTTTCTCCTGCGCCATCGGCACGAGGTCAACTGGACTGCCTTCTGGCCCCTGGCCCTTCTCCAGGTCGCGTGGGCCAACAGCCACAGTGGTTTTGTTTTGGGACCCGCGCTGGTCGCCGTGTTTGGGGCGGAAATGACCGTGCGTCACGCTCTCCGCGATCGCATCATTCCCTGGACAACCGTCCGCACCTGGTTCGCCGCGTTTCTACTCGTTCTCCTGGCCTGCTTCTTCAATCCCTATGGCTGGGCGCGCTTTGGACCGCCGTTTTATCAGGACCGCCTCGAATCGATCCGCGCCTATGTCGGCGAAATGGAACCGCTCGGCGGCGCCCTCGCCACGCTGTATGGAGACTTCACCCTGCTGGCAGCCTTACTCATTGCACTCGCGATCTTCTTCCGGCGCGGTGCGGTTTCCTGGAGTTTCCTCCTCTTCGCCGTTTTCTTCTATTTTCAGGCCTTGGAAGTCAAAAAGGCGTGGCCCCTCTTTGGCCTCTTCGTTCCGCTGCTGGTCCTGAGCACCGGCGCATTTTCCTCCTCGCACGCCTTGCGCAAGCGGATGGCGTGGCCCAGCCTCGCAGGACATTTATTCATCACCGCCATCGTCGTCTGCGGCATCTACACGGAACTGGCCCCGTCCTGGCCGACCAGCCTTTATTCCACCTGGAACCAATTCGATCGTGGTCGCTCCGAACAGTCCTACGCGGCCGTCGCGTGGATGAAGGAACACAAGATTGACGGTCGCCTCTTTCATCGCTGCGAGGACGGCGGTATGTTGCAAAAGGAAGGCTTCGATCAGGGGCAAGTCTTCGCCGATACAGGCTTCGGCAAATACGACGAGGCCTTCATCCACGAAATCGGCGTGGTCAATGAGCGCCCCGCCCTGGCGCCCCGCTATCTGGCAGCCTATCAACCCGAGTATGTTGTCTGCGGCACCTTCTGTTACCGATGGCCTTATTATTTGCGACTGGCTGGCTGGCGCCCCATCTTCTATTCGCCCAATAGTTCTGTCTGGGCCGCACCCGGCACACGCCCCGACCTGTCCTCTGTGTCCGACCGCGAAATCATGGCCGCCTTCGATCAGGACCTCGCCACCAACGGCATGCCTGTCGACACGCGTTTACTGGGACGCAACTTGATCGCCCTGAATTCGCTGAGGTTGGAAGACTTTGCCTTCTCGAAGCTGACCTCGTTGCCAAAGGACCTTCACCACACGCCGTGGTATTGGGAGGCCGCGCGGTTCATGTGCTTCTCCAAGCCGGAGTTTTCCCGGGCGCATCGCCGCGCGCTCCTCGACGAGGCAAACCAATTGAACGACCCCGTCACCAACGAATTCCGCGCCTATGCCCTCAATGCCGATGGCGATACCGACGGCGCCCTGCGTATTTTGGAAACCATCCCTTCCAACCAACTCGGCAATTTCACTGCGGAACTCCTCCTCAAAATCTACGTGATTCGCCATGATCCCCGTGCCCTCACCCTTGCGCAACGCACCGATTGCTTCGACCTCCGTAACGGCCATCACTGGCAGTACCTCGCCGAGGCCGAGGAGCAAGCGGGTCATCACGATGCCGCCGAACGCGCCTGGGCCAAGGCCGTCTTTTATTGTCCCGATGATCCGGCCCTGATGACTACTGCAGAGGCCTTCGTCAAAAAATTTGATAAAGCCGAAATCGTGGAGCAAGCCATCCAGACCAGCCACAAAGTTTACGGACAGCCGTAATCCACAGAAAATATTGCCCCCCGCCTCCCTCCCTGTGCTAGAGTCTCTTCATGATTCCCCCTTCCTCCCGTCCTGAAAAGACCAACTCCTGGCAGTCCTGGGCCTTCCTGGCCCTTTTCGTTCTGACCGCCAGCTTCCTGGGAGGCTGCGCCTCCATGTCGAACACCAGCAGCGGCCCCTACCACGTCGACGCCTACGCTCCGGTCAACCCGAAGAACGTGGTCGTGCTCGTTTCCCTGCAAGCGGAAGCCGTTTACGTCATGGAAGGCGATACCTGCCTCCTCGCCACCCCGATCACGGTCGGCACGCCGCAGAACCCCACGCCTACCGGCCACTTCAAGGTCTACGAAAAGATTCCCAACAAGCGTTCGGGTGAGTACGGCTTCTGGGTCAATGGCGCCAATGCTGTCTCCGGCGAAGCGGGCCATTCCCCTGGCCCCGGTTATTCCTACGTCGGCTACCCGATGGCCAACTGGGTCGGCTTCACCCCCGGCTACGGCTTCCACGAAGGCTACGTCTGGCCCATTCCCCGCTCGCACGGTTGCCTGCGCCTGCATAAGAATGCTTCCGCCAAATTCTACCAACTGGTCCAGATCGGCACTCCGGTCATCATTGCCCAGACCCAGCCGGAAGATCCCACCATCGGGAAGAATCTCGTGCATCCCACCGACTACAAAGATCCGGATCCCCCAGCTTCCGAGCTAATCAGCCCCAACTATTTCAACGAGCCCCGCGAAAACCAGCTCCTCGGTCCCGCCCCCAACCGGCCCCCGATGTAAGCAGCCGCATTTGTCCGGTCACCGATGAGCGCCCGCGGAGATTTCTCCGTCCGGGCGCTCATTCGTTTCTGTCCTTCGTCGCCTGCCTCGCGATGTAACACTTGCACTGCGGCACGCCTGCGCCTAAGAGCCTTTCATGGAATTGAGCTGGTACCACGAACTCATCCTGGCCTTTATCGCCATTTTGCCGGTGGTAAACCCGTTCTCGAAGCCGCCCATCTTTCTCTCCATCACGGAAGGGCTCACCCCGGAACAGCAACACCAGCAGGCCCTCAAGGCGAGCCTCTACGCCTTCCTCATCCTCATCGTTTCGCTTCTGGCTGGAACCTTCATCCTCGCCTTCTTTTCCATCTCGCTGCCCGCGCTGCAAATCGCTGGGGGCCTGCTCATCGCCCGCACCGGCTTCCAGATGCTCAACCCGCAAAAGGAACATCACCAGACCGCACACGAAGAGCAGGAAGCCAAGGAAATGGCCGACATTTCCTTCGTTCCCCTCGCGATGCCGCTGCTTAGCGGTCCCGGCGCGATGGCCGTGATGATCAACCTCGCCACCCGCACCCAGATCTGGACCGACTGGCTCCTGATTTCTCTCGCCTCTGCCGCCGTCTGCGTCATCACCTATTTTGTCCTCTCCCAGTCCCTGCGCCTCGTCAAATTCCTCGGCGTCAACGGCATGAACGCCCTGAGCAAGTTGATGGGCTTCCTCCTCCTCAGCCTCGCCATCCAGTTCATCATCAACGGCACCACGACGACGCTGACCAATTTGGTCAGTACACTGAATGCGTCCTGATGGTCTCCGGTAGCCGTTGCACGCTGCGCAACGGTTTCCCCGTAAGTCTCATCAGTCCTATTAGACCTACTCTTCCACCTTCACCGCATTCCTCCGCTTTTCAAAAATCCGCGCAATCCAGATACAAGCCTCATAGAGCACATAGAGCGGCACTGAAAGCAGCGAGAGCGAAAACGGATCGGTCGAGGGAATGATGCAGCAGGCCGCCACGAAAATAACGAAGGCCGCGTGCCGCCGCTTGTTCGCCAGTTGCGCGCTGGAAACAATCCCCAGCACATTGAGCACCATGATCACCAGCGGAAATTCAAACGCGAGGCCGAAGCCGATCAGCATCTGCACCTCAAAATCGATCAGCGTCTTCGCCGTCCACATCGACTCGAATCCAAAGTAGTTGCTGTACGCGATAAAGAACTGAAGCGCCGCCTTGATCACGAAGGCGTAGCAGAACGTAATGCCGACAAGAAAAAGCAGGGAGCCCGCAAAGAAGATCGGCGCGAGAAACCGTTTTTCTCTCGGCGTCAATGCCGGTAGCAAAAACTGTCCGATAAAGTAGAGCAGGAACGGCAGCGACAGGATCAGCCCGCCAAAAACACTGATCTCCATGTGGATCGAGAACGGATCGACCACGCCGAAGTTGACCAGCTTTTGCGGGTCCTGCCCCGTCTCGACATAGGGCCGGTAAAGCAGCTTAATGATGTACCGGGCCGAGAAGGCACAAATAATGACGCCGAGCCCCAGCGCCGCCACGCACCGGATGATGGTCCAGCGCAGATCCTCCAGATGGGCGAGGAATGGCTTGGTTTCGAGGCCGGGACGAAGGTCGTCCTCCTCCGGGAGATTCTGCGGCATGGCGCACAATCTGTCAGACCGCGCCGGGTTACGCAAGTGGCGCTCGCTCTAACCTTGGCCCGGACGAGCGATCGAGTCGGCTGGGATAAGCGCCTTTCTTCGCTTGCTTTCCCTCTCCAGTTCCCCCATAGTGCCCCTTCCCGTCAATCCGGCCCATGCCGTTTTGCCGGGAAACAACGCCGGTCCTGCCGGCACAATAACAACAACCTATTCCGTAGAAACGGAAGCCCTTACGGGTGATAAACAGAGAAAAGCACATCATGAACCGAGTCGATATCAAGGAACTCCTGGACGCCGGCGTCCATTTCGGACACCGCACCCAGCGTTGGAACCCCAAGATGAAGCCCTTCATCTTCGAAGCGCGCAATGGCATCTACGTCATTGACCTCGAACATACTGTCAAGCAGCTCGAAGCCGCGCAGGACTTCCTCCTCGGCATCGCCTCGAGCGGTAAAAAAGTGCTTTTCGTCGGCTGCAAAAAGCAGGCCCAGGAAACCATCAAGGACCTGGCCAAGCGCAGCAACTCCTTTTACGTCACCGAGCGTTGGCTCGGCGGCACCATGACCAACCTGACCACCATCCGCAAGAGTGTCGCCCGCATGAAGTTGATCGACGGCCTCGAGAGCAGCGGCAAGGTCAACGACATGCCCAAGCAGGAAGTCTCCGTGATGCGCCGCGAGAACGCGAAGCTCCACCGGAATCTCGATGGCATCAAGGACATGGAAAAATATCCCGCGGCCATCGTCATCGTCGACGTGCCCCGCGAGTCCATCGCCGTCGCCGAGGCGCGCCGCCTCAACATCCCCGTCGTCGCGATCACCGACACCAACTCGGATCCCGATCTCGTGGATTACCCGATCGCCGGCAATGACGACGCCATCCGCTCGATCAGCATCATTCTCGAAGCCTTGAATGACGCGATCATCGAAGGCTCCGCCAAGTCCGGCGCTCCCGGCAAGGACGCAGTGAAGCCCGTTGAGGAAGAATCCCTCACCGGCGTCTCCGCTTAATCCCCCCATTCAGCCCTGTAGCGGCGGTCCATGACCGCCGTTCTCTCCAACTCCCAATCGAATACTATGTCCGACATCTCCCCCGAACTCGTCAAACAGCTCCGCGAAAAAACCAACGCGGGCATGATGGATTGCAAAAAAGCCCTCGTTGAAGCCAAGGGCGATCTCACTGCCGCCGAAACCATTCTGCGCAAGAAGGGTGCCGCCTCTGCCTCCAAGAAGGCCGGCCGCGAAGCCAAGGAAGGCGTCATCGGCTCCTACATCCACGTCGGCGACAAGGTCGGCGTGCTCGTCGAGATCAACTGCGAGACCGACTTCGTCGCCCGCAACGAAAGCTTCCGTGCCCTGGTCAAGGACGTGACGCTCCAGATCGCTGCGGCCATGCCACTCTTCGTCAAGCGCGATGAAGTGCCGCAGAACCTCATTGATGTCGAACGTGACGTCGCCACCGCCACCCTCAAGAAGGGCGACAAAATGCCGCCCGCCGACAAGATCGAGCAGATCCTCAAGGGCAAGCTCGACAAGTACTACAGCACCGTCTGTCTGCTCGAGCAGACCTTCGTGAAGGACGACAAGAAGACGATCAGCGACCTGCTCAACGCGAAGATCGCGGAACTGGGCGAAAACATCGTCATCCGCCGCTTCACCCGCTTCCAGGTCGGTGAATCCCTCGGCGGTCAGGCCGCACCCGCCGCCGAACCGGAAGTCACGCCCGCCTAACTTCCTTAATGTAGCGACGGTCTAGGACCGTCGCATTTTGAAAAAGCCCCGACGCAAATCGGGGCTTTTTTGTGCCCCAAGTCGCGCCAGCGACTCTTTAAAGAGGTCGTCATCCTGAGCGAAGCGCAGCGAAGTCGAAGGACCTCTAACTATCCCCTCGTTCCCAAGTTACACTTGGGAACGCCCTTGTCCGCGCCGCTTCGCGGCCATAGCGTTCCTCCATGCGCTGGATTCCCGTCCTCCTGCTGGCCCTGCTCGGCGCCCTGTTTGTTGCCCGTGTCCTCACCAACTCACAGCCTCCTCTCCCGGCACCTCCGCCGGAACTGGCCAGTCATCCCTCTCCCATCGCCATCACCGTCGACTTCTCTCCTAATCCGCCCCACTCCAATCCATGGGACGATATTATTATCGATAAACCACAGAAAATTCCCTTCTTCGTTCACTACAAGAATATCTCCGACCGAACCCTCCTGATTGCCTCAAGCAGTTCCTGGGTACCGGACATTCAGTTTGCTTGCAACTCTTGGCTCACCAAACCCGCCAACGTTTTCTTCACCGTTACCGGAGAACTCACCTGGTTGCTCGTCCAACCCGGCGAGACCATTACCACCCCTTGTGATTTTTCGAGTTATCTCATTTTCAAGACCAGCGGCACTTACCACGTTCGCTATGCGATTAACCTGGAAGGCGACTATTCCACGCGCTCCACTCCCTCTCAATTCAAGCCCACTCGTTTCAATTTCGAAGAGGGTAAAAAATATTTCGCCGGCTCCTTCAAGGCTTATACGTCCGGCGAGCTAAACGTCCCGATCTCCGCCGCGCAATCCTCTTGGAACTGGAAATAGTTTCACTCGTTCCCAAACTCCTTTTCGACCGACCAAAAGTTATTCTTCTTTATAGTCCCACGGCGACAGCTAATGGATTAAGACGCTATGACCCCATCTTCTTTCCAAGGTGAACTACTAAGACGCCTTCAATCTTCCGGAAGGACATTGAAAACACTCAAGCCAAGTGATGGTATCGCAGCCATGCTCGATTTTTATCAACAAGTGCGGGCTGACGGATGTGCAGTTTCTTCAGATCGCGACATGTTGCTCTTTCAATGGGGGACGTATGATTGGGGTCAAGGTCGCTTCTTTAATTTCGATATCACTCGTCAGTTTACCCAGACTGGGGAGAATCCCACTGATCCGGACGACAACACGATGAGCCAGCTAAAATTAACATTCTACTATTGTCCAAATCCCATACTTGAAGCTCTGAAAAGTGGTAACCGCTGGTGCCACTCTCCCGAAGAGCTACCTGAGTTTAGAGCTTTCGTTATCTCATCAGCATCTTACGCAGCCGCCAATTCTACAATACCTGCGAAGATAGAGCTGGACCACGCGCTAGTTTAACTCACGTAAATGCACCTCGCTCGACGGTCATAGGCCGCCACTACACTCGCACCACCTTCCCATCCCGCATCTCCACCAGCCGGTGCGCCGCGTTCGCCACCTCACGACTGTGCGTCACCATCACGATTGTCGTCTTGTGCCGTTCCCCGATCTCGCGAAACAGCTTCACGACCTTCGCGCTCGCTTCCGAATCAAGGTTCCCCGTCGGCTCATCCGCCAGCAAGACGCGCGGCTCCATGAAGAGTGCCCGCGCCAGCGCCGCCCGCTGCATCTCTCCGCCCGAAAGCTGATGCAGCCGGTGCCTCGCGCGATGCTCCATGCCCACCGCCGCCAGAAGCTCTGCGGACCGATTTATCGTTTTGCTGGGATCCTGACCTTGCAGCACACCCGGTAATTTTACATTCTCCTCCACCGTCAACGTCGGCAGGAGATTGAAGAATTGAAAAACAAACCCGATCTTCGTCCGGCGCAACTTGGTGAGGGCCGCCTCGTCCAACTTGTGGATCGGTTCATCCTCCAGAAAAATCTCCCCGCTGGTCAGGACATCCAGCCCACCCAGCACATGCAACAGCGTGCTCTTCCCGCAACCGCTCGGCCCCATGATCGCCAGGAACTCCCCACGCGCAATCTGCAGGCTGACGCCATTCAGTGCATGGACCGCCGCGCCGTCCGCGCCCGTGCGTCCATAAAGCTTCGTGGCCTTTTCGATCCGGATCATTTCTCCGCCATCTTCTTTACCAGGCTCGTCGTCGACTTCCCCGGCACCAGATGCACGATCTCGATCCGCGCTCCGCACGCCTTCAAAGCGGCCCCCTCCTCGGGATTCAACGTCTCGGGTTTGTAGTCGCCGCCCTTCACGTAAACATCCGGCTGCACCACCTTGAGGAATTCGGTCGCCCGCACCTCGGGAAAAATCGTCACCGCATCCACGATCCGCCACGCGGCCAGCAGTTCCTCCCGGTCCGCCTCCGGCACCAGCGGGCGTCCCAGTCCCTTCAACTCGCGCACCGACGCATCGCCGTTGAGCCCCACCCAAAGAAAATCGCCAAAAGCCCGCGCCTCGGTCAGGTAACGGAGATGCCCGACATGAAGCAGATCAAAACAGCCGTTGGTCGCCACGACGGTGCGCCCTTCCTTCCGTAGTTGCGCGCGGTAGGCAGCCACTTCATCGAGAGCCAAAATTGCACCGGAAGACATCTGCTACTTTCGTCACGATTGGGGTGAGATTCCAAGCTCAATCCAAGCCGCCGCATTCTTCACATCGCCCATCGCCGCCGGCTTTTTCGGATCAACCGGCTTTTGCGCCAGCACATAGAACCCGTCGTAGTTCGTCTTTGGTTCCTTCGCCCGAGCAAACGATTCGTCCAACAATCGTCCCCTTCCCTTGAAGAGTTGCTTCCCTACTACTACGACCGCTTTCCCTCCGTTGAGCAGAATCTGCACCGGGACACTCTTTTGCCCGCCCTCCAGCGTCACGTGCTCCGTCAGCAACACCTTTTTCGAAGCTACGTCTCCATCCACTTTCGGGTCCCAATAACGGTAGGCGAGCGTCACCGTCACGATTTTCACCCCCTCCGGCACCGGATATGAGATCGACCATTTGCTTTCATCCGGTCCAAAGGCACGACTCGGTACCATCATCGTCCCAAGAAGGAGAATCAAAAATAAAGCAATATGACGCATAGAAACTTTAACCTGAGCCAGAACTGATCCTTCGACAAGCTCAGGATGACGAGCCAATAGTAGAGGCATGGACGACAAGATGTGCGACGTACTGATTGTTGGTGGAGGACCCGCCGGACTCCGCGCGGCGGAACTGGTTTCCGCGGCGGGACTGCGCACGATTCTGGCGGACCATAAGCCATCCGTGGGAAGGAAATTTCTGGTCGCTGGCCGGGGCGGACTCAACCTGACCCATTCGGAACCGGTCGAAAATTTTCCTATTCGCTATGGCCATTCACCGGAACGCTGGCAAAACCTGCTGGCCGATTTTTCCCCGGACGATCTCCGCGTCTGGGCGAAAGAGTTGGGCATCGAAACCTTTATTGGCACCAGCGGCCGTGTTTTTCCGGAAAGCAAGCAAGCCGCCCCTCTGCTCCGCCGCTGGATTGAGCGCCTGCGGAAGCAGGGCGTCACTTTTCGCCTCCGTCACCGATTCACAGGATTTCAGCGCGAAACCGAGGCGTGGAAAATCTCTTTCACCTCTCCGCAGGGCGATGTGAGCCTTCGTTCCCGGACCGTGGTCTTTGCGCTCGGCGGCGCATCATGGCCCCAGACCGGCTCGGACGGCGGTTGGGCGAAAGTTTTTACCCATGCGGGTATTCCCGTGACCCATCTCGTCCCGGCCAATTGCGGCTATGAAGTCCGCTGGACAGAGGCCTTTCTCCGCCAGGCGGAGGGTCTGCCGCTTAAGAATATCGTCGCCCGGGCCGGAGACGAGTCGGTCGCAGGGGAGTTACTCATCACCAAATACGGCATCGAAGGGGGAGCGATCTATCAACTGGGCCGCGTGCTCCGCGCCATGCCTCATCCGCACATCACCATCGACTTCAAACCCGATTTTTCTCCCGATCAACTGGTCGCGAAGGTCGGCGCTTCCACCGGCCCACAAAATTTATTGGAGAAAGCCGCCAAGGCCTGGCGTCTTAGCCGGGCTGCCCAAGCCCTGCTGGAAATTCACGCCCCTCTCGATTCTGCCGAGGAACTCGCCGCGCTGGCCAAGGCCCTTCCCCTCCACCTCCACGGGCCCCGCCCCATTGAGGAAGCCATCTCCACCGCCGGCGGCGTCCCATGGGACGAACTCGACGACCACCTTATGCTTAAGCGTTGCCCCGGCCTTTTCTGTGCAGGCGAAATGATCGACTGGGATGCTCCCACCGGCGGCTACCTTCTTCAGGGCTGTTTCTCCACCGCTACCCGCGCCGCTTCGGGGGTTAAGAATTTTTTGACCAAATGAATCGTTTCTCCGTTGGCCAATCTTGTTAATTACGTTAATCCTGTCCAAAATCCACCATGCTCGTTTCGTTGCGTATTCGGAATCTGGCGCTGATTGAAGACCTGACCTGGGAACTCGGGCCAGGCTTCAACACGCTCACCGGCGAGACCGGTGCGGGCAAGTCGATCCTGATCGATGCCCTCAGCCTTCTCCTTGGCGAACGTGCCGATAAGACCCTCATCCGCACTGGCGCCGACGCCTGCTCGGTCGAGGCCGAGGTCGAACTCAACGACAAGGAACGCCTCAAGCACATCCAGGCTGTCCTTGAGGAAATCGGCGCTGAGCCGTGCGAGGGCCGCGCGCTCCTGCTCAAGCGAAGCCTTTCCGCCACCGGGACCAACCGGCAATTCATCAACGGCAGTCCGGTGCCGCTCACGGGCCTCAAGAGCGTCGGAGATCTCCTCGTCGATGTCCACGGTCCGCATGACCACCAATCCCTGCTGGCCACCGAAAAACAAGCCGAACTGCTCGACGCCTACGGCAAACTCGGCCTTCTCCGCTCCGCTTGCGCGACCGCCGCCAAGGCCCTGCGCGAAATCGAACAGGAACGCGCCTCTCTCGAGTTGAGCGAAACCGAACGCGAACAGCGCCTTTCCCTCCTGAAACATCAGGTCGACGAAATCCAGTCCGCCAAGCTTCAACCCGACGACGATGTCCGGATCGAAAATGAATACCGTGCCGCATCGAACGCCCAGAATATTCTCGAGCAAGCCGGCATCATCACCTCTCTGATCACCGATTCGGAAAACGCCGCGCTGACTCAGCTTGCCCAAGTTGAACGCGCCCTCACCGCCTGGCAGCGAATGGACGAATCGATTTCCGAGGCGGAAATGCTCAATCGCCAGATTATCGTTCAGTTGCAGGAACTCGCCGCCACCGTGGAGGAACGCGCCGAGCGAGTCGACCTCGACCCGGCGCAACTGCGCCAGCTCGAGGAGCGGCTCAATCTCGTCCAAAGCCTGAAACGAAAGTACGGCGGCACGGTCGAGGCGGTCCTCGCCTTTGGCGAAACCGCCGCTTCGCAATTGACCGCCCTCGAAGGCAGCGCGGAATTCCTCGCCGCCCTGGCCGGACGCGAAAAAGCCGCCCGGGCCGCCTTGGAAAAAGCCGCCGCCGATCTCTCCAAGGCCCGCAAGAAAATCGCCGGGCCGCTCGGTGAAAAAATCTCCCAGGAACTCCGCGCGCTCGGCTTCAATAAGGCCGTCTTCCAGATTGAACTTACTCCGGCCTCGTCGTTGGGCGCGACCGGTGGCGATCATGTCGAATTCATCTTCGCTCCCAATCCCGGCGAAACGGCCCGCCCTCTCCGCGCCATCGCCTCCAGTGGTGAGATGGCCCGCGTGATGCTGGCCGTGAAAACGACCCTGGCCGAGGTGGATGAAATCCCGATCCTGATCTTCGATGAAGTCGATGCCAACGTCGGCGGCGAAACGGCGGGACAGGTCGGCAGGAAGCTGCGGGGTTTGGGTCGCTCCCATCAGGTGCTCTGCATTACCCACCTGCCACAGGTCGCGGCCCAAGGCCAAAATCATTTCGCCGTTGAGAAAAAGGTGAAGCAAAACCGGACACTCACGGAGCTAACCCGACTCGAAGGCGCGACACGCGAGCGCGAACTGGCCCGCATGCTGGGAGGGCAAACGACCGCGGCCCTGGCCTTGGCAAAGAGTTTGCTAACTGAAGTTGGGAAATAGTCCCTTGTCCTCACTCCCGCAAAAGACTAAGACACCGATGTTCCCATCAAGCTTATGAATACGTTTCGAGACTTGGCGATTCTGGCCCTCTTGGCTTTCGGCATCGGAATTATCTTCACCGATCCCACGACTTGGCCGGGCATTTCGATCCTGGGACCCTATATCGCGCCCCATATTGAGGAAGGTTTCATCTTCCTCAATGCCATCAAGCCCTTCGGCAGTATCTTCTGCTTTGCGCTGTCCCTTGCACTTTTCATGACGCGGATCAAGTTTTGATCACGGCTGCACGTCGACCGGTGTGCCGACCTTGACCATCTTCAGGACTTTGTCGGCGTTCCAGTTGGCCAGGCGGAAGCAGCCGTGCGATTGGGTGGCGGAAATTTTTTCAGGCGCAGGTGTCCCGTGGATGCCGTAGCCTGGCAGACTGAGGCCAACCCACGCCGTACCGACGGGATTACGGGGTCCCGGCGGAATCATCATCTTGTGGGTGATCCCCTCGGCCTTGGCGTCTTCCGCAAACAGCGCCGGGTCGAACGTGTAGTCGGGATGGGGATCAACCACTTTCACCGTCAGCACACCATTGGGCCGCTTGTCCTTGTCCTTGGCGATCGAGCATGGGAAGAAGGCGATGATCTTGCCGTTGGCATCGAGCGCCTCAATTTCCGTCTCGGAAAGATAAATGCGGAGCGACGCTGCATGCGGAATGGGCGCGGCAGGATAGACCTTCGGGCCAATGATCTCCGTCCCGGCAACCGGCGTCGTAACCGTGGGATTGAGCCGCTTGAGATAGATCCGCGCGCAGTGGAATTTTTCCGCGAGCATCTCCCAGATATCGTTATAACCAAGCCGTTTCGCCGCCGCTTTGGCTTTCCATGTTGGAGGCTTGGGCATGATCGAATCAATGTCGTCCTGGGTCACCGTGTAGTTGAGGAAAGGTTCGCCCGGCTCGCCGATGGCATCACGCGTCGCCTGATCGAGAACGCCCGTCACGGGAAGGCCTTTGCTGGTCTGGTAGGCGCGTAGCATGCGTTGCGTGCGCATCCCTTGGTCGCCATCGATGAAACCGCAGGAGAAGTGTATGCGCTCCAACACGACCTGATAGGCCGCGATCCGCTCGGGCGTCAGCTTGTTCGGATCGAGCGGCAGCGCGCGGGCCGGAGAGCCCTTGGTCTGAGTGGCCGGTGCCGGTTGAGCCACTGGCGGTAGTGAGGGCGGGGTGGGCGCAGGCGTCATCTTGGCCACGGTGGTCGCTGAGGATGGGGGTGCCGGTGGTGGAATCACAATCGGCTTTAAAGGCGGTCGTTCCACCAGATGCTGGGTCTCCTCATCCGCTCGTTCCTTGAGGGTCTTGGGCCGTTCCGCCACCACCGATGGAGGAGGCTTGGGAAGCGGTGCAGGAACAGCAACTGGCGAGGGAACAGGAGGCGGCACATGTACGACCGGAGCCACTGGTGCAGCGGGCGGCGGAGGTAGGGGATGAGTGGCAGTGATAGGAGCGATCTTCTGTTTCGGATTGGAACTGATCCAAAGATAGCCCAAGGCAAGGGCCACGAGCAGGACACCCAGCCCGATCGCAGTCCAACTAAGAATGGTCGTCCTGCTATTTCGTGTCGCCGACCTGGAAGTACGCGGACGACGCGGGCCGTTTTTCCCTTTCGGCGGGGGCGCCTTGGTCCGCGGAGCGGCGTTCAGGCGAATAGGGCGGGGGCGATTGGGTTGCGGCACTGGTGCGAATTTAGTCGTTGGCGGGAGTTCTGCAAGAGCGAGCGAAAAAGAGCTACCGGGTGGATTGTCCAGCCTCGTGATATTCAGCGTCCGTATTGACTTTCCAGCAATCGTAGCCGCCGCCCATGATGTTGCGGGCGGCGAGCATGGCCGTCATCATCGAGTGGTCCTGATTGTTGTAATGGTGCATGCCGTTGCGTCCGACTGGCTGAAGATTGGCAAACTGACAGACCCACTCCTTGATGGTCTTGAGATGCTTCTGGTAGCTCTGGTCGTAGATGGGGTAGGCCTTGGGCATCCGGACGACAAAGGCGTCCTGCACCTCGCCAGCCTTGATCAAGCCGATCTGCACGGCTTCGCGAATCGCCAGTTGCGCCAGGTCGTAATCCGTGGCTGTCCACAGGTTATCACCTTCAAAGCAGAAATATTCCATGCCCAGGGAAGTCAATTTTGGGTCGGGCACCATGGCGGCGCTCCAGTTCTTGAAATTCTGGATGCGCCCGACCTTCACTGAGGGATCGTGGATATAAATCCAGGTATCGGGAAACACCTTGGCGCGGTTGATGACGAGGCAGACGGTGAGGAAGTCGCGATAACGAAGCGCCTTGGCGGCGGCGACGACATCCTTCGGCGGCGGCGGATCAAGCGAGAGCATCAGTTCTTGCAGCGGGATGGAGGAAATGAAGCTGGTGCCTTCCTGCTGGAAGAATTCACCCTGCTGGTTGGTACCGGTGATGTGCGTCACCCCGGTCTCGTCCCAGTGGATGGTCTGGACGCGGCGATCAAGCAAGACCTTGCCGCCCTTCTCCATGACTTTGTTGGCCGCCGTTTCCCACATCTGGCCGGGACCGAGGCGGGGATAGAAGAAATTGCGGATGAGTGTCTTGGCGGTGGGCGCCGCCTTTTTTCCCTTGAAAGCGCTGATGATGGCCTCACGCAGGGAAAGTCCCTTGATGCGTTGAGCGGCCCAGTCGGCATTGATTTCGTCGCAGGAAATACCCCAGACCTTCTCCGTATAAGTCTTGAAGAACATCTTGAAAAGGCGCGCCCCAAACCGGTTCGTGACCCATTGGGTTAGCGTCGTCTCCGGTTTGATCGGACTCATCCGGGCCTTAAAGTAACTGAGAATGCAGAGCGCCGTGGTGATGGGGCCAAGTTTCAGGAAGCTGTCCATCGCTTCCAAGGGGTAATTGAAGAATTTGCCCTTATAGTAAATTCGGGAGAGTCGGGGGCAATCGATGAAATCGTCCGGCATGATCTGCTGCCAGACTTCGTTGACCTCCTCCGACTTGCTGAAGAAGCGGTGACCGCCGATATCGAACCGAAAGCCATTAGCCTGGACGGTGCGCGAAATGCCGCCGACATAAGCTGGATCCGCCTCCCACACCACGACATCCTGGCCAGCCTTGATCAACTCCCAAGCCGCAGTCAGGCCAGCGGGGCCGGCTCCCATGATCACGATTGGCTTGGCGGGGGATGACATACGAAGTTGGGTAGTCTTCCGACTTCGCTGGCAACCGTCAAACTTAACTGCATGATTCGTCATCGACCCCGAAGAATCTTCCTAGGCAAAGATATCACTCAGCAAAGTACATACCGGAGTTTGTCCTGTATTTAGCATAACTTCGACCGCGTCGAAGCGATAATGGATGTCTTCGCGGTTCAGGAGCTCAAGGTAACGACGAGCCGCATAACGCAAGGCATCCTGCTTGGCGGCACCAATGGTCTCGATCGGGCGACCGAAGTCGGTGCTGGCGCGGGTGCGGACTTCGACGAAGACGAGGATGTCGCCGTGACGGCAGATCAAGTCGAGTTCGCCGCGGGTGGTCCGATAGTTACGTGTAAGTACACGGTACCCGTTTTGCCTTAAAAAAGCGGCAGCGACGCGTTCACCATAATTCCCGATCTCCTGCACCGTCGTCAGCTTGGGCGCAGGAACGGTCGCGCACCGGTCGAAACGATTGGCGATGGATTGGACAAGGTCCGTGAAGGGCAAGGGCACGTTGATGCTCCGGGGTTCCGTAGCCTTTATGCTTATCCAAACCGTACGCGGGGTAAAGCACGGCGAGATCGGACAAAGCACGGTCGCGGGCGACCTTGGCAATGATCGAGGCCGCGGCAATAGAGGGGCAGCGGGCATCGCCGTCGACGATGGAGATTTCCTGGCAACGCAATCCGGCTTTTTGATTGCCGTCGATGAGACAGAGGTGGGGCTCCATTTTCAAGCCTTCGACAGCACGGCGCATGGCGAGAAGCGAGGCCCGGAGTATATTGTGAAGATCGATTTCGGCGACCTCGGCAATGCCGATCGACCAGTTCACTTCCGGATGGGCGCAAAGATACTGGCTCAACTCTTCGCGGTGCTCGGCCGGAATGATCTTTGAGTCGTTGAGGTGCCGGTGCTTGAATCCATCGGGAAGAATGGCGGCTGCAGCGTAGACGGGGCCTGCCCAGCAACCACGCCCCACTTCGTCAACCCCGGCAACAACCGTGAACTGGGGAGTATCCGCGCGCAACTTGCGTTCAAACGTCCAGCGAAGGGAAGAGCACCGTTTGCGGGGCATGTTTTATTAATGATTTTTTAGCCCAGTGTAGCAATGAAAAATCGAAGTTTCCCGGTTTTTGACGGAGAAATCGGCGAGGAAACCTTTATCTTAGTGATCAGAACCATATCCTTTATGGTTGTCGCCTGCATGCAGAACCTGAGACAGCTTGAACCAAAGAGAGTTATATGAGTTCCTCCTCGTCCACCCAGGAAGAAAGGCTGACCCGACTGTTTCACGCGACTGCGGCGAAATATTGTAGAACCGCCGCTGGGGACAGCGGCGGCTACCTTCTGCACCGTCCCGCGAGGCGGGACGGCTATGACCAACGCCTATTTCTTGGCGGTGGCTTCTTTGTCGGCCTTGGCCTTGCGGGCAGCAGAGGCCTTTTCCTTCTTCGCGACGGTCGCCTTGACGCGTTCCTTCACGAAGAGAGCTTCCTTGCCCTTGCGTCCGCGGAGATAGAACAGCTTGGCGCGGCGGACCTGGCCTTCGCGCTCGACTTCGATCTTTTCGATGCGAGGGGAGTTGAGCGGGAACTTGCGTTCGACGCCCTCGCCGTAGCTGATGCGGCGGACGGTGAAGCTCTCATTGAGACCACGGCCCTGGTGGGCAATGATGATACCAGCGAACACCTGGGTGCGTTCCTTTTCGCCTTCGCGCACGCGCGTGTGGACTTTAACGGAGTCGCCCACGCGGAATGGGACGTGTTTCTTGATTTGTTCGCCTTCGATTTTTTCGATTAGTTGCATAGGGGGTCTTGGGTTGGTTTAAAATTCAAGCGGCCTTGGGATAAATGACCGTCGTGCGGTGGTCCGTCGACGGGATATCGGCGGCTACCTTCAGCAAATCGGGCCGAAGTTGCTCGGTGCGGAGACGGCTCTGTTCTTCGCTCCACTTTTCGATCTTGCCGTGGTGGCCTGACAAAAGAATTTCGGGAACGCGCCAGCCGCGGAATTCCTCCGGGCGGGTGTATTGCGGGCCTTCGAGGCCCGGCCGGTCCGCGCTGAATGATTCGGATTCGGTGCTGGCTTCGTTGCCGACGACATTGGGCAGCAGACGGACAACCGCATCAATGACGACGAGCGCGGGAAGGGCGCCGTTGGTGAGGACGAAATCGCCGAGGGAAAGTTCCTCGTCGACGAGATGTTCGCGGATACGTTCATCAACGCCCTCGTAATGGCCGCAGATGAAAACAACGCGATCGAGGCTGGCGAGTTCGCGGGCCTTGGCCTGGTCGAAGCGGGCACCGGAAGGAGTGAGAAGAATGACGCGACCGGGTTTCGGAGCCTTGCCCTGCACGTCTTCGACGGCGGCGAAAATAGGCTCGCATTTGAGGAGCATGCCGGGACCGCCGCCATAGGGCTTTTCATCGACGGTGCGATGCTTGTCCGTAGCGTAGTCGCGGAGCTGGTGTAGCTGGATATCGACCTGCCCCGCGCGCTGAGCACGCCCCATGATCGAAGCGTCCAAGGGACCGCTCAGAATCTCGGGGAAAAGAGTGATGACGTCGATGCGCACGGGATTGGGAGTGAAAGGGAAGGTCAGGCGTTCTCGACCACTTCGACGGCGAGATGATCGCCGGATTTGTTGGCCGTGTTGATCAGGGAGCGGATCGCGCTGATGGTGCGTCCGCCTTTGCCGATGACGAGCCCCACGTCGGCGGGGTTCAGGCTGATACGATAAGTCGTTTCGCCGTCCTTGGCCGACTCGCTGATCTGGACGTCGTCCGGGTTATCGACAAGACTGCGCACCACATAATCCAGGAAGTGTTTCATGGGTGCGCACGAGTCCTCTTGTTAGGCGGTGACGGCTTCTTTTTCCGCCTTGGCCGCGCTGGCCTTGGCCTTCTTGATGATGCTGCGGACAGTGTCCGAGGGGCGGGCGCCGTTCTTGACCCAATGATCGACGCGATCGAGTTTGATCGTGGCGTTGTCGGTCTTTTTCTTCGGGTCGTAGGTGCCGATGAGTTCGAGGAATTTGCCGTCGCGGGGGGAATGCTTGTCCGCCACCACCACACGGTAGTAGGGACTGTTTTTCGTGCCGTCGCGGCGGAGTCGGATAATCACTGCCATAATAGTTTTCTTTCTGCTTAACGCTTGCCCATTAAATTTCGCAGCATCTTGTCCGGGCTTCCGCCGCGAGTGAGCCGCTGCATCATCTTTTTCATCTCTTCGAACCGATGCAAGAGTTCGTTGAGCTCCGAGACGCTGGTGCCGCTGCCGCGCGCTATGCGCTGCCGTCGACGGGCGTTCAGAACAGCCGGGCGGGAACGTTCTCCGGGGGTCATGGAGCGAATCATCGCCTCGACCCGGCGAAGCGATTTCTCACTGTCGACCGAATCTGGAATCTTAGGCATTCCGGGGATCATGCCAAGCACATTTTGCAGGGGCCCCAGCTTCCGCATCATTTTGATCTGGTCCAGGAAGTCCTGCAGGTCGAAGGAATTCTTGGCCAGTTTCTCGGTCATTTTCTCCGTGGAAACGGCGTCAAACTCGGCCTGGGCCTTCTCGACCAGACCCACGATATCGCCCATGCCGAGCAGACGGCTGACCAAGCGCTCGGGCTGGAAAACCTCCAAGGCATCGCTCCCCTCTCCGGTGCCGAGGAAGCGGATCGGGACTTTCGTAACTCGTTGGAATGACAAGGCAGCACCACCGCGGGTATCGGCGTCGAACTTGGAAAGGACGAGGCCTGTCAGCGGCACCCGGCTATGGAAGGCTTGGGCGACTTTGACCGAAGTCTGTCCGGTCGCGGCATCAGCAACGAGGAGGGTTTCCTGCGCTTCCCAGACCTTGCCGACCGCTTCCAGTTCGGCGAGGAGCGAATCATCGACATCCAGGCGCCCCGCGGCGTCAAAAATGGCGACTTCAGCGCGAAGCCGGATAATTTCTTCCCGGGCCAATTTGGCGACCGTTTCGGGACTTTTCTCGCCTGGGAAGGTCAGGACGGTGACGCCGACCTGCTTGCCTAGTATCTCCAGCTGCTGGATGGCGGCGGGACGGGCCAAGTCGCCCGCGACGAGCACGACATGCTGCTTTTGCTTTTTGAACCAGGTAGCGAGCTTGCCTGCCGTCGTCGTCTTGCCCGCGCCGTTCAGACCACAGAGAAGAATACGTAGCGGACGATTGGATGTCAGGCCAAGCGTGTCACTGCCGAAAATAGCCAGGAGTTCGTCATGAACGATCTTCACGAATTGTTCGCCGGGACGGATGCTGGCAAGGACCTCCGCACCGAGGGCCTTCTTCTTCACCTCGTCGCAGAACTCTTTCGCGACCTGGTAATTCACGTCGGCCGCCAGGAGCGCGAGACGCACCTCACGGACGGCATCGGCGACGTTGGATTCGCTGAGCTTGCCGTAACCGCGCAGCGTCTTGAAGACGCCCTGCAGCTTTTCCTTGAGGAGATCGAGACTCATGGGGTGCCCACTCTACCCGTTAATTGGAGAGATGTCATCCTGAGGTTGTCGGAGATCTATTCTCCGCACTTCGCGACTACAGGACAAACAAAGATTGCGTTTTGGCGATTATCTCGCAGCTGTTCAGCTTCCCTTGCACAAGGCTATCCACATGCGCGTGAAGAGTTAAGGAAGAGCACCGCAAGGATGGCACGTCCGGTGCAATATCTCTCTTGGCATGCGGGATACCCCACATGCACTTAAGCACACAACCCTGCGCGTAAGCGCATACAAGAAAGGTACCCACATGAAAACCAACCTGAAAACTTATTTGGCGACCGCCATTGTTTCGGGGCTTCTCGCGACGGCCAGCATGGCCACTGCGCAGACCACCACCACCACGACCTCCTCGACGACATCTGCTGGCACGATCAGCGAATTCAGCCCGAGTGTTATCACGGTTCGCTCCACCACCTCGCCGACGCCAGTCAGCTATTCCTATAGCAAGACCACGACGTACGTCGACCAGGACGGCAACCCCGTCTCGACTGAGACCGTGAAATCCGGTATGCCCGTGACCGTTTTTTATACCCAGGAAGGCGACAAGATGGTCGCGTCGAAAGTGGTCGTGCAGCGTACGACAACGGATGGAGCAGGTGCCACGGTTGAGAAGAAAACCACCACCACTACCACCTCGGGTCAATAACCATAACCATGAACGAATGCGCCTGCGAGGTGGCAGGCGCGTTGTTCCCATCCAGTACGTTTATGAAAACATTTGCGCTTGTTTGCCTCGCCGGAGTCGGGTTGGCCCTCGCGGGCTGTGCCGATAGTCCTTCGACCACCACAACCACGACCGAAGAAACGGTCACTCATCCCGTGAGCACCACCACCACAGAAACGACAGTCCAACGTTAAGGAGATTTTATGGCCACCACTATTATTGAAAAAGATTCATCGTCCCCCGCGGCAGCGGTGTTGATTTTTATAGTCTTCGCCCTGCTGATTGCGGGTATCGCCTGGTTTGCCTACACCAACGGGGTGATCGGAAAACCTCAAGTGATTGAGCATAACCACACGGTTGTCGTTCCCTCGCCTGTGCCGGCGCCCACTGCGGAACCGCCTCCCGCGAAATAGCGATTCAGACAGGCAAGGGGTTGCGGTAGCGTGGGCCCTCTTCGGGTGGACCGCAATCCTTCATTCGACCGGTGGTATCGTTACGTTCGAACAGCCGCTAGGACTGTACCGAGCCCTTCGGCGGGGGCGAATCACTCCTCCCGCTCGTCAGCGGAGGAAGACGCTCGGTGACGAAATTGTGCATCCATGTCAGGGCGCATCGATTGGAAATTTATGCACAATGTATTTACTTGCATTGAAAGTTATCTATTTGTGCTTTTCATTAATGCAATTTTATGCACTATCATGACGATAGATCGCGTTGCCAGTTGTTTGATCGGCATACGCTCGACTTCAACCTCTATTCCCAAGCGTTCATATGCTTCAACGAATCCTCCTCCGGTATCGTCTCTTCCTTCAAATCTCCATAATCCTCTTGGGCAGTGCCATCGCACTAACTGGAGTCCATGCCGCAGACCCCGATTTCGGGCCAAACGTGTTGGTCTTTGACCCGACCTCGGATGCCGCGGACATCCAAAGCAAGTGTGACGCGATCTTCTCCTCGCAGGAACGAAGTGAATTTGGCCCGGACCGTCATGCCCTTCTCTTTAAGCCAGGCACCTACACCACCAAGATCAAGGTGGGCTTTTACACCCAGATCCTGGGTTTGGGAAAAATGCCGGATGATGTGACGATGACGGGGCAGGTGGATTGTAATGCCGACTGGAATGCCGCCAATGCCACCGTCAATTTTTGGCGTGGTTGCGAAAATCTGTTCATCGCCCCGACGAGCGCCAAGAACCTTTGGGCGGTCTCCCAAGCGGCGCCTTTTCGCCGTGTTCATGTGAAGGGTAATCTCGATTTGTTCCAAGTGGCATCCAATGGTCAGGGCGGCTGGGCCAGCGGCGGCTTCATGGCCGATTCCCAGATTGATGGAAGAATCCTGCCTGGCTCCCAGCAGCAGTGGTTTTCCCGGAATAGCACGTGGAGCAATTGGGCCAACGGCGTCTGGAACATGGTCTTTCTCGGTTGCGTCAATCCCCCGCAAGGCACATGGCCAGCCAAGCCTTACACGACCATCGAGAAAACCCCGATCATCGCGGAAAAGCCATTTCTGATGGTCGATGGTTCCGGCACCTACAGTGTCTTCGTACCTACCTTGAGAAAGGACACTGTCGGCGAGTCGTGGACTGATGGAAATCCGCAAGGCACTTCGATCCCGTTGAGCGACTTCTATCTCGCACATGCCGACAAGGACACGGCGGCCACAATCAATGATGCGTTGACCGCCGGTAAAAATCTCCTTTTGACACCCGGCATCTATCATCTCGAGGCTCCCATCAAGGTCACTCGTGCCAATACGGTTGTCCTGGGCTTGGGCATGGCCACCCTCAATCCGACCAAAGGCACATCAGCCATGGAAGTGGCCGATGTTAGTGGGGTGAAAATCGCGTGCGTCCTTTTTGACGCCGGCCCGACGCCTTCCCCTGTTCTTTTGCAGATTGGAGAGACAGGCAGCAAGCAGTCCCATGCCGATAACCCGACGGGCTTATATGATATTTTTTGCCGCATCGGCGGTGCCGGTCCGGGTGCAGCAACGACCGCAGTCATCATCAACAGCAATGACGTGATCGGTGATCACGCCTGGCTTTGGCGGGCAGACCATGGCGCGGGTGCGGGATGGACGACCAATCCGAGTACGACCGGACTCATCGTCAATGGGAACAATGTCACCTATTACGGGCTGTTTGTGGAACATTTCCAGGAGTACGAAACGCTCTGGAACGGCGAGAATGGCCGCACCTATTTTTACCAATCCGAATTGCCGTATGATCCGCCGACCCAAGATGCTTGGAAGCACGGCAACGTGAAGGGCTACGCCTCCTACAAAGTGGCCGACAACGTCCAACACCATGAGGCCTGGGGCCTGGGGATTTACTGCGTCTTCAAGCAGGACAACATCTATTGCGACAATGCGATCGAGGCGCCGAAGGGGGCCGATGTGAAATTCCATAACGCCCTGATCTTCCGGCTATCCGGCGCGACCGATAATAGCGGGATCGGCAGTGTGATCAATGGAACCGGCGAACCGGCGACAAAGAAGAAAGCCAAGACCGAGATCACCGAGTATCCCGCGCCGCTGTAAAAGGACGAATCGCGCGCTCACGCGACCTGGTACCGCTACTTTTTCTTAGCGGTGGCGTCTTTCGACTGGTGCATGGCCGTATAGATGATGGCCTGTTCTTCCAATTTCAGCCAGACCCCGGGTGGCACATCTTGGGCGTCGATGAAACGCCAGCGGGTCGTGTTCTTGCCTTTCCCCGTCCCCAGCATGAGGTACTGCGCCACCGCGGGAGAGACCGTCAGCCCGGCACCTTGACTCGGACCCTCCTTGCCGGGACCAAACACATAGTCGGCGTCGTCATTGTGGAAGGGGCCGACGTCCTTCCATTGCGCATAGCAGATGTGGCCGCTACCATCCTCGGTCTTGATTTCGACCCAGCGATCGATGCAGGCGGAAACCGGTTTCCCGTCCTTGTCGGGACGCTGCCATCCGGCGGGTAGAAATTGCTTCGCTTTATCGGGATAGGCGAGATCGTTGAAGGGTAGCGCGACGTAAAACGGATTGAAAAATGAGGCGTGCGTGGCCGGCGAGTAACCGTTGCGGTCGTCGGGGGAATCGTCACTAGCGCCGCCGGGGGGCACTTGCAGATTCCAGGTATTGTTCAATTTCGTTTTCTCACCGATCCAAAATACGGTTGTGATGATGCCGGTTTTCCACGGATACGTGTTCTTCGGTTTCGGGCCGGAATTAGTAAAGACCAAACTGCCTGTGATATCGGGACTATCCGCTGGAGGCGGAACCATCGACGGCGTTGCCGGCACGGGCTGGACGATCGTTCCAGTTGTTGTCGCTGTCTTCGCTCCTGCTTTCGCGACGACATCCTCTAATTTTTCGATAGCGACATTGCAGTCGTGCATGCGATGAACGACCAGAGATTCTTCCCAACCCGGGTCTTCCTGATGGATGGCCCCGAGGCCATCATAGCAGGCTTGAAAGCCTTTCAAGGCGTCTTCGGTCCGGCCTTGCTTTTCGGAGTTCTCGGCATCGTGCATTTGCATGTAGATGGCCAGATAACGCTCTGGAAGCGTAGGTTGCGTCTCGGCGGAAAAGAGCGGAAGGGCGTAAATCCCGACGCAGCCGACCGTCAAAAAGAGGAACGAACGCATGGATAGACTTACATCCTGAAAGTCACCCACGCAAGGGTCTCCCGGACGACCAAAAATCAGCCATCTGGCGGTCGACGACTACCCTTCGACAAGGAGTTTGCCCAAGCGTCTACCGTATTCGACGTAAGTCTGGTATTTGCCGGCTTCCGGAGTGGCGGCGTTCGCGAATTCGGAAGCCACGCCCATGTGGGGCTCGATGGAGATGGCGCCGGTATAGCCGCTGGCGAGGAGGTCCTTGACGATTAGCTTCACATCGGCAACGCCCTCCCCGGGGAAATGGTGGACGTATTTGCCGTCAGCAGTCATGACCGCGTCCTTGATGTGGAGATGGGCAATGTGATCACGAATATGCGAGTAGAACTCCCAAGCCGACTGGTGCGGATAAGGTGGTGGCTTGGAGTAATCGAGATCGTGGACGCAATTACCCATATCGAAAACGAGTTTCAGTCCGGGAACATTTTCGAGAAGTCTCAGTGAGTGGGCCCAGCTCATGGCCCCGTAGTTGTTGCAATTCTCGTGGACGACGGTCACACCGATATCCTGAAAGATGCCGACGATCTCGCGCATGCGCCGGAAACGCTCTTCTTCCATCTGGTCCTGGCCGGGCAGGATGGGATAGCTCATAACGCGAATGAATTTGCTGCCCAGCCGGGGCATGCGGGCGGCGGCGCGCCTGGCCTCGCCAAAACAAGCGTCGAATGGCTTGTCGACGCCCTTGGACCAGTTGCCGATACCCGAGCCGAAGCAATGGACGCGGACATCTTCCCGGCCCAGCGTCTCGACCACACGGTCGAAGGCGGCGTCGGGAATATCATGGAGATTGCCGCCGGGGAAACCGGGCACCTCGACGTTGCGCATCTCGATGTCATACCAGCCAAGCTCACGCGTGGCCCGTATTTGAGTTTCGAGGCTGCTGCCCGCTTCGTCTGCGAAACCGGAGAGAATGGTGGTCATGAGAGGCCGTTCCTATCACGAACATCGTTAAAGTAAAATGCGGGAATCGCTGTTAAGATTATATCCAACAAAATTATTGCCGTCTGTGGCATCCCATGTATATTAGCTGACTCACATGGCACTCGAAGTTACCAGCGACGTTATTGAAGTTGAAGGCAAGGTCATCACGATCTTGCCCGGCACGATGTTTCGCGTTGAGTTGGATAACAGCAAGCATGTGGTCTTGGCCCATATCTCGGGCAAGATGCGCAAGCGGTTCATCCGCCTGACCCCTGGTGACCGGGTGAAGATGGAAATGTCGCAGCACGATTTTACCAAGGCGCGGATCGTTTATCGCCTCGACTCCAAGTCCTACCCGCGTCCCGCAGCCCCTCCCCGCTAGTCCCTTTTCAGGGATTCCGGGCCACGCTTTCTCATCCTATGCCCTCTTTCGACGTCGTTTCTGAAGTCGACATGATGGAGGTCAAAAACGCCCTCGAGCAGGCCAATAAGGAATTGGCGAACCGTTTTGACTTCCGTGATGCCAAAGCGGAAATCCTCCTCGAAAAGGAGTCGATCAAGCTGAGCGCGATCAACCAGTTCAAGATCCAGGCCCTGGAGGAAATCGTCCTCGGAAAGCTTGCCCGGCGCAACGTCAGCCTGAAGAATATCGAGCGAAAGGATGCCGATATTTCCCCGCTGGGCCATGCGCGGCAGGAACTGAAGCTCAAGCAGGGGTTGGAGACCGACATCGCGAAGACCATCTGTCAGGCGATCCGCGACACAAAGATCAAGGTTCAGACGCAAATCCAGGACCGGCAGGTACGGGTCACAGGCAAGGACCGCGATGCTTTGCAGGAAGTGATCGCCTTCCTGCGCGCCAAGGACTTCCCGGTCGCGTTGAATTACACCAATTTCCGCGCGTGAAGTACTGGCTCGTCAAAAGCGAACCGGAGTCCTACTCCTTCGCGCAGTTCCAGAAGGACAAAACGACCGCGTGGACCGGTGTCCGCAATTATACGGCGCGGATCAACCTGCGCACGATGGCGAAGGGTGACGAGGTTTTCGTCTATCACAGTGTCAGCGAGAAGGCGATTGTCGGCATGGCGAGCGTGATCAAGACGGCGTATCCGGATCCGACCGTCGAGGCCGACGAAAAGGCCGATTGGGTCTGCGTCGACCTCAAGGCGGGGAAGGCTTTTCCCAAGCCGGTCACACTGGAAGCGGTCAAGGCGCATCGTCTGCTCAAGAACATGCAACTGGTGAAGCAATCGCGGTTGTCGGTCGCGCCCGTGAGTGAAGAGGAAGCGGCGGAGTTGCGGAAGCTGGGTGGATTGTAGGATCGTTTTCAGACGTCCCCACCACTCTTGTCATAAGCGCGGGCTTTGTTTATAGATAGGCGACCATGTCCACTCGTCTCTTTTCCCTGTTATTGGCGGTTTGCGCACTTTTCGTTTCGATCACCGCCCAAGCCCAAAAAACCGATGCCCCGGCAACCGCCCCCGCCGCCAAGGCTCCCGCGCCGGCCAGCAAGGCACCAGTGACGGTCGATCCGTTCTCCCAGGCGATTGGCGAAGCCATGGCCAAGATGGATGCGAATGACCTGGATGGCGCCATTGCCAAGCTAACGGATGCAATCAATCTCGATCCCAAGAAGAGCGCCCCTTACGTTTTCCGGGCCTCGGTTTATTTCCAGAAGAAGATGTGGCCCCAGGCCGAAGCCGACTTCAAGACGGCGTCGAAGCTTGATCCCAAGAACATCGTCATCCAGTTCAATATTCCCGAGGTCAAGTTCGTGCAGAAGCAGTATGACGCGGCCCGGCCCGGGTATCTGGCCTTGAAGGACGACCCTCAGATGGGCGACCTTGCCGCCTACAAGGTTTTCCTCTGCGATCTCCTCGCGGGACATGAGGCCCTCGCCCAAAAAGAACGGGACGCCTTCAACACGGTCAACACCAAGCCGTCCTATTATTTCAGCAATGCCGCATGGGAATTGGTACACAAGAACAACGAAAAGGCCCAGAGCTGGCTCGTTTCGGTCGCCAATATTTATCCGTCCGCGAAGATCTCCTATTACGCCCTGCCGTTGAAGGACCTGGGTTACCTGCCCATTCCGGCCCCCTCCAGCATGCCGTCTGCCACGGGAATTTAGGCTGCTGGCGTTTCAGCAGCTGTGGCAGGCTCTGTTGCTGGTGCGCTTTCCGCCGGAGCAGCGGTGGCATCAAGGCCTCCGCCCAAGAGTTTGGCGACCTCTTCCTGAACCGTCTTAAGTTCGCCCAGCTTGAGGCCGGGGTCTTCGATCAACCAGACTTCGCCGGTGGGAATGTGTTCGTAAACGAGAACGGAAAGACCGGCGTTGCGCTGGCGCTCGATCTGGCGGACGACTTTCTTGCGCTCGAGCATGAGGGCGAGGATATAGCGGGCGTTGAGCGTGGTCGGAGCGTTCTCGGAAATGAGGCGCCGCAACAGGCTTTCGGCGTCGTCCTTTTTCAATGTCTCCGGCGCCTGGGGTGGCGGCGGAACGAATTCGGTCTGCCAGGCGGAAAGGGGCTCGATGTTCTCGTTGCGGGCTTTCCAGGACTCTTCGTTAAGGTCGGTGCGGACATACTGCCCGTCGCGCCAGTAAAGCGCGGAAAAGACCTTCTCGCCCTTCTCAAAAGGACGACTGGAAACTGCGCACTGCAACGCGCGCGCCTGGATGTTCCATTCTTGCGACAATAAACTCATGGGAAACGGAAATGGTAGGATTCCTGCCGCCACCTGTCACGTGTTTATGGCTTGGGTTTCTCCACCAAGCCGAACATGGGGCCGAAGCTGTGTGGGATGCGATCCTCCTTCATGCCGAGGACGTAAAAGGCAGAGATGTCACCATCGAGAAAGAGCGCATTGGGACATTTCAATTTATTGAGGAAGAGGGAAGCGAAGTCATAGAAGGTGACGGGCGTCTGCGAGAGGGCGAAGATGATCAGTCCCTCCTTGGTCACGCCGATTCCACTGCGTTCTTTTTTGCTTTGGGACGCGGCGTTGAAATCGGGATGGATATCGCCGCCGTGAACAAGGATGGGGCCGGACTGCGTAGCCCAGACAACCGGAGAGAGCAAAGTCGGATAGGTGCTCGATTCCACAATGAGCGCCTCATGCTTGTCGTTGATGACGAAGATACCGTTCGGCTTCATGTAAAAGTTACCGGTACCTTCCCGAAGGTTGATTGGTGACTGCTCGACCCCGTCCAACAGCAGCAGGCCGACCGGTTTTGAATTGGGCTCGAACATGCCGGCGTTGGCAGCGAAGAGGAGTTTTTCGCCCTTGGAATTGACGTATTTTTCCAGTCCGGCGAAATCGCGCAGGCGGTTGCCCTGGTCGTCGCTGTAGAAAAGGCGGAGGTCTTCCTTCTGCGGATCGACCGTGTGGGTCAGATAGCCTTGGTCGCGAAAAACGATGTAGCCCGGCGGAGTCGCAGCTTGGATGCTGGCCATAGTCATCGCCAACACCAAACCCACCATGCCAAACCAGAATAGGCGGGACTTGAGGAAGAGAAGAGTCTTCATGCGAATTTTCAACCGCACCGCAAGGGCCCCGCGAGTCTGGTCCCTCGACCAGCCCGGGATGACGGATTACTATTTGATATGGATCGGCTTGCCTTCGGCGGCCAGAGCGGCTTCGTGGATCATTTCGGAAAGCGTCGGATGCGCATGGATCGTCGAACTGAGTTCGTCGGTCGTGGCTTCCAGCGTGATGCCCAGGCCGACTTCCGCGATGAGTTCCGTCGCTTCGGCGCCGATGATGTGCGCGCCGAGGATTTCGCCGTAGGGCTCGCCAATGATCAGCTTCACGAAGCCTTCCGGATCGCCCGCCGCGACGGCCTTGCCGCTGGCGACGTAGGGGAACTTGCCGACCTTGAACTTGAGGTTCTGTTCCTTCGCTTTCTTTTCGGTGATGCCGATGCTGGCGACCTGCGGCTGGCAATAGGTACAGCCGGGGAAAATGGTGACCTTATGCGGCTTCTTGCCCTTCACGAAAAGGCCCTCGACCGCCTCGATGGCTTCGTGCGAGGCGACGTGCGCGAGCCAGGGCGGCCCGATGATGTCGCCTGCGCCATAGATGCCCTTGATCGAGGTTTCGTAACGGTCGTTGGTCTTGAGATAGCCTCGGTCGACGTCGAGTTTGACGCCGTTACCGAGCAGGCCGTCGAGGTTCGCTTCGATGCCGATGGAAACGAGAAGCTGGTCTGCTTCGAGCACCTTACCGCCCGCGACGGTGAGCTTGACGCCCTTGGCCGTGACCTCGGTCTTCTCGACCTTGGTATCGACCAGGACTTCGATGCCGCTCTTGATGAAACTCTTCTTGAGTAATTCGGCGACCTCGGCGTCCTCGACCGGGAGAATCTGCGGCAACATTTCGATGATGGTCACCTTCGCGCCAAACGCGTTGAAGAAATAGGCGAACTCGCAACCAATCGCGCCGGCACCGAGGATGATGACCGACTTGGCGAGCGCCTTCGTCGCCAAGGCCTCGCGGCTGGTGATGACTTTTTCGCCATCAACCGGCACGCCGGGGAGATGACGGGCCTTCGCGCCGGTACAGATGAGAATGGCCTTGCCGGTGAGCGTCTGTTCCTTGCCCGAGGCGTCCTTGACGACGACTTTCTTGACCGCGCCATCCGCGGGAGACTGGATCTGCGCCTTGCCGACGACGTAGTCGACTTTCTTGCTCTTGAAAAGGAATTCGATGCCCTTGGCCATGGTGTCGGAGACGGTGCGGCTGCGGCCCATGATCTTGGCGAAATCGAACTTCACTTCACCCTCAATGGAGAGGCCATAATCGCCGAGGTGCCCCATGAGCTGCTTGATCTCGGCGCTCTTGAGCAGCGCCTTGGTCGGGATGCAACCCCAGTTAAGGCAGGTGCCGCCGGCGCGTTCCATTTCGATGCACACCACTTTTTTGCCGAGTTGCGCCGCGCGGATCGCCCCGACATAGCCCGCCGGGCCGCCGCCAATCACAATGAGATCGTAGTCCATAAAGGAGATACCCTAACACAAGTCCCGTGCCAGAAAAGGCTACAAAGGCAGAAGGGGGCTTTTTTGTGGGAATTCGGGAATGTGCCGATCGTCAGGCGGGTCTTGAGAAGGGCGGGAAGGCGGTAGTTCCAGAAGAATATTGAGAAAGACTTTCAGAGAGAGCCAAACGCCAAAAAAGATGAAAGGCCACAGGGAATCGCGAGTACTCAAATGAGAGGTATCCGCGGAAGCCGCCCCGCGCATGAGACGATAAAAATCATGGGCGGTGAATGCGGCAAAGATGAAGGCGAAGTTGGAGACGTTGGTGGTGCTCGCGCTCTGAAAATTCTGAAAAAGTTCCCGGCGGGACTTGAAAATGCGCCGACGAAGCCTGACTGCCACTGCGGCAATCATCAGGAAGACACCGAGGAGCAGAGCGATGGAATATATTCTGCCGTGAGTTAAGGTGTCGCGGTTAATGCTGTCGATGATGCTGAGGAAGAATCCGGCAAAAATCAGGACAACTACCAGCAAAAGGGGAACCAAAATCAAACTCTCGCTGCCACGAATGAGATAGATCAAGGCGCGATGTCTTTGGGCGACTTCGGGTGTAACTGTTCCAATCACTTGCCTGCGGTCACGCGCCCGCAGATAGAGAAAGAGCCGGTAAGTCCCGTACAAACCCGTCGTCAGGACGAGAAAAGTGATGATACCAGGCAGTGTGAAGAAAGCTGACATCCTCAGAAAAGATTATGGTCCGGGGCGGTAAAGACAAGAAGGCAGTTTCTTATGTAGAACCACCAAGGCAGGGCCTCGAGTCTCTTCGCGTCCCTGAACATAGGGCGGCAGAACTGCCGTCCCTACCGGAAATTCAACGTTCCTGCGTCAATGGCAGACGGAGAATAATGGTCGTACCTTTCCCGACTTCGCTTTCGGCGCGGACGCTGCCCTGGTGGGACTGGATGATCTGCTGGACAATGGCGAGCCCCAGTCCCGTGCCGCCGGAGGCGCGGCTGCGTGCTTTCTCAACCCGATAGAAGCGCTCGAAGATCCGAGGCAGGTCCCCAGGGGGAATGCCGATGCCATTGTCGGCCACACGGATCTCGACATCGTCGCCATCGACGGTGGCGGAGATGACAATTTTTCGCGGCGCAGTGGAGTAGGCTACGGCGTTTTCGAGCAGGTTGAGCATCACCTGTTCAAAGCGGAGCACATCGACTTCCAGTGGCAGGATATCCTTGGGCACGTGCAGTTCGAAAGCCACCTCCGCTGAGTCCCTGCGTTTTTCCCAGTCCCGTACCAATTGTTGGAAAAAAGCTTCCAGCCGGATGGCGCTGTAATCGACCTCCACGCGCTTGGTTTCCAGGCGGGTCAGGGTGAGCAGGTCCTCGACGAGGGCGTTGAGCCGGTTGGAGTGACGCCGCATGGCCTCGATCATCGGCTTGGTCTCCTCGCGGGTCAGTCCGGGGTTGTCGGCAAAGGTCTCGAGATAACCCCGGAAGATGGCGAGCGGCGTGCGCAGTTCATGGGAGACGTTGGAGACGAATTCCTGCCGGACAACTTCCAGTTGCTTAAGGCGGGTGATGTCATGGAAAACCATGACCGCCCCGCGAATCTCCTTTGTTTTGGCCCGAATGGGCACGGCGCTAATGGCGAAATGCCTTATTGCCCCCACGGTGCTTTCCACCGTGACTTCCCTTTCCAAGGACTGGCCGTCCAAGATCGTCTCGCGGGCAATCATCTCGACCCGGGCCTCGCGTAAAGCCTCCAGTACAGTCCGGCCCAATGGGCTCTGCTTCAAACTGAAAAGATTGAGCAATTCATCGTTGACCAGCCGCACGACATGCCGTTGATCGACCACCATGACCCCTTCCACCATGTTGGCGAGAAGGACATTAAGATTGAAGTCTTCCTCCTGCTGCTGGCGCCGGATGTCCTCCAGGCGCGTGCCGACTGTTTCCAAGTCCCGCGTCACTTCGCCGACCAGCGGGGGGCCGTCGATATAATAGGACTTGGGCGGCTGACCGGAGGCCAACTGTGCCGTCAGACGCTTTAATTGTCCCAAGGAGAGTCCATAACGGTGGCGGATGAAAAGCCAAAAGACAAAAAGCTGGATCAGCTCCAATATCACCAACAAAGTGAGCAGCGGGTAATCCTGAGGGTCCATGGCCGGGGCATTCTACGCAAATCCTTGAGGATAAACATGACAAAAACGTAAGCGCTCATCCGGCATGGCAAGGTTTGCTATTAGCCCCAGAGCGTGTTACGGTTACCCGAATATGCCTACTCCGCCAGTCAAGTTTCCCAAGCCTCCTCGTAGCTCCGGCAAGCCGCCCATTCGTAAAGGAGACGGCAACGGCCCCACGCCCGGACCCAACGGCGATAAGAATTGGGTCGCTCCGAGCCTGGTTTTTGTCATGGCGCTGGCGATGATCCTTTTCTACTGGGTGACCACGCATCCGAACATGGTGCAGCAGCAAATGACCCTGAGCGGCTTGTTCGACAAGATCAAGGAAGGCAAGGTGGTCTCCATCGTCAATGAACCGGATCCCTCCACGGGATTACGGATGCTCACGGGCACCTACAAGGCCCCGACACAGAATTCGCCCGATGCGGTGGCCCCGTTCAAGGTCCCGGTCGATCTTTCGCTCAATCCCTGGCTCGCCTCCGACATCGACAAGGCCGGTTATCATACCCGGATCGAAACGGAAGCCAGTTCCAACTGGGCCTGGCAGCTGACAATCAACCTTCTGCCGATCATTCTCTTTGTCGGCTTGATGTATTTCCTGTTCCGCCAGCAGATCCGCATGGCGGGCAAGAGTGCGTTCAGCTTCGGCAAGAGCAAGGCGCGGATGATGACGCGCGACCGCAACAAGGTGACGTTCAAGGACGTGGCCGGCATTGATGAGGCGCGCGAAGAACTGAGCGAAATCGTCGAGTTCCTCAAGGACCCGCGCCGGTTCCAGCGGCTTGGCGGACGCATCCCCAAGGGCGTGCTCATGATTGGGCCTCCCGGTACCGGGAAGACCCTGCTAGCCAAGGCCATCGCGGGTGAAGCGGACGTCCCCTTCTTCAGCATCAGCGGTTCCGATTTTGTGGAAATGTTCGTCGGCGTGGGCGCCTCTCGCGTGCGCGATATGTTCGAACAGGGCAAGAAGAATGCCCCATGCTTGATTTTCATCGATGAAATCGACGCCGTGGGCCGTAACCGTGGCACCGGCATGGGCGGCGGACACGATGAGCGCGAACAGACGCTCAACGCGCTGCTCGTGGAAATGGACGGCATCGAGACGCAGGAAGGCGTCATTATCATCGCGGCAACCAACCGCAAGGACGTGCTCGACCCCGCGCTGTTGCGCCCGGGCCGTTTCGACCGTGAAGTGCGAGTCAATCTCCCTGATGTACGCGGTCGCGAACAGATCCTGTACGTGCATACCCGCAATGTGAAGGTCGCGAAGACGGTCGATCTCGGTCTCATCGCCCGCGGCACGCCCGGCTACTCCGGCGCGGAACTGGCCAATGTGGTCAACGAAGCCGCGCTCCTCGCCGCCAAGCGCAACAAGGACGAGGTCTCGCAGTCCGAGTTTGAAGAGGCGCGCGACAAGGTTCGCTGGGGCCGCGAGCGCCGCAGCATGGCCATGACGGAAGACGAAAAGAAATCGACCGCGATTCACGAGGCCGGGCATGCCCTGCTGAACGTGCTGCTCCCAAATACGGACGCACTGCACAAGGTCTCCATCATTCCGCGCGGCCCGGCATTGGGCGTTACCATGTACCTCCCGGAAAAGGACAAAGTCACCCACTGGAAAAAAGAGATGCTCGATTATCTCGTGGTCGCCATGGGCGGCCGCGTGGCCGAGGAGCTTTTCCTTGGGGACGTCAACAGCGGTGTGGCCGGCGACATCCAGCAGGTGACCCGCATCGCCCGCGCGATGGTCTGCGATTGGGGCATGAGCGACAAGCTCGGCATGATCCAGTACGGCGACGACTCGTCCAAGAACTTCTTCGGGCATGATATCGGCGGCTCCCGCGGTTACAGCGAAAAGACCGCCGAGGCCATTGATGCCGAGGTGCTCGAGATCGTGAATACCGCCTACAACCATGCGAAGGAGCTGATCAGCACCCACCGCGACACGGTGGAAAAAATCACCGCCGCGCTGCTCGAATACGAGACGCTCGACGGCAAGCATATCCGTGACATCATTGAGCATGGCCGCATGCTGACCCCGCCGCCCGCGCCGCTCTCGCCGCCCTCCAACCCGACTCCGCAGGAGCCGCTTCCCGTCAATCCCCCGGCCCGCCCGAAGGAAGACGATGGTGGATTGCTGCCGGGTCTGCCGGCACCAGCGTAAGTCATCGAGGTGGCCGACAGCGTCGGTCATCGCTCCAGATATAAATCGAAACTCGTCTCTTCATCTGAAGAGACGAGTAGTTCCGAAAAACTGGCAAGAGCACGAAGTTTTTCTTGTTCCTGATCGATCAGTTGAACGGTAAAGCCCATCTTGACCAACTCATTGAGCATGTCTCGCGGATCAGTCCCACAACGGATCAGGCCAAAGGGCCAGAATTCCATGAAGATTTTAAGTCTTTTTGATTTTAAGAGAGTTTCACGCATTCCCTTCAAAACCAATCCCTCGGCACCTTGGACATCTATTTTTAAGACATCGATTTCCTGAATTTGCCCATCCCAATAAGTATCAAGTCTGCGGGTCAGGACGTGCACCGACGACCGTTTTTCATCCGGCTGACCAAGCCGGTGATCCCCCATGTTCATGTCTGAAAGAAAAAGGGCGGCTTCTCCATCACAGTCCGACAAGGCGAGCTGCCCGGCTTGGACGTTGGCGAGTTGATTGCACCGAATGGTTTCGGTCAGACACGCAAAGTTTCGAGGCTCCGGCTCAAAGGAATAAACTTTCCCTTCGCGGCCAACCGCTCCAGAGGCCAGGCAGGTATAGATCCCGATATTGGCTCCACAATCAATGACCTTCATGCCGGGTGAAAGACTCTCAACAAACAGCCTGGTTCCGTACGGTTCGTAACGCCCCCGAAGCAAGGCACTGCCCATGACATGGTCTTCCCGATTCACGACCAGATGGTAACCGTGAAAAGGAATGGTCTTGGGCAGGATAGCCAACACCGCCCAACGCAGAATTCGTCTCAGCCACAGCGGCTTGGGAGCCTGTGCGAAGCGATGGAGAAGTCCCATGGGTTAGCTCTATGGGATTAAGCTTCGCTGCGCAAGCCTCCTCCCCAGGCGTTACGAGTCAACCTCATGCCCTGGCCCATTCAGGCCCCTAAAGTCGCGATTGCCTGAGGAGGGACTCTGGGTAATCTGGGCGTTCCATGGCAAGTCCCGCGCGCATCTCCAAAACCCTCGCGGGCATCTGGCTGACGGACAGCGTCATCCTGACAGCAGCCAATCTGTTGGGCGCGATCGCCAATTACCTTTTTCAAGCGGTGATGCGACGGCACTTGCCCTGGAGTGAATTCGGATATTTGAACACAACCATCGGCCTGATTATGTTTGCGGGTGTCCCGTTGACGGCGGCCAGCCAGACGGTGACCCATCATCTCGCCCTGATCAGCGCGACCGGCGACGCGGAAAGAATGCAGCGGCTCCAGGCAGCCAGCTTGAAGTTCCTCCGGCACCTGACCTGGGCCCTCTTCGCCGTGAGCCTTGTCCTGCTCTATCCAGTCGCGGATTTTCTCCATTTTCCGCGGATGAGTCTGGCCTGGGTCGCGCTCCTTTGGATCCCGGTCAATTTGTGGAGTATTCTGGGCGCCGCCTGGTGCGCGGGACTCAGCCGTTTTCGCCTTTTCGCCTTCCTGCTCATTTTGGCCGGATTCGTGCGCCTATTCGCGGGAGCCATCATCGTGAAACTTTATCCCTGGGCCGAGGCGGGCATTTACGCCAGCATCCTCTCGGGTCTCGTTCTGGCCTCGGTCGTGGCGATCAATCCTCACCATGGTACGGCGGCCAAGCTGCGCCAAACCTTGTTTGACCGGGACCTGATCATCTATGGCGTGGGGGCGTTCGCGGTTTCGTTCTCGACGTTTGTGTTTTTGCAGGGAGACCAGGTCATCGCCCAGCGCCATTTTTCCGGCTTTGACTTGGGGCGTTACAGTGGCGCTGGCCTGTTGGGCCGGGCCATCGTCTGGGCCAGCCTACCGGTATTGATTGTCTACTTCACACGCCGGTCCGGCCACGATCCGGCGCACAAATCGCCCGCCCACCTTCTCTGGGGCTATCTTGCGCTGGTCGGGACAGGGGCCATTTTCCTGATTCTCCTCAAAGTCCCCTTGTTGATGCTTTTATTGAACGCGCATGACCCAGAACTGGCAGCCATGACCACCCAGTTCGCACTGACGATGCTCCCCATCGGCGTCCTGCAGGCACTCGGTTATCATTATCTCGCCGCACGCAAGATTCCGGAATGCCTGGTCTTCGGTGGTTGCGGCCTGGTTTACCTGATCCTGCTGGCCATCTATGGCACGACCCCTTCGTTGATGCTCGGCTGGATGGCCGGGGCCTCAAGCGCCTCCATCGTGGTCCTCGGTATCATGGCGTTGGCCCGTCGGAAGACCGCTTAGCCCGGCCATGAACCGCGTTCTCGTTGTCTGCCGTCAACGCCTGGGAGATATCGTCGCCTGCTTTCCGGCGGCACGTCTTCTCACTGAAGCCGGAAACGAGGTCGATTTTTGCTGCTTCCCTCAATACCACCCCATCTTTCGTGCGATCACGTATTGTCGCCCGGTGGGACCGGAGATACTGGGCCGGACGAAAGACTATGACCGCGTCTATGATCTCGAAATCAGGCGGAGCGAATACGATGCCTTCCGCGCTGCCAGGACGAAGATTCGCCACTACATGTATGCGAAGTATCCTGACCTATGGGCCGCACGAGATCTTCTCCCCCATTTTGACCAGATACCGGAGATCAGCGATTATGGTCTTCCGGCCCGTTATGCCTTGGCGTGCCCAACGGGCATCAGCCAGACGCCGAAGGTCGACGGTGAGTGGTTTCGACACCAGTGCCTCCCGCTCTCGCCAGACCCTTGGTACGTCCTCACCGATCAGGCCGGTAGTCGCACTTCCTGGGGAATTCCTCTCCACGCCAAGTCGCTTGATCACCTCCCCGCGTTAATTGCCCGGGCGACTACCTTCGTGACGATCAATTCCGCCCCGAACATTATCGCCGCTGGCGTCCGGACCAGTTGGTACCAGGTCTATGAAGCGGGCTTTGGTGGCCAGAGCAACTACGACGCTCCCGGGCAGATCGTTCTTCATCAGCCTCCCGAAAAAGCTCATTATAGCTGGCGTTTCTGGGTCCACTACTGGCGGCGGCGGCTGAGAGGCATCGATGTGACCGACGACTTCGGAAAATAAATATGGTACCTTCTCAAGTACCTCCGGCGCAGCAGGCAAAGCGGCCTTTTCCCGTTGGATCGTGACTTTTTTTCCAAGTTGGGGATAGTTCCTGCTACTCAGGCACCGGAGTACCCCAGTCATGTCTATTCACGTCGCACTTAGTCACGTCACACATTATCGCTACGCCAAGCCTGTTGATCTCGGGCCGCACGTTGTCCGGCTGCGGCCTGCCGCCCATTGCCGCACCCCGATCCTGAGTTATTCGCTGAAGATCACCCCGGAAGACCATTTCCTCAACTGGCAGCAGGACCCGCAGGGCAATTATCAGGCCCGGCTCGTTTTCCCAAAAAAGACCGACGAACTCAAGGTCGAGGTCGAGCTGACCGCCGACATGTCGACGATCAACCCGTTCGACTTTTTCCTCGAGGAATCGGCCAAGGAATTTCCCTTCACCTATGACGCCATCATGGCGCATGAGTTGAAACCCTACCTTGAACTGGAGACCCTCGGACCGCGCCTGCGTTCGTTCCTGACCAAGGTCCCGCGCACCAAGCGCAACACGATCGACTTCATGGTCGATATCAACGGGCTGGTCAAAAATGAAATAGGTTATGTGGTCCGGATGGAACCGGGCGTGCAGTCATGCGAGGAGACCCTCGGACTCAAGAGCGGTTCCTGCCGCGACTCAGCGTGGCTTCTGGTCCAAATTTGCCGCCAACTCGGCCTGGCCGCGCGTTTTGTCTCGGGCTACCTTATCCAATTGACGGCGGACGAAAAACCGGTCAATGGCGGCGCGGCCGGACCCGAAGCCGATTTCACCGATCTCCACGCCTGGACCGAGGTTTATCTCCCTGGCGCCGGCTGGGTCGGTCTTGATCCCACGTCCGGTCTGCTTGCCGGTGAAGGCCACATCCCGCTCGCGGCCACGTCGGATCCGGTGACGGCGGCGGCGATCAGCGGCGCGATCATCAACGAAAAAGAGGATGTTGAGACGAAGTTCGATTTCCACATGTCAGTCACGCGCATTTATGAGTCCCCGCGCGTTACCCTGCCGTACAAGGAACATCAGTGGCGCGAGATCGAGGCGCTGGGTCGCCAGATTGACGAAAAGCTGATTGCACAGGATGTCCGCCTGACCATGGGCGGCGAACCGACCTTTGTCTCCGTCACCAATCGCGATGGACTCGAATGGAACTTCACGGCCTTGAGTCCCGAAAAGCAGCAGAAGGGCGAAATGCTCCTGAAGCGGCTTCGTGACCGTTACGCCAGCGGCGCCCTGCTCCACTTCGGACAGGGAAAATGGTATCCCGGCGAGCCGTTACCGCGTTGGGCCTATGGATGCTACTGGCGCAAGGACGGCGAACCAATCTGGAACGATTACGATCTCGTCGCCGAGACAGGCAAGAACTACAAGGTCACGGCGGAAGACTCGTCTCACTTCCTGCACAAGTTGGCAGACCGGTTGAGTCTCGATTCCAAATATGTGCGCAATGCCTACGAAGATGTTTATCATTATCTCTTCGAGGAGGCGCGGCTGCCTTACAATGTTTCGGCCCTTGATGCGAAGATCAAAAATAAGGAAGACCGTGCCCGGCTCGCCAAAGTGTTCGAGAAGGGACTCGATTCGGTCATCGGCCATGCGCTGCCCGTGCTGCGCGCCTCGTGGTTGCCCGGTCGTCCCTGGCAATCGACCATCTGGAAATTACGCACGGAGCGGTTGATGCTCATTCCCGGCGATTCGCCCATGGGTTACCGGCTTCCGCTCGAATCACTACCGTGGGCCACGCAAAGCGATGCGGTCCAGATTGTCGAACAGGATCCGACGGAAACCCGGAATCCGTTGCCAACTTACGAGCGTGCGAAGAAGCGAATCGTCGATGGCAAGCTGGTCAGTACCCGCGATTATCCAGAGGTCCCCACGGGCCAGCCGGACAGCAACGTGGTCCGCACCTCGATCTGCGCCGAGCCGCGCGACGGCATTCTCCATGTCTTCATGCCGCCTACGGCCTACACGGAAGATTACCTCGATCTCGTCTCCGCCGTGGAAGAAACAGCGGAGGAGATGGGCCTGCCGGTACGCATCGAAGGTTACACCCCGCCCAACGATTACCGGATCCAGAATTTCAAGATCACGCCCGACCCCGGCGTCATCGAAGTTAATTTACATCCCTCGGCGAACTGGCCGGAATTGGTCCGCAATACCGAGATTCTCTATGAGGAAGCACGGCAATGCGACTTGGGCGCGGAAAAATTCCTGCTTGATGGACGTCACGTCGGCACCGGTGGCGGCAATCACGTCATCTTGGGCGGGGCCACGCCGATGGACAGTCCCATCCTGCGCCGCCCCGACTTGCTGCGCAGCCTGGTTGGCTATTGGCAGAATCACCCTGCGCTTTCCTACCTCTTCTCCGGCATGTTCCTGGGCCCGACCAGCCAGATGCCGCGTATCGACGAGGCGCGCAACGATGCCCTCTACGAGTTGCAACTCGCCTTCACACAGGTACCTGAATTCGGCCATGTGCCGCCGTGGCTTGTCGATCGCATCTTCCGCAACATCCTGACCGATGTTACCGGCAACACCCACCGGGCCGAATTCTGCATCGATAAACTCTTCTCACCGGACGGTTCCTCGGGCCGCCTGGGCCTGTTGGAATTGCGCAGCTACGAAATGCCGCCCCATGCGCGGATGAGCCTGACGCAACAGCTCCTGCTCCGCTCGCTCGTGGCCCGTTTCTGGGACAAGCCTTACAAGGGCCAGCCGGTGCCGTGGGGAACGCAATTACATGACCGCTTCCTGCTGCCCCATTTCTGCGCGCAGGACTTCAATGATGTCATCGAGGATCTTAAGGTCTCCGGTTATCCGCTCAAATCGGAATGGTTCGCGCCGCACATCGAGTTCCGCTTCCCCCTCCAAGGCGAAGTCACTTATGACGGGGTCAAAATGGAACTGCGCACAGCGCTGGAGCCATGGCATGTCCTCGGCGAAGAAGGTACACCAGGAGGCACCGTCCGTTACGTCGATTCCTCTGTCGAAAAAATCCAGGTAAAAGTGGAAAATGCCATTGAGGGCCGCCATGTCGTCACCTGCAACGGACGGCGCGTCCCGCTCCACGGTTCAGGCACGCCGGGAGAATTTGTCGCAGGCGTTCGTTTCCGGGCCTGGCAACCCTCACAGGCGTTGCATCCGACCATTGGGATCGATGCTCCCCTTACCTTCGACATCATCGACAGCTGGACGGGACGCTCCCTGGGCGGATGCGTCTACCACGTCTCCAGCCCCGGTGGCCGCAACTGGACGACCATGCCCATCAACGCAAACGAAGCCGAGGGGCGCCGCCTTTCCCGCTTCCGCTCCTTCGGTCATACGCCGGGGCCGATGTTCATTCCTCCGTCACCACCAGCGCGGACCGACTTCCCGCTGACGCTCGACTTGCGGAAGTTCTAGGACCTATCATGGTCTCGGCTTGACCAGTCGCGGCCATGCAAAAATCCCTCAAGATCTATTTTTGGTGCTTTGTGCCGGGAAGCCTGGTGATGAGCTTTCACCTCGCCACCCATCGTTCTGCGGGAGGTGACCATTTCCCCACTTTATTGGAAACAGCTAGCCTCTCGCTAGCCGTCATGGCGCTCCCGGGATTTTTTATCCGCAGTTGGCTTTACAAAATAGCCACGGCATTCCTCGTCGCCATCGGTTTGATTGGTGCCGTTTTGAATTACCCTCGTGAGCACCGGCTGACAGATGCACCTGCCTCCTCACCGCTTCCCTACCCGTACAAGCTTGTCTCGAGTACAGATGGTCTTGCAAATAGCGAGAATCCCATCGATCACTTGGTGGAAAAGCTCCAAGGCGAATTGTTGTGGGAAAACGGTCCTTATCCCATCATTAAGCTGCCGTCAACGGCACAACCCAATGACGTTCTCAACCTCGTCTCGAGCACGAACGGGCCGGACAACTACGGATTGGCGCCGCATGAAGTGCTGGAAACCAGACGGTTCATTGGCCCGTTTTTCGCCGGTGGTACTGCCGTCCTGATCAAAACTGACCATGGCAAAAAAATTGTACTGATGCGGGCTCAGGGAAAAAACTCCTGGTGGACCCGGGTCTATGAGATCGAACCTTAAGGGCAAATTTCATTCGAATTAATTGAACCTTATACATGTCGGCTTGAGAAACCTTAATAACTTATTAAGTTCGGCATGGCACATGTCGTGCTGAGGTTTACAATAAATGAAAGCCAAGGTACAAAGACACGCCTCGTCTTGCCGGTTTTCATCGCCTGTCCTTCGCAATTATGAGCCAGCCTGAGCACATGTACCGCAGTATTTTTGAGAATGCCATCGAAGGCATTTTCCAGACGACACCTTCGGGCCAATATCTGAATGTCAACCCGGCCCTGGCGACAATGTATGGATACGAATCGACGCAGGATTTGGTCGCTGGATTGACCGCCATCGACAACCAACTCTACGTCGATCCGAACCGCCGAAACGACTTTGTCCGATTGATGCAGGACCAGGGCTTTGTCCGCAGCTTTGAGTCGGAGATTTTCCGCAAGGACAAGTCGACCATCTGGATTTCCGAGAATGCCCGTACTGTTCGTAATGAGAATGGGGAAATCCTCTATTACGAAGGGATGGTCGAGGACATCACGGAACGGAAGGAACTGGAAAGGCAAATTCAAGCTTCGCAGGAAAACCTCTCGGCCCTGATCAACAATATCGAGGATTCGATTTGGTCAGTGGACATGAATTATCGCCTGATCATCTTCAATGTGACCTTTTCCCGGTTTTTCTCTGAATATTTCGGGCAAAAATTCAAGCCGGGCGACATCATGGCCGACTTCCTTCCCCCGGAATGGCGTGAAGAAGACACCGCGCTCTATGATCGTGCGCTGGGCGGGGAAAGGTTCATCGTCGAGCGACGCTACGAATTTTCCCAGGTCGAGCGCTACTACGAGATTTCATACAACCCGATCCGGACAAACGACAGCATCATCGGCGTCACCGTTTTCAGCAAGGACATCACGGACCGTCACCGGGCCAATGTTGCCCTCCGTAAGGCCATGGCCGCGGCGGAATCGGCCAACCGGATGAAAAGCGACTTCCTCGCGAACATGAGCCACGAGATACGCACGCCGATGAACGGGGTCATCGGCATGACCGACTTGCTCCTGATGACCGACCTGACGCATGAACAACGGGAATTCGCCCGCACCGTCCGCATCAGCGGCGAATCGCTGCTCATCGTCATCAACGACATTCTCGACTTCTCAAAGATCGAGGCTGGGAAGCTTGACCTGGAAATCATCGATTTCTCGCTGCGCGAAGTCATCGACAACACGGTGGATCTGCTCGCGGCCCAGGCCCACAGCAAGGGACTGGAGTTGGCCGCCTTCATTCGTCCCGAAGTACCCATGCATCTCCGGGGCGATCCAGGCCGGCTTCGGCAGGTCATTAACAATCTCATTGGCAACGCGGTCAAATTCACCAGCCATGGCGAAGTGGTCATCACTGTCTCCCGCGTCAGCGAAACCCCCACGCATGCGGTGCTCGGCTTCGATGTACGCGATACTGGCATCGGGATGGACGAAAAAGCCCAGGCGAACCTGTTCCAGGCTTTCACCCAGGCCGACGGCTCGACCACCCGCAAGTACGGCGGAACGGGGCTGGGCCTTGTCATTTCCAAGAAACTCGTCGGGTTGATGAAGGGCGATATCCGGGTCCGCAGCATGCCGGGACAGGGCTCGACTTTTTCCTTCCATGCTGAATTTGAAAAGCAACCGATCACGAGCAGCCCGGTGGAAAAGCCCGACCTGATCGGCCTCCATGTGCTGATTGTGGATGACAACGCAACCAATCGGGAAATTCTTGAACACCATACCCGGGCCTGGAAAATGAAGAGCGATTCCGCATCCAGCGGGCGACAGGCTCTGCAGATGATGCGCAGCGCCGCGATGACCGATCCCTACGAATTGGCCATCATTGACATGCAGATGCCGGAAATGGACGGCCTCATGCTGGGCCATGCGATCAAGAGCGATCCTTCCATCTCCTCCACGCGGCTGGTGATGCTGACTTCCCTCGGCAACCAGATGGACACCGCCGACATGAAAGCAGCAGGCATTGAGGCGTGCGTGCTCAAGCCTGTCAAACAATCGCGGCTCTTTGACCGCCTCTCCGAAGTGATGGCCGGTCATATTCCGTCTGCGCAGAAGGTGGCGCAAACCGGCACGCTGCGGATCACTTCCTCACTACCCAAACCAGAGCCGCCTCCTACTGCTGCTCCCGCCGCCGCCCGCATTCTCCTGGCTGAGGACAATCTCATCAACCAGAAGGTGGCCTTGGGATTGTTACAAAATATCGGGTACAAGGCCGATGTGGTGAACAATGGCCTCGAGGTTCTCGCTGCACTCGATTCCCGTTCCTACGACCTTATCCTGATGGATTGCCAGATGCCCGAACTGGACGGTTACGAGACCACCCAACGCATCCGGGCCAAAGGCGAAGGTCCGCGCATTATTGCCATGACCGCCAATGCGATGCGTGGTGAGAGCGAAAAGTGTCTCGCGGCCGGCATGGACGATTACCTCAGCAAGCCGGTGCGCCTGGAAACCTTGCGCGACATGGTCAATCGCTGGATGCCGGAGAAGAAATAACATGATGGAGAACATCTTCAGGTTTCTGACCAGCCCGGCTTCGTTTACCGCACCGGGTGGATTCAAGATCGAAGGTCCGGTCATCTGGGCCATCCCCACTGTGATGGCCCTGCTCTTTGGGGCCATCGCCTCTCTCATCTGGCTCTTTCGCGATGCCACGAAACGCGATAAGAACGGCTTTGTCGCGCTGGTCTTTGTCCTCGCCACCGGATGGCCCGCGTCCTTTATCTGGTGGTTCTGGCTCCGGCCGCCTGTACAAGCCAAGGATTAAGCAACTTTCCGAAACGCGCCATTCTGTAAAATCGGCAGTTTATCGAACTTCCACCCACACTGTTTTCGCTCCGTGACTGGGAGGAAAATCGGAAAGGGGTGTTGCGGCGGTGAACTTGCCGGAACGCCCGGCGATCTTTAGCGCGCTACGGGCCGAGCGTTCCAGATCGGCGACGCGCATGGCGGAATGATTGACCGACAGAAGGATATGCGCACCGGGGGCCGCCACTTCAAGCGCCAGGGCCACCAGCCGGTCAAAATCCTTCTGTACTTGGAAAGCCTCGCCCTCCTGGTTACGTGAAAAGGTGGGCGGATCGAGAATGATGACGTCGAATTTGTCCCCTCGCCGCGCCAGGCGGGGTAGAACAGCCAGCACGTCGTCGGCAATGAAGCGATGGCTTTGTTTCGGGTCGAGACCGTTCCGGCGGAAATTATCCTCCCCGCGGGTCAACGAGCGCCGCGATAAATCGACGCTGACCGTTTCCGCCCCGGTCTTGGCCGCCACGACCGAGAAGGAACAGGTATAGGCGAAGGTGTTGAGAAGCCGTTTCGGGCGCAAGGCCTGCACGCGGGCCCGGTTGGCCCTCTGATCGATGAACAGGCCGGCGGAATAGCCTGCGGCGAAATCGAGCCCAAAGCGGACACCCGCTTCCTGCACCTCGGTTTCCATCGGCAAGGCCGCGTCTCCCCGCAGAAGTACCGGTGCGCTCCGCTCGGATGCATGATGGGGCAGGAATTTTCCAAAGACCCTTCGTGGTTGAAAATCATAGAGAACGCAACGTTGGTCGAGCTCGGCCATCAGTGCATCCCGGCTCCGCTCGGTTTGATGGGAGAGCAGGAGATCGGGCCCAAACCGCTCAAGCCACATTTCAGTCCCAGAAGCCAGCCGGTGGGCATCAGTTCCCTCCCGGGCCAAATTTCGCATGACCTCGACAGAAATCCACTCAACGGCCAAGAGCTTGGCGGTCACCGGCCTTGCCGGAGGCCTGCCACGCTGAAAAGGAATGGCCTCGGGAGGGGTCTTGGGACGGAATTTCATTGAGCTGTGGTTTCTTCTATCCAAGTTGCACATGTGAATTCCCATGCCGAGGCAATTTAACGGCCAGTCTTCTGATCCAAACCAGATTCCAGAGGCAATTATCCCGATGTCGCCTGTAGCCTGATGATGGCGCCCACCACCGAAACAAGAAGCTAACCTCCCAACATATTGCTTGGCATAAGACATGCTGAGGGTCAGTTCGTGCATTTGGCTGACCCCAGGGTAACCAAGAGTCGCAGGAGGAGATGGACAGGGCTGGTTGTGGCGTTATCGGTGACTCTCACCGTATGTGACGCCCAACAAGTCGGTTTATCGCCCTCCTACCGCTTCTTGTTCATGAATCAGGATCTCGCTTCATTCCAAATGAAGCGGACTGAGCAAAAAGCACCACAGGCCATGGGCCCGTGGGTGGCTTACATTGAGGCCGCCGCCTCGCGGGGACCGGCCACAGGTTTTTCCCGCTATCTCCATCGCAATGAAGCTTTTCAGTATGCCTTGAGTCCGCTGTCCGGCACCTCGGATCCTTACTTTTGCCTGCGCCTGAATTCCTGTGAAAGCCCGCGAGCACCCCCGCCTATGGACCCACCAACGTTCTGTTAGTCGCAGTCAGAAGCTCCGTCTTCGGTCGGGGCAAATTTTATCGGCAGTCAATTCAACCAATTTTATCCAACTTACAAAATTTATGATCAAACGTCTTTCGTCCATCGTTCGATGGTCAGTTTGTGGTCTCGTTTTGAGCCTGGGATCTCTCCAGATCAACGCGCAGACCCCTGCAGCTGAAGCCCCGGCGGCTCCGGCTGCTGCTCCTGCAGCTGCTCCCGCACCCGCCACGCCCCCTGAGACCATTGAAACCCTCACCGCGCGCGTTGCTGATGTGGAAGCCTACTTCAACAATGTCGGCACCGGTGCTGAAAATGATGCCACCGGCAAAACGACGAGCAAAATCGGCGGCATGACCGGTCCCGGCCACAATGGCTGGATGATGACCTCCACCGCGCTCGTGTTGATGATGACCCTGCCCGGACTGGCCCTGTTCTACGGTGGCTTGGTTCGCCGCAAGAACATCCTCTCCGTGCTGGCCCAGTGTTTTGGCATCACCGGTTTGGTGGCCATTCTTTGGTACTTCTGCGGCTACAGCTTGGTCTTCAGCAGCAATGCCGGATGGGCCGACAAGGGTTACTCACCTCTCGGTGACTTGACCTTCGCCTGCTTCAAGGGTGTGACTGCGGCCCCGAACACCAACTACGCCTACTGGGTTTCCCAGGACGTGTTTGCGTGCTTCCAGCTGACCTTCGCGATCATCACGCCTGCGCTGATCATTGGCGCCGTTGCTGAACGTATCAAGTTCTCCGCGTTGTTGATTTTCATCGGCTGCTGGATGTTCGTCGTCTACTTCCCGCTCGCTCACTGCGTCTGGGGTATCGATGGTATCTTCAACGGTGTCTGGAACGCCAAGGCCCCGGTCAAGGCGATCGACTTCGCGGGTGGTACCGTGGTGCATATGTCCTCCGGTTACTCGGCCCTTACGCTCGCCCTCATCCTCGGCAAGCGCATCGGTTGGGGCAAGACCCACTTCGCTCCTCACAGCACGGTGCTGACCTTCATCGGCGCCTCCCTGCTCTGGGTCGGCTGGTATGGTTTCAATGCCGGTAGCGCCTGCGCCGCCGACGTTGTTTCCTCCAATGCGTTCACCACCACGACGCTCGCCACGGCGGTCGCCTCGTTTGTCTGGCCCACGATGGAGTATTTCCTCAAGGGCAAGGCGACGGTGGTCGGCTTCTGCTCCGGCGCGGTCGCCGGTCTGGTCGTCATCACTCCTGCTTGCGGTTTCGTTGATCCGTTCGGCGGCATGGTCATCGGCGTCATCGCCGGTGTGATTCCGTTCCTCACCACGGTCTACCTGAAGCCCCTCCTGGGTTATGATGATGCCTTGGACGTCTTCGGCGTTCACGCCATCGGCGGAACCTGCGGCGCCATCGCCACGGGCTTCCTCGCCACGGCCGACGTTAACGGCAACCTGAACACCAACCTCAAGGACCTCGTTGACTGGAGCAAGGGCCACACGCTCTATATCGAACAGTTCAAGGTTGTTGCCTTCACGATCATCCTCTCGGTGGTCGGCACGGCGATCATCGCCTATGCGTTGAAGTTCACCCTCGGCCTGCGTCCGACTGCGGAACAGGAAGAAGCCGGTCTGGATGTCAGCGATCACGGCGAAGAGGGCTATATCCTCTAGTCGGGACTGGTTAACGCGCTATACATAAACAGGCAGCGTGCCGCTGAATAACGGCGCGCTGCAGAATAAAGAAATTGGGAACCATATGAAAAAAATTGAAGCCATCATCCAGCCGTTTAAATTCGATGATGTAAAAGAAGCTTTGACCCAGGCTGGGGTTGAAGGCATGACGATCACCGAGGTGAAGGGATTTGGCCGCCAGAAGGGCCACAAGGAAATCTACCGAGGCAGCGAATACACGGTGGACGTTCTCCCCAAGGTGAAGATTGAGGTCGTCTCCACGGATGATAAATCCGAGGCGATTGTCAAAGCGATCATGGCCGCCGCCAAGACGGGCAAGATCGGTGACGGCAAAGTCTTCGTTCTTCCGGTCAGCGAAGCCTATCGGATTCGTACTGACGAGAGTGACGAAAAAGCTGTCTAAGCTTCTCCCACTATTTTCGGAACAAGGAAGGCGGGCCGCAAGGCCCGCCTTTTTTGTGCAGACGTGACGCTTCATCAGTTTCTTCCTCGTATCTCCGTTGACAGCAATTGCTTCCGATGGTATTTAAGGAAATGTGTCGCATAACAAGCCCATGGCAGGCTGGGTGTGCTTCCTCGCTGTCACCACGTTGACGTCGGGGGCGGCTCTGCATGCCGACAATGCGACGGCACCCGTCCCCTCCAATCGGGCCAAGCTCGTGGCCCTTCCCGAAGGCGGAGCCATCAAAGTCCAGGACACACCCGATCCCGGTCGCAATCTGCGCGTCCCACCTCCCTCGGACAAATACGACCCGCGCAGTTTTTCCATGAACCAGACAAGTTCCCTGGCTAACAAGGCGTTCTCGGCTGATTCGATCACACCTTCCAAAAGCGGTTCCTCGCTTGTCCGAGATCAAGCCGTCTTCAACGCCAAGCCTTTCACTGGCTTTACCCAAGCGGACACGACTACTCAAACGGCGAATACCAAGTACTCCACCTCGGGCAACAGCGACTACAACCGGAGCAATTCCCTCTTCGACAAAAATTTCGGCACCGCTGACGCGTCCATGGGGCATGATGCATCCAAATCGTTTTCGAAGACTTCCACGGAGCAGGGACGTACAGCGTCAATCGGTGGGAAAAAATCGGAGACCCATACGTCCGACCTTTCCAAGCAATATCTGGGGCCCGGCGCCCAGCATGTCCCGGACGGGCTCGTGAAAGAAAACGTGGTGATTGGCAGCGTGAACGAGATCCCCAATCGCCCCCTGACCATTGATGAAGTCCGGGGACTCATCAATCATGGCTTCAAAAGTGATACCAAGAATGCGCCGAGTGAATCGAGCAAACCGATGAACGATCCGAACTACGTCCCGGAAGCCTCGCCCGAACCGCCCGACCGGGTCGCTCCCGTGACGACGGACGATGAAAAGAGCGGAGCCCTTCCCTCCCCGGGCACGCTGGCACAGCCGCCACCGGAAAATTCGACGCCGTTGCCGCAACATTAGGGCCTGCCTCTGGTTAGATAGGTTCTTAGCTTCACCCACTCCAACCTGACAACTCTATCCATGAACTACGTCCATCTCGGTCGCTCCGGCCTCCTTGTTTCACCCCTCTGCCTCGGAACCATGAACTTTGGTCCACATACCACCGAGCAGGACAGTTTCGCCATCATGGACCGGGCGTTGGAAATCGGCATCAACTTCTTCGATACCGCTGATGTCTATGGCTGGAAGCAGGGCGAAGGCGTGACGGAAAAGATTCTCGGCCGCTGGTTCGCCCAAGGCGGCGACCGGCGCGAGCGGGTGGTGTTGGCAACGAAGGTCTTTGGGACGATGGAACCACGCCCGGGGTTCGAGCCTAATTTACTGCGGGGCCTGTCGGCGCGAAAAATTGTCCAGGGCTGCGAGGCCAGCCTGCGTCGGCTGCAGACCGATCACATCGACCTTTATCAGATGCATCACATCGACCGGAGTTGTCCTTTCGACGAAATCTGGCAGGCGATGGAAACGTTGATCGCGCAGGGCAAAGTGATCTACGTCGGCTCGAGCAATTTTGCGGGCTGGGACATTGCCACGGCACAACAGACGGCGACGCAGCGCCACTTCCTGGGCCTTGTTAGCGAGCAAAGCGTCTACAGCCTGGACAACCGGATGATCGAATTGGAAGTCGTGCCTTCGCTGCGGCATTACGGGCTGGGGTTGATTCCATGGAGTCCGCTGGCGGGCGGACTGCTCGGCGGCGCACTAAAGAAACAGAAGGAAGGCCGGCGCGCCAATGCGGACTTTGAAAAGCGAGTCGAGGCGAAACGGGAGAAACTCGAGGCCTATGAGACACTTTGCGCGAAGCTGGGCGAAGAGGCGGCGCATGTGGGGTTGGCCTGGCTGCTGCACCAGCCCGGGGTGACCGCGCCCATTATCGGGCCGCGCACGATGGAGCAAATGACCGGTTCCTTACGCGCAATGGAGATCAAGCTCAGCACAGAGACATTGGCGGAGTTGGACAAAATTTTCCCCGGACCAGGTGAAGCGCCGAAGGCGTATTCGTGGTAGGTGTTTACCTGTAGCGGCGGTCCATGACCGCCGAAGAAGAGATGAATACTTGAGAATAGTCCGGCGGTCATAGACCGCCGCTACAGGTAGAGACTAAATCAGATGCCCCATCTTCGTCCGCTTGGTGCGGAGGTAGGCCTTGTTGTGGATGTTGGCCTCGCCCTTGATCGGGACCGTTTCCACGATTTGCAGACCGTAACCGGCCAGTCCGACGACCTTCTTGGGATTGTTGGTCAGCAGACGGATTTGACGAATTTTGAGATCAGTCAGGATCTGTGCGCCCAAGCCGTATTCACGGAGATCGGATGGGAAGCCAAGCTTGATATTGGCCTGCACAGTGTCAAAGCCCTCTTCCTGGAGCTTGTAGGCGTGAATCTTGGCGGCGAGCCCGATGCCGCGGCCTTCCTGCCGCATATAGAGAAGAACACCTCGACCGGCCTGTTCAATCTGTCTCAGCGCGGTGTGGAGCTGGCTGCCACAATCGCACCGGCGTGAACCGAAGACATCTCCCGTGAGACATTCGCTGTGGACACGAACGAGTACCGGCTTCCCATCGGAGACGTCACCCTTGACCAGCGCGAGGTGGTGCTCCTGATTCATGGTGGCGCGATAGAGGAGCAAATCGAAGGTACCGTAATCGGTCGGCAATTTCACACGCTGCTCGAGTTCGATTAATTTTTCACCCCGTCGGCGGTATTCAATGAGATCCAGAATCGTGCAGAGCTTAAGCTTGTGCTTTTTCTTGAAGGCGATGAGATCCGGCAGACGCGCCATGCTGCCATCGTCCTTGACGATTTCGCAAAGGACCCCGGAGGGATCGAGACCGGCAAGACGCGCGAGATCAACCGCGGCCTCGGTATGGCCGCTGCGTTGCAACACACCGCCGGCCTTGGCGCGCAGGGGAAAGATGTGGCCAGGCTGGACGAGGTCGCGGGGCTGGGACTTCGGATTGGCGAGGAGGCGGATGGTCTTGGCGCGGTCCTCGGCGCTGATGCCGGTGGTAATATCGTTGGTGGCGTCGACGGAGACGGTAAAGTCGGTCTTGAAGCTCTCGCGGTTGTCGAGGACCATGCGGTTGAGGCCGAGGCGGGAGGCGCGTTCGTTCGTGATCGGCGCGCAAATGAGGCCACGTCCAAAGCGCATCATGAAGTTGATGCTCTCCGCCGTGGCCTTTTCGGCGGCAAGGATGAGATCGCCCTCGTTTTCGCGCTCGGCATCGTCAACCACGATGACCGGCTTGCCCGCACGGATGTCGCGTAAAACGGAGTCGATCGAATCGATGGCCGGTTTGCGTTTGGAGGGCGCGGACTTCTTGGCGCGGGCTTTCATGAACTCAGCCTACCAGTTCCTGGGCCTTCTGCAATGCAGCGGCGAGACCGTCGGGATTTGTCCCTCCGCCCTGCGCCAGTTCAGGGCGACCGCCGCCCTTGCCTGCAACTAATGGAGTGATGGCCTGGATGATTTTGCCCGCCTGGACTTTTTTCGTGAAGGCAGGCGAGACAGAGCAAAGCAATGAGGCCTTGCCCTGATCGGTAACCGCAAGGACCGCGACACCCTGCCAGCGGGACTTGAGGGCATCGGCGAGTACCGGCAGATAAGAAGCGGGCATGCCCGTTAGTTGAAGCGAAATGAAGGGAGTCTCGTTGATCGTCTTCGCGGAAGCGATCAGCGCGGGCGCGTCTTCGGCGGCCTGTTTCTGGAAGGCGGCTTCGCGTAACTTGGCCTCGTCTTTTTCGTGCTGGGCGACGGCGGCGGTGGCCGCATGCAGAGCGGCCATGCGGTCTTCCCAATATTTCCAGAAAGCCACGGGTGATTCGTCCTCCGCCAGGGCCTGGACCGGAAGCGGAGCCAGATCGGGTTTGCGCTGGAGCAGGGTCGAGTGATGATCGTCCTGCTTGGGCAGGTGCTCGCGCACGTGCTCGATCAAGCCCGCACCGCTGGCGGCCTCGATGCGGCGAATACCGGCAGCAATCGCCGCTTCATGAAGAATCTTGAAATAGCCGATCTCACCCGACTTGCGAACATGGGTACCACCACAGAGTTCCTTTGAGAAATCGCCAATGGAGACGACACGAACAACATCGCCGTACTTGTCACCGAAGAACTGGAGAATGGAGGGATCACCTTTCACCTCGGCATAATCGCGTTGTTCCCATTGCACAGGGACATCCTCGTTGATCTTCTCGTTGATGAGACGCTCGACTTCGGCGAGTTCCTCCGGCGTCAACGCGGCGCCGTGGGAAAAATCAAACCGAAGTCGGTCAGGGCCGACATAAGAGCCCTTTTGCGTAATGGTGGTGCCGAGGACTTTGCGCAATGCCCAGTTGAGCAGGTGCGTGCCGGAGTGATGCGCCTCGATCTTGTGACGGCGTGCCGTGTCGACATAAAGAACGACTTCAACTTTAGGCACGCCAGCAAATGGCTTATCGAGCCAATGATAGGAGACTCCGCCTTGCGCGGTAACGTCGTTGATCTTGTAGATCTGGTTCTCGAATTCGAGCACGCCCGTGTCCGAGACCTGGCCACCCATTGCGGCGTAAAAGGGAGTCTGGTTCAGCACAAGGGAAGGCTTGGCATCACCGCCCTTGGCCTGGCCCTCCACGAGCGCGTGCAGTTTGAGATTGGCCGATTCATAACCCATGAAACGAGTGCGGGGGAGCGCCCCGCCTTCGCCCGCACCGGAATCCTCGACGGTGATGACTTCCTTCTTCTGAGCCGCCTTGCCGCGGGCCTTTTGTTCTCCCAATAATTTTTCGAACTCGACGGCATCGACCGTAAGGCCGCGTTCGCGGGCCATCAGTTCGGTGAGGTCGAGAGGAAAACCATAGGTATCGGCAAGCTTGAAGGCTTCGCTGCCGGGGAAAACGCTGTTCTTTTTGTAAACCGGCTCCGCCTCGGGACAGACGATTTTCCATTCGCCTTCAAAATCGCCGCTGCGCATGGCTCCGTAAATCCGGCGTTGCTGGTCTTCGGAGAGCGATTCGATGACCGCCTTCTCGCGATCCAACGCGACTCGTTCCGCAGCTTCGCCGAAAAGTTCGAGGCCACGTTCGAGGGTGCGGAAGAAACTGTCTTCTTCGTTGGTGAGGGTCTTCCGGATGAGGTCGGCCTTGGCGACGACTTCGGGGAAGATGTGGCCCATCGCCGCCCCGAGGACGGGGACGAGTTTGCCGAGGAAGGGTTCCTTGAGGCCGAGATTGCGTCCGTATTTCACGGCCCGGCGCAGGATGCGGCGCAAGACGTAGGCGCGGCCTTCGTTGCCGGGCTGGATGCCGTCGGCGATGGAAAAGCTGAGGGTGCGGACGTGATCGGCGATGACGCGGAAGGCGACATCGATTTTTTCCTGATCACTCAGGTCCTGTGCGGATTTTGGCAGGGTTGAGGTGTACTTACGTCCCGTCAGTTTTTCCAGCTCGTCGAAGAGCGGGCGGAAGACATCGGTCTCGTAGTTGGAAATTTTGACATTTTCGCTGAAATCGGTGAGACCTTTCGTTCCCTGGATCATCGAGGTAACGCGCTCGAAGCCCATGCCGGTGTCAACGTGCTTGGCGGGAAGCTCGACGAAGCTGCCGTCGGGGTTGGCGTTGAACTGGATGAAGACGAGGTTCCAGATTTCGATACAGCGGGCGTCACCGGAATTGACCAGCTTGGCGCCCGCTTTCTGGCCTTCGAGATCGGGGTCGCGATCGCCGGGCAGCAGGTTGACGTGGAGTTCGGAACAGGGACCGCAGGGACCGGTGTCGCCCATCATCCAGAAGTTGTCCTTCTTGTTGCCGTTGACGATGTGGATCGCGGGGTCGAGCCCGGCGGCGGTGAAGATCGCGGCCCACTTGTCGTAAGCTTCCTGGTCGAAGCTGGCGGGGTCGCCGGGGCCGGGCTTATAAACGCTGGCGTAAAGACGTGAGGCAGGGAAATTCCAGCGACCCACGACGAGTTCCCACGCCCACTCGATGGCTTCCTTCTTGAAGTAATCGCCAAAGGACCAGTTGCCGAGCATCTCAAAAAAGGTGTGGTGATAGGTGTCGAAACCGACGTCCTCGAGGTCGTTATGCTTACCGCCGGCGCGGATGCACTTCTGGGTATCAGCAGCGCGAGCGAGCTTGTAGGGGCAGGTCGACTGGCCGAGGAAGATGGGCACGAATTGGTTCATGCCCGCGTTGGTGAAAAGCAGGTTGGGGGAATCGGGCAACAGCGAGCTCGAGGGCACGATGGTGTGCTGCTTCTCCTTGAAGAAGTCGAGAAAGCTCTGGCGGATGGCGGAGGAGGTCATAGGAAGCAAATTTTAAACGAAAAGGACAAGAAAACGTGGAAAAGACGGGAGAGCCATCCCGCAATGCAGGATGGCTAGCTAGCCGCGACCGGCACCGGCGCGTCTACCCACTTGCCGTTTTCCTTGATCAGGTCGACGAGACGTTCGACGGCTTCGCCTTCGGGGATGTTGAATTTGACGGGGGTCTTGCCGATGTAGAGGTTGACCTTGCCGGGCGCGCCGCCGACGTAGCCGAAATCGGCATCGGCCATTTCGCCGGGGCCGTTGACGATGCACCCCATGATGGCGATCTTCACGCCCTTGAGGTGGTTGGTCGATTCGCGGATCTTGGCGGTGGTGGTCTGGAGATTGAACAACGTGCGACCGCAGGAGGGACACGCCACGTAGTCGGTCTTGAAGATGCGATTGCCGACCGATTGCAGGATATTGAAGGCAAGGCGGACGCTGGCGCCAGGACCGGGCTCGCCACGGACGAGAATGGCATCACCGATGCCATCGCAGAGCAGCGCGCCGATATTGGAGGCGGCGCTGAGCATGGTGTCGAGAACGTCGGGCTTGTCGCCGGGCGCGGGCGGATTGAAGGTGTCCTTGAGCAGGATCGGGTGCTTGGCCGGAATCTGCGAGGCGAGATAACGGAACGCGACGATGGGCGAAAGGGAGCACCCATCCTTGATGGTGACGACGTGCGCGGCGTGGGCCGAGGCCAGGAACTCGAGCGCCTTGCTGTCGCGCGGATCGACTTCAATAATCGATTCCTTTTCGATAACGAAGTCAGGGAAGAGATCGCCGAGCTGGACGCGCTTGTGCTCGATGGCCTGGAAGGTATTGAGCGTCGCGCCGACACGGGTCGATTGCGATGCACCGCCAACAAATCCCTCGCCGTTGACGGAAGCGGTTTCTTCCGAGGCGCGGCGGGCGAAAACGTAGGGATCGAAACTGAGCGGTGGTTGCTGCGGCGGAAACTGGTCGTTGACGTGCTTGCTGGCCAGGGAGACCAGAGCGCGGGCGACAGGGATTTCGTGGACACTGTCTTCCGTCAGCGAGACGCGGATGGTATCGCCGAGGCCGTCGGAGAGAAGCGCGCCGATGCCGATGGCGCTCTTGATGCGGCCATCTTCGCCGTCGCCGGCTTCGGTAACGCCGAGGTGCAGCGGGTAATTCCAGTCAGGCCCGAGCTCAAGCAAACGCGCAGCGAGCAACCGGTAGGCATTGATCATGACCTTGGGGTTGCTCGATTTCATCGAGAAGACGAAGTCGTGATAGTTATATTTGCGGGCGATGCGGGCAAACTCGACGGCGCTCTCGACCATGCCGGCGGGGGTGTCACCGAAGCGGTTCATGATGCGGTCGGAGAGCGAACCGTGGTTGGTGCCGATGCGCATGGCGATGCCGCGTTGCTTGCAGAGGTCGACGAGAGGCTTGAAGGTCTCGTCGATGCGGGCGAGTTCCTCCTCGTACTGATCGTCGGTGTACTCGCGGATAGCGAACTTCTTTTTATCGGCAAAGTTGCCGGGGTTGACGCGGACTTTTTCGATCCACTGCGCGGCTTCCATGGCGGCGTCGGGCTTGAAATGGATGTCGGCGACGATGGGGACGTCGCACTCGGCGGCGATCAGCTCGGCCTTGATGTTCTTGAGATTGGCGGCGTCCTTGACGGTGGGCGCGGTGATGCGGACGATTTCGCAGCCGACCTTGACGAGCTCGAGGGTCTGCTTGACGCATTCGCGGGTGTCCATGGTGTCGCAGGTGAGCATCGACTGGACACGGATGGGATTGGCGCCGCCCACCCCGACCTTGCCGACGCGGACCTCACGGGAAACGCGGCGCTGGTAGTGGTAGGGATTGTGGCAATAAGGGACGGGAGACATGGCTCGTCTACCTTAGAATCGAATGGGCGGGAGGGCAAGCTCTGGAGGAGAGAGGAGAGGTTTGACGGAATTAACGGAATTCTTGACGAATTTACGAATCAAGGCAGGGCTACTCGTTACCAAGTACACCTTGGGAACGAACAAAAATGAAGCAGTGATTTTAAATCCAGCCAAATCCATTGGCGTACCTGCCAATTACGCCGATGGAATTAAGAATGCTAATCAAGAGATAGAATGAAAACCACTTATGGACGTCCTCCCAGAATTCTTTTGGCTTTGTGTGAAATGAAGACCTACTTGATCTAAGTATGCCCACAATTTTTCTCGTCTTTAGGCCTGCATAAATGGGTAACAGGAAGCTTCCCGGAAGTAAAAAGAACATGCCCACGCTTATGCCGTCAATCGGCATGCCCAGGCTCACCAGATAAGCGCCGCTTAGCAGGTTCCCAATAAGAGGCAAGAGGCTCAAAGAAGGGCTCTCCAGCAGCTTTCGCTTTAACCGAGTGATTCGGGTTTCGAAGTTCTCTTTCATCCCTCACTTCCAGGAAAACATCTTAGAATTGAGCGAGCAAAAATGACTTACGGCGCCTGCGGCTTCGGCGCGAATTTGATCTCCTGATCAGCGCTGGAATTGGTGGCCAGCTTGTAGGAGTCCTGGGCGTCGAAGAAGGTGATGTAGAGCATGTAGCCCATGAGGAAGAGGGCACAGGCGGTCTGGAGCGGCTCGAGGATGGCCATGCTGAGCGGACGGCGGCGGATCCATTCGATCACGGCCAGGGTGATGTGCCCGCCGTCGAGGATCGGGAACGGGAACATGTTGAGCATCGCCAGGTTGACGTTGATGACGACGGCGAACCAGAGCGCGAGACGCCAGCCGTTTTCGCTGCTAAGTACCATGAAAAGGACATTCATGATCCCGATTGGCCCGCTGAGTTGCGAGGCTCCGACCGTGGTGTGCGGAGTGAAGAGCGCCTGCAGGGTGCCGATGACGGCCTGGGCGCTTTCACCGACCTGCTCAATCGGGTTGGGATGGACGAGTTTCACCGCCGGCTCCCACGAGTCGATGCCGATATCGGTCTGCGGACCGTCCTTGGGCAAATCCTGGGGCGCGATCGGCTTCTCGGGGATCACGGTCACTTCGCGGGTCGTGCCGTTGCGGAGGATCGTGAAATGGATCGGGGCGGTGGGATTGGCCTTGATCTCGTCGAAGATCGCGCCGTCGCTGTAAATCTTCCGACCGTTGAAGGCAACAATCTGGTCCTTCGGCAACATCCCGGCTGCGGCGGCAGGGCCGTCGGGAACGAGCTTCTTCACCACGAGGGTTTCCATCGCGGGCGAAATACCGATGCGCCGCGGCGAACTGCGCTGCCAGAAAGCGTGGGACTCCACGAGGGGAGTGACCTCAAAGGAAAGTTTCTGGCCATCGCGCTCAACGGTGACAGGAATCTGCGGATCGGTGCTGGTCATGATGCGCCACATGACCGAATTGCCCATGCCGCCGAAGCGGGAAATCTGGTGGTTATCGATGGAAAGAATCTTGTCGCCCGCCTGCAACCCCGCCTTGGCCGCCGGCCAGTCGGCCTTCACGTAGCCAATCCGCGTAGTGGCCTCGGTCTCGCCGACCGGACGTCCGACGACCCAGACGATGCAGGCAAAAACGAGGGCCAGCCCGAAGCTGAAGAGAGGGCCAGCAAAGGCAACGATGATCTTTTGCCCGGGCGAAGCGGGCGGAAGTTCTTCGCGCGGGGTCTCGTTCTTGCCTTCGAGGGCCTCCATTGGGGCCATCTGAGGGAGCGCAACGTAACCGCCCGCGGGAATCGTCCCGAGGATGTATTCGACCCCGTCGACTTTCTTCGACCAAAGTGGCTTGCCCATCCAAATGGCAAATTTTTCGATCTTCAAACCCTGCCATTTCGCGGCCAAAAAGTGGCCGAGCTCATGGACAATGATGAGGATGTTGAAAAGAAGAATGACCTCGGCAAAGGTGAGGACGGCAAATCCGACGGGAACAAAACCGCGGTAGAAACCCAAGACGATTAAAAGAACGAGGACGAGAGCTGAAAAAAACAGGGTGCGTTTCATTGATTAACGAGAAAGCCAGATCGAGGCGATAGTTCTCATACTATAGCGCATATTAATGCCTTGCTGTAGTTAAAAGATCGTAATGGGGTCAAGGAATTAATGAATCGCGGACCCTGCCCCAAGGCGCTTCTAAACAACATCTTAAGACGCGAGGAGCAACTAAGGACATTCGATCTTGCGACTGGCGGCTTCTTCCTGCGCGGCTGCGCGAGCCCAGGCATCGGCCTTGAGGATGTCGTCCAAATGAGGGTGCTCGACGTTCTGGTGCCGCTGCATGACGGCCTCGACGATGTGCCAGATGGCGGGGAAGAGGATCTTGCCCTCGAGAAAAGCCGGTACGGCGATTTCGTTGGCGGCATTGAGCACGGCAGGGAGCGTACCACCCGCATTGCCAGCCTCGCGCGCGAGGCGCAGGGCTGGAAATTTTTCCGGATCGGTGGCCTCGAAGGTGAGCGAGCCGAGTTCGGCGAGATTGAGCGGCTTGAGGCGATTGGAGAGGCGGTCCGGGTACGTGACGGCGTACTGGATCGGGAAGCACATGTCGGAGTGACTAAGCTGCGCGAGCTGGGAACCGTCGATGAATTCGACCAGGGAATGGACGATGCTTTGGGGATGGACGACTACATCGACCTGGCTCATCGGTACGCCGAAGAGCCAGCGGGCTTCAATCATTTCGAGACCCTTGTTGAAAAGTGTGGCGGAATCGATCGTGATCTTGCGGCCCATGGTCCAAGTCGGATGCTTGAGCGCCTGGGCCGGGGTGACCTTGGCCAGCTCGGCAGCGGGCGTCTTGCGGAACGGGCCGCCAGATGCCGTGAGGATAAGGCGGCGGATATGCCGGGTGGGTTCTCCGACGAGACACTGGAAGATGGCATTATGTTCGCTATCGACCGGCAGAATGGGAACGTTGTGTTTGGCGGCCTCGCGGGTAACTTCCTCCCCTGCCATGACGAGGATTTCCTTGCTGGCCACCGCAATGGCCTTGCCCGCCTTGATCGCTGCCAGCGCTGGGGCCAGCCCTGCTGTGCCGACAATCGAGATGAGCACCATGTCGGCCTCAGGCATCGTCGCGAGTTCAATCAGGCCTTCGGGGCCGCTGTGGCAGGCGATGCCGGATGGAAGCTGTCCACGAATCGAATCGAGTTCGGCTGTGTCGTACAAGGCAACCGCGCGGGGCTTGAATTCCCTGGCTTGGTTCAAGAGCGACTGCGCGGACCGGCCCGCCGCGAGGCCGACAACTTCCATGCGATCAGGAAGGTCGCGCGCCACCTTGAGGGCGCTTTCACCGATCGAGCCGGTTGACCCGAGAATAACGACACGTTTTTTTGGGCTCATGTGAAGCAATCAGTGGGTAGGCGCAGACGGGGGTTTGACGGTATGAAAGACGATGGCAGCCCGGGGGTTGTCACCCACGCTATAGCCGGGCTTGGCGAGAAAAACCGCATCCTTCGTGATTGTCTGGCCAGGTTCGATATCAGGAAAATTGACCCATTGACTGTACTGCGCCACCGGATCAGCGTCAGGGATGGCATGGGGCGGGTTCTTATTGTCGTCATCTCGGTCGCCGATCATCGTACCTCGATACGGTGAAACTTGTATCTGCACATCCGTGGCTTTCATGTTGCCTTCGTTCTTGAGGCTCACATGGCAGGTCACGCTTCCCACATTGGGAACATTGTCACTGGAAGTGAAGCTGACCTGCTTGATGTCCGCCCCGTCGGGTTTGACCACCGGATTGGGAGTGGCACTGGTCGTGTTGGTTTGGGCGGCGTTGATAAAGTAGAAGTGCTCCTGACGGGGCCCGGCGTCGGCCACGGCCTTATCCAGCTTTCGATTGTAACTGTGGAACTGCCAGAAAAGCATGCTGCCGACCAGCACCCAAAAAGCGGTGTAGAGCCAGTTCATCCGGGACATGTCCTAGGTTTACCCGTCGAAGAGACGCCGGGCAAGAGTGTTCCCTCTGTTGCTCGAAATGGGATATACCGCTGTTTCTTCGTCAAATATCGATCACTTTATCGGAACGAGGAGCGGCATTCACCCGTCGGACGGTTATCCGTCTTTCGTATCCCGTGAAGATGCCGGTGATCAAACTGAGGAGCAACGATCCAAAAAATGCCGAGATAAAGCCGTGCACATGGAAGCCGTGCACAAAATGAGGCAGGGTGTAGAGAATGATTGCGTTGATGAAGAGCAGGAACAGGCCGAGGGTCAAAAGCACCAAGGGGAGGCTGACCAAAATGAGGAGCGGCTTGATAAAAGTATTGACTAGGATCAACACCAGGGCCGCCAGAAAGATGTCTTTCATGGAGTCCGCGGTTATCCCCAGGAACTTGAGCAACGTGATCACGTAGAGCCCGAAGGCGAGAACCAACCAGTGCCAGACAAACCGCTTGAGCATGGCCCAATCTAGCCCTGACCGGCCCGGCGGGCCAATCGTTTTTAACGGATGCCGAGACTGGCATCGCGACGCATCTCAAACACGTCGCCCACTTCCGTGCCGGTCTGGGCAATGATACCCGCGGGAACCTCAAGGACGCTGTGGGCGGAAAAAACCATTTTCGAGATTCGCCATGGCTTCATTTCCTGCATGAGATGGACCACGCGCAGTTGCTTGTCCAGGAAGACCGCATCGAAAATGAATTTCATGCCGATGCTATGGATCGAATTGCAGGGGACGATCCATAAGCCGTCGCCCTGTTCAAGCTGCTGATCGCGCAGCAGTCCGACCAGGCGGGTGTAAAAACCGTCGGCGACGCGGGCACATTCCGTCAGCCTGACCCTGCGCGTGGTGTTGATCGCGGCGAGGCAGGAGGTCATGGGCTTGGAGCGGCGGACCGCTGGTTTACTTGCCAAAGATGCGGTCGGCTTCCTCGAGGGTTTCCTTGCTGCCGATGTCGAACCAGCGGCCGGGCACGCGCCAGGTGCGGACAGGCACGCGTGGGTAAAGCCACTGGATCAGGCGGCCTGGCTGGTCCGGGTTGTTGCCTTCCTTGATGTAGGTCTTGATCATTTCCACAACATCCGCCGGGAAGTAATAGAGAGCGATGCCGGTCAGGGTGCTGGTCGGGGCCTTCGGCTTTTCCTCGAAAAAAGTGATGATCCCGTCCTTGTCGAGATTGATGCTGTTGTACTTCTTGATCTGTTCGAGGTCGCCGACGTCGTAGACGGCGAGAACGGGGGTCTTTCCCTCGCGCGCGAACTCGACGAAGGGAGCGAGCGAGGAATCGAAAAGATTGTCACCTGCCACAACGACGAGATCGCCGATAACGTTTTCCTTGGTGATGACGAGATGGATATCACCAATGGCACCGAGCTTATCGTTGTCGCTGGTCGAGCCATCATTGATGACCTTGAAGTTGAAGGCGGTCTTTTCCTTGCGGTACTTTTCGGACCATGCGGTGAAGTGCGAGACAAACTTCTGGTTGGTGACGATGAACATTTCGCCGAGGTCCTTGACCGTGGAAAGATGGTCAATGATGTGCTCGAGCATCGGCTTGCCTGCAACGGGAAGCAACGGCTTGGGTTTGTCGAGAGTGAGTGGATAGAGACGTGTGGCGTAACCGGCGGCGAGAATGAGCACTTGCATAGGAGGATTATTTTAGAAGGCTCGCAGGATGGGGGGCAAGACCAGACTGGCCAAGAAGAGCTACAAAATCTCAGGATAGAGCCGCCGCGCCAGTTGTTCGAGTTCGGCCTGATTGGCCTCGGACGATTCATTAAGCACGCAACGGGCGATGAGTTGACGCGCCTCCTCATAATTGAGAGCCTGGATGGCGCGCTTGATCCGGGGAATGGAAGCGGGCCCGGCGCTGAGCTCATCGACGCCGAGGCCGATAAGCGCGGGCACGAGGATGACATCCGAGGCCATTTCTCCGCAAACGCCCACCCAGATGTTATTGCGGTGCGCCGCTTCGACCACCGTTTGTAGAAGGCGCAGAACGGCAGGGTGCGCGGGCTGGTACATATTGGCGACGTTTTCGTTGCCGCGATCGATGGCGAGCGTGTACTGGATCAGGTCGTTGCTGCCGACGCTGAAGAAGTCGACATGTTTCGCCAGGATGTCGGCAGTCAATGCGGCGGAAGGGACTTCGATCATGACCCCAACCTCGATTTTTTCGGCCTGGGGAACATTCTGCTGGCGCAGTTCCTCTCGTACCTCGTCGAGGAGCTTGCGCGCCGCTTTCAATTCCGAGAGATCGCAGACCATGGGGAACATCACGCGAACATTACCCTCCGCGCTGGCGCGGCAAATGGCGCGCAGTTGCGTGCGGAAAATTTCCGGCCGGCCCAGCGAATAGCGGATGCCGCGAAAACCGAGGAAGGGGTTCACCTCCACTTCAATGCCGAGGTGGGGACGCTTCTTGTCGCCACCGATGTCGAGCGTACGGATGATGATGTGGTGCGGCTTGCAGGCCTGCGCCATCTGGCGGTACATGTCGACCTGCTGGTCTTCTGTTGGCGATTCGTTCTGATTGAGAAAAAGATATTCGGTCCGCAGCAGGCCCACGCCCTCAGCGCCGTGTTCCTTGATCAGAGGCAGGTCGTCCATGATCTCGACATTGGCCGAGACGATGATGCGCCGTTGATCGAGCGTGACCGGAAGAGTCTCACGCAGGGCATCGAGCTTGACCTCAACAGCTTCGTGGATTTTTTCGCGACGGCCGTATTCCTGTTTCGTCTGCTCGGTCGGGTTGACGATGAGCAGACCTTCGTAGCCATCGAGGAGAACTTCGACGCCCGGTTCAAATTTCCCGATGACTTCGCGCAGACCGACCACGGCGGGCAGGTTGAGAGAGCGGGCCATGATCGCGGAATGCGAGGTGCGACTGCCAGCCTCGGTGGCGATGCCCAAGACCAGCTTGCGGTCCATGCCGGCGGTGTCGGAGGGAGAAAGATCGTGCGCAAGAACGACGGAAGCGACGTCGAGGTTGCGGAGCTCGGCGTCGACCTTGCCTTGCAGGTTGCGCAGGACGCGGCGGGAGACATCAAGGAAATCACCGGCGCGCTCGCGAAAATAATCGTCGTCAAGTTCGCGCATCTTGCGTGTGTAGGACCGGACGACCTGCTCGTAAGCGAAGTCGACGTTGACGAGACGGCTCGTCAACTGCTCCTTGACTGATTCGATCAATGAGGTGTCCTCGAGCAAAAGCAGGTGCGCGTCGAAAATACTGGCATCCTCTTCGCCGATGGAACTGGCCAGTTCGTTGCGGATGACCTGGATTTGCTGGCGTGTCTTAAGCAACGCCGCCTCGAAGCGCGTGATTTCACCCGCGACATCTTCGGGACGGATGCGCCGCTTGCGGATGATGTGCTCGTCCGCGTAAAGGAGAACGAGAGGGCCGATGGCGATGCCCGGGGAGACAGGGGTCCCCTTATATCTTATTTCGGCTGTGGGCGTTGGGGCTTCTGCTGACTCATCTGGCATCAGCGCCAAATTGCTTACTCTTCGTCGAATTTGCGAGCTATTAATTCCTCAAGGGCCTTGACCATGTCCGCGGCGTCGGGACCAGTAACTGTGACCTTGAGGCGTGAACCGCATCCAGCAGCCAGCAACATGAGCCCCATGATGCTCTTGCCGTTGATCTCTTCGCCGTCTTTTTCCACGAGGATATCGGAGCCAAAACGGTTGGCGACTCGTACGAACATGGCAGCGGGCCGGGCGTGGAGCCCGAGCTTGTTTCCGATGATGAGATCCCTCACCACGGAAGCCCCTGATTCTTTATTTTTCGCCGCCGATGCCATGTCTTCTTTGTGTATTGATGATGAAAGCTTTACCTTACTTATCCCGGTTTGCGATAGCTTTCAACAATCTTTCGTTAAATTCAACTGCCGAATTCTGGCCCATGCTCTTTAGTTTTTGGTCCAAAGCGGCCACTTCCACCAAATTGGCGAGATTTCTCCCTTGGCGTACAGGTATGGTGACATGCGGAATCTTGATTTGCAAGATTTCGTAATAATCAGTTTCGAGCCCAATCCGGTCGATTTCCGGTACCTCGTGCCAGTCCTGCAGGGTCACCACCATGTCGAGGCGTTTTTCAAAGCGGATGCTGCGGACGCCGTAGATGCTGGCGATGTTAATAATGCCCAAGCCGCGGACTTCCATGTGAAAGCGGGAGAGATCGGAGGAGGTACCGATGAGTTCCCGGCCCTCCAGAGAGCGAATGCGAGTTACGTCATCGGCGACAAGGCTGTGGCCGCGTTCGACGAGGGAGAGGACGCACTCGCTTTTGCCAATGCCGCTGGCACCACGGACGAGCACACCGATACCGAGAATGTCGATCATGCTGCCGTGCTCGGAGGCGACCGGGGCGAAATCGAGTTCCAGACAAATCGTCGACATGTTCATGAGCCGCATGGTCGTCAGCGGCGACTTGAAGACGGCGATGTTTTCTTCCTCGGCCTCCTCCAATACGACACGGGGAGGATTGATGTTGCGGGCGAAAATCAGGCATGGGATGCGGTGTTTGAAGAGCTCCCGCAACCGCTGGCGGCTGACAGCTTCCGGCAATGACTTGAGATATTGGGTCTCGCCGCTGCCGATGATCTGAACCCGTTGAAAAGCGAATGATTTGTAAAATCCGGCCAAGGCGAGTCCGGGACGATTGACCGCACCCTCGGAAATACGACGCTGCAAGCCGCCTGCACCCGCCAGCAACTTGAGCTGCAATTGCGCGGCATGGTTCGTGTAAAGCTGGCCAACGGTGACTTGAGGGACGCTGTTTTTCTTGTTCACGGTCGAGGTAAAAGGGATGAAGGAAGACTAAGTTAAACGTGCGCCTTTGCCGTCGCTTTCGCAATGGAATTATCGCGAACATCCGAACGAGCCCGGGTGACTCTCACCACACCTCTTGCCAGAGTGCCACGGGTTTGCCAGTCTCATCCTAGTCCGCAGACGCATGAAAACGCTTTCCAATACGTCGATCTCGATCATTTTCGCTGTCGGGTTGACGCTGCTTGTCGCGTTGATGCAGCAGATTCCTTTCTTCAAGGACAAGGACACGCAAACGATGGACGAGATGATGCTGTTGCGCTACGAGCTGCATCAGAAATACTCTCCTCTCAAGCCGGATCCACATCTCGTGCTCGCCGCCATCGATCAGCAGACGCTCGATGACTTTGGACGATGGCCGTTTCCCCGATTGGTTCACGGCGAATTTCTCAGACTGTTGGAACCGGAAAGCCCCAGGACGGTGGGTTGGGATATCTTTTTCACAGAGCAGGAGTCCGTTGACGCCTCCTCCGCCCCCGCCGGATCGACGCCTACCGCTGCCGCACCGGAAACCTCGAATCCTTCCTCGACTCCGGCTGCAACTGCCCCTCCTTCCGATGCGAGCATGACGGCTCCGGCAAATCCCACATCTGTACCCTCTGCTGCGCCAGTTCCCGCACAGCCCCCCGACACCCAAGTCCCTGCACCTGCGCCGATAGCACCTCCCACCAATGCCGCTCCTGCAACTCCCAGCGCCTCTTCTTCGAATTTCGATCTTATTCCCATCGGCGCAGATATGCCTTCAGGCAATGCCCCCTCCTCTCCGACACCTGAGACTGCGACTGCGCCGGGTAGCCCAGCTGCTGCTTCCCCGTCCGCGGCTGGAACCGCGCCAGCGGTCCCGGCAGCGAACACCGAGACACCCAGCGTCAAACCACTCACGGAATCCGATCAATACTTTGTCGACCACGCCTCGCGCTATCCCAGCATGGTGACCGCTGCTGAGGTCAGCGGCACGCCGCAGGATCCCAAACATCCGTTGACGGCGCAAAGTCTGCTTCCGACACGTCCCTTCACACATGTCAATGGCGACACCAGTCAGGTTCTGAGCGCGCCGAATGCCACCCTCCCCTTCCCGGCGCTGCGCAAAGTTTCTTATTTTGGCTTTGCCAATGAGAACCCCGAGAGCGGCGGCGGTTCCCGGCGCACAGATCCTATGATCGTCAATGTCGCGGGAATGATCCTTCCCTCCTTCGACCTGCAGGTATTGATGCAGTACTGGGGTGTCGATCCCGATAAAGTAACAATCAACATGGGGCGTGACATCACTCTGCCGCGGCCCGATGGAAGCCTGGCCCGGATCCCCATTGATGACAAAGGCCTACTCATCATTAATTACCGGGCAAGGATCAGTGATTTCCAGGCCGATCCTTATTCGCTGCTCGGACACGGACTTGACGACAAATCCTCGGGCAAAATCTCCGAAGCAGTCAAACATCTGCCTCCACTCAAGGACAACATTGTCATCGTGGGTGCGACCTTTAATGGGATCGATGCGGGTCCGACGCCCCTGGATGGCGTCACGCCACTTGTCGACACCCACCTCAATGCACTGAACAACATCCTGCAGCAGGATTTCGTGAGCCATGTCAGCGCCTGGATCTGGATGCCCTTTTACGCTGTATTCCTGTTGGTCACGGGCAATTTGATGCTGCGGGTAGGAATCGCACCGATGATCCCAATGGGATTGCTCGCCTTGGCTCTGATGGCAGGAGTCGGGTTCGCGCTACTTTTTTTCGCGAATTACTTGGTGCCTGTAGCAACGCCGGAATTAGGCATCCTGCTGCTCGCCGGCGCGGTTCCGACCAAACGGTTCTTTGGCGAAGAACGGGAAAAAATGCGGGTCAGAAAGGCGATGGGCACCTATCTGTCGCCCAAAGTGATGGACAAAATCCTCTCGCATCCCGATGGCGTGAAACTCGGAGGCGTGAAGCAGGTCATCACGATCATGTTCTGCGATATCCGCGGGTTCACCGCCTATTGCGACAACCGCGATCCGCAGGAAGTGCTCAATGTGGTGAACGAGTATTTTGAAGAAATGACGAAGGTGGTCTTCAAATACGAAGGCACCGTCGACAAATACATCGGTGATTGCATCATGGCATTCTGGAATGCGCCGGAGGACCAACCCGACCATGCCCAACGCGCGGTCTGCTGCGCGATGGAGATGCGCTATGCGCTGGCCAATTTCAAAGTGAAACGAGCCGGGCTCGACACGGAGTTGTTTGAGTGCGGCATTGGTATTCACACCGGCGAGGCGCTGGTGGGCAACATGGGCTCGACGCTGAAGGTCAATTATACCGCGATGGGCTCGACGGTAAATTTGGGCGCTCGGCTCGAATCGCTGACCAAGAAGTTGAACGAGCGTATTTTGATTTCCCACGCCACCTTCGAGCAATTGACCGGCGACTTCCCGCTTACCGATCGCGGCGAAGCCATGGTGCCCGGATTCGCCAATCCGATCCACGTCTATGGCGTGGGTGCGGAGCAGGACCTGCAATCCGCGATCAGTGTCGGCCTCAAGCTGGCCAAGAAGCAGGACTACACCGCCGAGGAAGTGACCAAGCCGATCTGGGCGCCGGCCCCCCTGCCCGAGGATGCCGACCCAAATCCGTAGGGCGTGCTCAGGCCCTGCTATGCTCCGCGTCCATCTTCTTTCCTGCCTCGTCGTCTTTTTCTTCGCGACTTTTCCGGCGGCGAAGGCGGATGAACCGCTGCCGCATCTGACGGTATCCGGCACGAGCGTACTTGATCCGCATGGCAAGCCTCTTCGCTTGCGCGGCTTCAATGTCAATTGGTGGGTGCCACCGACCGACCAGGATGCCGCCGATATCCAACACCTTGGCGCCAATTGTGTGCGTTACATGTTCGGCTATAAACCCACCGGAGCTTCTTACGATCCCAAGCAGGTGGAAGAGGTGGTGCAGCAAATTCATTGCTTCACCAGCCGGGGCCTCTGGGTCATTCCGGTCGTGTGGACGTTCGAAAAAGACAACCCGGCCGATTCGAAAAAGAAACTGGGCCCGTGGAGTTCACCGGAAATGAACCGGGAATTTCTGGCGATGTGGACCGACCTGATGGGCAGGTTGAAGGACGAGCCCTACCTCGCTGCCTGGGAACCGCTCAATGAGCCTCACGACGTCGAGCCCGCCAAGGCCGCAGCTTGGTACAAGGAACTGCTTCCCCAGTTGAGAAAAATCGATCCATTGCGTCCGATTGTCGTCGAAGGGGCAAATTGGTCGCATGCGGAGGACCTCAACGATGCGTTCATCATGGACGACCCGAACATCATTTACGCCTTTCACATGTATTACCCCTATGACTACACGACCGATATCAAGAGCCCGCCCCTTGTCTATCCGGGCCAGTGGGGCAAAGCCTATCTCGAAAAAATGATCGCACCTGCGGCAACTTTTCGAGACCAGCACCATGTGCCGGTCTGGTGCGGCGAATGGGGCACCAAGACGGAAGCCCCCGGCTATGGCCTCTGGCTGCGGGATGTTTTCGACATTCTCGAAAGAGACAAGTTCGATTGGTGCATCTGGTCCTGGGCGCTGCAGCCACGCGATCCGCTCAACAAATCGTTCGATATCAATACGCAGAAAAAAGAAGTCTACCAGGTCACAGTCGATTTGTTCCGCATCGCGCTGGCGGAGCCGGATGCTGAGCATCACTAGCAGTCATCCTTCGTCAGGCTCAGGATGCCGGACTGTTTTGTTCGACGACTTCTTCGACTGCGCGGACTTGCAGCAGGCGCGCCACTCCCTGATAACTCTCGACTTGTCCCCGTACCACGACCGCGATATCGAGCCATTTTCTGGCAGCAGCATCAAAAGAAGCGGGATAAATGCACCGCAGGTCAGGAAGGTCGCCGCGATCAATGCGACGGAGATCAAAGCGGCGCAAATCGAGATCGACCGCACGGACCCGACCACGCAATTCGACGATTTCATCGCTTAAGACGGGACGTTCCAGCCATGCCCGGACCTGTTGGCGCGTTTGCGGTGTGAGGGTGGGCCACGCACCCGGCTTCATTGCGCGGCCTCCGATGGCCACCGAGGAAACACCTCGCCGTCCGGAGGGTGCGAGTTGCTCGACGGCGCTCAACGCGGCATCGCGGAGCTTCGGGTCGGCGAATTCGCGCCGGATCAGATCGTAGGCATTGGGCTCGCTGAGGCATTGCGTGATCGCACCCAAAGTCTCGAGGGCCTGGCGGGATGCGCTGAAAAGGGGATCACCCGACATGGCAACCTGTCCGGCACCCGAACCGGGAAGGGAAAAGCCGAGATACAGGCTGCCGTGGGCAAAGGAACTCAATCCGAGATCGATTTCTCGCGGAAGGTCGACCGACTCGCTAAAGGAACTCACCAGCGTCTTGATCATCGCGCCGACTTGTTTGCGGACATCTCCCATGATGCCGGCAACCAGAGAGAGCCGCGGACTCTCCGTCTGGAGTCCCTCACCATCGAGGTGCAAAAGGAGATCGGAGTTATCCAGCGCCCGGGCCACCGGCATCTCCTTTTCATAAATCTCGTCGAGCAGCCGGTAGAAGGAGGCGCACGATTTGACCAGGATCTCCTCGCCGCCGCCTGAATCGGCGACGAGCCGTTGCATCGCGGCGATTTGCTGGTGCAGCAACTGCGCCCGGTGACGTGGCACGCTGGACCAATTGGGAAAGGAAATCTCGCCATTCATAACCTGACCCGGACAATACCTTTCCGCGCCCCTTCCCGCAGCCCAAGAGGCGCGGCATCCTGCGGGCGCAGGTACTGGAAGAACAGCCGGAAGTCACTTACGCCCTTGGGAAAACCCTCGGTCCAGAAGTGGAGATGGACCGAGTACTTTTCGTGAATGACGTCGAATCCCCGGGCGAAAAATGGCTGCATCGCCGCAAAGGCTTCTGCTCCGAAAGGGGCATGCGGCTGAAGGATCACGTCGATGTCCTCAGGCGACGACTTGTTGGTGATGAAACCGCCATCGAGATAAAGGTGGGAAAAATACTGGGCGGAAACGAGACAGCCCATGAACTCTTCCAGGCGTCCCCACAGCTGGGTCCGCCGGGGATTGGTCACAAAACGTTCCCGAATGCGCTCCAATGTTGTCTCATGCACGCCTTCCGGAAGGAATCCGTGGCAACTGAAGGGCGGAAGCGGCGCGTCCGGCTGCATAACGCAATCATCCCTGGCGGGCGATGAATTCGCGGGCGAGTTCGCGGTAGCTTTGCGCGCCCATGCCGGCCGAATCGTAGGCAATGATCGTCTTGCCGTGGCCGGGTGCCTCGCCCAGCCGGATGGACCGCGGAATGATCGTCTCAAAAACTTTCTGGCCAAGATAGCCGCGCACGTCCGTGACGACCTGCTGGCTGAGATTGGTGCGCGCGTCGTACATCGTGAGCACGATCCCCTCGAGTGCGAGCGCCGAGTTGCCGCTGACCTGCTTGATCCGTTCGATCATCTCCAGGATTTTCGCCAAACCCTCCAGCGCGAGGTATTCGCATTGGAGCGGAACAAGGACAGAATCGGCCGCCGCCAGCGCATTGGTCATCAGCACGCCGAGCGACGGCGGGCAATCAATCAGGACAAAATCGATCGGCGGTTGCCCCGTGCGATATTGCTCCAGCACACGGCGCAGACGGGTCAGGCGATGCTCATCCGCGGCGAGTTGGATCTCACAACCGGCGAGATCGAGTTCCGCCGTCACGATACTGAGATTCTCGGTGGAGGTCGGCTGGATTTGTTCCGCGAACGAGCGGGCGTTTTCATCTCCGGTAAGGATGCTGTGGAGACTGCGCCCCGGGGTCACGGTCACACCGAGCGCGCTGCTGGCATTCGCTTGCGGATCTAGATCGATGACGAGCACGCGGCGACCGGACTCGGCGAGGGCGGCTGCGAGGTTGACCGTGGTGGTCGTCTTGCCCACCCCGCCCTTCTGATTGGCGACAGCGATTATTTTCATGAAGTCCGGAGTTTCGCTATCTTTATGGACACAATCTGGGGCAGTATTAAAACCGTGTAAGAAAACACGCTGCAGGCTGCGATAAACTTGACACCTGAGGCAATCCAATTTTCTACTAGTATGGCGTTTACTTTATAAATACCGTCCCCTTTATCCTATGATCGAAGTTGAGAATCTCTCCAAGACCTATTCAGGTTTTCGCGCCGTCCAAGGCATCAGTTTTCACGTCAACAAGGGAGAGATCGTCGGGTTCCTCGGGCCGAATGGCGCAGGAAAGAGCACGACGATGAAGGTCCTCTCCGGCTACCTCCCACCGACCGATGGCAAAATCAGCATCGCCGGGTTTGACGTGGTCAATGATTCCATCGAGGTGCGCAAGCGCATCGGGTACATGCCGGAAAATGTGCCGCTTTACACCGACATGCGGGTGAACGAATTCCTCCGTTTCCGGGCCGAACTCAAGAAAGTGGCCAGCCGCAAGATCAAAGACCGCGTGGAAACGGTGAAACAGCTTTGCCATCTCAAGGACGTGGAGAACAAAATCATCGGCACGCTCTCGAAAGGGTATCGCCAGCGGGTCGGCCTCGCCGACGCGATGGTGCATGAGCCGGAACTCCTGATCCTCGACGAGCCGACCATCGGCCTCGATCCCAACCAGATCCGCTCTGTGCGCGACCTGATCAAGGATCTCGGCAAACACCACACCATTCTGCTTTCGACTCATATTCTTTCGGAAGTTGAACTCACCTGCACCCGCGTTTTGGTCATCAACCGGGGCCGCATCGAGGCTTCCGACACGCCGGCCAACCTGACCAAGCTCGTCCGCGGCGGCGGCTCGATCCTGCTCGAAGTCAAGGCGGCCCACCTGGAAGTCATCTCCAAGATCGAAGCGTTGCCGGACGTCGAGGACGTGGAAGTCACCCTGCCCGGCGACGGCGACTGGACCCAGGCCAAGATTTTCGCCAAGCCCGGCGTCGACGTCCGCGAGGCCGTCTACGGCGTGGTGCGTGCCAACGATTGGCCCCTGCGCGAGATGGCCCGCGTCAAGGCGACGCTGGAAGAAGCCTTCGTCGAGTTGACGCAGGACTAACCGTCTCCCCCTCAACCGATAACTACCATGGCATTCTGGACTCTTTTCAAACGCGAATTCATCAGTTACTTCAACTCCGCCGTTGCTTACGTCGTGCTGTTTGGCAGCGCCTTCGTGCAGGGCCTAATGTTCACCATCATCATCTGGGCCATCACGGACTCCAATTTCAAGCAGGCGAGCGTCCTCCAGATCTTCTTCAGTTGGACCCTCTTCTGGCTGCTCATCTTCGTGCAGGTTCCGCTCATCACCATGCGGGTCTTCTCGGAGGAATTCAAATTGGGCACCATCGAAATGCTCCTGACCGCACCGGTACGCGAATGGGATGTGGTCCTGGCCAAGTTCTTCGGCGCCCTCACCTTCTTTCTCGTCCTCTGGCTGCCCGTGGTGCTTGATCTGCTCGCCTTGCAGCTTTTCTCATCCCCGCCCCCGCCCGTCTATTGGAGCCAGATTGGGATGACCGCCCTCACCATCACGCTCGTGGGCGGCTTCTATATTTCCCTTGGCGTTTTCACCTCGGTCCTGACCAAGAACCAGATCATCGCCGCCGTGCTTTGTTTCGCCCTCCTCTTCATCACCTTCGGCATCTCGACTTTCCGGTGGTTCCGCCATATCGATGCCAATGTCCTGGCCTGGGCCTCATACGCTTCAGCACCGGAACATATCCAGAACGCCGGACTGGGCCTCTTCGACTCCCGCCCGATCGTTTTCTACGTGAGCCTGACCGCGTTCATGTTGATGCTGACCAAGAGCATCCTCGAAAGCCGCCGCCTCCGGAGTTAATTTAGCCATGAATACCGACACTCCTTCCGCCCGTTCCGCCCGCCGTTCCGCCGGCCTGCAGAGCATCCTCAACGTCGTCCTGGTCCTCGGCATTTTGCTGATGGTGAACTATATCGGGTTCAAATATTACAAACACAAGGACCTCTCGCTCTCCCAGTTCTTCACGCTTTCACCCAAGACGGAAGGCGTCCTGAAGAACCTGGATTCCCCCATCACGATCTACACGTTCCTTGACGACAAGAACCCTGCTCAAGCCGAACAGGTCGAGACTCTTCTGAAAGAGTACCAGCGGACCGGCGGCAAGAACATCGCCGTGGAAAAGATCGACCCGGCGTTCGATATTACCCGCGCCACGGAGCTCCAGCAAAAGCTCCATTTCGACGGCAACGATCACCTGATTATCCTCGAGAAAAAGGACCGGTCCCCCCGCTTCGTGAAGGAGGACGAACTCTATGACGTGAACCCGATGAACGGACAGATGTCCGGCTTCAAGGGTGAACAGCAGATCACCGCCGCGATCACCAACCTGGTCGAGGGGAAGGTCTCCCGGGTCTATTTCACCGAGGGCCATGGAGAACATTCCATTCAGGATGACAAGACCCCGAACGGATATGGCTTCGTGGGAGCAAGCCTCAAGAACGAGAACATCCAGACAAGCAATCTGAACCTCGCCCAAAAAGGCGATGTTCCCGCCGATGCGGACGCCGTGGTGATTGCCGGACCGGCGGTCTCCTTCGCCCCGGTTGAAGCCGAAGCCCTGGACAAATACCTCGCGGCCAATGGCAAGCTCTTCATTCTGCTCGATCCTTATCACGTCTCGGGCCTGGAAAATCTGCTCGCGAAATACGGGTTGAAATACGACGACGACCTCGTGCTTTATCGTGGTATGACCACAGCCGGATCCCAGATGACGGTTCCCCTGGCGATGATCTATCAGGGCGGCTTTTCCACGCATCCCATTACGGCGAAATTCGCCGCCGCCAATCTTCAGTTGCTGATCTATGATGCCCGTTCCCTCAGTCTGCCCCCGGCCGACAAGGCCCAGCCGGAACCCAAGACCCAATTCCTTCTCCAGACCACGCCGGACTCCTGGGGCTGGATCAACAAGGATGCCAAGGCACCCGCCGATCCGAAGCAATTGACCTACAATAAGGTCACCGACCTTCCCGGGCCGCTGACGATTGCCGCGGAATTTGACGGCGGCGAGATCACCGATCCGAAGACCAGCGCCACGACCACCGCCACCCGCATTGTGGCCGTGGGTTCCTCGAAGTTCCTTCAAAACGACACCGTCGAGGTGACCGGCGGCACTTTCTTTACCAACAGCGTCGACTGGCTGGTGAAAAAGAAGGCCGTGCTCGATATCGGCCCCAAGAAGCCGCAGGAATACGGCGTATCCCTCTCCCCCATGCAGTTCCGCACCGTGACGTGGACCGCCCTCTTCTTTGTCCCCGGCGCAGCTTTGCTGCTGGGAATATTCACCTGGTACTCCCGTCGTAAATAAAGGACGTCCGGTTATGCTTCGCAACAGTTCCACCTATCTCTATCTGGCCGTTTTCCTGGGCCTGATCTGCTATCTCACATTCATCGACAAAAAACTGCCCGGGACCAAGGACCAGGAGGAAGCCGAGAACCAGTTGTTCAAACTCGATCCCGAGGATGTCACCAGCCTGGAGGTCAAGAATGTCCACGGCCTTTACATCTTCCAGAAAAACAACAACCACTGGGAAATCAAATCTCCGGTCGTGACGCTCGCCGACGGTGCCACGATCAACGGCATTATTTCCCAGATCTCTTTCTCCCAGCCCCAACGGACCATCAAAATTGAGGGATCGGACAAGGACCTCGACGATCTGAAAAAATGGGGCCTGATGCCGACCCCCGCCGAACGGGTGGTCATCCATACCAAGGACAAACAATACATCCTGCTCGTTGGGCGCAAGACGGCAATCAGCGACAGTGTTTACGCCCGTGCCTCTGAACGGAAAAACGAGCCGGTTCGCGTGATCCCCAATGCTCTCAAGCAGGCCCTGCAAAAGGACCTGCCTGATTTCCGCAGCCGCAATGTCTTCGACTTTGAACCCGACAAGGTGACCAAGCTCGCGGCACGGACTGCCGAAACGGCCACCACCCCGGGCCAGCAGTGTGAGGTCGACAACAAGGATGGAAAGTGGACCCTGCAAATGCCGCTGGTGGCGCGAGCCTCCGACCAGGAAGTGCAGGGACTCCTCAATAAGATCCTGGCCCTGCATATTGTCGATTTCGTCACCGATGATGCAAGCAACCTGAGTCAATATGGTCTGACCACGCCCAGCGCGACCCTCTCGGTCACGATCAGACCAGATGCCGCCAAGCCGGACGAAGACCTCGTGCTCGAAATCGGCGGGCCGGTACCCGGCAAGCCCGATCAGGTCTACGCGCAGCGGCTCAAGTCGAATTCCGTCTTCACCCTCACCCGCGCCAACGTGGATGAGCTTCTCAAGGCCATGCCCAACGTACGCGACCGGCATGTTCTCGCCTTTGATCCCGGCAAGGTCACCGGCCTGACTTTCGCCTATGGCACCTACAAGGGTCAGATCGAAAAAGAACACGATCTCTGGCGCACCGTCGGCGACTTTGCCGGCCGCGCTGATGTGGGCCACGTGACCGACATCCTCGCAAAGCTCAGCCAGCTGGAGACAACACCGGTCGTGAAGGATTCGGCTACTGACCTCAAGCCCTACGGGCTCGACAAGCCGCTCGGTAAAATCGTGGTCCAATCGCCCGAGTTCAAACCGGGCCCGACGCTCACCCTCAGGATCGGCAAGACCGAAAATAAACTGACCTATGTGCAGAATTCAGCCGAGCCGTTCATTTACACGGTTCCGGATACAGCCTTTAGTTTCCTTCCCGCGACCAATCTTGAAATGCGCGATGTTCGGGTGATTTCACTCGACTGGCCGAAAGTTAAAAGCATGACCATCACGGCCGGTTCCGGGCCGTCAGTCAACATGGTCCGCAGCAGCGGCGGCACCTGGACGGTCAGCAACGTGAAAGACCACATGGTGAATTCGGAAAAAGCAGACATGCAGGCGAGCCTGTTCTGCCAGTTGCAGGCGATCAAGTGGCTCGGGCCTGTGCTGCCCGCCTATGGCTTAAGCAAACCGGTCCTGACCGTCACGGTCGCGACCGACAAGGCTTCCGCCACGCTGCACATCGGTCCCGTCCTTCCCGATGGCACCCATGCCGCCGTGGTCGAAGGTGAGCCGACAGCATTCGAAATCACTGATGGCGACTTTGGCATGTTGAATACCAGTTCGATCCAGGCCGTACCCAGTGTCCTCTCGGCAACGAATGCCCCTTCGGCCACCGCGCCCAGCACGAATGCCGCGCCGGTAAAGAAGTAGCCACAGACTTTCTGCTCTATCTCTGAGGTCGCTTGGAAAAATCGCGCTTCGGCGGCGCGCCTTTTTTCGGTGCGCGGCGTTTGGGCTGGACGGTCTTGATCTGCGAGCGGGTCTGCTCACGTGACTGGGTCGTGCGTCCGCGCATGATGAACCGGAGCGGACACCCACGCAGATCGAAGGCTTCGCGCAATTGCAAATCGAGATAACGCTCGTAGGCGGGGGTGAGTAGACCCGGGGCGTTGACAAAAAGCAGGAGCGTCGGGATCTCGCGCGAGCCTTCCTTTGCGGCCTGCTGCGCGGCGTAGAGGACCTTGAAGCGGCGACCGTTCACCAGTGGCGGCGCATATTTTTCCATGGCCCGGCTGATGACGCGATTAAGCGGCCCGGTCTGGAAACGATAGGTGCGGTTCTTGGCAATCGTCGCGCAGGTCTTGAGCAGTCCCTCGACGCGCTCACCCGTCTTGGCGCTGAGAAACAACACCGGCGCGTAGGAAAGAAAAAAGATGTCGCGCTGCACCTGCTCGTAGTATTCGCGTTCCTTGGTCTTGCTCGCATCACCCTGCTCGCGCGCGATGTCCCATTTATTGACGATGATCATGCAGGGCGCATGCGCCTCCTGGATCAATCCGGCGATTTTCTTGTCCTGCATGGTGACGCCGGTCGCGGCATCGATGACGAGGATGCAGACATCGGCGCGGTTGATCGCGTGGGCGGTACGTCCCGTCATGGCGCGCTCAAGTTGGTCCTGCACGCGCCGTTCCTGGCGCATGCCCGCCGTATCGATGAAGATAAAGGGCTCCCCGCGCCACGTATAAGAGATGTCGACCGCATCGCGTGTCGTGCCGGCCACGGGACTGACAATGGCACGGGGCTCGGCCATCAGGGTGTTGATGAGGGACGACTTGCCCACATTGGGCCGACCCACGATGGCCAGTCGGGTGGCTCGTGCGGGACGCATCGCCGGCTCCTCACTCTCTTCCGGCACCGTCCAGCCCCGGGTGATGGCCACGCGCAATTGCTCTAGCCCGCGTCGATGCGCGGCGGAAACAGGGAACACTCCCCGGAAGCCAAGGCGCTGGAATTCGCCGTCCATGTCAGCCTGCTTTTCACCATCGACTTTGTTGGCAGCGACAAAAACAGGGCAATGGCTCTTCCGCAGAAGGCGCGCCACCGTCAGGTCAAGCGGCGTAAGCCCTTCCCGCGCATCAACGACAAAAATAATCTCGGTCGCCGCCGCGAGAGCGAGTTCCACCTCGTGCGCGATCTCGCCGCCAAAACCTTCCTTGTCATCGACACCGATGCCGCCGGTATCGATCAGGGTAAAGCGGAATTTGTCCCATCGCGCCGTGGTGACCATCCGGTCGCGGGTCGTGCCAGGCCGGTCAAAGACGAGGGAAATATCGCGCCCGGCCAGGCAGTTAAACAGGGCCGACTTGCCCACGTTGGGGCGGCCGACGATCGCGACAGTGTGTTCCATAGCCGGTCAGTGTAGCTCGGCTTCGTGCCCATCGCACTTTAAATCCCCGCCTGAGAATGTACCTCGGCTATTTCTTTGCGGTCGACTGCGCGGCTGTATGACCACTTTGACTGAGCAGTTGCAGCCCTTCCCGCACGTAGAGCGCCGTGCAATAGAGCGCAAAGCCGGCCCCCAGCGTACATAAAATAAAAATTGTCCAGACCCCTAACTTGAAAAGGACCGCCATGATCGCGAGAAGCGTAAAGAGCGTGCTGGCTTTGCCCGTCCAGTGGGGATGAATTTCAATCGGTACCTGAAAATGGCGCAGCACGGCGTATCCACCGAGCAGGAGTGCATCGCGAGTGATGATGATGGCCGGGAACCAGATCGGGAATGGGCGCAGATTATCGAGGGGAATCAACCCGAGCGTGACCAGCGAAGCCAGTAGCAGAAGTTTGTCGGCGATGGGATCGAGCAGCGCTCCCAGGGCACTCCGCTGGTTCCAATGGCGGGCCAGATAACCATCCAGCGCATCGGAAATCGAGGCGACGAGGAAAACTGCGATGGCCATGTACCGCCAGAATTCCTCGGGATGCCCCTGATTGGTCGTTTCGTCGTACGTGATGATCAGGCTGACAAAGACCGGGACTAGGACGAGCCGGAGAATGGTGATGCGGGTGGCCCAAGTCATGAAATCCGTGGTGGCAGGCCGCGCGGGCGGTCGGTGCTCTCACCTTGCCGCGAGACCTCTTCCCGGGCAAGCGGCAATGGTGTGACGAAAAGCCTCCCATGTACCGGCCCAATGCAGAAAAATATTGCACCTGGTCCCATATCGGATAGGCTTGGCGTTCCAAAAGATTATGGCTGACGTCGCAAACCGCTATCCCGAAAACCTTCCTGGCAAGTTCTATGTCGATAACCAGTGTATCGACTGCGATCTCTGCCGCGAAACCGCCCCGAGCAACTTTGGCCGTAACGATGACGGTGGCTATTCCTACGTCTACAAGCAGCCCACCTCTCCCGAAGAGGAGAAGCTTTGCAAGGAAGCGATGGAAGGCTGCCCCGTGGAAGCCATCGGCGACAACGGCAGCTAGGCTTTCCGCTTAGCCGATCGATCCCTGCAATCCCGTTCCCGAGTTTTTCTTGGGAACGTCTTGGGCATTAAAATTTTGATGCCCTCCTACCTCGAAGTCAGGAACTCATCCCTGATTAGTGACCCGATTTGGGCTTGGCCGCGTCCGGCCCTTTGGGCGTGTAATCGTTAAGCTCTGCGGGCGGCGGCGTAGTCTTCGGATGGAGCATGGCGGGCAACTGCCAGATCAGGAGCCCGGCCACGATCACGACGACGACGATCATCCCGATCATCAGCCACATCTGGTGCTTGGCCCCGGCAGCCGTCTCGATGATGGCGACATCCTGCTTTTGTGAGGCGCGGAAATTGGGATCGGTGATCCGGCGCTTGGCATCCTCGAGTTGCTCAATGAACTCGGCGTAAGAGGCATACCGGTCCTCGGGGTAACGGGCCATCGCCTTGCTTACCGCGTAAGCGGTCTGGTCGGAGATATCGGGCACGAAGGCCTTCAGGGAAATGACATTGCCGCTGAGATGCTTCATCGCGACGTCGTTCGGATCCTCCCCTTCATAGGGAGGCCGGCCGGAAATGGCGTGGAAAAGGGTGGCACCAAGGCTGTAGAGATCGCTCTGGAAGGTCTCCTTCTCACGCTCGAGTTTTTCCGGAGCGACATAATAGGGCGTCCCCCAGATTTCTCCGTCGAAATGGTCGGTGGTATCGAAGGAGAGGGAGAGACCGAAATCGACCACCTTCGGGGTGTTGTTGGCGTTGAAGAGAATGTTGCCGGGCTTGATGTCGCGATGGATCAGTCCGCCGCGTTGCAGCGCGCATTCCAGCCCACGCGCCACCGCAATGCCGATCTCGATGCCTTCCAGCTCCGTGATCTGGCCCAGGTTCGCGATCTTGTCGTCAAGCGATCCGCCGGAAATAAATTCGACCACCATGTAGTAGACGCCCTCGTGCTGGCCGAAGGCATAGACCTGGACAATGTTCGGGTGATTGAGCGAAGCGGTGATCTCCGCTTCCCGCAAAAAGGTGGCGAGAAACTTCTCGTCGGAGACCAACTCGGGCTTGAGGACCTTGACCGCGACGATCCGGCCCAGGCTCACATCCTTGCCGATGTAGACCGCGCCCATGCCGCCGGCGCCGATCTGGCGCTCAAGGAGAAAGTTCCCAAACTGGCGGGTGATGACGAACTCGTTGCTGCAATAGGGACACGTGATACCATCGCCCGGCTCAAGACCGGTGATATCGATGACATTCTGGCAACGCGCGCAGACGGTCGTGACCATCTTATCGGCAACCGGGTTGTCCATTTTTAAAAGCTGCCACGAGTGAGAATTAATTGCAATTATTGAAACTATGAATCCGTCCTCCCCCGCGACCACCACTCTGAGCGCCGAGGACGTCCTCCCCTACATCGGCCAGCGGCTCGATGTCTTTCTCGCCGCCGCCCTGCAACGCTCACGCTCCCACGTGCAGACACTGCTCAAACAGGAACTCGTCGAGATTAGTCCCGTCCCCCCGAAGCTTTCCCCGAGCTACCACCTCAAGAAAGGCGACTCAGTAACCATCCAGGCCTCCCCGATCGCCGCAACAGAGCCGGAACTCTCCGGCGAAGCGATCCCCCTGGATATCCTCTTCGAGGACGAGGCGCTGATCGCCCTCAACAAGCAACCTGGTCTCGTCGTTCACCCTGCCGCCGGACATTGGTCAGGCACCCTGGTCAACGCGCTCGTCCATCATAGCGGTCCCAAGCTGGCCCAGCGAGGCGGCCCGGAGCGGCTCGGCATCGTCCATCGCCTCGACAAGGACACCAGTGGCGTGATGCTTATCGCCAAGACCGACGAGGCTCATGAACGGCTCTCCAAGTCCTTCGCCGATCGTGAGGTAAAGAAACTCTACCGCGCCCTGTGCTGGGGAATCTTTCGCCGTCCCAATGGCGAATGCCGTGGGCCCATCGGGCGCCACCCCCAGCAACGAAAAAAGATGGCGGTCCTCAAAAATGCCGGACGGGGCCGGACCGCGTGGACCGACTACCGCGTGCTTCAGCAGGGAAAAGCAGGCGCGGAAGTCGAGTGCGCGCTCCACACCGGGCGCACCCATCAGATTCGTGTCCACCTGTCGCACCTCGGTCATCCCATCTGGGGTGACCTCCTCTACGGCCACAAGCATCCTATCGCCGATGGATTCTGTCCCGAACGCCAGATGCTGCATGCGGCGCATTTGGAAATTGCCCATCCGATGACAGGCAAGCCCTTGAGCTTCGACGCTCCACTGCCGGAGGATTATCTCGCCGCCCGCAAGCGGCTGACCGGAACTTAGCCGACTTCAGCCATTTCCGCGGCACCCCGATGCGAGGGAATCGCGGAGGGAAGAACGATCTCGGCATCCGATTTGTGGATCGCCGTCATCCCTTCGGGACGCAGCAGCCGTTTGGGCGGATCCTGCAGGTCCCAGACGATGCCCAGCTTTTCCAAGCCGAGAAGGATGTAGTAAGTGATATCGATCTCGTACCAGAAGAAACCCTGACGGGCCGAGAGCGGATACTGGTGATGGTTGTTATGCCAGCCTTCACCCATGGTCAACAAGGCGAGCCAGAGGCTGTTCTTGCTCTCCTCGCCGGTCTCGTAACGGCGCTTGCCGAACATGTGGCAGAGCGAATTGATGGCGAAAGTCGTGTGATAAAGAATGATCGTGCTGATCAGGAACCCGACCACTAGGCCCATCCAGGCGTTGTTGAACCAGAAATGGCCCACCACGAAGCAGAACGTACCTGCGAAGATCGGTGGAATGAAGATATACTTGTCGAGCCAGACCAGTTCCGGGTACTTGCCGAGGTCGCGGACGGAATTGGAGTCATAATCCTCATATTCCTTCGAGAGGACCCAGCCGACATGGGACCAGTAGAATCCCTCGAGCTTGGCCGAATGCATGTCCAGGTCGGTATCGGAATGCTTGTGATGATGGCGATGATGGGCGGCCCACCAGAGAGCACCCTTTTGCGCCGCCATACCCCCGAGAAACGCGAGGCAAAACTGGAAAAACCGGCTCGTCTTGTAACTGCGGTGCGAAAAGTAGCGATGGAAAGCGCCGGTGATGCCGAACTTCCGGATGAAAAACATGAAAGCACAGAGCATGGCGGCCTCCAGGTTGATCCCGGTCCAAAAGACGGCGAAGCACGCCAGATGGAGCATGACAAAAAGGATCCCGGGAAGGGAAATGTGGAAGTCTCGATGCATAAGAAGGGGCGATTATGGGGTAAACGGTCGGCGGCACAACTTAAAAGCGCCCTCGACCACTTGATGGACGGCGTCTCTCAGAGGTAAGCGACCAATTTTGGCCAAATAATTGTCAACGGAAGGCCAAATCCTTTGCGTTTACACCGCAAGGCAACCTTGCCCTCATTTCAAGATACACCCTAATCTGCCTTCCGCTTGGAAAACATGCCATGAGCCTGCTGCGCGCCTCTTCTCTCTTCCTGCTTCCCGGCCAAATGCTTCGCATGATCTTGGCAGGCTTGGCGTTGACGATTGCGCTCCATGCTCAGGATACTCCGCAACATCTTGCAATAACGGGAAGTCACCAGCTTCGCCTCAGCTATGACTTTTCATTCACGTGGCCCGCGGGCTCCGGCACGGCCGTATTCAAGCTGCCGATTCCGCCAAACACCGGCGCACAGCAGATCGAGCACTTCAGCTCCTCGCTCAAGGGCACAGTGATTACGGAGGAAGGGAAGCCGCCTCACCGCATCCTGGCGGCCACGATCCACCACAATCAGGGAGAACCCCGCCATGTCGACTGGCGGATCGAAATCGTTGGCCAATTCCAGACACGCCAACTGGTCGACGGCCCTCCCACCTCCGCGGCCCCGATCGCGTCTCCCGCACCGGGAGAATTCCTCTCCTCGACGGAATCAATCAACTGGGAGAGCAGCGCTTTCCAGGCCTGGCTCGATTCCTCCGGTCTCCGCCGTCGCGAGGGAGAATCGCCGGTTCAATTCGGCTCGCGGATCTACGATTACTTCAAGGCCAAGGGACACTACCATTATCCTCCCGAAACTCCGTGGAACGCAGCGGCAGTCTGTCGCAGCCTCCGCACCGATTGCGGCGGTTTTTCCCTCGTCTTCGTCGCCGCTTGCCGCGCCAACAAGATTCCCGCACGGCTCCTCGTCGGCCAATGCTTCAAGGCCAAGCAAGGCACGGACGGCAAGGTCGAATTAAACGGCGAGCGCCAGACCCACGTCATCGCGGAGTTCTTCGATCCCCAGATCGGCTGGATTCCCGAGGACGTCTCCTCGACTTTCCTCAAGATGCCCGGTTATCCCGACCTCAATTTCTTCGGGCGCGACCCCGGCTACTTCTTCGCCTGGCATTTCGATGCCGACTTCCATTTCGATCTCCCCCGCAAGGCGAACGCCCATGTCCAATGGATCCAGAACCCTTCCCTCTGGTTCAGCGCCGATGCCGACGGCGCGAATGATGGCGCCTCCCATCATTGGACAGTGGAGACCTTGAAGTAGCGCCTCCCGGTCGTCCACGGAAGCGCGAGCGCGTCCCTCGGTGTTATTCCAGCGCTTCCAGCACCTTGAGAACATCCCGCGCCTGCTCACGCGTGGAGGCATGCAGGTCCCGCCAAACGATCCTGCCATCCTTGATCAGGAACGACTGCCGATGCGTCATGCCCAAAATCAGTCGCACGCCAAAAGCTCTCGCCACCACGCGGTCATAATCCGCAAGCAACGTAAACGGAAGATGGTACTTTTGTTTGAACCGAAGCTGCGCCGCAGGCTTGTCCGAACTGACACCAACAACCCGGATGCCGCTGGCCTGCAATTCCTCAAAGCCATCGCGAAGACTGCAAGCCTGCGCGGCACAACCTGGCGTGTCGGCTTTCGGATAAAAATAGACCAGCGTGATTCCGTCTCGGTAAAGATCAGCCAGACGAACTTCACGCCCCTCTTCGTCCCTCGACGTGCCTTGGGGCGCAGCCGCACCCACGGCCAGTGGTTCGCCAGCTGCGGTCAATCCAAGCCAATCGAGAAAGCCCATGACAAAAGGAAAGGAGACTACTCCTTCGTCCCGACTTTCTTCCGGGCTTCGGCCATTTGCGCCGTGATTTCATCCTGCAGGCAGTCACGCAATCCGTCGGCCGTCATCGACCTCTTGTAGGTGCGCCCCTTGATGGCATGCACGGAGACAATTCCCTTCATGCTGTTGGTGAGGAAGACCTCCTCGGCCTCCAGTAAATCGCTCGGGGGATAATGGCCGGAACGCACATTGTGGTGCTTGGAAATAAACGCCCGCATCGTTCCGCGCCGGCACCCCGTCTCGTGCGCCGGAGTGAAGAGCTGTCCCTTCAAGCGCCAGAACAGGTTGGCCCTCGCGCAACTGGCCATCAGCCCGTACTCGTTGAGGATGATTACCTCGTCCGTCGATTTCATCTTCCAGGCTTGCGCGTGCGAAAGATAGCTCAGGGTCTTGAAACGGGCGTCCCAATTGCAGGAGCCGACGCGAATGGCCGACACGGAAAGCTCGACCGTTCCGGGTTCGACCCATTCTTCCTCGACGAACTGGGTGTGGGCTTCTTCAGGAGTGACGATCCAACGCCACCGCCCCGAAGCGCGGGGAAGTTCCGCGGCGGCGGCTTCAAAATCAAAGTCCGAGTCCAGGCCGAGGGCCGTCGTGGAACGCTCCAGCTCCCGCAAGTGGGCCGCCATGAAAAGAGGGACGCCGTCGACAACGCGAAGCGTCTCGAAAACGCCCCACCCCGGGGCAAACTCGACGACAGGCTTTGTCATGGCCCCTAGATTGCCTCTTGCTCCGGGGCATCATCAATCTAAACTTTAAGAAGCCCTGAATTTCCATGCCCTACCTCGACTCCTCCCTCAAGCTCGAACAAGTCCCCGTCGGCGAAAGCCGCTGCGTCACGCTCGGCGATCTCCAGATCGGCGTTTTCCACCGCAAGGAGGGTCTTTTTGCCATCGATAACATCTGTCCGCACCGGGGCGCCCCCCTGCATGATGGCATGACCGGCGAAGGCTACGTCACCTGCCCCTGGCATCAGTGGCAGTTCCAGCTGGAAGACGGCGTTTGCCTGAATATTCCGAAAGTCCGCGTGGCATCTTATCCCGTCGAAGTCCGGGACGGCACCATTTGGATCAACACCGAAGATAAAGGAGCAAAAAAATGAAATCCGCCTACGAACTGGCCATGGAGCGGCTCGAAAAGAAAGCTCCGACAAAAAAACTGACCGAAAAGCAAAAGGCCGAAATCGCCGAGATCAACTCGCTTTACGGCTCGAAGATCGCCGAGAAGGAGACCTTTCTCCAGGGCGAAATCGTGAAGGAAAAGATGAAAGGCGACACGACTGCCGTCGCGCAAATCCAGGACCAGCTCACGCGCGAGCTGAAACGCATCCATCTCGAATGGGAGGAAAAGAAGGCCGCTGTTCATGGCGGACCAACCGAATACGAAAAAGAGGTCGAGCAGCTGGAGAAAAAGTCTTCCAAAAAGTACAAATGAACGTCACCGCTCAACAGGAAGAAACGCTCGCGCGCCTCGCCCAGACACTGGACGAATACCTGGCCGGCGTCCCACGCCAGAAGGAACCCAACCCGCCCGACCTAATGGCACTCTTCGCGCGGCTTGATGCGCACGAAGCCGAGATCGATGCAGGCTACCCGGCCCAGTTGCGCCATTACCTGCACCAAAAAAGCTATCGCAAGGCCCACCTCTTCCTCCAGGACCGTGACGCGGAAAATCTCCGCGGCAATTGCGGGAAATAATCCACAACGAGGGCACTAACCATGTCGATGATTGGCAACTACAAACGTCTCTCACCGGAGAAACTGAACGATCTGATCGCAGAACCTGAAGGCCTGATGGAGTTTCTGTATCCAGATGACGAGACTTCATCAGATATGGCAAGTCATCTAGACATCGATAAAACTTGGCAGGCGATTCATTTCCTTCTCACAGGAGATGCTTGGAAGGGAACACCTCCTTTGTCGAATGCCGTTCTTGGCGGAACAGAATTAAGCGATGAAGACGTTGGTTATGGCCCGGCGCGCTATTTGTCGGCTTCCGAAGTTGCGGATGTGGCCAAACATCTTTCAAAAATTTCCCAGGACGAACTCATTTCCCGCTTTGATTTAAATAGGTTCCGGGAAAGCGAGATATATCCCGATGGCTGGGTCAACTCTAACGAGGAACGAGACTATATCACTGAATACTATCTCAAACTTGTTTCATTTTTTCAGGACGCAGCGAGGTCAGGGGATGCCTTGCTGCTCTACATAAATTAGAACGTCTCAACCGGCGACCGCTTGCCATCATCCACGGAGCGCGATGCCGCTGCTTCCGCACCGAGGGTATCGACCCGCAATTGGTAGATTTTCTTGTCGAGCGCCGCATGGGCTTCGATGGAAAACGCGTGGGGCGGATCTAGCTTCTCCCGGAAATGCGCGAGTTGCTTCTCGGCCTCTGCTGCGCGCGCGGATGAAACCGTGGCGAGCGCCTTCGCCGCCTCGGGAATCAACTCGGGCCGGTGGCAAAGCAGGACGAGATCGTTGCCCGCTTCAACCGCGCGGATGACTGATTCGCCTAGGCCGTAGTGCCCCACGATCGCTCCCATGTCGAGATCATCGCTGATCACGGCACCCTGATAGCCCCATTCAACGCGCAGGATATCGTGGATGATCTTCCGCGAAAGCGAGGAGGGATAACCACTGTCATCCAGCGCGGGATAATTTGCGTGCCCCACCATCATCGAATCGAGTTCGGGAGCGAGCGCCAGGAACGCTTTCCATTCCGTCTCTTCCAATTCCTTCCGGCTCCGCGCCACCACTGGCAATTCGTGATGGGGATCGACCGCAGCATAGGAATAACCGGGAAAATGTTTCCCACAACTTAGCACTCCCTGCTCCCGCATCGTCCGGTTGAAGGCTCCGGCGTTGAGCGTCACCTCGTCCGGCGTAAGCCCCCAAGTCCGGTTTTTCAATGAATTCTCCAGGTCGCCATTGACCGAAATATCAACGACCGGCGCAAGATCCAGGTTGAACCCGAACAAGCGCAGGATTTCCCCGGTCAAGGCGCCATGCCGCTCGATCAAACGCAGGTCGCCTTTTTCGCGAAGCTGCTTCGCACTCGGCGGCTCCGCCCCGCATTCCTTGAGGCGCGAAACCCGTCCGCCCTCCTGGTCAATCGTGACAATTGGAACATGCTTCACTTCGCCGCGCAAATCATCGACGAGCTTGCGGAGCTGTGCCGGGGCCTTGATGTTGCGCCCGAAAAGGATGAAGCCGGCTGGCTGGACCTCGCGGATGATCGCCGCCGTTTTCGCGTCCAGTTCCGTGCCCGGCACGCCCATGAGAATGTATTGTCCGCCCTGCATCATCTGAATAGCGCAAAAGTCACCGCTGGATTCAAGCGTAACTTTCAGGCACACTCCCCGGATGCCGACTTACGAGTACGAATGCGCCAAGTGCCACAAAGGTTTTGAGATCTTCCAATCGATGAAGGACGACGCCTTGAAAACCTGTCCGAAGGAGAAATGCCGCCAGAAGACCTGGGGCAAGGGCAAGGTCAAACGCAAACTCGGGGCGGGCGCAGGTTTTATCTTCAAGGGCTCCGGTTTTTACATCACCGACTACCGGAGCGAGGGCTATAAGAAATCCAAGAGCGACTCCACCAAGGCGAGCGACTCCTCGTCCTCGACCAAATCTGAATCCAAGACCGAGTCCAAACCGGCTGCCAAGCCTGCGGCCAAATCCGACTGACGATGTGAAACGGCGATGGCTCACTTTCGCCCTGGCCGGGCTCGCGGCGTCGGGTCTGCCCCAGCTCCGGGCCGATGACGCGGCTCCTGCCCCGCCCCCCGTTACCACCTCCGCCTCGCAACACAATTCGGCAGTCACCTGCACGACCTCCGACACTCTGGCCTGCGCGGACACGCTGCAAATGGCCGATGACGCCCGGATGCAACTCGGCGGCCTGCTCCAGCTCGGGCCGCATTGGCGCTTTCCCGTGCACATCCACGTGATGACCTCCGACGATCCGCTCCTGGCCAAAATCAATCGCGAAGCCTCGGCCATCTTTGCCGATGAGTCCGGGATGCGCATCGAGGCGGTTTTGCCCGCTTCGGACCCCGACGCGCGCGCCTTCATCCAACGGCAATTCGTCACCGCGCTGCTCTGGGAAAAGTTTTTCGCCAACACGAAGACCTTCGATGGACACACTCCGGTCAACAACGTGCCGGTCTGGTTGGTCGCGGGTCTGGCCGAATGGTTGAACGAAGACCCCGAGCACAATCGCGAAAGCATTGTCCGCAAGGCCGTCGAGACCAAGCGGGCGCCGACCCTTTCGGAAATCTCGAATTGGACCTACATCAGCCGGGACCGGTTGATGGGGCTTTGGCAACGTTCCTTCTGTTTTTACCTCGTCAACAGCATCGTCCCGCCTGGACCGAAGCGCGATAATTTCCAGGCATGGCTGGCCACTCTCGCCGGTCCCAACCCTGGCACCGCCCAACGTCTCTTCCCGACGGAATTGGGCTGGCAGAAAGAACTGGTCGCAGCCACGGAACGCAGCCGCAACGTCGTCTATACATGGGACGAGACCCAGGCCGAACTGAACGCCGCCGAGATCATCAATCTCCCTCCCATCAAGGGATCCAAACAAACCCTGTGCACGCTTGAGACGGTGACGAAATTCCCCATGGACCCCAAGCTGGCGGCGACCCTGCAACAGAAATTGCTCGACCTGACGGCGCTGGAACTCCGGGCCCATCCCAATTGGCACGCAACGCTGGAGCTTTACCGCTCGGGTCTCGCCACGCTGGTCAACCTCAAGGATCCGGATGCGGCCCAGAAACTCTTCATGCAGGCCCATGCCTATCGCGCCAACGAAGTGGCCGGACAACAAAAGCTGGTCGATTACGTCAATTGGTTTGAAGTGACCCGCGATTACCCGGGCGCGGAATCGCACTTCAGTTCCTATTTCACCATCTCCCAGGAGATGGAAAAGGTGCAGGCTGATCCCGCCCATCCCAACCCCATCCGCGCCGAACTGATCAACCTCGAATCACAACTGCGCTAGGCGACCGCATCTTGAGGAAAAGGGCAGCGGAGAAACTCACATGATTGGCACACTCATCGATGGACGCTATTTGCTGCAAGAAGCCATCGGCTCCGGCGGCGAAGCGCGTGTCTTTCGCGCCCGCGATACCGCGATGGGCAACGAAATGGCCGTCCGCGTGGCCCTGAAACCGGTCACCTACACCGCGCCCGACACCACGCCGTCCCATCCCAACTGGGTCCGCTTTTTTCATTGGGGCGTCGATCCACAACAAGGCGCCTATCAGGTCTTTGCATTGCTTGAAGGCAAGACGCTCGATGCCGTGATCAAGTACCGTCCCCTGGACGCCTATGCCTGGCAACGGTTCGTCACGCAGTCGCTCGATGCTGTCGCCGCACTCAATGATGCCGGCTGGATCCATGGCGACCTCAATGCCGGAAATTTTTTCCTGACCGGCAGCGAATGGAAATTGCTCGAGCTTCCCTTCCTGCGCTTCGATCCACCGCCCAGCCGGACCACCCTCTTCGGCAGCATTCACACGCTCGCTCCAGAACTGTTCGAAGGCCACCAACCCGATGTCCGCTCGGATTTATATTCCCTCGGTTGTCTCTATTACTATGCGGCCTCGGGCATGTACCCGCACCCCGGACGAAATGTCCAGGAAGTCGCCATCAATTGTCTCCGTTTCACTCCCCCTTCCCTCCGCCAGACCGCCCCCGGTTTTTCCGTCGCGTGGAGCGACTGGGTCATGACCCTGCTGGCCCGTCAACCGCAGGACCGCCCCGCCACGGTGGCAACGGCACGTCAGTTGCTCGGGGTTGCATAAACGCTTCGCCGTGTTTTACTGCCTTTCCCATGACGACACCCGAATTCCGCCGTGATCCCCTGCACAACACCTGGGTCGTTTTTGCCCCGGAACGGCAGCGTCGTCCCCAGGATTTTGCGCCCGCCTCCTTGCAAAGTGCCACGCTCGATCCCTTCGCGGAGGGCAATGAGCGCCTCACCCCGCCGGAGGTCTATTCCGCGCGCAAGGAAAAGACCAAGCCGAATGAACCCGGCTGGCGCGTACGCGTCGTTCCCAATCGCTATCCCGCCATGCGGATCGAAGGCAAGCTCGAAGCCAGCCCCGAGGGCCTCTATGATCGCGTCACCGGCATCGGCGCCCACGAGGTCATCATCGAAACACCGGACGGCGATATGGCCATGGAAGAACTCCCCGTCGCCGCCATTGCCGAAATCTTCTCCTCCTACCGCGAGCGCATCCTCGACCTCGACAAGGACACCCGCTTCCAGCACATCTACATTTTCAAGAATGTCGGTCCCACTGCCGGCGCCTCCCTCGCCCACGCCCATTCCCAACTCGTCGCCCTCCCTTTGATCCCCCCTTCCATCGAAGGCAAGCTCGTCCGCGCGCACGACCACTTTTTGCTCAAGCAACGCAGTATCTTCACCGACATCCTTCATACCGAAAAAACCTCCGGCATCCGCCTCGTCGCGGAGAATGACAATTTCGTCCTCTTCTGTCCCTTCGCCAGCCGGTTTCCGTTCGAACTCGCCATTTTCCCCAAGCGCCATCATCCCGATTTCGCTTCCTGCACCACCCTCGAGTTACACGACCTCGCCGAAGTCCTCCGCTTCGCCCTCGAGCGCCTCAACGCCGTCCTCGAAAAGCCCGGCTACAATCTCCTTCTCCATACCGCGCCCTTGCAACGCCCGACGACCGAGCGCTTCACCAGCGCACGTTACGATTACTGCTGGCACCTCGAAATCGTCCCCCGGTTCAACTCACTCGCCGGTTTCGAGATCGGTCTCGGCGCTTACATCAACACGGTCTATCCCGAGGATGCCGCGCGGTTCCTGCGCGGGGAGGCGCACGCATGAAAGTCGTCCTCCTCTGGCACATGCACCAGCCTTACTACGTCAACCCGCTGACGAAAAAGGCGATGATGCCCTGGGTGCGTCTGCACGCCGCCAAGGGTTATCTCGACATGATCGACCTCGTCACCGCCCAGCCCGGCGTCCGCGTGAATTTCAATTTTACCCCGGTGCTCGTCCGTCAGATTCTCGAGCTCGTGCACAACGAGGTGCAAGACGAATGGGAAAACCTCAGTCGCAAACCCGCCGCCCAACTCGACGAGCAGGAACGCCGTCATCTTCTCGAGAATTTTTTCAAGATCAACTGGGACACCCTGGTCCGTCCTGTTCCGCGCTACGCCGAACTCCTCGCCAAACGCGGCGCGAGCTACACCCTCGCCAAGCTCGACACCATTGTCCGCACCTTCACGGAGGCCGATTTCCGCGACCTCCAGACCCTCTACAATCTTCAGTGGTGCGGCTTCTCTGCCGAACGCCGCTTCCCCGTCCTGAAGGAACTCAAGGCCAAGGGCCGTGACTTCACTGAAAAGGAAAAGATCCTCGTCCTTGATATTCACCGCCAAATCCTCTCCCTCGTCCTCGGCGAATATCGCGCCGCGGCCGAGCGCGGCCAGATCGAGCTCACCACCACGCCTTATTTCCATCCGATCATGCCGCTGGTCTACGACACGCACATCGCGCGCCGTTGCCAGCCTCACTCGCCGCTGCCCTCGTCCTTCTCCGCACCGGAAGATGTCCGTGCCCAGCTCCGCCTCGCGCAGGAACAGCATGAACACGTCTTCGGCCAACGCGCCCGTGGCCTCTGGCCCTCCGAGGGCTCCATTGCGCCCGAGATCGTCCCGCTCATGGTCGAGGCCGGCATCGAGTATTTCTGCTCCGACGAAGGCAACCTCTTCAAGAGCCTCAAGCACGATCCCGCCTGGAGCCACCGTCATGTCGAGCATCTCGAACTCTTCCAGGGCTGGCGCGTCCACGCGGGCGGCTCTTCCATTCAGGCCCTTTTCCGTGAGCGTCCCCTTTCCGATTTCATCGGCTTCGACGCCGCGCGCAACGAAACCCCCAAGGCAGTCGACCATCTCATCGAGCACCTCAAGAACATCGCCAAGGTCGCACCCGAGGGTCGCGGTGTCGCACCTCTCATCCTCGATGGTGAAAATGCCTGGGAAGCCTTCCCCGACAGCGGCGAGGCCTTTCTCACCTCCTTCTATCGCGCACTCGTCGGGACGCCCGAACTCGAGACTTGCCGCCTCGGCGATTACTTCGACGCCCACCCCGCGCAGGCGGAAGTCTCGCATCTCCATTCCGGCTCGTGGATCCGCAGCGATTTCGACATCTGGATCGGCGACCCCGAGGAAAACAAGGGCTGGGAGTGGCTCAAGGAGACCCGCAACTTCCTCGTCCAGCATCTCGCCAACACTCAGGTCAGCGTCGAGGACACCGCCCGGGCCTGGTGGGAAATCTACGCCGCCGAGGGCAGCGACTGGTTCTGGTGGTACGGCCCCGACTTCACCATCGACACCGATTTTCTCTTCGACGAGCTCTTCCGCCTCCACCTCCAGAACGTCTACCGCATTCTCGGCATCGAACCGCCCGCGCACCTCGACGTGCCCATCTGCCTACCCAGTTCGCAGCTCGGTTACAGCAAACCGCTGCGGCTCCTCTCGCCCGACATTTCCGGCACAACCGAACGCTTCTTCGACTGGCTCGGCGCCGGCGAACTCGACCTCACCCGCCAGCAGACCGCGATGTTCCAGGGCGACCGCATCGGCGAGAAACTCTATTTCGGTTTCGGCAAACATGATCTCTTTCTCCGCCTCGACATGGCCCGTCAGCCCGAGGCCATCACGCTCCGTTTCCTGCTTCCCCATCCGGCCCGCGTCACCCTGCAAAAACCGGGCCCGGAGGAGGTCACGGTGGTTTTTGAATCGAGTGTCGACGGCGTCGTCTTCACACCCGCCCCTGCCACCGGACTCCAGGCCCACTGGGGACGCTCGCTCATCGTTTCGATTCCGCGCCGCCTTCTCCATGTCGAGGCCGGCCACGAGTTCGCCTTCTTCGCCCAACTCCTGGAAGGCGGCCTGCAACGCGAACGCTTTCCCGAACGCGGCGCCATCGAGTGGAGCGCACCCGGTCGCGATTTCGAATCGGAACAATGGTTCGTGTAAACCCGGCTTCCGCGCCAACCTCAAAGACGTCCAATAACAAAGTCCGTCATCCTGAGCTTGTCGAAGGATCAGACGCATGTTCACAAAACCGAACGTAATCGAAGTGTAGAAAAGCTGCGTCCTTCGCTTTAAGCTCGACCCGTTTTCCCGGCGTGAGATTATCGCCAACTCAGTCCCATGAGCATCCGCCGCCCCATCATCCTCGCCATTGCCAAAGGCTACGGCGTCGCGGATCTCAGCCCGTTCATCCTCTCCCTCAAAAAGACCGGCTACACCGGCGACATCTGCCTCTTCGTTGACGGCATGCCGCCCGAGACCCTCGAATTCCTCTACAGTCACCGCGTCCAGTTCCAGTCCCTGCCTACCCGTTATTTCACCCAGACGCGGCGTCACCTCATCCGCACCGCGGCCAATCTCCTTCCCGCCAAATTCCGGAAAGCAGCGCAAATTGAGCTCTCCCGCTACTATCTCCACCTCATTGACGTCCGCTGGCCCTGTTATCGCGACTTCCTGCAAAAGACCCGTGGTCTCTATTCCCACGTCATGTTCACCGACATCAAAGATGTCATCTTCCAGCGCTCACCTTTCGAATTCGATTGGAAAAGTCCCTTCTGCTCCTTCTATGAACCCCCCGGCTGCTTTATCGGGAACGATGGCCCCACTTACGGCTGGCTGAAGAAGGTCTTCGGCGAGGCCGAGGCCCGGAAGCTCTCCCATGAGCGCATCATCTGCGCCGGGGTCAGCTTCGCCGAAATCGACGCAGCCCTCGAATATCTCGAGCTCATGTGCGGCCACCTCGTCCGGACCAATGACCGGGGCTTGGTCGACCAGGGCATCCACAACTACCTGCTGCACCATCGGATCCTGAAGGCCTCTTCCGTTTATGATTATCCGGACACCCCGGTCCTCCACTTGGGCATGATGCCGCCGGAAAAACTCGAGTTCAACGCCGAGGGCCTTGTTGTCAACGGCTCGGGTCAGGTCGTCCGCGCCATCCACCAGTATTTCGGCCATCGCAAAGCCATGGCCCGGTGCTTGGAATCCATCACGGCGCCAGCCTGATCCCGATACTTCACCGGATAAAATAGCGGTTGCTGAGATGTGCTTTTTGTGAGATGAAAGGACGCATGATGAAGAAACTTTTGGGGGTTGTAGCTTTGACAACCAGTCTCATGGCCGTTGGCTGTGGACACAATTCGGATACATCCGACGCCTCAGCGGCTCCCCTGCCCGAAACGAATGGCCTCGTGAACCCGAATGCGCCGACCACGCCGGGAACCACCGACACCACGACGACGACCACAACGGATACCACCACCACCGCTCCGGCGAACGATACCAAGCCGACTCCTCCTGCGGGCGGCCCGAAGCCTGCGACGAATTATCCGACCGGCATCCCCATCCCCGGCAAGAAGGGCTTCGTGAAGAGCCCCTACGCCGAGTACGCCGAGCCGGTTGATGTCCGTGGCTATCCCCCCGGCACCGCCGTCCGCTGCCCGTACACCAACAAAATCTTCATCGTTCCCTCGACCTGATCGGTTAGGTAGCCGTCGCACTCCGTGCGACGGTGCAGCCTGTAGCGGCGGTCGCTGACCGCCGTGTCCCCTCCCCCTTCCGTCATCCTTGTATGTCGCCAATGAGGTAGGTTAGGCGTGTTGGCCGCAAAGATGCGGTCAACAACCAAAGGGGTCTCTGGTGGCCTGCAGGCCACCAGAGACCAGCAGCGGTGAGGTTGTTTCATCCCGGCACACCTGAAGTGCGTCGCTCAGCTGAACCCG